>Ga0209831_1001810_pt1 | contig 19187 bp, 17 predicted proteins | sample Maine_Asex4_meta_FD_187451 | JGI IMG/M metagenome (GOLD analysis project Ga0209831, IMG submission 187451) | Marine algal microbial communities from Maine, USA - Maine_Asex4_metaG (SPAdes) (version 2) | ecosystem: Host-associated > Algae > Red algae > Unclassified | place: Maine, USA | collected...
TCTTCCATGGCGCCTTCTTCTTCCATGGCGGTCATTGCGGCGATTGCGTCGAGTGCTACCTGGGGAAGCAGGACGGAGTCGATGATGTGGACGGTTCCGTTGGCGACGGGCACGTTGGAGCACACCACGGTGGCGTCGTTGACGCCTTCGCCGTTGGCGGCGAGGGTGATGTCTCCGCCTTCGACGGTGGTGAGGGTGGCGCCTGCGAGGTCGTCGGCGCTGAGGGATTCGCCGGCTACGACGTGGTAGGTGAGCACGCTGGTGAGGAGGTCCTTGTCAGCGAGCACGGCGTCCAGGATGTCAGAGGGGACGGCTTCGAACGCCGAGTTGGCTGGTGCGAAGATGGTGAATGGGCCGTCGGAGTTGAGCGTGTCGACGAGGTCGGCTGCGACAACAGCAGAGACCAGTGTGGAGAGTGCGGGGTTGTTTGATGCTGCGGTGCCGGCCGGGTCATCGGCCATGCCTGCGAAGCTGCCTTCGCCGTCGGCGGGGACTGCTGCGCAACCGGGACCGAAGGCCCCCATCATCGCATCTTCCATGGCGCCTTCTTCTTCCATGGCGCCCTCTTCTTCCATGGTGCCTTCGTCGGTTGTTTCGACGGTGGCTTCTGGTGCGGCTGCAGGTTCCTCGTCAGCGCCTGATCCGCAGGCTGCGAGCAACAGGGAGAACGCAGCGAGGATCGCCAGGATCCTGAATCGCATCGCTCGTGGGTTCTTATCGATCTTCATGGGTGCCCTCCAGGCAATTTGGGGTGGGGTTCGGGGCCTTCGCCTCGTGACGCATATGGCAACCGGAGCGGAAGCCAGAGTGTCCTTTGAGGAGGTTCGATGCATCAGGTTCTGTGGATTGGATTTCTTCGGTCACTGATGCTGTCGCCAAATCCGCTGTTCCCTAGTGGAAAGCGACCACTTACCGGGCGCGCGAGCTGATTTTCTCAGCCGTCGTATCGAAGTGCTTCGGAAAGACTGCTGAACTGTGTCGTGTGCGCTCCCGCGTCACCGAACTCGACGATCTCGATGCAGCCCTTGAAGGAGCCTTGCGTCACCCCGGGCCAGCGACCATCCAGACCAGGGAACTGGCCATCCAAAAAAGGCGAATAGAATGGCATGCTCAGGTTGCTCTCGTCGCGCTATCGGGATGGAAAGTGAATCACAAACTGGCAATGGTGGCGCTGTACGCGGCGCGTATCCGATACTGGGCGAAGAGCGTGGAACAGGCGCATCTCTTCGGTAATTCGCCCGGCGAGGACGACGAACCGTGGGAACTGCCGTTTCAGAAGCGGGCGGCCAGGGTGTACCGGGTTGCGCTTCCCAGCGACTACCTCGAAGGATTGTGCGCCGTGTTTCTCGGATGTTCACTGACCATGGAGGATCACGCCATTCCGGGCTCGCTGAGTGGCGATTGGAAGATTGTGTTGAGCTATCTGGCCAATGCCTCCGAAGCTATTGCGGCGGAGTTCGACTTTGACCTTTTCCCCACCTGGGAAGATCCCTCTGGTAGTCCCGATCCAACCACGCCGGCGGTGGTGAGATTCGATCTGCTTGCGTCCTTTGTGACGAGCGAGGGTGTGCGACGACTTCGAGATGCAGCGGCCAATGTGGCGCAAAGCCTGGTGCAGGACAACAGCACCGACGCCCCACTATCTGAACTTCAGCTGGAGATCATCAGTGACTTGGCGCACGGTGATCGTGTCATTGATATCGCCAGAGCGCGGGGCTACTCCACCAGGAGCCTGTACCGCGAACTTGCTGCGGTCTGGAGCATTCTTGGTGTCGCCAACAGACAACAGGGCATTTCGATGGCGGCTGAGAACGGTTGGCTCGATTGAGTCGTTGTCACCAGATCCACCGCTGGTCAACACTTGACAGCTGGGAGACTCGGGTGAGGTGTCGTGCCAGATCCTCGATGGACGACGTGCGTCTTCCGTCAGGATAAGGAACAGACTTTCGCCAGTCGGCGTGACCGATGCTGGCTACAACAAGGCGAGCTCGGTTATTCGCCACAAGAAATCGGTCGATCACTGTCTCTGTTTCGCCAGCGTCATCGTCGAGCGTCGGCGCTGAGTCGAACGACGTAGCCCCGATTGTCGTGTCGCTTCTGAGAATCCGTTGAAGATCCTCGGTCATCGCTTCAATCCAGGCGCTTCCTGCGGCCAGGCGGGCCACATCTGTCCGGTTCAAGCCGGTGCGATTCACAAGGCCACACCAGTCTGACGAGATCCGCAGAGACGAAAGGAGTTCATGGCGATCCATGAGATCAAATCTGTCCGGCATGAAAAGTCCTTTGGTTGGCGAGCGATACCGCTCGTTCCTGCGCTCAGCGTCGAGTAGCCGCTGTCTGGGTGAACCGCTGTCCTGGAAATCCGCGTGGTCCCGAGCTCCGAACTCCATGAGGAGCTCGGCGGGTTGTCCGAGCGCACCGGTCAGTCGCCGAGCTCCGCTCGTTGGGTTGTGCCGGCGGCCGGGTCAGGCTGGCGCTGGTCCGGCCATGTGGCCAGCCCACAGCCATTGATTGTTTCCATCAAGCCACATTCCGACGGCAGACGTACGTCAAGTTTTGGCAGATGTCTGCCAGAGGCGTCCAGCTGCGACAGTGCATCCCGCCAATCGCCTGACCGCTATAGCAATTCTTCAAAAGCCAGTAATGCAATAGGTATACTGGAAAGATGCAATTGAGCATGCCAGAGCCAGACATTCCTCCGTGGTCCTTTCTGACCAACCACGCCCACGTGCTTATCGCCTTGAGTAGAAATCCTCACCTGCGCCAGAAGGACATTGGCTACGCGGTTGGAATCACGACCGGCGCCGTTCATCGCATACTCATCGAGCTCGAAGATGCGGGCTATCTGACGAGCGAAAAGGTGGGTCGAAGAAAGCACTACGAGATCAACACCGCCATGCCGATGCGCCACCCGCTTGAGGATCAGCATACGATCAATGACCTCATCGTCTCACTTGAGCAATAGTGCTGCGTGGGGGAGGTGTGGCCCGCAGTGGATACTTTGTGAGAAGGTGTGGCCCGAGGGGATACTTCAATCCAAAGCTACTAATGTGTTGCATGTATTGATTTGATTGCATAAGATCCTACCTATGGTTTGGACACTATTGGCGCTGCACCTGGTTGGGATAGTTGCGTCCATCGCGTTCGGACGTCGATCAATCCACCTTGGGTTGCGCCTCGCCGCAGTCGCACCCGCGGCGACAGCCATCTGGGCAGTAGTGGGCCTTGCTCGTCGCCCGGAACCGATGGTGTACGAGCTGGTGTGGGTCGAAGCGCTCAATCTGGTTCTCCGATTCCGGACGGATTCGGTGGCTCTTCTGATGGCAGCAATCGTCTCTGGCATCGGTGCGCTGGTCTTCATCTACGCAACCGGCTACTTCGGGCCGGATGCAGAAGGCGGTGCGCGCTTCGCCGGATCCCTCCTTGCCTTCTCTGCATCGATGCTCGGACTTGTACTCGCTGACTCCATCTGGACACTTTTCATCTTCTGGGAACTGACCTCGGTAACTTCATTCCTGCTCGTTGGCCACAACAATTCCAGGCCCGACGTCCTTCTTGCTGCGCGCCGGGCACTCATGATCACCGGCGGGGGAGGCCTTGCCCTGCTCGCGGGACTTCTTGTACTCGGCACAGCTGCCGAGACAACGATCCTGAGCGAACTGACGCCGGTCGACGGTATTGCCGGAACAGTTGGCGCCGTGCTGATCCTTCTCGCAGTCGCTACGAAGTCGGCGCAGGTCCCGTTTCACGTCTGGCTCCCAGGAGCAATGGCTGCGCCCACCCCGGTGAGTGCATACCTGCACTCAGCAACCATGGTGAAGGCCGGAGTCCTGCTTATGGCCCTCGTTGGCGGAGCTTTCGTCGACGTCGAAGCGTGGAAGATTGGGGGACTGTCGCTCGGCATTGTTTCCTTGCTGTGGGGTGGCATTTCTGCTCTGCGACAAGTGGACGCCAAGCTGATTCTCGCGTGGGGCACCGTTTCCCAATTGGGTCTCCTCGTTACGTTGCTCGCGCTCGGCACAGGGAAGGCCGTGTTTGCTGCCATGTCCATGTTGGTCGCGCACGCCCTGTTCAAAGCGACAATGTTCCTGGTCGTCGGTGAGGTGGATATCCGCACCGGCACACGTCAGATCAGCGAGTTGGGCAATCTGTACAGGACCATGCCCTTTGCCGCGGCTTCGGCCGTCCTTGCTGGCGTCTCGATGGCAGGTGCCCCACCGCTGCTTGGGTTCGCGACGAAAGAAGCTGCAATTGAGGCTGCGCTCGGTGCGCCAGGTGCGGAGGGCGTCATCGCTTTGTCCGCGATTTCCGTCGGAGCGGTCCTGACCGTCGCGTACACCGTCCGATTCCTCTGGTGCACTTTTGGTCCCGGTCCGGACATCGCGGTCAAGGATCGACGATTGGCTATGACCATCCCCGCCGCCATCCTCGCGCTCACCGGTGTTGCCGGCTTCGTTGGGCTCGGGATGGTCAACACGGTCGTGGGTCGAGCAGCCACTGAGTTGAACGAGAAAAGCAGCGTGTACGAGCTGTTGCGGTGGCCGGGCTTGAAGACCGCCTTCGTTATCTCAATGAGTGCGCTTGCCATCGGCATCGGTCTTGCAGCTGTTCTGATTCGACGCCCGATCGTGGCCCCTCCCGCGGCGACCGGAGCCAACATCGCTGATCGGGGCCTTGATGGGGTGCTCGCCCTGGCCCGCACCACGACGGGCAGGGTGCAACACGGATCCCTCCCGGTGTACGTCGCAACCATGGCCCTCGTCGCATCGTTGGCCTCGATCCCGTTCTTCACCGATGTCCGCTTTGGGCATCTCGAATGGTGGGACCATCCGCTCCAAATGGTCTTTGCTGCCACGATTGCGCTGACCGCGCTGGCGGGAGCGTTTGTGCGCTCTCGGCTCGGAGCGGCCCTGACGCTGGGCGCCGTTGGCATCGCGGTAAGTGGTTTGTTTGTTGCCCAGGGCGCTCCTGACCTGGCGCTGACTCAGCTCCTGATCGAAACGATCGTTGTTGTCGGGTTTGTCACCGGCCTTGGCCACCTCAACCGGGAGTTCCCCCGCATTGCGCACACGTGGCGGAACGTCCGACTGGGTGTGTCGGCCGCCAGCGGAATTGCTGTCGTCGTTGCACTCGCCAGTGCCAGCGCGACCCCGAGCGGTGTCGCTCCGGTAGAAGCCCTCGCCAGAGAATCCGTCGACGTGGGCGGCGGCAACAACGTCGTAAATGTCATTCTGACCGACATGCGAGCCCTCGACACCATGGGTGAAGTCGTGGTGCTCGCCGTGGTCGCACTTGGAATTGCGGCGCTGGCATCAAGTCCGAACGCCAGCGAAGAAGCACACATCGAAGAGGCAGCGTCGTGATTGCAACCCGTTCACCAATCGTGCGCCTCGGCATCCAGGCCGCAAGTCCGCTGGCGCTTCTGGCCGGCGTCTACCTGCTCTTTGCCGGTCACAACCAGCCCGGTGGAGGCTTTGCAGCGGGCCTCGTCTTCGGTGCAGTCGTCGCACTGCGAACTGTTACCGGGCTGCCCACGCCCCTTGATCCGAACACGCTGCTCGCTGCTGGCGTGGCCGTGCTCTGCCTCACTGCGGTTGCACCGCTTCTCGGAGGCAACGAACTGCTCGATCAACAGGTCTTCTCGTTCAACGTTCCGCTCCTCGGCAAGGTGAAGAGCGGTAGCGCTCTGCCATTTGACATCGGTGTCACCGCAGTGGTGGTCGGCATGATCATGGCGCTACTCGACGGACTTGGCGCACCTCGGCTTGCGAAGGCCACGCAACCGACCTATCCACTTTCTCCCACGATCGACACTACGGACTGATATGACCGTCGCATTTCTTCTTGCAGTTGGCTCCCTGACCTCGGTGGGTATCTACCTGATCACTGCGCGCTCGCTCAGCCGTATACTGCTCGGCTTCTCGCTGCTGGGTCACGCCGCTGTGCTGGCCATTCTTGGATCCGGTGGACCAGCCGGTGAGCCGCCACTTGCGAACTCTGCCGCACCGCTTGAGGCGGCCAACCCTCTGCCGCAGGCGCTGGCACTCACTGCCATTGTCATCGGTTTCGGCCTGACGCTGTTCCTGCTGGCGCTCGCTCGTCGTCAGCAGCTTTTCACCGGAGATGATCTGGTCGAGGATGACCTCGAAGACCAACGAATCGGCGCACGCGAAGCGCTGGCGAAGCCATGACCGCGCTCATTGCTGCAACCGTCGTTGCACCGCTGCTCGCCGCGGCAATCGGACTGCTTCTGCGTCACCGGTCGCGAGTGCGCGACGGAGTGACGCTGGTTGGTCTCGGTACCGCCATGGCGTCCTCTTTCGCGCTGCTGTACAACGTTGCCTCCGGCCAATCCCACGCAATGCTGGTTGGCGGATGGTCGCGCGAACTTGGCATCGTGCTGGTCGCCGATCTGTTCGCTGTGCTCGTCCTGCCCGTCGCGCTGTCCATCATCTTCATCGTCGAGCTCTTCGCCATCGGTCAGCGGCGCACGGCCTGGGGCGCGAATCCGGAGCTGGCCGGACCGCTCCTTCTTGTACTTACGGGTGGGGTTTCACTGGCAATTCTCACCGGCGACCTCTTCACGCTGTTCGTGGCGTTTGAGCTGATTCTGGTTTCCAGTTATGTGTTGCTCACGCACCAGGGGCAACAGGGACAGATTCGCGCCGGCATGACCTATGTGGTTATGAATCTGTTTGCCTCCGCACTGTTCCTTCTCGGTCTGGCCTTCGTCTACGGCGCCACGGGGACGGTCAATCTCGCCCTTCTGGCCGAGCGGATTCCAGAGTTGTCAGACGGTGCGCGTCTCGGCATCGGTGCCTGGTTCTTCGTGGTATTCGGAACGAAGGCCGCAATGTTCCCCCTGTTCTCATGGCTGCCGGACTCGTACCCGACAGCGCCGACCACCATCACGGCGGTCTTCGCTGGACTGCTCACCAAGATCGGCATCTACGCGATGATTCGCTTCCACACGCTTACAGGAATGGACGAACTCGGACCCGTGATGTTGATCGTCGCCGGCGTCACCATGATCGTCGGCGCGCTCGGTGCGCTTGCGCAGAACGATGTGAAGCGGATTTTGTCGTTCCACGTCATCAGTCAGATCGGCTACATGCTGATGGGCCTTGGACTTTTCAGTGCCGCCGGAACCGCAGGAGCTGTGCTGTTCCTCATTCACCACATGCCGGTGAAGACTGTCCTGTTTCTCGTGGGAGGGCTCATCTCAAACCACCAGGGCACAAGTTCGCTGGACCGGTCCGGTGGTCTCGTCCGGTCCCGACCGGTGATCGCTGTGCTGTTCGCCATTCCAGCGCTGAGTCTGGCTGGACTTCCACCCTTCTCGGGTTTCGTTGCGAAGCTCGCCGTGATTTCGGCTGGGATTGCGTCAGAGGAACACATCATCGTGGCCGTCGCCCTCATTGCCGGTGCGCTCACGCTGCTGTCCATGACGAAGATCTGGACCGGCGTGTTCTGGGGTGAGCCAGCCGAAGCCTCCATGAGCGCCCCAGCTCGACCCACCTCTGCAGCAAACCGCCGCCTGATGACTGGCGCCACATGTCTGGCCGTGGCCGGAACGCTCACCATTTCTGTCTTCGCCGGAGAACTCTTTGACCTGTCCGAGCGCGCCGCGACGGACCTTCGGAACCCCAGCAGCTACACCGCCTTGACGATCGGAACCCCGCCATGAGTTGCGCCAACCGAGTTCGCATGCGCCTTCGGCACATGTCCACCGTCCGAGGTTTCACGCTCATTGTCATGTTGACCGCAGCATGGTGCGCCCTCTGGCAGGAGGTCACTGCAGCGAACATCGCCGGCGGCATTCTGGTATCGGTCGCTGTGCTCGCTACCGGCGTTGGAACGTCGGCGAGAGGTACGCTGCGTCCCGGTGCGCTGCTGCAACTGCTCTGGCTCGTGCTTGTCGACCTGGTGACGTCCGCCGTCGACGTCGCGAAAGAGATCCTTACCCCGGGGGACAACACCAACGAAGCGATCGTGGCCCTCAACATTGAGGAGAATGGACGTCATCACCTTCTGCTCCTGATCATCGCGATAACCGTCACTCCCGGAACCGCCGTTGTGGACGCCGACCCGGACACGGGCACGCTCTATCTGCACCTGCTCCACGCGGAACGGCGCGACGAAGTGGCAGCCCACGTCCGCAAGTTGACTGAGCTGGCGTGCGATGCGCTTCCCGTTCCGTCCGAAGTTCGACCATTGGAGGTTTCACGGTGACCACCGTTGCCATAGTCATCTTCGTTCTGGCCGCAATCGTCGCCACGATTCGACTGCTGCTCGGACCCGGGCTCGCCGACCGAATCATTGCGCTTGACGTAACGCTCATCAGCTTCATGGGAGCAGTTGCGACGCATGCCGCCCACACCGGCTCAACCACGTATCTCACGCTGCTGGTGGTGCTGGCCATCATTGGATTCACTGCCACAGTTTCTGCTGCCCGTTTCCTCCAACACGAGGACCCGGTTCCGACCATTACGATTGATTCGGAGCCCACGTCATGAACACCATTGCCGGCATCATCATGATCCTCGGAGCGCTGGTCGCGCTCCTGGCAGCCGCAGGTCTGCACAAGTTCGCCAGCCCCTATGCGCGGTTCCATGCCGCAGGTAAGGCAAGTCCGGTCGCATTTCTCATCACTGCGCTTGGCGCCAGCCTTTCGCTGGGATTGGCCGGAACGGGACTCCTCGTCGTCGCATCAGTGGCCATGATTCTCACGCTGCCCGTCGGCGTCCACCTCATGTTCCGAGCCGTCCATCGCACAACTCCGCCGACCCTGGCTGTCGACGATCTGGTCAGGGCTGAGCGGGCGGCGCGAATTGCGGCCGGCCAGGACCGTGGGGACACATGAGGTGCGGTCTCTCCACGTCCGCCGGCGATGAGACAACCGTCACGAACCAATATGCATCCGAGGCCATCGTCGGCTCCGAAGAGAAAGTAGAAACCTTCCCGAAAGGGCATCTCACTTGACCTTCCGTCCACTACATGTTGTCCAGACGCCTTCCGATACATCTGCGCCCGGTTGGCAGAACAAAGCCCTTTGCGTTGGAAGGGTCGACCTGTTCTTTGCGCCGAAGGGCGAGCGACCAGGACGCCGAGCCAAGCGTGAGGCGACGGCTGCCAGCTACTGCGCACAATGCCCCGTCTCGGACGAATGCCGAGAGGCAGGTCGCGTCAATGGGGAAAATGGAATTTGGGGAGGAGAGACAGATGAGCAACGGGCTGTGGCCGGCTACCCGCCTCGCAACATCATGCGCAAGGGAGTTGCACTTGCGCGGCGGCAAGGGCTGGATGTGGAACTCGGCGAGCTACCAGAAACCGTTGAGTTTCAAATCGATTCCGAGCCGCCGACAACCTACGGCGTTCGCCTTCTTGAGGAGCACGACACTCGCTGATCCCCGTTCGTCAGGAGCACCGGGCCCGAGGTAGCGTTGCAAGCAGTTGTGGCGAGCTTTACCGGCGACAGGCAGCTTTACCCCACCAGCATGAGAGGCTTGTTCCATCGACTCCACCTCAACCCCGCCCATAGACGGTATGCCCGGTCGATTCTGGCGTACCCTTGCCTTCCCAATCCGCGCGTTGTCGCCGATGCAGTTTGCGGTGACTCGACTCCTCAAACGCAGCTTTTGGGTGGAGACCGTCACGGAGAATGAAGGTTCGGGTCCGCAGCTGGTGATGGACCAATCTGCGGAAATACAGCCACCCTGCGAGGGCGCTGGGCCACTCAACCACCGGTCCTACGCCATCAGGATCTCTCAGTCAGACCACGATGCAGCTCGGCTGGTCGAGTTTTTCCGAGCAGATCCGAATCGGTTCAGCCCTCTTCGGCTTGCTGTGTTCGTTCCCGATCCGGCGCCTGAAGGGCTCCGGATTGACGACGACGTCGACGTGAAGATTCCCGGACCCTGGGATGGGCCGGTCCGAGTAACTCGTCTCGATCACTGCTGCATTCGTCTTGCCACTCGGCAGGGCCACATGGAGGCGGGTTGGATCGAGTTCAGCGCCAGCGATGAACCTGACGACACCGTCAAGTTCATGATTGAGTCCTACGCCCGATCGGGGGATCCGGTCTTCGACACGCTGTACCACCGCTTTGGTATTGCGAAATACATGCAATCAGAGATGTGGGTCCAGGTCCTCGAGGCCGTCCTTGATGCGAGCGGCGGCACCCGTGTTGGCCGGATCCAGCTGCACACCACGATCTACAAGGGAGCTGATGTATGACGGTTCGATTTGAGCTCGAAACACTCATTGCGACAAGTCCGGCTGAGGCGTTTGCGGCCTCGCTCGACATCGATGCTCACCTGGCATCCATGGAGGCCTCAGGTGAGCAAGCCGTCGCCGGTGTAACGAGTGGTTCGATCGGGCTCGGTGAGACGGTGTCGTGGCGAGCCAGGCACTTTGGGGTCACCTGGAAGATGACCAGCAAGATCACCGAGTTGGAGGCACCGCATCGCTTTGTCGATGAGCAGGTCAGGGGACCGTTCAAGTTCTTTCGCCACGAGCACATCTTCGAACAACACGAGGTTGGAACCCGCATGGTTGACCACATTGCGTTCAGTGCGCCGTTGGGGCCGCTGGGTTCCATCGCCGAGGCAGCCGTGCTGCGCGCCTATCTCCCAAAGCTCATCGTTGAACGCAACGACTTTCTTCGCGCCGAACTTGAGGGTCGCAATCCGTAACTTGTTACCCATGGGTCTCGCTTGGCCATGCGGGCGAGTTCTCTTCACGGATCAGGACCCGGCGAGGGCTCAGTCGGGCCCGAAGAAAGCAACAGCCAGCGGCGGAACGGTGATCTGAATCGACGCGGGGTGCTCGTGTCTGGTCACATCGTCTGCCAGGAGTTGGCCGTCGTTTGTCACACCGGAACCGCCATAGACATGATCGTCGGTGTTGAGCAGTTCTCGCCACGCGCCGTTGGCCGAGACGCCGATGCGGTAGTCGCTGCGCGGCACCGGAGTGAAGTTTGCCACCACCAGGATCGGCGAGCCGGCGGGACTGCGCCGCTCAAATGCAACCACGCTCTGGCCGCTATCGTCGCCCACCGTCCAGGCAAACCCGGATGGATCGAAGTCGTTGGTATGAAGCGCTGGGTGATCCTTCATCAGCTGATTCAGGTCGGTAACGAGGTCCTTGATGCCGCGATGCTCGTCGAACTGCAGGAGATCCCAGCGAAGTTCCTGTTCGTGGTTCCATTCGTCAGACACGGCGAACTCGGATCCCATGAAAAGCAGCTTCTTGCCCGGCAGACCCCATTGCCAGCCATACAACGCACGGAGGTTCGCCAGCTGTTGCCACCTGTCGCCGGGCATCTTGTTGACCATTGATCCTTTACCGTGCACAACTTCGTCGTGAGAGAGCGGCAGGACAAAGTTTTCGGTGAAGCTGTAGACCATGCGGAAGGTCAGCTCGTCGTGGTGATGCGTGCGATGCACCGGTTCATGGGCGAGGTACTGGAGCGTGTCATGCATCCATCCCATGTCCCACTTCATGCCGAAGCCAAGGCCACCGGCGTCGGTTGGCCGGGAAACTCCGGGCCATGATGTGGACTCCTCGGCAATCATTTGCACGTCGCTGTGGCGGTTGTACACCGATTCGTTCAGCTGCCGAAGGAAACCAACCGCGCCCAGGTTTTCGTTGCCGCCAGACTCGTTGGGAATCCATTCGCCGTCGGCCCGGGAGTAGTCGCGATAGAGCATGGACGCAACCGCATCAACGCGGATTCCGTCGAGGTGGTACTCGTCCAGCCAGAACATGGCGCTCGACATCAGGAAGCTGCGAACCTCGGGCCGGTCGTAGTTGAAAATGCAACTTTTCCAGTCCGGGTGGAAGCCCATCCGGGGATCTGCGTGGTCATAGAGATGGGTGCCGTCGAACTGCGCAAGGCCGTGCGGGTCTTCGGGAAAGTGCGAAGGAACCCAATCCAGGAGCACACCAAAGCCGCGACCGTGCAGGTGGTCTACGAGGTACTTGAAGTCGGCAGGCGGGCCGAATCGGGCGGTGGGGGCGAAGTAGCCCAGTGTCTGATAGCCCCACGATGGATAGAACGGATGCTCGGCCACGGGGAGCAGTTCGACGTGGGTGAAGCCTGTCTCCTCGAGATAGTCCGCCAACTGGTGGGCAATGGCGCGATATCCGCCGGGTTCGTAGCGCCAGGATCCCAGATGCATTTCATAGATCGAGATGGGAGCATCGTGAGCGTTGGCGTCGGCCCGGTTGGCCATCCAGGATTCGTCACTCCACTCATAGGTGAGATCCGCAATGACCGAAGCGGTGTTTGGTGCCTCCTCGGTTTGAAAGGCAACCGGGTCAGCCTTGTCCGCATCGAATCCAAGCGTCTGGTTGACGACTCGGAATTTGTAGCGGGCACCGACGTGCGCTCCTGTGAGCGTTCCGTGCCAGATTCCGCTGTCGTCGGGATGCAGCGGATCAGCATTGCGATCCCAGCCGTTCCAGTCCCCAACGACAGTGACCTGCGTGGCACTCGGTGCCCACACGGCAAACCACACTGCAGCCTGGCCATCGCTGGTGGGGATGGGATGCGCACCAAGCAATTGGGAGAGGTCGACATGGCCGCCTTCAGCGAAGCGCGAACGGTCCTGCGGTGTGAGTTGCATCGGTCAGATCCTACTTGTGTAGACGTGGACGGTTCTGGTTTGCCATGATGGGAGCACACCCGGCAAACCCCAACCCCGCTAAAATAGAGAACTGGACAGAATGGAATCAACGAATCGCCCTCGGACCCTGAGCATCGTTTTGGCGGGAGGCGAAGGTAAGCGGTTGATGCCGCTGAGCCGTGATCGAGCCAAGCCGGCGGTTCCCTTTGGCGGCCAGTATCGGTTGATTGACTTCGCGTTGTCGAACCTCGCGAACGGTGGCTACCGCAAGATTGCTGTCCTGACGCAGTACAAAAGCCACAGCCTTGATGTTCACATCTCGATGACCTGGCGTCTGTCCACACTGCTCGGTAGCTACGTGACAACTGTCCCCGCGCAGATGAGGCGCGGGCCCGAGTGGTTCGCTGGCTCAGCGGATGCGATCTTCCAGAACATGAACCTCATTGATGATGAAGACCCGGACTACATCTTTGTCTTTGGCGCTGACCACATCTACCGGATTGACCCTCGCCAGTTTCTGGACCAACACATTGCCAGCGGTGCTGGGCTCAGCGTTGCCGGAATCCGCGTCCCGATCGAGGAGGCAAACCAATTCGGGATCATCGAGAAGGGCGAAGGCACCAAGATTGCCGCGTTTCACGAGAAACCCGAAAACCCGGTCGGCCTCGACGATGACCCCACTCACGTGCTCGCCTCAATGGGCAACTACATCTTCAACCGAGAGGTCCTGGCGGAGATTCTCAACGCCGACGCGCACGACCCGGATTCCAAGCGCGACATCGGCGGCGATCTCATCCCCGCCCTGGTGGCAGCGGGAGAGGCCCATGCCTACGACTACACCACCAATGAGGTGCCCGGAGAGTCGCCCACCAACCACTACTGGCGAGACGTTGGAACCATAGACAGCTACTACGCGGCCAATATGGACCTGGTCAAGCCGGAACCGCTGTTCAATCTCTACAACGACGACTGGCCCATCTTCACCCGGTCCAGCACTCTTCCTCCCGCGAAGTTCGTCCGCGATGGGCTTCGAGGCTGCGAGGTGTCGAACGCTTTGGTAAGTCGGGGGGTCATCGTGTCCGGTGGGACGGTGATCGACTCGGTACTTTCGCCTGGTGTTCGTGTCGAAAGGAGCGCTGGGGTTCAGGGTTCGATACTGCTTCACGGCGTCAAGATTGGCGCAGGTGCGACGATCCGTAACGCCATCATCGACAAGAACGTTGTCGTTCCGCCCGGAACTGTGATCGGTGAGGACCCGGTTGCGGACGCCGCACGATTTGATGTCAGCCCGGGTGGGATCGTCACGATAGGCAAGGGCGAAATCGTTCACTGACCGCTTTGCGTCGAGCTATCCGCTGAGCCCCCGGCTCAAACAATTTCGGCGTACACCTCGGCGTAGCGTTTGGCCGGTTGAGCCCAACTCCAGTCGGTGCGCATGCCCCGTTCCTGGATTCCCCGGCGACGTGCCGGGGACGCCCAGGCGCGATCAGCACGGTAGAGGGCATCCACCAGACCAGCGGCATCCACCGATTGACTGATGATGCCGTTGCCGGCTCCAAGGTTGAGATCGTCATCCACCACGGTGTCCCGGAGGCCACCCACGTCAGTGACCACCGGAATGGTGCCATAGGCCATGGCCTGCATCTGGGCCAGCCCGCAGGGTTCAAACCGGCTCGGCATGAGCAGCAGATCGGCGCCGGCAAACACCTGATGCGACAGCGCCGCGTCGTACCCATTGTGGAACGCCACCCGCTCCGGTGACGTTGCTGTCAGCTCATCCAACAGTGCGCCAAGGTGGGCGTCTCCAGAACCCAGCACCACCAGTTGCGCCGGAATGTTCTCCAGAAACCGAGCTGCGTCGACCAGAAGGTCCACGCCCTTTTGTTCGACCAGCCGAGTGACCATGCCAAACACCGGCGCAGCCCGGTTGTTCGGGTTGAGTCCAACCCGTTCGAGCAGATGAGCTCGGTTCTCTGCTTTTCGATCGAGGGTTTTCAGGCTGAATTGGGCAGCGATGTCGGGATCGGATTCCGGATTCCACTCGTGCGTGTCGATGCCATTCACGATGCCGACAAGATCGTCCCCGCGGGCCGCCAGCTGTTCGTGGACGCCCATGCCTGCTTCCGGGGTCAGGATCTCATTGGCATAGTTTGGACTCACGGTCACCACCCGGTCGGCGAGAGCAATGCCGCCGACCAGCGGGTTGGTCCCGCCGTACCACGCGAACGAAAACGGGTCTCGCACGAGTTTCTCGAGCCACATGGAGTGGGTGGCCCCCTGGTAGCCGAGTGTGTGGATGGTCAGCACCGTTGGAGGCGCCGATTCGGTCAGGCCGGCCGCAGCCGCTGTGTGCCAGTCGTTGAGATGCAGAATGTCCGGTTGCGTCTGTTCGGCTCGAGCTGCAATCGCCGCAGAGAATCCGAAGAAGCGGCGGTCGTTGTCTTCGAAGGCGTGACCATCAGCTTCGTTGTAGGGATGGGGCTTTGCAATGCCGGGAACGTCGACCAGCGTTATCTCGCCGAAGCCTTCGAGTTGACCCGTGCGGGCCCTCGCGCCTCCAACCCACTCGGGCACATCGAGTTCGATCTCGGACTGATGACGCAGTGGTTCCGCGCCATAGTCGGGTACCAGCACGTCCACCCTGTGTCCATCGGCGCGCAGTTGCTTCACCAGGCCGGCGCAGGCTTCGGCCATGCCGCCGACCCTTGCCGCCGGGGCCAGCTCTGCCGTTGCAAAGAGAATCCTCATCATCGCCATTCCTGTTGCTTGTCGTGCTGTGTTGCTTGTGTCTATGTGGATCTGTGCGCTGCAGGGTCAGGCCGGATCGGGTATCTGCTGGAAGACAGCGGTACCCCAGCCAGCAACGGCCCAGGTGTCGCCAGCGCCGACCAGCAGTCCGTGCGTCTTCGATCCGGAGGCGTCGATCACCACCTGCCACATGCTCGCTCCGAAACCCTCCGGTATGACAAAGCTGGTGTCTGTCCCTCCAGCGTTGAACAACAGCAGAAAGCTGTCGTCGGTGATGTGTTCGCCTCGACTGCTGAGGGCCTCAAGCGCCGCGCCGTTCAGGGCGACGGCAAAGGAGACCGCCTCGGCCTGACGCCAATCGTCGGGGTTCAGGGCGGTGCCTTCAGGGCTGCTCCACCGCACGTCGGGCCCGGCGTCATGAAGACCGGCTTGGCCTGTCAGCCAGTTGTGGCGACGAAAGACGGGATGTTCACGCCGGAGCGCAATGAGATCGGTAACGAACGACCGGAGTTCCTCATCCCGGTCGTTCCAGTCGATCCACGAGACCTCGTTGTCCTGGCAGTAGGCGTTGTTGTTTCCGCCCTGACTCCGGCCAAACTCGTCTCCGGCCATCAGCATTGGTACGCCCTGACTGAGGAGCAGTGTTATCAGGAGCGAACGGGTGCGGACCGAGCGAATGGCCTCGACATCCTCGTCGTCCGTTTGCCCCTCGCTCCCGGAGTTCCAGCTGCGATTGTGGGAGTCGCCGTCGCGGTTGTCCTCGCCGTTGGCGGAGTTGTGCTTCTGGTTGTAGGAGACGAGGTCCCGCAGGGTGAAACCGTCGTGGGCGGTGATGAAGTTGATGCTTGCCTGGGGTCGACGGCCCTGATGGCCAAATACGTCCTCGCTGCCGGCAAATCGCGCCGCGAACTCGGCGGCTGAGTCTGGCGTGCCGCGCCAGAAGTCCCGCACGGTGTCACGGAACTTGCCGTTCCACTCGGACCACAGGGCGGGGAAGTTGCCCACCTGATAGCCGCCGTCGCCGATGTCCCAGGGCTCGGCAATGAGCTTGACTCGATTGATGACGGGGTCCTGGTGAATCAGATCAAAGAACGCAGAAAGACGGTCGACGGCATGTTCTTCCCGGGCAAGCGTGGCCGCAAGGTCAAATCGGAAGCCGTCAACATGCATCTCCTGGACCCAGTACCGCAAGCTGTCCATGATCAGCTTCAGCACGTTCGGATGCATCATGTTGAGCGTGTTGCCCGTGCCCGTGTAGTCGACGTAGTGCCGTTTGTCTTCCGGGTTGAGGCGGTAGTAGGCCGCGTTGTCAAGACCTTTCATCGAGAGCATCGCGCCGAGGTGGTTGCCCTCTGCGCTGTGGTTGTAAACGACGTCCAGAATGACCTCGAGGCCCGCTTCGTGAAGCGACCGCACCATCGACTTGAACTCGAACACCTGCTGACCTGATTGCCCGGAAGCGGCATAGGCGTTGTGCGGCGCAAGGTATCCAATGGTGCTGTAACCCCAGTAATTGGTGAGGCCCTTCGAGACAGCAAAATGTTCGGGCACGAACTGATGGATCGGGAGGAGCTCAACGGCGGTCACGCCGAGTGACAGCAGATGCTCGATAATCGCAGGGTGAGCGAGGCCGGCATAGGTACCGCGAAGCTCCGCGGGAACTGCCGGGTGGAGTTGCGTGAGGCCTTTGACATGCGCCTCATAGATGATGCTGTCGGCCGCTGGTGTGCGGGGCGGCCGATCATTGCGCCAATCGAAGAACGGGTTGACCACAACTGATCGAGGCATATGGACGGCGCTGTCGCGTTCATCCATTTCGTCTGGGTTCTCGACTCGATGGCCGTAGACCTCGCGGCCCCACGCAACCTGACCGTCAATGGCCTGGGCGTACGGATCAAGGAGCAGCTTGTGGGAATTGCAGCGCTTGCCAGCGTAAGGGTTCCACGGTCCGTGGACCCGAAACCCGTAGCGCTGTCCGGGAGCCACGCCACGGACATAGCCGTGATGGGCGAACGCGGTGCGGCCGGGGAGTGTCAGTCGACGTTCAACACCAGCATCGTCGAACAGGCACAACTCAATCCGGTCAGCCACTTCAGAGAAAACGGAAAAGTTGGTTCCGGTTCCGTCAAAGCTGGCACCGAGGGGTTCCGGTTCACCCGGCCAGATGTCGCTGCTCATGGGGAGAGTCTACGCGTCGCGATGCGCAGCGAACCTCGACGCGGCCGGTCTGTAGACCTCGTTTCGGTAGTCGGCGACCATGCGCGCCGCCGTGACCTGCGGGCCGAGCGTTCGCCAGTTGACGCGAACCTTGTCCAGCCAGGCGTCAGATCCCGACGCGATCCCATCGGCGTAGAACAATGGAATGATCTCGTTGCGCAACAGCTCACTGATGGCGGTTCCCTCTTCGTCGTCGCGCACCTCAGCATCGCTTGCATCGGACGTGGGGATGGCCCAACCGTTCTCGCCGTCATACATTTCCGCCCACCAGCCATCGGCGATGGAGCATTGCAGACCGCCATTGAGGGTGGCTTTCTCCCCGCTGGTTCCGGAGGCCTCCCGAGGGCGGATGGGGTTGTTCAGCCAGACATCGCAGCCCGCATACATCGCCCGAGCCACGGCCATCTCGTAGTCCGGCACAAAGATGAAGCGGCCGTTCGCCTGCTTCGACGCTGCGAAGTCAGCGATGATGCGCAGCAGCGCCTTTCCGGGAACGTCGGCCGGGTGAGCCTTGCCGGCGAAGACGAACTGGATGGGACGGTCGTCGTCAGCCAGCATTGCAGTGAGATGGTCCACCTCGCGCAGGATCAGGTCCGCTCGCTTGTACGTGGCAAAGCGCCGGGCAAAGCCAACGGTGAGCGCGTCAGCTGACAGGTTCGAGACGCCCTGTCCGGCACCGGCAATCATCTCGATCATTCGCGCGCGGCCGGCGGTCTTTGTCGTTCGCATTTGATCGTTGGTGATCTCATCGACCCGGCTCCAGGCCTCGGTGTCTCCGCGGTCCCAGTCGGAGCCGAGGACGGTGTCGAACGTGTCGGCAAGATCGGGAGCCACCCAGGTCCGGGCGTGCACGCCGTTGGTGATGGAACTGATCTCGGATCCGCCGGGCACGTTGGCAAACAGGTTGCGGCTGACCTCACCGTGCAGTTTGGAGACGCCGTTGGCGGCACCCGTGTGCTTCAGCGCGAGCGCTGCCATGTTGAATGGCTTGGGAGTGTCGTGATCGTCCGCGCTGGCACCCAGTTCGAAAAGGGTGGTGAGCGCCAGATCGTTTCGAGTGGCCCATGCGCCGAGATACTGCTCGATGAGGGACCGGTCAAACCGGTCGATACCGGCCGGGACCGGCGTGTGCGTGGTGAACACGGTACGGGCTTTCACCGCGACGGTCGCCTCGTCAAGCGTGGACCCGGCGCGCATCTCGTCTTCCAGGAGTTCCAGAAGGACAAAGCCGGCGTGACCCTCGTTGAGATGAATCACTTCGGGGTCCAGGTCCAGGGCCCGGAGCGCTCGGAGTCCACCGATGCCCAGAATGAGTTCCTGGCGGATGCGGTGCTCGCGGTCTCCGCTGTAGAGGCGATCTGTGATGGCCCGCCCGGCATCAGAGTTTTCGGGGAGGTTCGTGTCGAGCAGGTACAGCGGGACGGTCCCGACATCGAGTCGCCAGACCCGGGCGGTCACGTCTTCGCCGCCAACGGCTACCTGAACCGTCACGCCGGTATCGACGTGTCCCGTGCCGGGTGCATCGCACCTGTCGTACTTCTCGGTCTGATCCGGTCCGCTCATCTCCTGGCGAAAGAAGCCTTCCTGGTAGAA
>Ga0209831_1001811_pt1 | contig 19182 bp, 10 predicted proteins | sample Maine_Asex4_meta_FD_187451 | JGI IMG/M metagenome (GOLD analysis project Ga0209831, IMG submission 187451) | Marine algal microbial communities from Maine, USA - Maine_Asex4_metaG (SPAdes) (version 2) | ecosystem: Host-associated > Algae > Red algae > Unclassified | place: Maine, USA | collected...
TTCATAAGGAGAATGAGCTGGCATATTTTCTAGCGTTTATTGATTGGTCTTTAGCCATTGGTCTTTAGTCTTTGGTACGCTTATGCTTGGCAGTAGGAATTAGCATACCAAAGACTAAAGACCAATGGCTAAAGTCCAGATTGAAAAATAGTTAAGGAAATATCTTTTCAGAATTGGCTAAGGTCGTTCCTAATTTTTTTAAAGTTCGCTCGACGACTGCTTTTTTTACAAATTTCTGTAATTGTTGCATGACTTTTGGCTTAAAGTCAAATGTAGGATATTTCTTTTTTGCCTTAATAAAATAACGCAATAATTTTTCCGCCATATTATAATAAAACGGCTCTACTTCTCTCGTTAAGTAAGGCATATAGACTTCTGTCAGCGTAAGGATAGTTAAAATGTTAGTCGGGCTTGGTTTTTCTTTTGTAAGTTTTTCTAAAATATGAAAATAATTAGAATCTGGATAGCTAGGGACATAAGGTAATCTCAATCTTTTAACATATAATGTTCCAAAATGCTCGACAATAGCTGCCAATTCCGTTTCTTGTTCCTCCGTCAATATTTTTAAATAAAGGAGGACAGTGGCTAGTTCATTATCTATATCCTCTCCATACCTTAAGACATCTATTAATGCTTGATGAATAAGATTGCTTTCTCCTGCTGAAATATGCTTTCGGAATAAGTCCCTGATGGCTATTTTGTCATAGCCTTTAATCACCTTCACCAATTGATTTATTTTAGGCGCATTTTCCAATAATTGATAATCTTGCAAGTATTCGGAATCAGGCTGGTCCTCTTCAAAAAAGACAATCATTCGATGATAAGCCTTAAAAAAAGCTGTTTTCGTTTCTTCATTTAAAACGCTGTCTCTATCTTTTTCAAATTTATTCATCGTTTGATGCGTCAATTTGAATAAATCTAGCACGACTCTATTTTTTAAATGTACTTCATTTTTGGTCGTAGCGTCTACTAACGCAGTTTGTGTTTTGTTTAATAGTTTACCATACATTATAGTCATGTCATTTTCAATAGCATTCCTATCAAAACCACCACCAAAAAGGAAACTATCTTCTCTTCCCAAAATCATTGATATTAAGCTAGAATCAGGGTACAGTGTCTTTAGAAAAAGCTCCCATTTATCTGTAGCTAAATGACTGCCAAGTTGAAAATTAGGATAACTAAAAACATCTAGTACAGATGCTTGTATTTCCAAATCAGGTGTCGAAATACCATCAATAATTTGCCAGTATTTTAGTGCTAACATTTGAGGATAAGCCTTTGCTAATTTATTTTGTCTCCGATTATGTATTTTTTTGCCAGAATAATCGGGATCTTCCAAACAATTCAGGATTCGCCAACTAAGTCTATTAAGTTGATTTGGGGTAAATGATTTACCGAAACGATCTAGACCAGTCTCTAAATTTTTCCAAAAAAAGGTAGGGGTGAAATTATCTGGATCCCAATAAATAATTTGTGCAAAAAGAAAAATTGATTCTGGTACCTGGAAAAAATGATAGGCATATTTTTTTATAATTGCTACAATGTTTGCTTCTTTTTCTTCTATATCCTCATTATATAAAGCCGCTACCTGATTATAAACAACAAAAGAACGATAAGCTTCTGGCAATCTCATACATTGCTCAAATTCTACTACTGTCAATGATTCTCCATCTTCACAAAGTTTTCGCAAAGGAATAGCTAAAATTGTTTTTAATTCATTATTCTCTAAACTTTCTACCTCCTCTTTAATAGCAGGTATCTTCGCAAAATATTGTTTTTCGGCTTCGCTTAACTCAATCTTCAAAAAGGTTTTATACAAGGGTTTAAGCAATTTATCCTCAGATTTGTAAGAAGTATCTGCCAAAATAGCCCTTAATCCAGCTATATTACTAACTAAAGCTTCATCCACCGCAGTATAGGTTGCTAGTAGCTTAGTTGCTTTTTCATAATCGGCCTGTACTAATGCAAGAGCGATTGCTAAATATTCTTTTTGATCGGGTGATAATAAGGGGAGTTGTTTTTCGTGCTCCGTGAATAAGGCAGCTAAATTGGTGTGTTTTTTTTGGTAAATTAAAGATAGCAAATAGTAAAAATAAAAAGAATGGGTGGCAGGCGTGTTTTTGGAAGTTTCTAAATAGGTAGTCGCTTTTACAAAATCATTCCTATAAAAATAACTTAAACCCAGTAACATATTGGCTTTTTCTAAAGGGAGTTGTATTTTTTTCTTAAATCGTTCTACAAACATTCGTAGTGTCGTAATAGCTTGTAGATACTCTTTTTTATTAAAATGATCTAATGCCCAAAAATAGTGAATGTCTATATTGAATTGGTCGGCTTTTTTTCGTTCTTGGGGTGGGAATTTAGCCTTTCTTAAAATAGAAGCAGCAATAGCAAAGTTCTTTTTTTCTAATGCTCCGTTTATTTCTTGAAATATTTGATTAGGTTTGCCGCCCTTTTTTTTATTTGCCATACATTAATCTATTTTCGTTTATTGAAAAAGGATCACAAAAGTAAATGATTGATTCCAAAAAGTGTTTAAATATAAATTTAATCTCAAAATAATATTTTTGATATAGTGATTTAAAATTGTTGAGGAACCAATAATTAAACTACTATTAGGTTTTAATCCAGCGTCGTCAGCTTTTAAAAATGAACAGAGCTATGTTGACTCACCTTAATATGCTTAAATCAAGGATTTGAAAAAGTACCCAAATGTATAAATCAGAATGACAAGTGATTTTGATAGGTTAGAAAGATTGGCTCATGGGGGAATTTAGTGGAGGGTGCAAAAACATACTTAAAAAGCTAAGAAAAGGTTTAGCCTACAATGATTTTAATAGCTTTTGAGATCGATTTTTAGTCGAATTACTTTGACCTCCACTAAATTCCCCCATGAGCCGAAAGATTGTTAGATGGCTTGATTGTCGTAACTGCTTTGACATCGGGTGGATAATCCAATCACTTAGCATTTTAATCATACAAGTTTGGAAGAAATTGCTTGATTATATGCCATTCTTGTGCGTAATTTTTATTGGCTATTGACTTGCCTCTTGAAGTAAAACTTGTAAAAACTAATCTTGAAATATATTTGAAGATACTTATCGGTAGAATTTTATATTCAATGCTATCGAAATCTTGACACATAACTCTTTTACCTTGAAGGCGTAAATAGTGCCTATTTGGAATTTTTTTCGTATGATGAGCTTTAAATACTATATTATTTCCCATTTTATATTTGATGGAAAAATGGTGTCTTCTTTAATTAATTCCAGCATTACCAAATTTGTATCTGGATTTTTACCATTTAAGTATAATTTATTCCATTTTTCTGGCTCATGGGCGAATTTAGTGGAGCATCAAATTTAAGGTATGAAATTCCTTATAAAATAGCCGTTTTTACTGGATAATTTCCGATTATCCAGTAAATTTTGAATACATTTTTGCCCCTCCACTAAATTCACCGATGAGCCCATTTTTTCTTTAGTAGAGTGTGAATGTGAACTTTATTAACATGACCATTATCATAAAATTGTAAGAGGTATCCATTTTCATAACCTTGAATAATGCCTGTTTTATGTACCGTATCACTATTAGCATTTTTTCTAACGTGTAGTTACCATTATCGAAAATATTCAAATAGCATAATACTGCATTAGGTGATTGAACAAAAGCGGGTTCTTCAATGGCTTGATTTTGGTTATTAGAAGTTGAATTTTGCGGTAATATTTCCATCTCAAGTCTATCGATATATGAAAGATGAGGTTTTGAGCCAATAGTGTCAGCTTTTTCCGTATTTTCATTAGTTTGACTCTTTACCATTTTTAACAAAAATAGTTTCTTCAATGGCTTGACTTTGGTTATTAGAAGTCGAGTTTTGTGGTAATATTTCCATTTCAAGTCTATCGATATATGAAAGATGATGTTTTGAGCCAATAGTGTCAACTTTTTCCGTATTGCCATTAGTTTGACTAACTAGTTGACTTTTTTTTGACTCTTTACCATTGACTCTTCCAACGTTAGCCAGCGGAAACACAATTTTTGGTTCACGTATTTTTGGCCTTATGCTGTTATTGTCTATAATAGCTCTTACTTCTTCAGTATTGGATTCAAGAGTTGATTTTCTACCATATACAGGTTTAGGTGATTGGCTTAATGTTTGAGCATTTTCTATTACATTTTTCGCCTGATTTTTATTGACTGAGGCATGATAAACTTTAGTATGTTTTCGTATATAGTTCACCATTTTTTCAATCTCTAGACTCGGATTTCTTTTAAATTTAGAGTAAAGTACTCTATATATTTTCCATCCAACTCTTTCTAAAAAATCTTGCCTTTCAACATCATAAATCACATCCTCTAATTTTGAGTGAAATGGATCTCCGTCACATTCAATAGCAATCATTTGTCCATTATGATGTACGACTATATCTAGTTTGAAAGAAACATAAGTTTCCTTCTCTGATTTTGGATTAGGCCATAATTCTTTTTCTTTAACTTCATATTGTGGTTGGATCAAAGGAAAACCTTCTTTAAGTAAAAAAGAAACAACATCATATTCAAACCAGCTATCAAAAGGTTTTGGTCGATTATGTTGATTTCTTTCTTCTTCATTATCTGGTAAGATAAAAGGGGCTATAGGTTTGTGTTCTTCATGGAAAAAACTGATTATCTTCAATCTAAAATCATTAGATTTTAAGTCCTCAATCCCTACCGAATGAAATAAAATCATTTGTTCCTTGGCTCGACTTAATGCTACATTAATTCTTCTTTTTTGTTCTTCATTTCCAATAATGGCGGCTGGTCTTGGATTCTTATTTTCTTCTGATTTTGAATAGTCTAAAGCAACTCCAAGAGAAACAATCATTACATCTCTCTCATCTCCTTGAAATTTTGGCGAATCTTCTATTATTAAATTGAATTTATCAATTAGTGTTTTTCCGAATTCATCAGAAAGTTCTTCTTTCAAATTTTTTAATGCTTCCGTATGCTTGGTGTTTCCAAGGCTAACAACTCCAATAGTTTTGCCTGTATACTCAGTCGATTTAATCATTGTGATAAGATGATTTTTAATTGTCTCGACTTCCTTAATAACTACCTTGTTTTCTAAAAAACTATTTGCTACAAAAATTGCTTTAAGAGGGGATAATCTATTTGAAGTTCTTTGTTTTAAAGGTCTTAATGAGTTGTTGTAAAAATTTGCTTTAGAAAATTCAATAATTTCTGGAGCGCATCTAAAATGTTCTTTTAGTTCCAAACTAGAAGAACCTGCAATCATCTTTGCAAGTGTAAATAAACTATTATCAGACCTTATCTGAATTTCATCTTCACCTAAATATTCAAGATGTTTCTTTTTAATTGTATTAAAATCATCACTATCTGCACCACTTAAACTACTAGGGGAAGTCTGTTTATCATCTCCAACAATAATCATATTTTTTCCATAATAGCCTAGTAGTAAACTATTAAAATCTAATTGACTAGCCTCATCGACTATAATACAATCAAAAATTTCTGGATCTGGACCTATTGAATCCAAAACATCATTAAAATTCATGACCCAACATGATAATTTTTTACTGATTTGACCACTATTCTTTTTGGCTAAAACTTCAAATTTAACTTGATCCTTAATGCCTCGTTTGCTTTGGTTATAATTGTATTCATAACTAGCCAACAGATTAATAAATGACTCAATTTCATCAGTTCTAAAAGTGTTTTTAAAATTGCTTTTTGCTAATCCGAATAAAATATTACATTTAACCTCGAATATTTTATCTCTAATTAGCCTTAAATCCTCTTTAGTTTTTTGTAAATCAATATCTATGTTTTTAGATATAGTTTGATAAGCTTGAGCAAACTCAAAATTTTCTTTATTTATAAAAACTGATTGAACATCTTCTATGTTAGGGAATGTTTCTGGTAAAAGTCGTTGTAAATTATTGACAGCATCAGATAGATTTTTTTCTTTATTTACTAGTGTTAAAGTATTTTTTAATTCAGATTTGAAGGTGTTGAATCCTGGAATATTGGTTATATTCTCAATACTTAAAGTCTGAGATAATTGATTTGAAATAGGAGAATTTTTAAGTTTAATCAAGACATCATTTAAGTCTTTTTCCTGTCTTAAAATATCATTTTCAAGGTCTTTAAGTTTATAAAAATCGTCCTTAAAAACCTTTGCTTTATGATGTATTGATTTAACATCAGTTGATTGTATATCCAAAATATCAGCAAATACAGCTAATGATTGATTGTTATTTATATTTGAAATGACATCATAGTTATTCTGAACTAATTCTACTGCCTCATTTAATCTTTGTACCTGAATATTTAAGCTTGCAGTATCATCTTCCGCAATAGAAAATCCATTGCTTTTTAAATCTTTTAGTTTTTTATCTATTACACCTAATTGGGAAATTAATTCTTTTAGTTGTAGTAGATTCGTCTTATTATTACAACTACTAGAATTGACTGTAAATTCGTCCAAATATTTTACTCGTTTATATTTGGTATTAAAAGGGTTGAATCTAGCTTTTAATGATAGACTATCTTTATCATTCCCAATTTCTGCAAGGTAAGTTTCTATATCTATTAGATATTTCCCTTTGTTGGTAATCAAGTCAGAGAAACTTTGATTGGTACTAATATCTTGATTTGGAACTGGTATTTTAGAATGTTTGGACCTTAAATTGTTGAGAACGGGTAATCTATGAAGAACAATATCTGAGTTGTTAAATTTTTCTGTAATTTCAATAACTTGCTCTAAATCAATATTTAACAGCTTGTTTTTCTGAAATAAATCAATTTTATAGTACTCATAAATCTTTTTTTGATTTTCTTTTGGGCTCAAATAAGATTCTAGGTCAAATTCAATAGCTAAAGTCATTGCGGCTATTAACTCTTCGTCTATTTCAATTGTTAAGTCTTTATTAGTTGATAGATTTATATAATCGTCAATAGACTTTTTTAAGACTGAGAACTCACTTAAATGTTCAGAAGTAATTTCATCCTTTATCCAATCCCATTCTTTATCCTCTTTGGTTAGCAATTTTTCCAAAATTTGATAACTTCTGAGGCCTGAAAAACTATCATTTATTGAAATAGACTTATATTCCTCTTCTAAAATTTTAATAACATCAGATTTTAAGGTAGTATACTTTCCTTTAAACTCATTCAGTTGACGAATCTCAGAATCTGTACTTAGTGTGAAATTTTTTTTAAGAATATCGCTAATATTATTAATGCTTTTTTCTAGAGAGAACCTATTTTCTTTATTCTCAATTTGAATTTTCGTAAAAACTAAATCATCAAATGTTTCAGGAATTTTTGTTAACAATGATTCTAATGCCTTATTTGTTTGTGCCGTAACCAAAACTCTTTTTCCTTCTGCAAGTAATGTGCATAGAATATTCACAATTGTATGTGATTTACCAGTTCCTGGAGGCCCCATTACAACAGTCAATCTATTCTTTAAATAGTTATCATAAATTTCTTTTTGTTCTCTGTTAAACGCAAGTGGAAAAAAAGTCGAAAAATCTTCTTTACTGAGATTCTTATATTGACTTTTATTTTCTTCGAACAAATTATCTATAAAATAATTGGATTTAAGATGGTTATTTTTGTTAGCTGCATCAGGGTTTCTTATTAGTAGATTAAATAAGTCTAGGTCTTTTTCCCCTCGGTTATTATTTTCTTTTATTTGCTTTGTTAATTTTTCAAAGAAGCGTGGTTTTTTCCTTTTAATATTTATGGCAGGAGAAAAAGAAATCTTAAAGATTTCAGATTTAAAAGCATCTGATGCGGGTTTCTCTATAGTGTTATCAAAGTCAGAATTATCTGAAATTTGAGGTAATTCTTCGCTAATTAATTTCTTAAAGTGATTATCAAAAATATAATCGTATCCAGACTCTTCTACCTTAGAACCAAAAATATCTACTATGTCATCAAGACTCTTTTTTTCAATAGGGGTATTATTAAGAAAGAAAAAATCACAGTATGGTCTATCCGTGCTAGTAAAGGAAATTTCAAGTTCACTTTTTTTAGATAAATCAATCTTTAATGGAAAATGGAATAGATGTTGGTTAATTTTTTTTACACTTCCTTTTGTCGTAGTTTTACTATATTGAATCAACCCTACACTTAATACAATTTCTGTATTTGAGTCGTTCCTAATATCATTATAAGCTCTATAGAGTTTTGAATAGATAGCTTTACTATCCTTAAAAGCCGTAAGTTTTAGGTTTTCTATTTTGCCTAATTCTGAGTTTTTAAATTCAGTTAAAAAATCATTTTCTTCCTCTATATTTTCAAAAATATTTTTAGCAATATTGAAGGTGATTTTTTCTTCAAAATTTTTTGGGATAGTTATTTTTGGCTTAGTAGGTTTTTTAATTTTAGCAATCTTTGCTGTACCAGATTCAACTTTTTCTACAAATAGATTATTTAATAAAAAATTTTCGCATAAAGCTCTTGATTCTAGCCTTCGAAGAGTATCAGTCCATATAAAATTTGGAGAGATATTTTTACTAAAAATATCCTTTATACCGCGTTCTAGTAGTTTTTTATATTCTTGAAGAAAAGAAACATAATGGTTAAGAATGTCCATTTATTTGGGTTTAATTGTTATCAGAAAGTTTAGTTGGGTAACTTTAAACAAGTATTTTTTCTTATTACGAGATAATAAGTAAATAAAGCAAATGTATGAAAAACAAAATAATAAGTCAATAAAGTAAATCTGAGAAAAGTGACATGCAAAAAAAAAGTTTTGAATTATTTATATTAGAATAGTTTTTACTTTCTTTTTGATAGTTTATTTGAGCTGTTCCACCAACTAAACAAAAGCAGCAACACGGTAGAGAATTATTTGAATAGAAAAAGATAAAAATATACCTTGTAAACAAGCGAATGCTACCAGAATAATTCAGCATTATGAAATCTGATTTTAAAAATGAACAGAACTATGCTGATTCACGTCAAAAGGCTCACCTAATTGCTCATAAAAACCAGCCCCAAAGAACTGTTTAAAAGCAGTAATCCCTTTTTCCGTCATGTGGGGTAAAATCATGCCCCATAGTACCTTTTCGGCACTGGTTTCCATGCATTCATCTCGGGTCGTTTGCTGCGACAGCCAATAAAAACTGACCATCCAAACGGAAAAGGCAAGACTGTAATAAGTGCCAGGGATAGTCTCTTTTTTGAGGTTGCCTAATTGGATACCAAAAGCAATCATTTTACGAAAATCTTCGATGGTTTGCTCTATCATTGCCTTGAATTCTTCCTTAATCGTAGGGTGATTGCGCACATTATTATCCAAAAAGACAAAAGCATATTTTTTCTGAAATTTATACACCAATTGCGTTTGATTCCGCATATTTTCAAAAGTAGGAAATTGCCTAGTTTTCTGCTTTTCTTGGTCAATTTTTGCCCACATATTTTTGACAATGGCAGCTAATAAGATTTCTTTATTTTTAAAATGATAGGTCAAATTTCCTCTACTGATACCCGCAGCTTGCGCCAGTCCTTTTAAATTGACACTTCCATAGCCTTTTTCATTAAATAGTTGGGTGGCAGCTTCTATTATTTTTTCTTTAGTTTCCATATTTTTTGTTAATAGAACAGAGCGTAGAGACCATTATATTGAGAGAATAGAGACAAGATACAAGCGTTACTAAAACTATGTGTTTTTTGGTATGTGTTTCTAGTTTATGTTTGTTGCAAATCTCTATTCTCTGCTCTCTATTCTAAATTATCTTAACACCATATCACCTTCTCCTTTGCCTCATGCCATACCAAATATTGTTTGCCAAATTTATCATCCAAAGTTCCTCGTTTTACTTTTAAAGTAGGAGTCAAACAACGATTTTTTTCACTCCAATTCTCTTGTTGGATAACGACGGTAGAAATTCGTTCAAAAGGTGCTCGTTGTTGATTCAATTCTTGTACACTTTCTTGTATGGAAGTCTCGACTTCCTGTTGACTCGCAGCCAGTCCGATTTCTGATAAATTGACTAAAGCAATCGGTTGAGGAATACCCAAACCTACTACACAAACTTGTTCGATATAATCATTCCCCATCAATACTTCTTCTAATGGATTGGGCGTAACATAACTACCTTTAGAAGTTTTAAAAGCATCTTTTACTCTGCCAATGATTCGGAGATAACCGTTTTCATCCATCGTTCCTCTATCGCCACTATGCATCCAACCGTCTTTTAATACCTCTGCCGTTTTTTCTGGATTTTTATAATAACCCATCATGATGAATGGTGTTTTTAGCAAAACTTCTCCCGTTTTTGGATGTATCTTTACTTCCGCAAAAGGGCGCGCTTTGCCAACCGAATCTTGAGGCGAATTAGGATCAGGGGTATTGGTAATAGAGCCACATACTTCCGTCATTCCATAAGCTTCTATTAAATGAATGCCTAATTTTTTATAAAAATCTTTTAGATAAGCGGGTGTAATCGCTGCGCCCGTCAAAGCAACACTCAATTTAGAAAACCCCAAACTCGCTCTTAATTGTTGCTTAATTTTGTCAGCAGTTGCTGGATTTGCTAATAAGACATCGAGTTTCTGAAGAGGGATTTTAGCAATGACTCCAAGGTAGAATTTTGTCCAAATTCGAGGAACAGAAAAGAAAATAGTAGGTTGCGTATCTTGTAAATTTTTGGAGAAAGTATCTAAACTCTCTGCAAAGAAAATAGTACCTCCCAAGGTAATCACAATCAGCTCCATACCTATTCTTTCCCCCACATGATTCAAGGGTAAATAAGACAAGCAACGGATTTCAGGCACTTTATACAATCCTATCCAGTTGGTTTTCTTTTCTGCTGCCATCATACTAACAGGGGAGCGATGCGACAACATGACTCCTTTAGGCGTTCCTGTTGTGCCAGAAGTAAATTTAATCGTCCAAAGGTCATCTAAATTGGGCGCAAAATTATCCGTTTTAGCTGTATGTTTAACTACTAAATTATTCCAGTCTTCGCCAATGCTTACTTCTGCACTGCCTTCATAATGCGGGAATTTGATGATTTGTACCTCGGTTGGTATAGCTTCGCTTCTGTCGCCCCAATGGTCTAATTTTCCAACAAATAAAGCTTTAATATCACTTAATTCAATCACCTCTGCCAATTGTTGTTTAGGCAAACTAGCATAAAAAGGGGCAGATACATAGCCGCCCATCATAATGGCTAAATCTGCTAAAATCCAATGGTAACAGTTTTTAGAATATATGCCAATATGGTCGCCTTGTTCTAAGCCGAGCGCAGCTAAAGCAGTTGCCATTTTTCGAGCCTCCTGTCCTGCTTCTGCATACGTTAGGGTTTTCCAAGTATCACCTTTTGGTTGCTGAAGGAATACTTTATTAGGTTGTTCTTTTTCCCAATGGTAAAAATGGGCTATTAAGGGTTGTAGAGTATCGTTTGTATTTGACATGAAAAAGATTGTTTGATGGTTGTGATTGCTTGATGGTTAGATGACTTGATTGTTATTATGACGTTGACCGCTAACCATCATACAATCGAGGCATCTAAATTTTTTAAACTCTTGCTAGCGCAAAGGCTATTGCCTTGTGCTTATTATCTGGAAGGTTTTACCTTCCGACGTAATTTCTAATAATTTCTGTCGTTTATTCCCTAACTCACTTAAGGCAATAGCCTTAAGGATAGTCGGCACAAAGCAATAGCCTTTGCGCCAGCAGGTATTGCCTTGTGCTTATTATCTGGAAGGTTTTACCTTCCGACGTAATTCCTGATAATTTCTGTCGTTTATTCCTTAACTCACTTAAGGCAATAGCCTTAAGGATAGTCGGCACAAGGCAATAGCCTTTGCGCCAGCAGGCAGCAGGTATCTGGAAGGTAGATTGTTAGATGGCTTGATGGCTGGCGGTCAACGTCATACAAACCATCAAGCCATCTAACAATCAAACCATCTCCATAGTCCATTTAGGTTTGCGTTTTTCCGCAAAAGCCCTTGCCCCTTCCCAAAAATCATTGCTATTTAACAAATCATCAAAAATATCGTGGGGCGCGGTAGCTGCATCATCCTCACTCGCAAAAGCGGCTGTTGCGTGGTGTAATTTTAGCGTACTTTGAATTGCCATTGGCGAGGCTTGGGTAATATAATACGCCAATTTCTCCGCTTTTTCCATCAGTTGGTCAGCAGGCACCGCATAGTTAATTAGCCCTAAAGCCAATGCCTTTTCGCAATTGATGGGTTGCCCTGTCAACATCATTTCTAGAGCTGCTTTTTTACCGATTTGTCGGGGCAATCTTTGCACGCCACCTGCCCCTGCAAACAAACCGATTTTCACTTCGGGTAAGCCAAATTTTGCATGGTCAGCTGCTACGATAATATCGCAAGCTAGGGCAATTTCTAAACCACCTCCCAATGCCAAACCATTGACTGCTGCAATAATTGGTTTTAGGCGTTTTGTGCGACTCGTCAAACCTCCAAAACCCATTTCAGGGATATAAAAAGGGTTGCCTGATGCCATATATTTGAGGTCATTTCCAGCAGAGAAAGAGTCGTTGCCTGCCCCTGTTAGAATAGCGACTCTTAAATCTTTGTCTTTTTCAAAGGCATTAAAAATACCTGATAATTCTTCGTTAGCAGGTGGGTGTAAGGCATTGCGAACTTCTGGTCGATTAATCGTTACTTTCAATACCCAACCATCTCGTTCAACGGTACAAAATTTATAGTTTTCCTTAAATGTGTCGATGACTTTCGGTCGGAATTTTGCTAAATCTTCTTTTTTAAAAGCAAAGCGATTACCTCTAGGATCTGCCTCCACAAAAATGGTGAAGCCGATAAAATCCTTTTTGGCTAAAGCTTGAACCGTTTCAGTATCTGCCATTACTGTCGTCGCATAAAATCGTTCGTTGCTTTCTTTTAATCGTCCAACAATAATTGCTTTGACGGGAAAGCCTTTAAAATAATGAATAGTATAAGTCTCTAAAATTGCTTCCCCTTCTGGTCGACGATTAACTTTTATAACTGGTTTTTCATCTACTTTGGCTTGGAATGGTCTGCTATCACTTGGAGTCCAATCTCCTTCTACGGGAGTGGTAGAATATACGCCAACTGCATGTTTAGACATCCAACCGCCATTGGCATAGACTAAACCAAAGCTATTTTTATCGTTTCGCAAATTTTCTACTAAACTTGCGATGCCATGCATAGAATAATTATTCCCTGGACCACCAAAAAAGGCTAATCCACCTGTTTGGGTTAAAGCACGTTTATCGCCTTTTTCAATTTTTAAAATTCGTTTAGATTCGTTGACGACTATCGGAAAACAACTGTACATATCAAAATGCTGAATGCCTTTTGCGGTCTTGCCTGCATTAGACAAAGCACCAAGTATTGCTTGTTCCATCCCCTCCGATTGCCCCAAAGCAGGGCGTTCCAACAAGACCCTATCCGTCGTATTGGCAGAACCATGTAAGAAGATCCATTTCCCTTCCTCAATTCCTAATTTTTTTGCGTATCCAACTGTCGTCATCAATACCGCTGCCCCTTGATTGACTCGGTCTTTGGCAATTAATTTTTTGGTATAAGGCGCAATAATTAAGGCGTTTTGTTTGGTAGGGGTAATAAGTGTTTGGACATCGTACTCCGTTTGGTCAACGGCATACCGATTTTGGGCAGCCACTTTGGACAATTCGCTAAAAGCTTGTCCCATTTCTTGCGCATAGTCCGCAGGCGTTTGTTGCAGGGCTGCTCTACGAGCATTTTCCATTAAGGCATAAAACTGCATCGGCATTATTATCTGATTGGCAATTTCTGTACGGGTGATTAGCCTCATCCCACTTCTGCCTCGGTCTTCTAATTGTCCTTCTATTTTTTCCGACCAATCTAATTGGAATTTTTGCTTTTTAGCTGCTTTAAAGTTGGCAATCGCTTCACCACCCGCTAATAAAACCAGTTTACATTCTCCTGCTGCTAGTTTCTCGGCAAACTCTGATATCAACTTTTGGGGCGAATCCCCACCCACAGAATCATAAATTGCTTGTTTAGGATTGGCCCCTATTCGTTTAGCAATGGAGCGAGGAAAATTGTTGGTTCTACCTGTTTTCGCTTGGTGCTGTGGCGAAGAATCTGAAAAGGTTTTAACGCCTGCAATAACATCAATTGCTTGTGCTAGGGAGGCATCTTTTGCATCTTTTAAGGCAAGTGCTGCTGCCTTTCCTGCTAGGTTTGCATGGGAAGATGCCGTTGCTAAATCATCGGGAACTGTTTCTGTAATTTGCCCAACGCCGATGATGATGGGGGTATTATCTTTTATAGTTGACATATTTTTGTTGATTTTTTTTTCAATCATAAATCATATTTCATACATCATAAATTTTATATCCATTTAGGACGCCTCCTAGGTAGATGTAAGATTTATGATGTAAGATGTCAGATGTATGATTTGGACAAACTCACCTGTTCATTCTTCGTTCTTTGATTATTCCACAGTTCCTAATCGGGCAACAATTGCCTCCATTAATTTCATGTTATTCATCCAATCATATTCTGTTGACGTTGGAATATCTGCTGTTGTGAATTTTACTATTACCGTTTCCGTAGTAGGGTCTACATAAATCCATTGTCCAAATAAGCCTTTCGCAAAAAAAGCGGCTTTATCGGTATGCCACCATTGGTTGGCGTAATGGAAATTTTTGAAGACTTTTCCTCTTTTGGATTGGGCAAATTTTTTGATACTACCTCCTTTTTTTATGGTTTGAGCGACCGACTTTGGAAAGACTTGCTGCCCATTCAAAAAACCATCATTGAGCATCAATTGTCCCAATCGTCCTGCATCTCTTAGATTGGAATTGATAGCAGCACTCACTAATTCGTATCCATTTGGATTGGCCATTATAAACCCGTCTTGTTCAGCTCCCATTTTTGACCACACCTTTTCACTCATCACTTCCGATGGCTTTTTACCCGTTACTTTGCTAATAATCATGCCGAGCACTTCTGTATTTAAGCTCACATAATGGAATAATTCTTCGTGATTTTCGCCTTTTTTAACCGTTTTAAAATAATCCAATACACTATTAAATTTAGAGGGTGGACCTGGTATTTCTACACAGTGAGAGACTTTAGCAAATTTATAAGCGTCGGACTTCGGGTTATTATAAGCTTCGTCAAAATGTATATTAACCTCCATATCCATTAGTTGTTGAACGATTGTTCCATCCCAAGCACTTCCTTTTAATTCAGGCATATAATCCAGCGTTGGTTTTTGTAAATCAATTTTGCCTTCGGCTGCTAAAATAGCTACTGTTAAACCAGTCAATGATTTGGATACCGAAAACCAATTATGTGGGCTGGTTTCCGTCATGTTCCCAAAATACTTTTCGTAAATAATTTTGCCTTTATGTAGGACCAAAAAACCATCCGTTCTATTAGAATCTAAATGTTCTTCAAAGCCATATATTTTACCATCAAATTGTTCAATTTTCAAGTCTGTTAAATCAAATGACCCTTTTTCTAAGTCAAGGGTTTTTGCCCCTTTGGCAATTATTCTAACAGGAAATAGTTTATCTACATTTTTGATAGCCCAATGTTTGTAAGGTGGTCTAAGCCAATTCGTCTTAGTCGTACCTTTCGCTAATGCTGTATCACCCAACGTTTTTTTTACAACAGGACTAGTTGTAGTTGCTGTTTCTTTAGCTTGTTGTTGGCAAGCCATAAAAGAGAGGATGGTCAGAAGGAAGAGGGTTGTTTTGAATTGCATAAGTTGGTTGATTATTAGCTAATTTTTAAACATTATTTTTGCCAACTTTTGGCATCAGGTAAATAGTAAATTGGACAGCTTTTTTTAGAGGGAGTGAATTTGATTTGTTTTTTTGCAAAAAAACAAATCAAATTCACTCCCTCTAAAGAAGCTTTCTGCCAAATATACTTTTTACCCGCTTTTTTAGATGAAAAAGAAGGTTTTAAAAATTTCTCTTTACACCCAGTAATCACTAATTAATGAGGAACCGCCGCCTTATAAGCCTTCGCATCAATCGTCATTTTAGAAATAATTTCGCATAAGACTTCCGAAGTACCACCGCCAATAGTTCCCAACTGACTATCTCTTAAAAGGCGTGCCATTGGATAGCTTTCCATATAGCCGTAGCCACCAAATAGGCGCATACATTCGTAACAAACTTTATCACTTAATTGAGTAGCGACTAACTTAGCCATTGCTGCCTCTTTGATAATATATTCTCCTTTACTATAGCGTTTGTACAAGCTATAAACAAAGGCACGATTGCACATCACTTCGCTAGACAATTGGGCGATACGATGTCGCAAGACTTGAAATTTATTAATGGTTTTACCAAATACTATTCTTTCTCCCATATACTCAATCGCTAAATCAAGGGCTAATTGTGCTTGGCAAACGCCGATTAATGCCATCGCTAATCGCTCGGAAGCAAAGTGTTGCATAATGTAATAAAACCCTTTGCCTTCATCGCCCAATAAATTGTCAACAGGGATGCGTACATTATCAAAAGCTATCTCCCCTGTATCAGAAGCATGCCAGCCCAATTTTTTCAATTTGGTAGCACTGACTCCAGGCGTATCTCGGTCAATGATAACCATACTAATCCCTTTAGGCCCGGGACCACCTGTACGGACAGCCGCCACAATATAATCACTCAAGACCCCATTAGAAATAAAGGTTTTTGAGCCATTGATAATATAGTGATCGCCTTCTTTTACTGCCTTGGTACTAATCGAAGCGACATCTGACCCACCGCTAGGTTCCGTAATAGCTAAACAGCCAATTAGTTTTCCTTTAAGACCAGCGGTTAAATATTTTTGTTTTTGTGCCTCTGTGCCTTCTGCCTCCATGTGCGCTAAGGCTAAACCTGCATGTGCGCCAATTGAAGTATTAAAACCACTAGAATTCATGCGGACCATTTCTTCTGTATAGACGACGGCAAAGAAGGTATCTAAGCCCATGCCCCCATATTTTTCTGGATAAGTGACCCCCATAAAACCCATTTCGCCAAAGCGTCTATAAATGGAGCGAGGAACTTCTCCATCCGCTTCCCATTGTTCAATATTTGGTCGAACTTCTTTATCCAAAAAGGCTCGTAGACTTTGGCGGAATAGTTCGTGTTCTTCGGTGAAGAAAAATTTATTCATTTTGATGGTTGATTTAGAAAGGATATTAATTTAGGCAAAAGTAATAAAAATATGGGTTTTTTTAGGCAAAAAAGACTAATTATTATTTTTGAAAGTAAATTGCCTACTGGACACATAAAAGGATATTGATTTGAATATACAATCCATAGGTGTCAGGCTAAAAGTTCTTTGTCTTGATATTAGGTATAAAGTATGTTTAATATAGTTTTTTAGAGGGAGCGATTTTGTTAGTTTTTTTGCAAAAAAAAACTAACAAAATCGCTCCCTCTAAAAAGAACATTCAAAGCTACTGCTTGCCACTTACTAAAACATCTATTCGTAATTAATTGATTATTAAACAATTGATTTTTAGCCTGACGGTTATGGATACCATCTTCAAATATCAGCAAATGAGCGTTAGCTTCGGCAACGTAAAAACAGACCGATGTTTTTATAATAGCAAAAGCCGTTCATCATCTGTTGATGAACGGCTTTTGTATAGCAATAATAGTCAATCTTTAAATATCGAGATCTATATCAATTCCATTTTCTCTAAAGTAAACTCCATATCTTTTCCATTTCTCCGAATTGTAATGGAAAGACTATTTTGCAGCGTATTGTCTAACTCGTTTTTAACCGCACACCAATCAGACTTTGATCTATTTTGAATAGCTATTCCATTTATTGCGATAATTTCATCGTCGATATCTAAGCCAATTTTAGCTGCACTTGAATTAGCATAAATAAATCCAATGACTGGTCTATTATCTTTAAAAATCGGTCTGAAACCGAAGTTTTGTAAATCGTTTGTTGGTGGGTCCAAATTAGGAATTAAAATCATTTCTTTTTCAAACCAATTTAAAATCACCCGATAATTTTTAAAGAATTGGTTGCCTATGGTAGAGGAACCATTTGTTTTGAAAAGAACTATCTCATCATTATTAATAAGATTACCTATACTAACTTGATTGCTCCGAGCAAATTTTGTAGAAAGTGGATCACCATAGCCAGATATAGCTCTAGAGTATCGCCCAAATCCTTCAATAACTGTTTTGTCTGAACTATCCTTTAGTTGGTCATAAGTATTTTGAGTTACCTTAATGTTTATACCACCAGAAGAACCTAAATCTATTTTTACGGTTTCTGGTTGTCCGTTAATATTGACCGTTGTTCTGGGTTGCATCAAATTATTTACCTCGAAAGCGATTTTTTCAGCATTGGAAGGAATATCCATCGCATCGGCATTACGGGTCATTTTTATTACTTGGTTTTGATAGTCAATTTCCCAAACAGCATTTTGCATTAAACTAGGACCAATAAACCCATCAAAATTAAAACAGCTTGTTTCATTAATAGGCGAAAAATCCATAATACCGATATTCGTTTCTTGAAAATCAACACCTGCTATATTTAGCTTATCGAGGGTTAAAAAATCAATTTTAGTTTTACCCTTTTGCGAACCATCAAATCTTCTAGAAAATTCTGCTTTTAAACCTAACTCTTGAGCCACTTCTTTAGAAACTAAAGTCAATGCGCCAGACTCTAACACAAAATCATATAATTGCCCTCGAATTTCCACCTTTAAAACAATCAATCCATCCACGAATTCAAAGGGAAATTCTGCACTAAATTCAGTAGGTGCGATGCTAGGTTCTATAAAAAAATCTTTTCTACAAGAAATACACGTTAGAATCAAGAAACAGATAAACAAGCTATTTAATTTCAAATTTTTCATAAAAACATATTTTGATGAATGAGTTAATTTGAAACAAATATCTAGGTTTAAAGGGCTTATAGCGTCTCAATGGATACTTTGAGACTAGTAAATAGGGGGTTTCGGGAGTTTTAAGGAGGAAATTAGAGAAAAATAGCTGATAAGTGAAAGTGTTAAAATAAGATTAGCTAAAATATTTTTTTAAAATTAAAAGAATGTCTGTGCTATTTTTAATTTCATTTTCATTTTTGTGTATAACAAAACGGTAGTCGTAATTTACAGAATAGGAGCGTTAGCTCCGACAACGTCTGTAGGAATTGGATAATAAACGAAATCAAAGGAGCGTAGCTTCG
>Ga0209831_1001812_pt1 | contig 19180 bp, 21 predicted proteins | sample Maine_Asex4_meta_FD_187451 | JGI IMG/M metagenome (GOLD analysis project Ga0209831, IMG submission 187451) | Marine algal microbial communities from Maine, USA - Maine_Asex4_metaG (SPAdes) (version 2) | ecosystem: Host-associated > Algae > Red algae > Unclassified | place: Maine, USA | collected...
GGCGCGGGACGGAGGGGGGGGGGTGTGGTGGGCGTCAAACACCCGTGCTTGGCGTGGGGGACGACCGCGAGGCTGCCGTCGGCTCGTTTTGGTCCAGTTGTGTGCTGCTTGTGCGAGGCCGCCTTTTGTGTGTTTCTCGTCACAAAAGGGGCGCCGTGTTTTGCGTGTCGATGGGATGATTGGAAGGCGCCAGCAATCGCCCCTCAAGCCCCGCTACAGTACGTACAAGGGTGCTTTTTACCCGGGCTGCTTCTAGACAAGGAACCCGCAAGAAACATCCAACCTCCCCTACGACCCCCACAAGGGGTGCCCCGCCCCACTCACAAGACACCACCAGAGCGTGGCATCCAACCTACTCTGTTCCAACGGCGGCACACTGCGCCGCTCCATAAAAACAACAGACACATAAAAAAGTAGAAACACGCATACGACGACGACTCCCAAACGAGCCACCAAGCCCCCCGCGGCGGCGCTACCGCGCCCCCTGCACCGCATCGACCGTCGCGCCCGTGTCGCCGCTGCTCGGGCTCCGCCGGAGCTCCCCCTCCTCCGAATCCGAATCCACCCACAACGCCGGGTTGGCGAGGCCGACCCGCTCCAGCAGCGCCACCACCTCGTCCCCGTCGAGGCGCTGCAGCGCCCCGTCCCGCACCGCCCGCGCCTTGAGGTACAAGTCGTGGGAGCGGAGGCGGTGCTTGAGCGCCCGGATGTCGGCGCGGAGCGCCTCGCGGCGCTCGGCGAGGGCGCGGCCCATGTCACCAACGGCGCCGACGGCGCCCTTGGCCTCGGCTGCCAACCGCGCGCCCTGCGCCGCCACCCCGTCGGCGACGCGCACCTTGACGTCCCGCACGAGGGGCACCTCGTCCGCGGCGGCGGCGACGCGCGCGGCGTGGCGGCGGAGCGCGCGCTCCAGGGCGGCCGCGTGGCGCCGCCGCCCGGCGTACAGGCGGTTCATGTGGGGCACCTCCACCGTGTAGACAAGCGCCACGTGCGCGAGCTGCGACGCGGCCGCCACGGCGCCGAGCGCCCACGAGCCGGTCGTCAGCGCCAGGCCGTAGGCGCCGAGGCAGCCGAGGGCAGCCTTGGGGTGGTTCACATACCGAAAGACGCCCGTGTAGACGGGCGCGGTGCGGGTGGGTGGCAAGAAAAAATCGACATAATAGGCGGCGTCCTCCCCAATGGCATCCGTCGCGGAGCGGGTGGCGTAAAAGGCGATCGCCCCGAGGCCCGTGCCGACCGCCGACCGCGCCGCGGCGGCGGGGGAGGAAAGCGCCGCGGTCACCCAGCCGGGCGCCACGTGCGAGGCAGCGACGAGGAAGACGACCCGGTTGACCACCGTCGACGTATGATACACGCGCTTCCACTGCGCAAAGGCGGCGGCGGGGGACTCGCCGCGCCGAGCCGCCGCGCGCGTCCACGTCGCCCGAGCCGACTGGCGGTAGAGCACCACGCCGAGGATGACCCAGTGCGCCAACCGCCACGCCACCAGCTGCGCCATGTAGTAGGTTGGCGAGAGGCCGGGCCACACGGCCGTGGCGACCACGTGCGCAAGCAACGCGCCAAGCACCAGGTCCCCCTGGCGGAGCGGCTCAAACTGGTCCAGCCCGAGCACGCCGTACGCAGTGGCAGCAGCGGCCGACGCGGCAGCCGCCGCCGCCGCGCTGCTCGAGGAGCTCGGCGACAGCCGCGGCGATGACGGCGTGGACCCAGCCAACGGCGGCCCGGGCGCTGCCGAGACCGAGACACCAGTAGCCGCAGCGGCAGCCGACGCCGTCACCGACGGGGGCGCCGTCGCCGCCGTCGCGGTCGGGGCGGCCACGTCCGCCGCCACCGACCCGTACGTGCGCTGGATGTGGGGCTCCTCAATGGCCACCAAGAACAGCAGCTGCAGGGCGTGGGCGACCATGGAAACCAGTAGGAGGGTGTACGAGCGACAGATCAAGGCGAAGCCATAATAGGCGGCGTAGCCGACGGTGTACATGGGGTGGGGAAAGAGCTCAAAAACCCCATCAAACACCAGCTCCCCGTCCATGAGGAAGAAAAAGTCACCCCAGTACCACGCGAAATCCCCAACGCACCGGTGCGCCGACGCCTTGGCCCAGTAACAAAACGCAACCAGCCCCGCGCCGACGGCAGCCGCCACCATCGCGACCGGTCCGGTCGGAAGGCGCGACTCGGAGAAGCACTTGGCCACCAGCAGCACGTACGTGCAACCGTCATTGGCGAGCACCATCATCGCGCCCGCGCGGAAGACCAGCCACGCGTTGAGCTCCACGGGGGCCTTTGACCAGCGGAAGTCGGCGCCCATTGAGCCCGTCACCGCCCGCTTCACCGCAGCCGTAGCTTTTGGTGAGAGCCCCGCCAGCCAGCGGGTGACCACCGCCGAGTGGCTCTGCGACCGCAACAGCACGCCGAGGCCGACGTTGTAGGCCAGGCGCCAAAAGGCAAACAGCACCACAAAAAAGCCCGTCGGAAGCGACTTCAAGCACACGAGGGAGAGGCAGTTGAGCAAAAGCATGGACACGACGACTAACTCGGCGGGGCCCCAGTTGCGCGGGAATGCCAACGCGTCAAATATGCCGAGGGTGCGGGGGACGGGGAAGCGCCGCCCCGAGGAGATGTACCCAATTTTGGGGGGCGGCAAAGCAGACGTTGCGGCCGTAAGCCGCGCGCTCGGCGACAGTAGCGCTCCATCCGCGTCGACACCGCCGGGGTCGCGCCCACCGTCCGCATCGACGCGGTGGGAGGCGGGGCTGGGCGCCGCCGAAACGGACGAGATGCCGCCGCTGGACGCAGAGCACTCATCGGGGACGCCCCCCAACGAGCCGTCCGTATCCGATGCCCCGCTGACACTGCTGCTGCTGCTGCGGCTGCGGTTGCGGAGGCCGAGCGGCGCCGACGAGGGCTCCGGCGCCAGTGGGGCGGTGGCGCGGTCGACAGCTCGTCCCGGTTTCCGCGCCCGCAAACCCGTCCCGCCGAGGTCCGACATTGTTGGAGCGGGCAGCAACACCGTGGAAAGGGGGGGAAGGACGAAGAGTGGGAAGAATGAGGACGGTAAAGATGTCACAGTGGTGGACGTTGGTGGCCTTGAGCCGGGAGAGGTTGCTGCACTGGGCCTGTGCGCCGAGCTTGCCTGCATCGGCGTCAGGCCACCAAACGCATCGCTTGATTGGCGGACTGGACAGTCTGGTGTCTGTGGCATGGCCCGACCTTCGAGCACCCGTCGTCCACGGCGGTTTGATGGCCCGGTGTCGTGTCCCTAATTGGCCCCGCCACGGCCGTTCGCAAACCTGCGGTTTGTCCGACGAGGAAGTTGACTATTCATATAACATTTGTTCGTCATCATTATACATATTTATTCCAACCTGAATATTGGTGGTTTCACCTCAGACTGAACGGTAAGTTAACTTGTTATCTGTTTGTAGGAGTTTGCCCAGCCGTTTTACCAAAGTTCATGTGGTGCGAAGTCCAAGGAGACCCGGTGAAGTTATCAAACCGCCGCTGAGAAGATCGACAGACGACAGAACGAGGGCGTCATCTGCGAGAACTCCTGGAAACACCAGACCAGAGCAGCGAGGAGCCATCACTTCACGGCCAGGGCAGAACGTCTGGACACCATCAGGAGTCTGGAAAGGGCAATGCAACAGACACCACCATTCTTGCCTACTGCAAGACATGTGGCTTGGTTGCAACGGAGAGAGCCAGAGCGTTCGATTCTCCAGAGCCCAAGATACTCAGGCAGACTTTTCAACCTACGGCCTACGGGGGCCGTGCCAAGGCCGAGGGGCTGCGTCGGGATTCTAGAGACATTACGAGAAAAACTTCGGCAGTTACTGCAGAATGCACCCAGTGGATACAACAGTATCATCTCCCAATATGTTAAAACTACAACGGCGTACTGGCTCGCGGCAACTCCACAGAAAAAGAACGCTCTCTGTTGAACCCCCTATGACTGCATTTTCTACATCTTCATGATAGATGACAACATTTTCATGGCCGAGTAGTATGCATTGTATGTGACATAGCAGAGGTATGATGCTCACCGTGGCCTATTGTTCATGGCTGTCGCACCTTCTTAGCGTCGCCGAAGGCCATTGCACATGAGAAGGGCGGTATGGCGCTGACAGATGAGGCATACTGGGCGTCAGGCTGGCATGGAGGTATATCTGTGAGTAATTGACTGCTTCGCAGACTCCGCACTTGCACATGGCATATCGAAATGTGGCATGCTTTCTGAATACCATGCCTCAGAGTGCATGATTCATGTTCAAAAATCATTTCGCCTCATATTTCTCTTCGAAAGGCTTACGCTCCATGTTTCTACTCTTTTGGCTCTTCAACCCGTCTGGGCCGAGTTCAATCAACCTGCTGCAGGCTGTTGGCCACGGCGGTCTGCGCCACAAGCAGGGCGTGGGAGCCTTGACACAGCGCGATTGGCCCGACGCGTGGCGACCGGGGTGGGGCTGCGTCGAAGGGGCGTTGACTGCCGCCGCTTGCCAGCAAGCCACTTCGATGCGCCGACCACCAGTGGTGTTCAATTCGATTGTTTCTCGACTGCTTACACAATGAGTGGGACCTGTCGGGGCCCTCATGCCGCGTACCGGCGTGACTTTGGCTGTCAATACGGAGAGGAATTGTAAAGGTTTGAATATGTTCATTGATGAACCGGCTTTGGTCTAATTGACATATCTCTAGGCCAATCGTTGAAAGCGATGGCTGTGATCCGGGACGGAGGAGCGCGCATGACACTGCATTGGGCCCTTGTCCGCCTGTCATCACACCTGCACCCCTCCAGAGGCCCGCCACGCTTCTTTCACGAAAAATAATGGCACGAGGTGCACATTTCTTCCTATTTCTTCCTACAATTGGCCGCTGATATTGGAAACCCTCCTTCTGCGTCAGTGGGCACCAAAGACCAGACTTTGAAACCGCCCTTTGCCCGTCGTAGGCGACGGTCTCACCTCCACTGCAATGCAGCTGGCACTTGGCACCCACAATTCTACATTCCGCACGGTCTACCGGGGGCAGTAAGGCATGGAAGACTGCGCGGCGACGAGCGATGGGCCATGGGAAGATGCTTCGCCACCCGTATGGCTATCCGACGCTGTGGCCACCTCAGCTAGCGGCAGGCGATGGTGGCATGCACAGCTCAAGAGGTCGATCACATATCACCGCTCGTTACCCTCTGTTCCGCGCGCGAGCCATCGCACTGTCGCAAAATATGTCAGTAGAGGCTGGGCTCGGGGCCTCTGGCGCGCGTCTCCCACGGTCACCTCGTCCGTGATCTCAGGCAACAGTCCACACCTCACAAGTTTTTATAGGCTCCTTCCATGTCCCTGCTGCTGCCCGCACCTGCGCTTTGGCCCACAGTGCACCGCTGTGCGCGGGGTACGGCTCCGGGAGAGCCGGCCCAATAAAGAGCACCCCAAGGTCAGGGCCGCCAACGAGGCCGACGCCAACGGCTATGCCGACTTACGGCCCGCCGTTGTTGCCGCCGCCGTCGTAAGCCCCCCCACCACCGCTGGGGTCATGTAACCATTGTTCGTACGCGTCGGGAATGAATTCTGGGTGCAGGTTGCTCTCGTGCTGCGCGCGTAAAAATGCACACAAGGCACATCCAAGCAAGTGTACGCCGGCCAAACGAGAGCTATTGAGGAGGGGTTAGAGATGGGCGCTGTTTTGACCTCTCCTGCCGCATTTACCCGCCCGCGCTGACGCGAAAAGGGACCACAGCACCAAGGGTCCACGCGAGAAGCATTCGCGCGGGCGCCCGAGAGCAAGTCGAACGTACCTTGTTTCGGTTGAACTTTTCTCCAAACATCTTGTTGCACACCCGGCAGGCATGGGGCTTGCGCTTTTGATGCACGTTGTGATCGTGCACGGAGAGCGTCCACTTCGTGGCAAATGCTACGGTGTTCCCACGTCGGTCAGAGCCACCCGTACGCGCGCATCACGGCACAAACGACACACAGCAGGCACCACCAAAACGCATCGACAGGCACGTCAGTTCTACGCCTGCGCACCCGCACAACGGGTCCAACACACGCGCGCGCGCTCGCCGCACTGAGCAAGCGCACCACGCCACCCCCACGACGGGCCGCCGTCGCCCCCCCGCACCCTCCCCCAAAAGATAGAGCACTCCAAAACGCACCCTTGCCACACTTCGAGCACTCGTGCGGCCGCAGGCGCAGGTGCACCGCATCGATGTGGCGGTAGAGGGAGCCCTTTTGGCTAAACCGACGCCCACAATCGGCGCACCCAAAGGGTCTGGCGGAGGCACCTCGCGCCCGCGCGCCGCTGCCGCGGCCACCGCCACCCCAGAGGTGGGGCACGTGGCCGGCCTCCCCACGCCGCTTGCCAATGGCGCCGGCCATCCACGGGCGGTCGGGGAGGTCGTCGGCGCTGCGGCTGCCGCGGAGGGGCGCTGCCACCCAGCCTCTATGGCTCCTGGCGAGCGTCTCGTCCGACCACGAGGAGAGGCGGCCGTGGGCGGCGGCTGCGCCGCCGCCGCCGTAGCGCCAGTCGACGGCCGCGACGGCGCCGTGGGGGGCGTCCCAGCCCCACCCGGGGACGCTGGCGGCGGCCGGCGGCTGCGCCGCACCCACCAGACTACCGCCGCCTTCCGTGTTCCCACGGTCATAGGGCGTGTGGCGGGGCCACACGGTGGCCGAGTCGGCGGCGGCGGCCCCGCGGGCGCCCACGCCGCGAGCGGCGGCGAAGTCCGCCGGCGCGTGCGCGACGTGCACACACCCCCCCACGACGCCAAGGGTCGACGCGAGCGACGCAAAGCCCGGCAAGGAGGCGCTCTGCCGTGTGCCGCCCTCCGCCGTCACCGTCGCCCGCACTGGTACCGGCGGGTGCTGGACGTGCGGCTCCCCCGCCGACCCGGTCGGCAAAAATCGCACCCGCCCGCCGTCGAGCGGCGGGGCCAACGCGCCACCGCCCTGAGGCGGAGGCCACGTCGGCGATGGCGCGCCACGCGTGACTGTCGCCGCTGTCGCCGCCATGCGGCGGCAGGCTGCTGCCGCACGGATCGCATGGGGCGAGGTGTAGGCGACGGGGACGTATGCAGCGCCCGCGGCGGCGGCCGCGTCGGCCGGCCGCGCCGTCGGGGGCGTCCACACGGACCCCGTGCGGGACGGGGCAGAATGCGGCTTGCTCCCGATGCCCAGCTGGCGGAACGACGGAAACGATGTCTTGTGCTCGGCGAGCACCCCCGCCGTACCGGGCGGCGTCACGGCCATGCCCAGCGGGCGGCGGTCGCCGTCGGACAATCGTGGGGACGGGGTCCCGAGGGAGCGATCGCCCCCCAAGGGCGGCCCCCGCCCGCCGGCCATGGCGTCGAGGCCAAACGCGGCGGGGAGCGGCCGCGGGACGGACGCTCGCGGCGGCGAATGAGAACCCTGTGGCGACGACAGGGGCGTCGGCGACGTGTGGGGGGGCGACGCGACGGGCGGCAACGAAACCGATGGCAGGAAGAACAGCGGCGCCGACACGGCGGGTGGGCGTGGCGGCGTGCCCGCCCCGTCCCCACGGCTACCGTCTTCTTGGTCGTGGGATAGCAGCCGGGACAGGTCCATCGGCGCCCCGCGGTCGTGATTGTGACTTCCCACGCTCTCGCGCCGTCGACGTCGTGCCGTGTGGCGGTGGGGGCCGTGCGTCGCTGGGCAGGGAGCAGCGACAGCTTTGTGGGGTGCGATATAGAGGGCAAACCCCGGCCCACTGTTGCGTGCGCGTCACGGGTGCGAGAGTACACTGTTGCGCGCGCACCACGCGAGCGGAGTGCGCCGCGCGCGGGAGAGCTGGTGGGGGCCCCCCGCCCACCCGGTCGGCCGACTAATGGAGCCAGCGATGCCGGCGTGTGCACTCGCGACGCCTGTGCAGCCAGGGCCGCCGCGGCTGGCCCACCCAACAAGGGTACACGCCAACGGGTGGGGGTGAGATGTGGGGGGCACCACCGCCGCCGTGACCACCCACCTGTGCCGCGTGCCTACGTTCCGCCGAGCGGCTTGCCGCAGATGCGTCCACCGCGGCGACGGACGTGGGAGGACTCGGCACACGTGGATCGAATAGGCGCTCGCCTCGTTGGCCGGGCGGCTCGGCGCGCCACCCCGTGGCCCCGTCACCGAGCTTCAAACGGCCAGCACGGCAAAATAACCAGAAAAACCAAAATGCGCCACGCACGCGTGTGTGCTGTATCCCGCGCACTTGTGGGCCACTAATTCCTCGCGCCAGACGCGTTGGCTCTCCCCCGGCCCAGATGCACACCGCCGTCGGAGGGGCCGGGAGTTGGCGGATGCGGGCGACGAGGCACAGCCTCTTCACCCTGTGAAAACGCAGCAACAATGTCAAAAGGGGCGCGTGGCGGTGTGCGAGGTGTGGGGGGACACCAGCGGCTGCGGCCGCCCGTGGGGCTGCCAACGTCGGAGACGCGCACAGCCGTGCGTAGCGAGATGCCCCGCGCGGGAGGGGGTCAGCCGCATGGCTGGCTCACGTCCTCCCGCCCCTCCCTTGGGGGGGCTCGCTTGACCCCTGCTGCTCTCAAGGGCGGTGTTGAGGAACAAACAATCTGGTGATGTACGCGACAGCGGCCCCCGCCGTGTCCACCAGTCGGGGAGTAGCGACGAGCCCCGGCGGGCCGCGGTCCAGCCACTCGCCCGTGGCGAGACACCCAACGGTGTCGGTCGCGTGGCCGCACCTACTCGAGCGGAAGAAAAGCGCGCCCAACTGTTCACTCGCGAAGCCTATTGGCTGCCGAGTGCCCCTTAGTGCGAGCGCTGCCTCGGCCCAACGGGTGATCGGGAGAAGACATCCTCCGCTGCGTCCTTGCCCATGGCTCGAGCAAGACCGTGCCCTGTGTGTCGTCCGGAGGACCGGTCAGCGGGGTGGTGCTCGCACGCCACCCGCGACGAGCCGCGTCGAGCCGCGCGCTGTGTGGTGGACTCTGAAGGGGTGCGTACCTACTTCGCACTGTGCAGCGGCACGGGGGGGGGCTCTCTCTGGCGTCTTTCTCGCAGTGTTTCTCCCAGCTGCGGTTGAGGTTGCAAGGGCTGCCAGACGAGGTGTGGCGTTTGACCACGACCGCACAGAATCCAGGCCCAGTCAAGAGAAATAGGGGCTGCCAAGACACGATGCCGGCACCCCCGGTTCGTTAAACATGTAGCCCGTGGTCGTCCGACAGACACCTCCACGCCAGAATCCTGCTGGGTCCCTCATTGGAGGATACCCTTCAAGCTGCCTAGAGCCCTCTGGGCCTCCGAGCAAGCGCCGGTGGGGGAGCACAACGACGGGTCGGCAACCCGGGCCGCGCCGGCAGAAGGCCTGTATGAGCGGCGATACGCTCTCCGGTTGGCAATTAATGCAAGGCAGCAGCAAATCGGCTCGGGACCCGCGTCGGGTCGTGCGTTGGCCCACAGCCAGGGATGAGGTCAGGCGCGAGGGGCTCGCGAACCACAGTGGCGGGTCAGCCCTCGCGGTCCTGCTCGCCCACTCTGTCGCTTTGATGATTCGTTTCTCTAAGGCTTTTACCTCTATGTGCGCGCATGGCCGCGACGATCAGACGGCAACTCTGGGAAACGGTCGGTCATGCTTGGATTGGCACCACCCACCGGTCCTTCGTTTTTGTCTTGCCTCCCTGCGGCACGGCAGAGTTCCCCTTGTACTGCCTGGATCTGACAAGCGAGGCTCATGCGGAATATCGTAGCCAATGTGAATCGCGCTGCGGGACGTGCCCAGGTCAGCCCTCGACCGAAAACGTCCGCGGTGGAGCCGTGCGCCGCCGCGAGAACCAACAATGTTTGCTCCGCGGCCGTTGCACAATGCAAGAATTTTGTGTTGCGCCGGTCGCGAACGCGTGTTTCGCATGGTCAGAAGAGTGGACACTTGAACGGGAGCCTGAACGGCAGCCTCGTTCAAGGAGTCTTGAACCGGAGGTTTCCCGTCCAGGCGTCTGTGCTGTAACAAAGGCCTGAACGGGAGGAGTTCCCATTCAAGGAAGCTACGCCAGGCCCTGAATCATCTCCTGGGTGATCGCGAGGTCGTGCAAGACTATGACACCAATCCGAGCCAATGATATCCCTGCAATGGATTGCGAAGACGTAAGTTGTCCAGGTCAGGGTCGTGCACGGTCCTGTATGCCTGTCGCCCGAGACTATGTGCTGCACGAAAGTCGAAGCCGCGGCGTGCTCTGGAACATGAGGTGCACGCAATCTGTCGCGTGCATGGAACATGAGATGCACGCAATCTGTCGCGTGCACCTCATGTTCCAGAGCACGCCGCGGCGTCGACTTTTGTGCAGCACATAGTGGATGTTGCACTACCGTACAGGGAACCCTCGACCACTGCCAACCTACCTCTCGGTATTAGGAGCTCTCGCTTGATGTGGGTTGTGGATGGTACGGCACCTGTTGCGGTCTTTGTGCCTTGCTCTCTGTACTACCTGCCCACTGGTTCCCCCACTTGTAATGCTGCCGCCATTGCTACATGGTCAGCTATGATGGGTGCACCGTTTCGCTGTCCTCATGACAGTAGAGCCAGCCGTAGTCCCTCGAGAATAAAACAGAGCAGTAACGAGCAGTGCGCAGGGGCCCCAAGTAACCTGTCATCGTCCAGAGATTAGCGCAATTGTAGTCGACCCTATGCATAGTTCACAAGGGTATTAAGTGTGTGTCTCGGGATCAGCTGCTGTGCGACCTCGAGATCATGTTCGTGCACCTGAAGAACATTTGAAAATTAAGTTCCCTTGTTCAGGCGACGTGCCGTAACAGGGGCCTGAACAGGATTTTCTCCCGTTCAGGTCGATCATAGTTTCGACGATGTCCGGATCCTTTGGGGCTGCGGCAGCGCCATCGAGACATTTGCGCGGAGGGCGGAGGCGGCTGCTTGGCTCTCAAAACCCAGGCGGCACAAGGACGTCCGCCGGTGCGCTCACAGAACTGAACAGACTAAAAACGCCCATGTCTACACACAGTCAATATCCGGGTATATCCACTCCAGTTATATGTCGACCTGCTATTATATAACTGGGAGAACAAACGTGCCTAAAATCGGCCTTCCTGGCATCGTGGAGTGGGGACATACTTACTTTCGGTCGCGGCACGCACTTTGTAGCCCACATGTTCCTGCATGCCTGTCGATAGCGTGAGGGACCCTCACGCAGGACAGAGTGTACAGTCAATATCAGCTTATGTCGTACCCTCGCTGAGGGTGCGACATAAGCGGATATTGACTGCCCTCAGATCCCTGAGATCCCTGAGGACACGAGTGCAGACTGCCACCTCTGAAACGGATAGCAAAATCCGTTATCGAAGTATATGTGTGCATCACTACACTTCGAGAGCACCCTGTCCTAAAGACCAGGGAAAAGCCCGAAGTACGTTGGTGCCAGCTTTGCTGATCTCAAGAGTCTCCATTTCATATATTCACACTGCGAATCTTCCACAGAAGCCCGAGCTCCTCAGAACTGGTACAGTTGTCAAGAACTTAGGTCAGACGAATAGAAGGACCAATCATCAATGAGAAAGAAGTGGCCAGCAGGGCAGCGAGCGCTGACCCGCCACTGTGGCTCGCGAGCCCCTCGCGTCTGACCTCATCCCTTTTTGTGGGCCAACGCACGACCCGACGCGGGTCCCGAGCCGATTTTCTGCTGCCTTGCATTTTTTGCCAACAGAGAGAGCGTATCGCCGCTGATACAGGCCTTCTGCGCGCATTGCTCGGGTTGCCCCTCCCGTCGTTGTGCTGCACAGCGGCGCTTGCTCGGAGGTCCAGAGGGCTCTTGACAGCTTGAAGGGTATCCTCCAATGAGGGACCCAGCAGGATTCTGGCGTGGAGGTGTCTGTCGGACGACTAAGGGCTACATGCTTAGCGAACCGGGGGTGCCGGCATCGTCTGCTTTGACTAAGTTTCCCAACGGTGCCCAACGGTTCTTTAACGGACGGCCCGTTGAAGACAACCTCCAACTAAACACGAAACAGTTGGGCTCCGTTAAAGCTCAACCGAGCTCAACGGAGCCCTAACGAACGCCATTTCCGTTGGGCGTTTCCAGCCCATGGGGGGGGGTGAGCTCGCGATGGTCACATGTCGCATAAGATAGACTCGCGATGGTCACATGTCGAACACGACAGAGACGCGGTAAGGCCGCGTTAAGGCCGGGTTGGTGCATTAAAATAGATCTGACGGAGGCTAAGGACTCCAGGCGATTGCAATGAGAGATCGTGGCAATGGTATTTGGCGTGTCCTTCGAGCGCGGGCCCACCCGAAGACACAGTGGGAAGAGTAGCAGCTGGCCCATCAGCCGCTCGCACGGCTCTCTGATGAGCCATGTGTCCAAGCTGCGAGGGGGGAGCTCGTGTGTGCCGAGCAATCCACGAGACTTCGGGCCACTAGTCGCTGCAGTACGACAGTGGGGCATTCTGACGGGGACAGATGGTGCTGGGATTATCCTACGCGGCGCACTTGGGCTGCCAAGAAGAGAGGAAGGGACGGTGAACACCCACATAGTGCTGCTCCACTGGGCCTCAGCAGCGCAGTGTCTACAGTTTGGCAATAGCAATAGAGAAAGAGACCGACAAAAATCAAACGTCCCATGGATAAAAGACGTTCAAAAAGTAATGCATTGCTAGACGCTCAACGAGTGGGCTGTCCAGCGCGGCAGGAGAAGCCCCAAGGTCCTTGCGCTCCGTCAGCTCTGCGAATTCGGGCACGACATGGATCACCCGCTGGACGCGGGCTAACAGCACCACCCACAGTGCGCAGTCAGTCCTGAAGTCGTGTTTGTGCTGGCGGCGGCGGCAATGTTGGCGTCGACGGCAACCAAGCCAATGAGAGGCCCGTACACGCAGCCGGCGAGGTGGGTGAAAAGAGCGCTGCCGGTGCCGGCGCCGCCGAGGCGGCGACGGTGGCAAGCGCGTCGGCTGTGGACGCCTCCATTGACGGGGATGCGGCGGTCGCAGCGGCTGCCTTTTTGTCCCCTTCCCGTACAGAAGACCTTTCCTCCACAGCAGTCGCACGCATCTTTTCGTTCGCTATTTTCGACATCTTCTGCTTCCACGTCAATCGTGGCTGAACAGTTCATGACACACAGAAAGCGTCGTTGTACATATCAGCATGTCCACCAGCCGGTACCGGATCAGGCCAGCCTCAAATAACGCAGCATCACGGCCTGTAGCGCGGGGCAGCACGAAGCGGCATAGCTGCAGACAACACGCACAAAACCTCGGTGTGCGTCCACCCCCCGAGCCCGAGCGCCCTCTGCACTCAGGACGGGCTTGTTGACTGGTATGCTGCCAAAATTAAATGCAAAGAAAGTGCGACCGATGCTCCACATAACTGCAGAACTACAGTCCACGACATGAGCTCAAGTCGGGTAGTTAGAGACGTGCTTCCCGCCGATGGCGTCTGTGTGGCCAGGAAGCTCTGTCCTTGCACACGATCGCATCAGACTCACGCGCTCGGCTCCGTTGGGGCATTGCCCAACGGTTCGCCAACGCTCTTCAACGAAGGAAAGGGCTTCAACGAACGCCCCACAGCGCCCAAAAACGCACAACTAAAAGCAGACGCGTTGAGCCCCAACCTCCAACGGTTCCCCAACGGAAATGGCATCCGATGGGCAACTTAGTCAAAGCTGACGATCGTGTCTTGGCAGCCCCGATTTCTCTTGACTGGGCCTGGATTCTGTGCCGTCGTGGTCAAACGCCACACCTCGTCTGTCAGCCCTTGCAACCTCAACCGCAGCTGGGGGAAACACTGCGAGCAAGATGCCAGAGAGAGCCCCCACCGTGCCGCTGCACAGTGCGAAGCAGGTACGCACCCCTGGAGAGTCCACCACACAGCGCGCGGCTCGACTTGGCTCGTCGCGGGTGGCGTGCGAGCACCACCCCCGCTGACCAACGACACACAGACCAATCAAGCGCGGTCTTGCTCGAGCCATGGGCAAGGAAGCAGTGGAGGATGTCCTCTCCCGATCACCCAATGGGCCGAGGCAGCGCTCGCACTAAGGGGCACTCGGCAGCCAATAGGCGTCGCGAGTGAACAGTTGGGCGCGCTTTTCTTCCGCTCGAGTAGGTGCGGCCACGCGACCGACACCGTTGGGTGTCTCGCCACGGGCGAGTGGGTGGACCGCGGCCCGCCGGGGCTCGTCGCTACTCCCCGACTGGTGGACACGGCCAGGGCAGCTGTCGCGGCCAACAGCAGGTCTGGCGCGTTTGAGCGGAAGTCGAAATTTTAGGTAGACGCATCGTTCGACTAAGCTCATCGAGATCTCTCCTATGAAGCTATCTCCACATCAATCTGAATGAAGTTCAAAACTCGTCGTGCAGTTCACTCTTATATATTTCTCCTCGACTTTGAGAGGCGGGCTTGACGGGCCCGTACGGGGAGGTTTCCATGAAGTTTTATAATTGCATAAAATTCTAAGAACCATATCTCGCTTCTACCGACATCAACCGTACTGAGGATTCGATCGTAAGGCGCCACAGATCGTTTGTTCCTTCGCCGCCCGTCGGCGACAGCAGTAGGGTCGAGCTCCTTTGAGGAGGGGCTGGAGGACGCGAGCCAGCTGTGGGGCTGACCCCCTCCCGTGCAGGGCACCTCGCTACGCACGGATGCGTGTGTCTTCTACGTTGGCTGCCCCGCGGGTGGCCGCAGCTGCTCGTTTCCCCCCTCACCTCGCACGCCGCCACACGCCCCATCTGACCTTGTTGCTGCGTTTTCACAGGGTGAAGAGGCTGTGCCTCGTCGCCCGCATCCGCCAAGTCCCGGCCCCTCCGACGGCGGTGTGCATCTGGGGTGGGAAAGGGCCAACGCGCCTGGCTCGGGGAATCGGTGGCCCACAAGTGCGCGGGATATAGCACACACACGTGCATGGCGCTTTTTTGTTTTTCTGGTTATTTTGCCGTGCTGGCCGTTTGTACCTCGGTGGGCCACGGGGCGGCGCGCCAAACGGCCAGGCCAACGAGGCGAGCGCCTATTTGATCCAAGTGTGCCGGGTCCCCCCCCGCCCGTCGCCGGCCGGTGTGGGCGCACCTGCGGCGCGTCGCTCGGCGAAACGTAGGCGCGTGGCTCGCCAGTGCGCCCTCGGCGGTGGTGGTGCCCCCGTGTCTCACCCCCCACCCGTGGGCGTGTCCTTGCTGGGTGGGGAGCCGCGGCGGCCGTGGCCGCACGGGCCTCACGAGTGCACACACCGGCACCGCTGGCTCTTTTGGCCCGCCGACCGCGTGGGTGTGGGGGGGCCGCCCCAGCTCTCTCGCGCGTGGCGCACCCTACTCGTGTGGCGCGCGCGCAACAGTGGGCCCTCGCGCCCTTGGTGCACATGCCACAGTGGGCCGAGGGTTGCCCCACATATCGCACCCCGCCCATCTGTCGCTGCCCCCTACACAGCGCCGCACGGCCCCCACCACCACACGGCAGGACATCGACGGCACGTGTGCGCGGGCAGTCACGATCGCGACGGTGGGGCACCGATGGACCTGTCACGGCTGCTATCCGACGACAGAGATGGCCGCCGTGGAGACGGGACGGGCACGCCGCCGCGCCCATATGCCGTGTCGGCGCCGCTTTGCTTTCCGCCCTCGCTTGCGTCGTCACCCGTCGCGCCGCCGCCCCGCGCGTCACCGGCGCCCCAGTCGCCGGCTCAGGGGACATGCTCGCCGCCGCGAGCGTCCGTCCCGCGGCCGCTCCCCGTGACGCGTGGCTTTGGCGCCGTGGCGGGCGAGTGGGGGCCGCCCTCGGGGGGCAACCGCCCGCTCGGGTCCCCGTCCCCAGGATTGTCCGACGGCGACCGCCACCCGCTGGGCATGGCCGTGACGCCGCCCGGTACGGCGGGTATGCCCGTCGAGCACGAGCCGCCGCTGCCGTCGATCCGCCAGCTGGGCATCGGGAGCAAGCCGCATTCTTCCCTGTCCCGCCCGGGGTCCGTATGGACGCCCTCGATGACGCGGGCGGCCGACGCGACCGCCGCCACGGACGCTGCGCTCGTCCCGGCCGCCTACACCTCGCCCCAGGCAATCCGTGCGGCGGCGGCCTGCCGCCGCAGGGCAGCGACAGCGGGGACGCTCACGCGTGGCGCGCCGTCGCCGCCGTGGCCTCCGCCTCAGGGAGGAGGCGCGTTGTCCCCGCCGGTCGACGGGGGCGGACGGGTGCTGCTCCCGCCGACCGGGTCGGTGGTCGTGCCGCACTCGCGGCACCCGTCGGAGCCGATGCGGGCCACGGTGGCGGCAGGCTGCAGCGAACGGCAGGGTGCCTCCTTACCGGGGTTTGCTGCGCTCACGTCTACGCTCGGCGTCGCGGGGGCGGGTGCGCACACTGCGGGCGCGCCGGCGGGCTTTGCTGTCGCTGGCAGTGGGGGCGCACGCGGGGCCACCGCCGCCGACTCTGCCGCCGTGTGGCCCCGCCCGGCGCACTTTGACGGTTTGATCGTGGTTGGTGGCGGCGGTCTTGTGCAAGCGGCGCAGCCGCCCGCCGCCCCCAGCGTCCAGGGGTGGGGCTGGGGCGCCCCCCACGGCGCCGCCGCGGCCGCCAATTGGCGCGACGCCGGCGGCGCTGCCGCCGCCACCCATGGCCACCGCTCCTGGCAGTCGGACGAGGCCCCCACCGGCAGCCATAGACGCTGGGCGGCAGCGTCCCTCCGCGGCAGCCGCAGCGCCAACGACCTCCCCAAGCGTCCGTGGATGAACGCCGCCATTGACAAGTGGCGTAGGCAGGCCGCCCACATGCCCCACCTCTGGGCCGGCGGCGGCCGCGGCAGCGGCACGCGGGCGGGGGGTGCCTCCGTCAAGCCCTTTTGGTGCACCGAGTGTGGGAGTCGGTTTGGCCAGAAGGGCTCCCTCCACCGCCACATCAACGCGGTGCACCTGCAGCTGCGGCCACACGAGTGCCAGACGTGTGGCAAGAGTGCGTTTCGGAGTGCTCTAACATTTTGGGGGAGGTGGCGGGGGGGCGACGGCGGCCCGCGGTGGGGCTGGAGTGGTGCGCTCGCTCAGTGCTACTGCGCGCGTGCGCATGTGTTGGACCCGTTGCGCGGGCGCGCAGGCCTGGAACTAACGTACCTGTCGATGCGTTTTGGTGGTGCCTGCTGCGTGTCGTTTGTGCGGTGATGCGCGCGTACGGGTGGCTCTGACGGACGTGGGGACACCGTAGCATTGGCCACGAAGTGGTCGCTCACCGTGCACGATGGCAACGTGCATCAAAAGTGCAAGCCCCATGCCTGCCGGGTGTGCAACAAGATGTTTGGAGAAAAGTTCAACCGAAACAAGGTACGTTCGACTCTGGTCACGGGCGCCCGCGCGCATGCTTCTCGCGTGGACCCGTGGTGCTGTGGTCCCTCTCCGCGTCAGCGCAGGAGGGTAAAGGCGAAAGGAGAGGTCAAAACAGGGCCCATCTCTAACATCAGCTCAATGGCTCTTGTTTGGCTGGCGTACATTTGCTGGGGTGCGTCTTGTGTTCATTTTTTCCGCGCGCAGCACGAGGGAAATCTGCATCCAGACTTCAATCCGGACGCGTACGAGCGTGGATTACGTGACCCCAGCGGCGGTGGGCGGGCCAGTGCCGGCGGCGGCAACAACGGCGGGCCGTACGTCGGCGTAGCAATTGGCGTCGGCTTCGTAGGCGGCCCAGACCGTGGGGTGCCCTTTAACGGGCCGGCTCTCCCGCAGCCGTACCCTGCGCACAGCGGTGCACTATGGGTGTAAGCGCAGGTGCGGGCGGCAGCGGGGACATGGGAGGAGCCGATAAAAGCTTGTGAGGTGTGGACTGCTGGCCACGATCACGAACGCAGTGGCCGTGGAAGACGCGCGCCAGAGGCTCCGAGCCCAGCCTCTACCGACCCAATTTGCCGCAGTGCGATGGCTCGTGTGCGGAACAGAGGGGAGAAAGCAGTGGTATGCCATCTATCTTTCGAGCTGTACTCGCCACCGCCTTGTGCGGCTAGCTACAGCCGTTCTCCCAAAAATCCCGCACTCCAACAGTTGCAAAAGAGTTCTCCCAATCGGCCTCCACGACCCCGCAGAGGCCGACTTGGAACTCTTTTGCAACAGTTGGAGTGCGGAATTTTTGGGAGGACGGCTGTAGGGTGGCGACGGCGTCCGTGAGCCTTGCGAATGGCCAACCCTCTTCCCATCGCCCAATGCTCGTCGCCACACAGTTTTCCATGCCATAATGCTCACGGTGAGCCGTGCGGAATGTGGCATCGAGGGTGCCAAGTGCTAGTTGCATTGTAGTGGAGGTGAGACCATCGTCTGTAGCGGGCAAACGGCGGTAAGCTTGCCTCCACCAGCGGAAGCTATTTACCTGTTGGGGTGCGGACCCGTGCTGATCCCGTGCAGGCCGCGAACATTTTCTAAAGTCCTCTTCAGACCTATGGAGCCCTACGCCCCCTCTCCCTCTCAGGAAAGCACTGCCAGTCAGCCCTTCCGGCAGTGGCTGGGCCCATACTCCTGCCAAGGTAAGAATTTGAATCACTGTACAGTCACCATGACTCCTCATCGAGTACAGTTCCCTGGAAGGCCCACCGCTCGTCCCCACGCAGTTTTTCAGGTCATACTACCCGCGGTGGACCGTAAGGAATGTAGCATCGTGGGCGCCACGTGCCAGTTGCATTGTAGTGGAGGTGAGACCGTCGTCTGTACCCGGCAAAGGGCGGTTTCAAAGTCTGCTCTTTGGTGCCCCCGGACGCAGAAGAAGCGTCACCAATTTCAGTGGCCAACTGTGGGTAGATGTGTGTACAGTGCGTTCTCGTTATAAGAGAATCGTTTACAAAAGAATATGGGTCGCGAGTCTTCCTTTCCAGTCCGTGTGGGCCACTTTTTCTTCATATTGAGCCGAATCAGCTGTCTCTTATAACGAGAACGCACTGTACCACGTGCGATTAACCTTGGTTTAAAGTGTAACGGGCCACTGGAGTGGTACAGGTGACCTGACTCGCCGACAGGGGCCCCCATATCGTACAGAAAACATGTGAGGTTTTGGTGTATTCCAGCCAGTCTGAAGTATGAAGCGAAAGCCACAAACTGAACATGCTCGGGGCGCCTCAAATCCAAGCGACCTGAATTTCTGTACCCAATTCAAGGCACGTGCGTGCAATACCCTGGCCTTCAGGGCGGTGGCACGCTCGGCGACGCATCGACACCGGGCACGCCGGCCGGCTCCATAGCCGCGAGCGCGCACGGGGGCACGTACAGCCACGCTG
>Ga0209831_1001814_pt1 | contig 19159 bp, 16 predicted proteins | sample Maine_Asex4_meta_FD_187451 | JGI IMG/M metagenome (GOLD analysis project Ga0209831, IMG submission 187451) | Marine algal microbial communities from Maine, USA - Maine_Asex4_metaG (SPAdes) (version 2) | ecosystem: Host-associated > Algae > Red algae > Unclassified | place: Maine, USA | collected...
CTCGTACGGACCGGTCTCCACCAGGTAGGCCGCCAGCACCAGATCGAGGCTCGGGCCGTAGTCGTAGACGTCCTGCGCATCGTCGGCGAACACGTCGTAGCCGTCACCGCCCTTCCTGACGTAGTCGTTGGAGACCAGCCCGTACATCGCCTCCGGATCGATCGGCGCGAACCCGTCCGCGCCCTCGACCAGCACCTCGACGATGCGCTCGCCGGCAGGCTTCGAGGCGTCCCAGGCGAAGCTCATGCCGGAGACCTGCGGGAAGCGGCCTGCCACCTCCTCCACCTGGCTGACGCCGTTCTCCAGCGCCGCGATCACGTCGCTTCCCTTGACCCGGAAGGTCGACAGCGTGTTCTGGAACGGCAGGACGGTGAGCACCTCGCCCATGGTGACCTCGCCCTCGTCGATCGAGGAACGGATGCCGCCCGAGTTCATGATGGCGATGTCGATGCCCTGGTCGCGCACCCGGTCCAGCATCGCATCGGCGATCAGGTTGCCCATCGGACACTCCTCCACCCGGCACACCTCGCGGTTGCCCTCGATCAGGCCGGCCGATTGCGCCACCACCTCGTTGCGGATCTGGTCCAGCGGCTCGGCAAGCTCCGCGATGCGCGCCAGCGTGGCCGCGTTCTCGACCACCTGGCCGTCGATGATGATCGGGTCGCCGGTGGCGGATACCAGCGCACCCGCGTCGTCGAACTCCACCGTCAGCTCGCCCAGGTACTTGCCGTAGGCGTAGGCCTGCACGATCGCGGTGTCGCCGACCATGGTCGGGTACGGACCGGCGGCATCCTCGTCGGTGTTGGACAGCAGGGTGTTCGAGTGCCCGCCGACGATCACGTCGACCCCGGTGGTCTGTTCGGCGACGCGCTGATCGACCTGGTAGCCCGAATGCGACAGCACGATGATGCGATCCACGCCGTCCGCGCCCAACCTGTCGACCTCGGCCTGCACCGCGGCCACCGGGTCGGAGAACGACACGTTCGGGCCGGGGCTGGCCAGCTCGCCGGTGTTCTCGGGTGTCAGGCCGATCAGGCCGTAGCGCTCGCCGCCCTTCTCGATCACGGCGGACTTCATGATCTCGCCGGCCAGCTCCGGCTCGTCGGCGATGTCGGCGTTGGACATCAGCACCGGAAAGTCGACCATGTCGACGAAGGCGCGCAGCACCTCGGGGCCGTCGTCGAACTCGTGGTTGCCGACCGTCATGGCATCGTAGCCGAGGTCGTTCATGATCTCGGCCGCCACCCGACCCTTGTAGTAGGTGTAGAACAGCGAGCCCTGGAACTGGTCGCCGCCGTCGACCAGCAGCACGCCGGCATTGCTGCCCTCGGCGGCCCGGGCGCGGGCATCCTCGACCGTGCTGACCAGACGGGCGTAGCCGCCGAAGCATTCGCCGGCGGCGTTGTCCTCGGGATCGCACGGGCTGTCGTACTGGCTGACCGGTTCGACCTTGGAATGGAAGTCGTTGGTGTGCAGGATGGTCAGCGAGTCGGCCGCCGCCGGGGCGACCAGCCCCGTCGCACCGAGCACGGCGAGGGCCACGGCGCCGCGCGTGCCGGTCAGGTGTCGGGACGTGCGGACAGCCGAGGGCACGGCGAGGTGAAGGGAGCTCATCACAGGCGGTTCCGGGTTGGCGGCATGGGCGTTGCACCGAGCGTATCAGGCTCTCGTCGACGCGGTGGCGACCCCGACCACCTCGCCGCCGGGCGCGGCCACCCGGCCCGGGCACGGATCAGCCCTGCGCAGGCAGCGTCTCCACCCGTTCGATCGCCACGTGCCGCGCCAGCGCGAACGCGACCAGCACCAGCGGTGCGAGCGCGGCGAACGACACGCGCAGGCCGAACAGCTCGGCCAGGCCGCCGATCGCCGGCGGACCGAGCAGCATGCCGCCGTAGGCGAGCGTCGCCACCCCGGCGATGGCGATGCCGGGTGCGACGTGCGGGTCGGCCGCGGCGCGCGAGAACGCGAGCGGCATGACGATCGCGTAGCCGGCCCCCATCAGGGCGAAGCCCGCGATCACCCCGTTGCTGCCCGGTGCGACGACCACGATCGCGATGCCGGCGAACGCTGCCGCCGCACTGGCGCGCACCGTGTGCGGCGGTCCGAGCCGTGCCACGATCCGGTCGCCCGCGAGTCGCAGCAGCACCATCGACAGACTGAACGCGGCGTAGCCGAGGGCGGCGACCGAAACGCCCGCACCGGTGACGTCGACCAGGTACACCGCACTCCAGTCCGCCAGTGCGCCCTCGCCCAGCGCGGTGCCGAAGGCGATCAGACCGACCAGCAGCAGGGCACCGCGGGGCAGTGCGACCAGCGGTTCGGAGGCACCGGTCGCGTCCGGTTCGCCGCGCAAGCGTACCGGCCCGCTGCCGCTGCGCCCGATCGCTACCAGCGCGCACGCTCCGGACACGGCCGCCGCGATCCAGAAATGTGCCGGCACGCCGAGCTCGAGCCGGGTCGCCAGGAACCCGCTGCCCGCCCCGACCCCGGCGCCGAGGCTGAACAGCGCGTGGAAGCCCGACATCAAGGGTCGCCCCGCATCGCGCTCGACCTCGGCGGCCCATCCGTTCATCGCCACGTCGAGCGATCCGAACCCGGCGCCGAACAGCGCCAGCGCGCCGATCAGCAGCGCCGTCGATCCGCTGGCAGCGGCAGCACCGAGAGCGGTGAATGCCAGCACGTAGAGCACGCTCAGGCGTCGGCTCAGCCGCGCTGCGCCGAGCCGATCGCTGAGCACGCCCGCCACCGGAAAGGAGACGATCGCACCGGCCGCCAGCGCCAGCAGCACGAGACCGAGCCCGCCTTCGCCCAGCCCGAACCCGCTCTTGATGGCCGGCACCCGCGACGCCCAGACGCCGAACAGCGCGCCGTTGAGCGCGAACGAGGCGGCGACGGCGATGCGGGCACCGCGTACCCGAGCACCGGACCCGCCCGGCCGGGAATCGGTCCGATCCGTGTCGCTCCGCTGCCGCCCGTCGCACGACACCTCGGACGATATCCCGGCGCGGGAAGCCCCTTCAGCCACCGATGCCGATGCCGATGCCGACCCCGCCGCTCGAACGCCCCCCGCTGCCGACGCCGATGCCGAACGAGAAGCCGGTGCGCTCGCGCACCCCGCTTCCGGTCCACAGGTGAAGCTGGTTCGCCCGCACCACCGGCAACTGGCGCCGCGCCTCGCCGATCACCACCTCGTCCAGCCCGTCCAGGCTGCCGAGTACCGTCACCTGACGGCCCTCGGCGAACTCGACCGTTTCCAGGTACGCGTCCGAGGTGACGATGAAGCGTCCCTGCGAGGCCCGGCCGACCTGCGGGCGCTGCGTGCGGTCGAGCGGGTAGGCGAGCAGTTCCAGCTGGCTGCCGGAGGCGAGGTTGGCCGCACCGATGACCGTGCCGCCCCACAGCACCGTCCCGCGGGCCAGGTCCGGATCGCCGGCGACCTGGGCCGCGGTGACCGGCTCCACCACGATCGCGGGGTCGTCGATGTCGATGGGCGTGGACGCACAACCGGCGACACCGGTCACGGCCAGCGCGAGCGCGCCGGCACCCGTCAGGCGCCGCAGGGTCTGCAGGGCCCCACGGGTGGCGGTTCGGCCGGAGGCGCGGGTGCGAGCGAAGGGCATGGTCGATCCTGTCGGTTGGCCAGTCGGATGGCGGGCAGGAGAGGATATACCCCGGCCCTACGCGGACCGACGCGGCAGCCGGTCCGTCACCGCCAGGCCGTGCGGGTGCGCATCCGACAGCACCAGCTGTGCCGCCGTGCGCCTCGGCGATGCGCCGCGCCGGCGACAGCCCGAGACCGACCCCGCCGGTACGGCGCGAGCGCGACGCGTCGAGCCGCTCGAAGGCCTCGGTGACCGCTTCCCGGCGGGCGCCCGGCACGCCCGGGCCGCTGTCCGACACGCGCAGCGTGCAGGCACGGGTGTCGGCCTCGAGCAGGACCTCCACGCGGGCGCGGCCATCAGCCCCCCGCCCGTGCAGCAGGGCGTTCTCGACCAGGTTCCTGACCAGCACGCGCAACCGCGCCTCGTCGCCGTGCAGAAGCGACGGCCCCTCGGGCAGATCGGCACGCAGCACCGTACGGGCAGCGCTCGTAGCGGATACCCCCGGCACGGCTGCGTCCGCGGCAGCGGCGTCCGAGGCGGCGCGCTGGCCGTCCACCACCTCCCGCACCAGGGCGGCGAGGTCGACCTCGCCCAGGCTCAGCACGTCGTGCCGCGCCGACAACCGCTCGCTCTCGAGCAGCGCATCCACCAGGGTCTGCATCTCGAGCAGGTCCGCGCGCAGCCGCTCCCTGACGGGCCCCGGTGCGAGCAGCTCGAGTGCCACGCGCGCCCGGGCGATCGGCGAGCGCAGCTCGTGGCTCACCGCCAGCAGCAACTCGCGCCTGGCGTCGAGCATCGCGGCCAGGCGGATGGCCATCGCATCGACGCTCGCCCCGAGCAAGGTCGGTCCGGCGAATGGCGGTCACGACGAGCATGCGTCGCGAACCGCGGTTCGACGGCGCGGCGGTCGGCGTCGGTGAGGAATCCAGGGCGTCGTTCGAGCCGGAGGCAGTGTTGTCGTTGCGTCGATTCTTCATGCGTCGGATCCCGTGTCGTGGTGGCGAACATCGCGTTGCTCCGGTCCGCCGTCGAAGCATGGATCGAAGTATCGGCACCCATCCGCGCCGGATCGTCTCGACGCTGATGCAGGACGTATCGGGATGCAGGACGTATCGGGATGTAACGCGGCGTGTTCGGCCGTTCGACAGACGCGGAACGGCACCATCGCACGAGGGCCGCCATCGAGCGGTGCGCGAACGCTCTGCCACCCGATGTCCCGAACGGGGTCGCCGAGCCGATCCTTGCCCGTACGCGTGGCATGCTGCACCGGCTGGTCAGCTGCGACGACGGGTGCCGACTCGCCGCTCGATGCCATCCGATGGCGGGGGAAAGAACGTCGCCACGCCGTATCGGGCCGGTTCGACGGCCCGATCACCCACACCGACCGGAGAACCGATGTTCGGCTTCAAGGACATCGAGATCCTGCAGGCGATCGTGCAGGCTGGCGGATTCCGGGCGGCCGCCGCCCGCCACGGCATGTCGCAGTCGGCGATCTCCAATCGGGTCGCGGCGCTGGAGCGCCGGCTCGGGGTCCGGCTGTTCGATCGGCTCGGGCGCGGTGTGCGACTCTCGACCGCGGGGCGTCGCCTGCTCGAGGAGGCGACCCGCCTGATCGCCGCCCGGGATCGCGTGGTGCGGGAACTGGCCGGCGAGGACGGGCTGCGCGGTTCGGTGCGCATCGGTGTCGCCGAGACGATCGTGCACATCCTGCTGACACCGCTGCTCGCCTCGTTGCGCGCCGCGCACCCGCATGTCCGGTTCGAGCTGACCGTCGACACCTCGATCGAGCTGTCGCGGCGGCTCGCCACCGAATCCCTCGACGTGGCGGTGCTGCTCGCCGATGCGGTGCCGGCCGGCACCACCCGCTCGGTGCCGCTGACCCCGGTGACGCTCGACTGGTACGCCGCTCCGGGCTTCGTCCGCGACGCGGGCACCGATCAGCCGCTGTCGCTCGATCAGCTGGCCAGGACCTCGATCGTCACCTTCTCCAAGGGCACCGTTCCGTACCAGCGCATCGAACGCCTGTTCACCGACGTGATGCCGGCACCGCTGATCCACGGGTCGGCATCGCTGCTGGCCGTGCGCCACCTGATCGGCACCGGGTTCGGTATCGGGGTGTTGCCGGTGCGCATGATCGAGGCGTCGACCGGTGGCGCGCCGGCAACGGATGTGCTGCCGCTGCCGGTCTACGCCGCCGCCCGGCCCGATGCGCTGCAGTTCGTGGTCGCCTGGGTACCGGTCGATGGCGACGAGACCGGACCCATCATCGCCGACACCGCCGTGACGTGCGATCACATTGATACTCGACAAAGATCATTTACAGGCGATGACGATCTGCTAGCGTGATCGCATGCGTACACCGAACGATGACAGCACGCTTGCCTGGCGCCACCGCATCCGCGCCGGCGAGCACACCGGACACACCGCCGGGCTGGCGGCCGGCGCCCTGCAGGGCAACCTGGCGATCGTGCCGGCGGCGCTGTCGGCGGATTTCCTGCTGTACTGCCACCGCAATCCCAAGCCGTGCCCGTTGATCGGCGTCGGCGAACCCGGCGACCCGGCCCTGCCGGGACTCGGACGCGATCTCGACATCCGTACCGACCTGCCCGCCTACCGGTTGTTCGGCGATGCCCGTCCCGCCGAGGGCACGCGTGTCGATGATCTGCTCCCCGTGTGGCGGGACGATTTGGTGACGTTCGTGCTCGGCTGCTCGTTCTCGTTCGAGGATGCGCTGGTGGCCGAGGGCATTCCCGTGCGCCACATCGACGCCGGACGCAACGTGCCGATGTACCGCACCACGGTCCCCACCCGCACCGCCGGCCCGTTCGGCGGTCCGCTGATCGTCACGCTGCGCGCGTTCCGCCCCGCAGACGCGATCCGCGCCATCATCCTGTCCGAGCGCTACCGGCTCGCGCACGGCGCACCGATCCACATCGGCGATCCGGACGCCCTCGGCATCGATGACCTGGCCTCGCCCGAGTACGGCGACCCGCCGGTGATCGAGGATGGCGACGTGCTGGTGTTCTGGGCCTGCGGCGTCACCCCGCAGCTCGCCCTGCGCGACGCGGGCGCGACGCTGGCGATCACGCACGAACCCGGTCACATGCTGATCACCGACATACCCGCGGCGGCCGCCGAGACACGGTTGGCCGGCCTTGGAAAGGACCCGGGAACGGACCTGGCAAGAGACTCGGGTACCGCACCTGCCCTCCCCCGTGAAACGACCCGTTCGAGGACATGACCATGCACAAGAAGACAACCCTGGCATTGAGCTGTGCCGCCCTGCTCGGCTCGTTCGGCAGCGCCCACGCGGTCGATCTGTCGGTGGTGGGCAGCTGGAGCAGCCTGCCGCTCCATCAGGATCACGAGAACACCTTCTGGACCGAGACGCTGCCGGAGGCGTCGGGTGGCGAGTTCGAGGTCACCATGACCACCTTCGACCAGATGGGCGTGGCCGGAGGGGATGTGTTCCGCCTGCTCGGCGACGGCGTGTTCGATGTCGGCATGACGGTCGCCGACTACACCGTCGGTGACGCACCGGAGCTGGAGGGGCTGGACGTGCCGCTGCTGGCGACCACGGCCGACGAGGCGCGCGCGATGGTGGACGCCGCCCGGCCGATGGTGGAGGACATCATGACCGAGCGGTTCGGCTCGAAGCTGCTGGCCATCGCGCCCTACCCGCCACAGGTGGTGTTCTGCAAGCCCGAGGTCGCCTCGCTGGACGACCTCGAAGGCCTGAAGATCCGGGGATCGGGGCGCATGACGACCAAGTTCCTCGAAGCGCTCGGCGCCGAGGGCATCAACGTCGCGTTCTCGGAGGTGCCCGGCGCGCTGGAGCGCGGCGTGATCGATTGCGCGGTGACCGGCTCGGGCTCGGGCTACAGCGCCGGCTGGTGGGAGGTGTCGACCAGCCTGATGACGTTGCCGCTGGGCGGCTGGGACGCGGTCGTGACGGCCATGAACCTGGACACCTGGGAAGGCCTGTCGGCCGAACAGCAGACGCTGCTCACCGACACGATCGCCAGCGAGTTCGAGGCACCGGTCTGGGACGCGGCCGGTGCGGCGCTCGCCAACGACATCGCCTGCCTGACCGGCGAGGGCGAATGCACCAGCGGGGACCCCGCCGACATGACACTGGTAGAGCCGGGCGAGCAGGACATCGAGCGCGCCCGCTCGATCCTGACCGGCACGGTGCTGCCCGAGTGGGCCGAGCGTGCCGGGCCGGAGTGGGCGGCACGCTGGAACGCATCGGTCGGCACGGCGGTCGGCGTGCAGATTCCGCTCTGAGCGCATGGCTGCCGAGCGCACGAGTGCCGAAGGCATGAACTGGGAGCGTCTTCTGGAGCGCACGCACCGCGCCAACGAGTTCGTCGCCCTGGCCGTGGGCGCGATGCTGGTGCTGACCGCCCTGTTCATCCTGACCGATGTCACGCTGCGTCAGCTCGGCAGCTCGCTCGGCGGCTCGGACGAGATAGCGGGCTACGCCATGGCGATCACCGCCAGCTGGGGGCTGGGCTACGCCCTGATGAAACTCGCCCATGTACGCATCGACCTGGTGCACCGTCGATTGCCGGGTGGCGGGCGCGCGCTGCTCGACGTCGTGGCGATCGCCTCGCTGGCGTTGACCGTGGCGCTGGTCGCCTTCCAGTGCTGGCCGGTGCTCGAGAAGAGCCTGTCGCGCGGCTCGCGCGCCAACACGCCGCTGGAGACCCCGTTGTGGATCCCGCAGAGCCTGTGGTTCGGTGGCTGGGTCTGGTTCGCCGCGAGCGCATCCCTCATGCTGGCGGCGGCGATCGGCCTGTTGCTGCAACGGCGTCGCGAACCGTTCGATCGCTGGTTCGCAGCCGTCGATGAGGTGGCGGCCCTGAGCGCGGCCGATGCGATGACGATCGACAAGGCTGACCGGAGCACACCGTCATGATAGGCGCCGTCGCCGGTGGCCTGTTCGCGCTGCTCGCCCTGACGGTGCCGGTCGGCATCGTGCTGTTCCTGCTCGGCTTCGGGGTCGACCTGTTCTTCTCGCCCTTCCCGCTGATCCGCGGGCTCGGCCAGGTGATCTGGTCCTCCTCCAACAGCGCCACGCTGATCGCCATCCCGTTCTTCGTGCTGCTGGGCGAACTGCTGGTCGGCGGTGGCGTGGCGGCGCGCACCTACAGCGCGCTCGACAAGTGGCTGGGCTGGCTGCCCGGCGGGCTGGTGCACGCCAACATCGGCACCGCGACGATGTTCTCGGCCACCTCCGGTTCCTCGGTCGCCACCGCCGCCACCGTGGCGACGGTGGCCATGCCGCAGGCGGAGAAGCTGGGCTACGACCCGCGCCTGTTCTCCGGGGCGATCGCGGCCGGCGGCACGCTCGGCATCCTGATACCGCCGTCGATCAACCTGATCGTCTACGGCTTCCTGACCGAGACATCGATTCCGCGGCTGTTCCTGGCAGGCCTGCTGCCCGGCCTGCTGATGGCGCTGGCCTTCGTGGTGGTCACGGCGATGATCTGCCTGTGCAAGCCCCGCCTGGGCGGGCAGCGACGCAGCTTCGGCTGGGACGAACGCCTTCGCAGCCTGGTGCACCTGGTGCCGATCATCGCGCTGTTCGCGGTGGTGGTCGGCTCGATCTACGCCGGCTGGGCGACACCGACCGAGTCGGCCGCGATCGGCGTGGTGATGGCCCTGCTGATCGCGCTGCCGGGCGGCGAGGTATCGCTCGACATGCTGCGCCGCGCCCTGCTGGGCACCGTGCGGGTCACCTCGATGATCATGCTGGTCATCATCGGCGCCTACTTCCTGAACTTCACGCTCGCCTCGGCCGGGCTGGGTCGGGACCTGACCGCGTTGATCGCCTCGTTCGATCTGAGCCCGCTCGGCACCATCGGGCTGCTGGTGGTGCTCTACATCGTGCTCGGCTTCTTCATCGAGACGCTGTCGCTGATGGTGGCCACCATCCCGATCACGGTACCGATCGTGGTCGGGCTCGGCTTCGATCCGGTCTGGTTCGGCATCCTGCTGATCGTGCTGGTGGAGATGGCGCTGATCACCCCGCCGGTCGGACTGAACCTGTACGTGGTGCAGGGAGCACGCAAGTCGGGCCATCTGGGCGAGGTCATGGTGGGCGCGATGCCCTACGTGCTGGTGATGCTGGCGATGGTGGTGGCGTTGATCGTCGTACCGGGCATCGCCCTGTACCTGCCCTCGCGCCTTTGAGCGTCCTGTCAACCCGCGACACGTAGCCATGAAGACGATGCGACTGATGCACGACACGGAGATCGTGACCGAGCGTGTCGACGCGCTCGTCATCGCCGGCTGGACCGGGCGTGACAGGGCGGGTGTGGATCACCACATCCGCGAGCTCGAAGCGCTCGGCATCTCGCCGCCCTCGACGGTGCCGCTGTTCTACCGGGTCTCGGCGGCGCTGCTCGCGCCGGCGGCGCATGTCGAGGCGGTCGGTACGCAGAGCTCGGGCGAAGCCGAACCGATGCTGGTCCAGGTCGGCGGCAGGCTCTGGCTCGGCGTCGCCTCGGACCACACCGACCGTGCGCTCGAAGCCCACTCGGTCGCCCTGTCCAAGCAGATCTGCGCAAAGCCCTGTGCCGCTCACCTGTGGCCGCTGGACGAGGCTCTCGCCACGCGGCTCGACGCGCTGGAACTGCGCTCGTGGATCGCCGACGATGTCGCTGGCGATGACTGGACGCTCTATCAGGAGGGCACGCTCGGCGCGATCAGGCCGCTCATCGAGCTGCTCGAGGCGAGCCCCGTCAACGCCCTGAGCCAAGGCACGGACACGAGCACGGACACGAGCACGGACACGGGCACGAACGCGGGCACGAGCGCACCGGCCGACACCGTCGCCATGCTGTGCGGCACCCTGCCGGCGATCGGCGGCGTGCGCCCGGCCGGCGCCTTCAGGATGGAGCTGCGCGATGCCGAGCAGGGCCGCTCGCTGCAGCATGCCTACGGGGTACGCGTGCTGCCTGCCGTGGACTGAACGGCGGCACGGCTGCAGCGACGGCATGATGGTGCCCTTGCCATCTCCAGCACCCGGCCCTCGATTCATGACAACGAAGACGATCCGCCCCGCCACCGTCGACGACGTGCCGACCGTGCTCGGCTTCATCACCGAGCTGGCCGTGTTCGAGCGCGCCGGGCACGAGGTGCTCGCCACCGCCGCGGATCTGGAGCGCACCCTGTTCGGAGCCGACCCGGCGGCGCACGCGCTGATCGCCTCGATCGACGGCGAGCCGGTCGGCATGGCGGTCTGGTTCTACAACTACTCCACCTGGCTGGCCCGGCGCGGCGTGTACCTGGAGGACCTGTACGTCACGCCGGCGCACCGCGGGGCAGGCGTCGGCAGGGCCTTGCTGTCGCACCTGGCACGGATCGCGATCGACAACGACTGCCCGCGGCTCGAATGGAGCGTGCTCGACTGGAACGAACCCGCGATCAAAGCCTACCAGGCGGTCGGGGCATCGCCCAAGGACGAATGGATCGGCTACCGCCTGTCGGGTGATGCGTTGGCGGCACTGGCCGAGGGCGGCGAGCGCGTGCGGTGAAGGGGCTCCCTAGCGGGCAGCCGCACCGTCGTCCCCGCTGCCAGCGTCGCGCCTGTGCACGCTCGTGCCCTGCAGGAACGTCTCGGCCACCGCCCGGTCATCGCCGAGCGTCATCAACGCGAACAACCGCTCGCGCCAGTCACCGGCCGCCGCGCAGCGCCGGGCCAGCAGGGGCGTCGCCGCCGGGTCCAGCACGATGAAGTCCGCCTCCTTGCCGGGGGCGAAGTTGCCGACGGCATCGTCGATGTGCAGCGCACGGGCTCCGCCGAGCGTCGCCAGGTACAGCGCCTGCTCCGGCCCGATCGACTGGCCGCCCATCTGCGCGACCTTGTAGGCCTGGCCGATCAGCTGCAGCATCCCGAAGCTGGTGCCCGCACCGACGTCGGTACCGAGCCCGACGCGTGCACCGCAGGCGCGGGCGGCGGGCAGGTCGAACAGGCCGCTGCCCAGAAACAGGTTGGCCGAGGGGCAGAACGCGAGCGTCGCACCGCTGTCGCCCAGACGCGTCCGGTCCGCATCGTCGATGTGGATGCCGTGCGCGAACACCGAGCGCTCGCGCACCAGACCGAATCGGTCGTAGACATCGAGATAGCTGCGGGCTTCCGGAAACAGCTCCGCCACCCAGGCGACCTCGTTCAGGTTCTCCGCCAGGTGGGTGTGCAGGTAGGCATCCGGATGCTCGGCGGCGAGCCGACCGGCCATCTCGAGCTGCGCGGGCGTGGAGGTCGGCGCGAAGCGCGGCGTGATCGCGTAGCGCAGCCGGTCCACGCCGTGCCAGCGCTCGAGCAGCGCCCTGCTGTCGCGGTAGCCCGTCTCGGCGGTGTCGCGCAGGGCCTGCGGACAGTTGCGATCCATCATCACCTTGCCGGCGGCGAGACGCATGCCGCGGCGCGCGGCGGCCTCGAACAGCACGTCCACCGAGTGCGCGTGCACGGTGCCGAGCACCAGCGCGCTGGTGGTGCCGTTGCGCAGCAGCTCGTCCAGGAAGAACCCGGCGGTGTCGGTGGCGTGGTCGCGATCGGCGAAACGGGCTTCGGTGGGAAACACGTGGGACTCGAGCCACTCCAGCAGCTGCGCGCCGTGGGAGCCGATCATGTCGGTCTGCGGGTAGTGCAGGTGCACGTCGACGAAACCCGGCACGATCAGCTGACCGGGACGCTCGTGCAGCGCCACCCCCTCGGGCAGCGGCAGCAGCCGCCCGGCCTCGCCGACCCGCTCCACCCGAGCGTCGCGGATCAGCAGCACGCCGTCCTCGATGTACTCGAACGATCCGTCGCCGGTATCGGGGTCCCCGAGGCAGTGCGCGATCGAGCCTCGATAGGCGACGCGCCCGCTACCCTTCGCCTGCACTGCCGTCACCGGCTCTCCGCCGTCGCGACCGTGCGCGGATCGGCCGTCCTCGTGTACGTGTTCGTGTCCATGCCCGCCTCCTTGCCCGCCTCCATGCCCGTCGGAACCGAGCGTTCGGCCAGACCCCGTGCGCCGAGGATCTGGGCGCAGACCGACACCGCTATCTCGCCCGGATGCTTGCCGTCGATGCCGTCCAGCCCGATCGGGCAGTGCAGCCGGTCGAGCGACCGTGCCGGCAGGCCGCGCGCGAGCAGGCGGCGCGCGAAGCGGCGGCGCTTGGGCAGCGAGCCGATCAGGCCGCACCAGGGCAGATCCGCACGCTGCAGGACGCGGGCGCAGACCCGCTCGTCGAGCGCGTGATCGTGGGTCATGACCAGCACGTGCGTGCTGGCCGGCAGGGCGTCCACCTCGGCCTCGGGCTCCTCGTCGCACACCACCCGGACGTTGCCCGGACGCTGGATCGGGAACTCCGCCTCGCGCGGATCGATCCAGGTGACGCGGCACGGCAGCAGACCGAGCATGCCGACCACGGCACGCCCGACATGCCCCGCGCCGAACAGCGCGACGTGCAGCGGTGCCGGGGCGATCCGGTCGAACAGCAGCGGTGATTCGAAATGCACGCACGGCCCCTGCGGGGCGGCCAGCATGGCGCGGGCACGGGTCAGGGCATCCCCGTGCAGCGGCGCTCCGAACTGCGCACCGGCCCCGCCCTCGCGGCTGAACAGCGTTCGTCTGGCGCAGGCGTCCCCGCCCCCGACCGGCTCCACCAGCTCCGTGACCGAGACCGCCGTGCGCTGCGTGCCGACCAGGGCGGCGAGACCGTCCACCCACACCCGCGAGGTGCCGTCGATCCGTTCGAACAGCAGCTGCACCGCGCCGCCGCAGCACTGGCCGAGGGATGCGCCGAGCGTGAAGCGCTCGAACCGGCAGCTGCCGGAATCGCCCGCGCTCAGCAGCTCGCGCGCGACGGCCAGAGCACGGAACTCGAGGTGCCCCCCGCCGATCGTGCCGACCACCCCGGCCGACGTGACGATCATGCGCGTGCCCGCGTCGCGCGGTACGGAACCGCGCGTGGCGGCAATCGTGACCAGCACGCACACGGCGGCGTCACGCGTGGCCTCGACCAGTGCTGCGGTCCAGTCGCTCATGCCGTGACCGGGCGGGCGGGTGCGGCGGCGGGTGATGCCGGTGCGTCGGCCGAGTCGATCGATGGCCGGATGGCCTCGATGGCGTCCAGGATGCGCTCCGGTGTCGCCGGCGTGTCCAGCGGCGGGTTGACGCGGTAGTCGGCCACGCTGGCGATCGCGTCGCGGATGGCGAACAGCACCGAGAACGGCAGCAGCAGCGGTGGCTCGCCGACCGCCTTGGAGCGCAGCACGGTGTCCTCGTGGTTGGTGTTCTCGAACAGGCGGGTGCGCAGGTCGGCCGGACAGTCGTTGGTCGCCGGGATCTTGTAGGTCGATGGCGCGTGCGTGGTCAACTTGCCCCGCTCGTCCCAGCACAGCTCCTCGGTGGTCAGCCAGCCCATGCCCTGGATGAAGGCCCCCTCCACCTGGCCGATGTCGATCGCGGCATTGATCGAATTGCCCGCATCGTGCAGCAGGTCGGCGCGCAGCAGCTTCCACTCGCCGGTCAGCGTGTCCACCACCACCTCCGAGACGGCCGCCCCGTAGGCGAAGTAGTAGAACGGCCGTCCGGTCAGGCTCTCCCGGTCCCAGCTCAGCCCGGGGGTGGCGTAGAAGCCGTCCGACCACAGCTGCACCCGGTCGCGGTAGGCGTCGTCGACCAGCTGCTCGAACGGGATCGAGCAGCCGTTCACCTGCACGGCATCGTCGGCGAACACGACGTCTGCCGCATCGACGGTCCCGTTGCCAGCACCGGCGTCATGACCGTCGCCGATGGAATTGCCACCCGAGCCGGCGCCTGACCCGCCGATCGGCACGCCGTTCGGATCCTCCCCCCGGGCGTCCCCCGGCTCGGCACGCTCGCCACTACCGTAATGCTCCGCGGCGAACGTCGCCAGACGCCGCTTGATCTTCCGGGCAGCATCCTCGGCCGCCTTGCCATTGAGATCCGCGCCGGTGGAGGCAGCCGTGGCCGAGGTGTTGGCGACCTTGCTGGTGTCGGCCGCCGTGGTGCGTACCCGGGCCAGGTCGATGCCGAGTTCGCCGGCGACGATCTGCGCCACCTTGGTGTTGAGCCCCTGCCCCATCTCGGTGCCGCCGTGATTGACCAGCACGGAACCGTCGGTGTAGACGTGCACCAGCGCACCGGCCTGGTTGTAGTGCTTGACGTTGAACGAGATGCCGAACTTGACCGGGGTCAGCGCGATGCCGCGGCGCAGGATCGGGCTGTCGGCATTGAACTCGCGACAGGCCCGGCGGCGTGCGGCGTAGTCGCTGTCGGTCTCGAGCTGGCCGACCAGTTCGTGGATGACGTTGTCCACCACGGTCTGGCCGTAGGGGGTCGTGTCGCGCTCGCCGTGACCGTAGAAGTTGGCCTTGCGCACCGCGAGCGCATCCACACCGAGGTTGCGGGCGATGTCGTCGATGATGTACTCGATCGCGATCGCCCCCTGCGGTCCGCCGAAGCCGCGAAAGGCGGTGTTGGACTGGGTGTTGGTGCGCGCGCACAGGGCACGGATATCGACGTCGGACAGGTAGTAGGCGTTGTCGAAGTGACAGATCGCTCGCGTGGCGACCGGACCCGACAGGTCGGTCGAGAACCCGGCCCGCGACACCATCTCCACCCGGGCCGCGACGATCCGCCCGTCGGGCTCGTAGCCGACCTCGTACTCGTGGTCGAAGCAGTGGCGCTTGCCGGTGATCATCATGTCGTCGTCACGGTCCAGGCGCAGCTTGACCGGCCGGCCGGTCCGGTACGCGCCGAGTGCGGCCACGCAGCAGAACAGCGCCGACTGCGACTCCTTGCCACCGAACCCGCCGCCCATGCGGCGCATCTCGACCACCACCTGGTGCGAGCGCAGGCCGAGCAGCTCGCATACCAGCGTCTGCATCTCGGTGGGGTGCTGGGTCGAGCACCACACGTGCAGCTGGCCGTCCTCGCGGGGCGTGACGTAGGAGATCTGCCCCTCGAGGTAGAACTGCTCCTGACCGCCCACCGACAGCTCGCCGCGCAGCGTGTGGGGCGCGCTCGCCAGCGCCGCCTCGGGCTCGCCGCGCACCAGCTGCATCGGCGGGAGTACCAGCGACCCCTGCCGCGCGGCCTCTCGCGGGCACAGCACCGCGGGCAGTTCGTCGTAGACGATCGTGCCCTTGCGGGCCGCCCGTCGCGCCTGGTCGTGGGACTCGGCCAGCACCGCGAACACCGGCTGGCCGACGTACCGGACCAGGCCGTCGGCCAGGACCGGGTCGTCGTGCACGATCGGTCCGCAGTCGTTGCGCCCGGGAATGTCGGCGGCGACCAGCACCGCCACCACACCGGGACCGGCGCGCACCGCGTCCAGGTCCATCGACACGATGCGCGCGTGCGCCCGCTCCGACAGCCCGAGGGCGGCGTGCAACGTGCCGGCGATCTCGGCGATGTCGTCGACGTAGGCCGCCTCGCCCGACACGTGCAGGTGGGCCGACTCGTGCACGGGCGCCGGACGTGCGGCACGTTGCCCGGGAGCACCGGTCGAGGCGTTCGCCCCGTCGCTCGCGGGAGCGCTCATAGCAGCGCCTCCTGCGCCAGCGTGCCGGTCACGGCGGGGCGTGCGAACACGCTGGTCCGATCCGAGGTCAGCGGCGAATCGGGACGTGTTTCCAGATAGCAGCGCCGCAGCAGGTTGCCGGCGCCGCGCGTGCGGTAGGCGGCGCTGGCACGCATGTCGCTCAGCGGCGTGAAGTCGCGCTCGAGCGCCTGCACCGCCCGCGCAAGGGTGATCTCGTTCCAGGCGTGTCCGGTGAGCGCGGCCTCGCAGGCCGGCGCCCGGCTCGGCACCGCCGCCATGCCGCCGAACGCCACGCGTGCCGAGACGATGTCCTCGCCGTCGAGCTCCAGCGCGAAGGCGGCGCACACCGCGGAGATGTCCGAGTCGTAGCGCTTGGCGAGCTTGTAGGTCCGGAACTTCAACCCCGGCACCGGCAGGGGAAGCTCCACCGCCTCGACGATCTCGTCCGCCGCCATCGATTTCTTCATGTAGTCGGTGTACAGCGCCTCCAGCGTCATGGTGCGGGACCCGGCAGGACCGCGCAGCACGACGTCGGCACCGAGCGCGACCAGCCACGGCATCGAGTCGCCGATGGGCGAGCCGTTGGCGACGTTGCCACCGATCGTGCCGGCATTGCGGATCGGTACCGAGGCGAAGCGCTCGCCCATCTCGCGAAGCTCCGGGTAGTGCTCGCCGGCCACCCGGTAGGCCTCGCCGAGCGAGACGCCGGCACCGATGCTCAGCCGGTCGGCGCGACGCTCGACACGCTGCAGCTCGGCGACCTGCCCGACGTGGACGATGTCGCCGAGTTCGCGGAACTGCTTGTTGACCCACAGGGCCACGTCGGTGCCGCCGGCGAGCAGCGTCGCCGCGGGCTTGTCGGCGCGCAGACGCACAAGCTCGTCGAGCGAACGGGGCGCGTGGAAATCGCCGTCGGCATGGGCGAGGTGCAACGGCCCGTCGTGCGCGATGCCCTGCAGCGCCGCGACGACGGCCTGCCGGTCGAACCGGGCGCGCGGCAGCGCGAACATGCGCTCGCCGGCATCGAGGATGGGCCGGTAGCCGGTGCAGCGGCACAGGTTGCCCGACAGGCGATCGGCGAGCGCCTGCCGGTCCGGAGGCGTGTCACTGTCCTCGTGCTCGAGATAGAGGTCCCACATCGACATCACGAACCCCGGCGTGCAGAACCCGCACTGCGAGCCGTGGCAATCGACCATCGCCTGCTGCACGGGGTGCAGCGCGCCGTCGCCATCGCGCAGGTGCTCGACGGTGAACAGCGCCTTGCCGTCGAGGGTGGGCAGGAACTGGATGCAGGCGTTGACCGCACGGGTGCGCAGCCCGCCGTCGACCAGCTCGCCGAGCACCACCGTGCAGGCGCCGCAATCGCCCTCGGCACAGCCTTCCTTGGTGCCGGTGCAGCGCCGGTCGCGGCGCAGGTGCTCGAGCACGGTCCGCGTCGGTGGCGGGTTCTCGACCGCGACCGGCACGCCGTTGAACAGAAATCGGACGCTGTGACGATGCGGTTCCATGGCGACGGCTTCCCGGCGAGGACGAGGATCGGGTACGGCAGGCACAGGCTATGCCGGCGACGAGGTGTTCGCATAGCATGGATTCACGCACATGCGTTGCCGAATCGGCATCACCCCCACCGGTCGGCGTAGGCCGCGACACGCGCCTGCAGCAGCACCAGCAACCGCTCGAGCGGCTCGGCACGCTCGCCGGCCCGCACCCGGATGCACAGGCGCTGCCGGATGGCATCCTGCTCGCGCAGCGGCACCAGCACCAGTTCGCCGGAGGCCAGACGGCGTTCCAGCCCCATCGGCGTCTGGAAGCCGACCCCGAGCTGCTGGTTGATCATCGAGCGCAGGAACTCGACCGAGTTCGACGAGGTGACCACGGTGGACTCGGTGCCGTGGCCTGCGAGCATGCCGTCGAGCAGCGCCCGCAGCGGCCAGGACCGGTCCGGCAGCACCAGCGGGTAGGCGGCGCAGTCGCTCGCCGACACCGTGCGACGGCTCGCGAGCGGGTGGCCGGGTGCCACGATGGCGCCGACCGCGAGCTCGCGCACCACGGTGTCGATCAGGTCGGACTCGCCCTGCAGGTCGAACGCGATGGCCGCATCCGCCGTGCCGTCGCGCACCAGGGCGTTCAGCTCGTCGCCGCCGGCGGCGAGAAACGCCGAACCGATCCCCGGCAGGGTGGCGTGCAGATCGACCAGCACCGGCGGCAGGAACTCCGCGATCGCCGACTCCTGCCCGGCGATGGTCAGCGGGCGCAGCCTGGGGCGACCGAGGGCGGCGATCTCGGCGTGGCAGCGCTCGGCATCGGCGAGCGTGCGCTCGACGTGGCGGGCCAGCACGTGGCCGGCAGCGGTCAGCGTCATGCCGCCGGGCCGGCGCTCGAACAGGTGGGTGCCGAGCTCGCCCTCGATCTTGAGGATCTGGCGGTTCACGGCCGAGGAGGAGACGTGCAGCCGGCGCGCCGCCGTGCGCACCGAACCGCTGGCGACCACTTCGCTGAAATACTTCAGGAAAGCCGCGTGTACGGGCATCGCCCTCGCCTGTCTCCACCACCGGCGCTCTCGGCGAGGGCGCCCGGACCCCTCGTGACCGGAACATTACACGATGCCGGGCCGGCCATCGGGGTCCGAGGTGCGGGCGGTGGCCGGAACGACGGTACCGGTGCCGACGGTACCGGCTCGTTGACGGAAGGATTGCGCGCGGCCAGCCACGGGATCGCCGCCACGATCACGTAGCCCCAGACCGGCGGGTGGGTGACATCGGGCAGGTGCAGCGCGTTGTCGTGGATGATCCCGAACGAGATCGGCACCGCGGCCAGGATGGCGAGAATCTGCGCCTGGCGGGTCTTGCCGTCGATCAGCAGGGCGGTGAACGAACCCCACGGCATGCCGCTGACGATGGCACCGTCAGGGCCTGTGAAGGAATAAAGGGTGCATCCTGCCGGCCCGCAGGGTCGCTTCGCAGGGCGCGCCATCCGTTGTTGCTCCTCGG
>Ga0209831_1001815_pt1 | contig 19158 bp, 17 predicted proteins | sample Maine_Asex4_meta_FD_187451 | JGI IMG/M metagenome (GOLD analysis project Ga0209831, IMG submission 187451) | Marine algal microbial communities from Maine, USA - Maine_Asex4_metaG (SPAdes) (version 2) | ecosystem: Host-associated > Algae > Red algae > Unclassified | place: Maine, USA | collected...
AGGTTGTGATGATGATGGCTCTTTTGTACCGGCAGCTGAATCGGTGGAGGTTATCGCATCAGCCGAAGGCTCAGACCCATCTTTTGCTTTCCCGCACGATGCGAGAGCCAAAATGGTAACAACAATGAAAAGCTTTACGACAGATTGTTTCAAGTTGACCTCCAATAAGTCATCGATAGTTTAAAAGCGCTAAACCACATCATTATAATGGCAGGCTGCTGTATGAACGCGCGTGGTGTCTGTAGCGGTTTCGCTCTTGGCATCAGGCGCTGAATGCTTATCATACACAGACATCTCTTGCTCTGATATTACAGGCTCCGGCATTAATGGTAGCGATATCATATGTGCATCAGGAACAGGCTTTAAGTCTGGTGACACCTCAACACACAATCGTTGCTGATCTGACGAGAGTCTGGCTTTCTTAGGACACCGGGTATGAAAATGACAACCTTTGGGCGGACTCGCCGGGCTGGGCAATTCACCGATAGGGATTTGTCGAACTCTGCGTCGCTCAAGCTTAGGGTCTGCAATGGGCATGGCTGACAACAGACACTGTGTATAGGGATGGACCGGATTTTCATACACCTCTTCAACCGTACCCGTCTCTACTATTTTGCCCAGATACATCACGGCAACTCGATCAGCGATGTATCTTACCAAGGCCAAATCATGAGCCACAAAAAGATAAGATAGTCCCAGTGACCCCTTTAGCTCTTGCAGCAAATTGACAATACCTGCGCGTATAGACACATCGAGCGCCGAAACGGGTTCGTCGAGTATCAATAACCGCGGCTCCACCGCTAAAGCCCGTGCAATGCAAACACGCTGGGATTGACCACCGGATAGTTGTTGTGCAAACCTTGCAAGATAACTGGCATCCAACCCGACCAGCTGTAATAACTCACTCACTCTGATGGCGATTCTTTCGGGGTCATCGTTAAACACGCCCAATGGTTCAGCGATAAGATCAAACACGGACATGCGAGGATCTAATGAGGACATGGGGTCCTGAAAAACAATCTGTAACTGACGGCGTAATGCTAATCGCTTTTGTTTCGAATCCAATTGACGCACATCGTCGCCAAATAATTTAATTGTGCCGTGTGTTGGTGGTTTAAGATCGAGTATCGAGCGCGTCGTGGTGCTCTTGCCACAACCGGACTCCCCTACCAATCCAAGCGTCTCCCCTCGGTAAAGCGTTATATCGATACCGTCAACCGCAAAGACCGTACCCATCCGTCGTCTGAACACACCACCTTTAAACAATGGATAGTGTTTTTTAACACCGGACATCTCCAATACTTTAGTGCGCTTAACTTCCGACGGATTAACAGTCGATGCTTTTGCTGTTGTCACGCGTGTTGCCAACTTCGGCTGAAAGAGATCGGCATGCGTGATTGAATCGCGTTTAATGATCTGATGATGAACGCAGGCAGACCAGTGACCCGGTTCAGTCAGCTGTATTAATGATGGCTCTCGCTCCAAACACGTTGCGTCCACCATCGGACAACGAGCGGAAAAAGCGCAGCCTGTTGGTGGCGAGAGTACAGACGGCGGATTACCTTCAATTGCACTTAGTGCAACTGATTTGTCGGCACCGATGCGCGGCAGCGAACCGAGCAAACCCATCGTATAAGGCATTTGCGAATCATAAAACAATGTATTGACATCACCTTGTTCGACAATTTTACCGGCATACATGACCATCGCTTTATCGGCCACGCGTGCCACGACGCCAAGATCATGGGTTATCAGTAGCAAGGCTGCATTGGTTTTTTTACACACATTTTGCAGTACGTCGAGCACCTGCGCCTGAATCGTTACATCCAATGCGGTGGTCGGTTCGTCTGCAATAATGACATCCGGGTTATTGGCTATCACCATCGCAATTAATACACGCTGACGCATGCCTCCGGAAAACTCATGCGGGTATGCATTAATACGCTGATGTGGTTCAGGTATACCGACCATGTCGAGCAGCTCTAAAGCACGGGCTCGGGCATCGTGTCGTGGGCCAGTCCCATGCACTTGAATAGACTCAACCAACTGTTCGCCAACCGTATAGACTGGTGTCATCGCCGATAGCGGATCTTGAAACACCATGGCGATGCGCTTACCGCGCAGCAATGAAAGAGCATCATCGGTGGCTCCCACCAGCTCCTCCCCGTGCAGACGTATAGACCCCACAACAGAGGCGCTGTCAGGCTGCAAACCCATGATGGCCATCGCCGTTGCCGATTTGCCCGAGCCAGATTCACCAACCAAGGCCAACGTTTCGCCTGCATGCAATGAAAAGCTGACACCTCGAACAGCGTGCAAGCTGGCTGCTTCGTTGGCATAACGAGCATGAAGATTCTGCACATCGAGAATGGTGGCTGCCATGATGCTTAGCTTAACCTTTGCCGGATGCCTGGGAACCAGGATCAAATGCATCACGCAATCCGTCGCCAACCGCATTCACCGATAGAATCAGCAATACGATGATGGTTGCAGGGCCTGCGAACAACCAGGGAAAACTACTCAGTTGTCTGGCACCGTCACCTAACAGCGTACCTAGAGACGTATCGGGCGGCTGCACACCAAACCCGAAATAAGCCAAACTTGTTTCAGCGAGTATGGCACCACTGACGTTTAAGGTCGCATCTATAATCAGCAAGGATGCGATGTTAGGCAGTATATGGCGGAAGATTATGTTTGGTCCTGATAAGCCCATGTAGCGAGCAGCGGCTATGTATTCGTTTTGCCTTACCGATTGCGTAAGGCTTCTTACAACACGAGCCGACAACATCCATCCAAACAACGTCAGTAACAACACCAACAGCAACCACGAAGACGCACCACCACTGGCATTACCTGCAATTAACGCAATCAGCAGGAACGACGGAATCACCAACAGCAAGTCGATAATCCACAGCGAAAACCGCTCTAACCAACCACCATAGTAAGCTGCAAACGCACCGACAATGGCCGCAATAGACGTTGAGAGCAAGGCCACAACCAGGCCGATAACCAACGATTTTCGCAGCCCGTGCAGAGTCAGTGCCCACATGTCGCGACCGGACTGCGTGGTGCCCATCGGGTGTTGCCAGCTCGGTGGCTTCAGGTAGGCTTGCCTGTCAACATCGTCATAGGCAAACGGCGAAATCCAAGGGCCTATTAACGCCAGCACGATAAGCGCAAGAATAATAACCAAACCCACTACGGCTGTCTTGTTGCGTAAAAAACGCGTCAGTAACAAACGCTCAGGTTTTAAACGCTCATGTTTCAAACTTACGTCAACCACTGTGACTCGCACCTGCCGATCGAACACGAGGGTCGAGCCACGCCACCATAAAATCGGCTAACAACGCGCCAGACAAAACACAGACACCACCGAATGCCGCTGTGGCAACCGCACCATGAACATCGTGCCCCTGAATGGTTTGCACTGCGTATTCACCCATGCCATGAAAAGAAAATATAATTTCCATAAAGGCTGAGCCAACAAATAGTGTGGCAATGCTAAACGCAAAATAAGTGCTGGTCGGAATCAGTGACACTCGTAGAGCGTGCCTGTTTATCGCCTGCGATCGTGTCAGGCCTTTTGCCCTTGCGGTTCGAACAAACCCAGAATTCATAGAATCAAGCATAACGCTTCGCTGTATTCTGCTAAAAAAAGCAGCGCCAAGAATAGTGAGTGCAATGGTGGGTAATAACAAATGTTGCACACGGTCTAACAACTGCGCACCAAACCATTCACCGTGCATGCCTGTTTCCCCCACAAATTCGAAAAATCGCGTGCCGGTAAGATCATTAATATAAGTGGCTAAGACTTGCAACAGGTTTGCAATAACAAACGACGGAATCGATAAGCCTAACAACGCAAGAAACGTAAAGGTTCGATCTGACAGCCCGTATTGCCGTCGAGCACTCCAAGTGCCAATCAATACGCCTAAGCCAACCCCCAGCAAAGAGCCTAAGGTTATTAACCGGACGCTAACCCAAATTCGTCGCCCAATCTCTTCCCCAACATTGCCACCTCGTGGAGATTGCCCCCAGTCCCACTCCAACAAGATTGAGCTGGACCAAGTGACCCAACGCTCACTAAGAGGCACCTTATCGCTTAAGTTTCGTGATCGCAGATTATTCTCAATGGAGACTGGATCGATGGGAGGATTGGATATCTCATACAATGATCGGGGATTAAGCTGAGTCACAGCCAAAAGCCAACTCAGATTGGTCGCGACAACCAAGAGAATTGCGTAGTTTAGAAAACGTTTTAAGAGATAAGTACCCACTATGAAAGTGTAGCTAATCGTGTCGCATTGTGGAACGTTTATACCATCGTTGGTTATTGCTCACTCACTGCGCTAACGCATCTGCAAGGACAAATACACCTGTTACCATCCCTGCAACTTGTAGTTCATCTGAATCAACGTAAGCTGCGGCACTACAGGCCTGTACGATAGGTAACTTTCATATAATTTGGTACGCTAGGCAGAATTTAGTGTGGTTTGGATGCTTCTAAGTAAGCTTCACTTGCTGGGGTGGTGCCTTCACAACCTGCGAACTCAACATCGCTGGATACTGTTACACCATCAACCTTTACCTCTGCGCTTTCACGTAGTTTGTTTTTTAATGCGTCGAATTTGTTTTTTTCAAACAGCCTCATCTTCCACATGTTTTTAAAACTTCTTTGTTCTGATATGGTGGAGAGCCCATCACCGGGCTTGTTATGGTCGCCTTCAGGTTTCTTGTTTAGTAATTCGTTTATGTTAAACGTCTTAATTTTTCCAGTTTTCTCGTCGATACGGCTATCGGCCTCTACATTCGTGTGGTTTTCAGTTTCGAGCCGATCGACAACAACAAAGTATGTGTAAGTCAGCTTACCATTGCCCGTCATTTTCGAGTCGGTCCACCGAATACGCGGACCAACAACCTGCCCAATTTGCATGTCAGCATTCCATTCTGTGTAGTGATCACGCCAGTATTTACCGTTGTAGTCAGGAACCGGGTCAACGTCTATCGGCATTGCTGGAATCCAGCGTTTGCCATCTCTAATTGGGTTTGCGCTTGGCATGTATTGTTCACGAACTTCTTCGATATCTGCACCAGCCCCAAACATCTCAGCTACTTTTTTCGAATGTTCTAGTGAAAATAGATCGATACCTCTCACTTTAAAGCCCACAGTGGTATTAACCAATGGGTGAGCATTGTCTATTAATCGTTGGTTTTCCACTTCGTACTCAGCAGAAGATAGTTTGATCTCATCTTTAATGTCGTAGAAATCGGTAGAAAAGTTATAGAGTGCTAATTGAAAAAGTATGCTGTCGCGCTCCTCATCTTGTGGATTTTCTTCTTCTAAATACTTGGTTAAATCAGCTAAAGTATTTTTGTTTAACGCAATTGCTTCAAGATCAGATTTGGCGTTGTTTGCAGTGAAGTGGTCGAACAACCAACTTTCTAACAGTATGGTTTCAACTGATCGTTCACGAAGTAGTGCATCGCTTTGCGGTGAGCATCGCTCATGTGGTTCAAGCAAGAGCAATTGACCTTGAGAGAACTTGTCATTTGAAATGACTTCACCATTGAGTGTCACGGTAGGGGCTGATGATTGAGCGGCAGCAGTTGCAATAGTTAAGATAGTTGTTAAAACACTCATCGTGAGCTTCATGATCATTCTTCTAATTCCTTTATTAATGCTCCGTCGAGAGTCCAGCAGAATCTAACGCATTGCTCGAATTGTATTCCGCTAATTTTCTGATGTGCCACTTTTTGCCTATGCCGTTGATGCTGTTCGCTACGGAATTACTATTTCACCGCATCAATTAAGATAAAAGCAATTAAGCATGGCTCAGTTCCACGATTTGACCAAGCGTGATTAGTCCCCTGTTGAACAACCGTATCACCAGCCTTAAGCAGAAAGTCCTTATCATCCATCATCATATATATTTCACCGCTTAACACTACGCTATAATCCAGTGAATCGGTTCTGTGCATGAACGGATGTCTTGCATTTTCCACCACTAAGTCTCCCGCACCCATTTCTGCAAAAGCAGATTTTCCATCAAGTTTTGCTAATTCTTCCGGGTTCTCGGGGTCAAACTGTACGATACGAAACACCGAACCATTTTTAGGTGGTTGCAGAATGAGTGGACCCGTAACTGGGTCATCCTCACGTTCCATCTGAGCAGGTGTTTTCTCGTTCATCCACAAGTTGGTTAGTGTGACACCTGGGCGATTCGGACGTTGTAATATGCAGCTGGCTTCGGTGTCAGATAACAACGTAGCTACACCATTCTCATCATGCCCGGTAACAACTCTTCTAATTTTTCTTGCCATCTCATAAACCTCTAATTCAAATTTTAATTACCTAATTTAGCAACACTACCTTTTTGCAACTGGTACACCACAGCCAATACAACAAGACCGGCTACATCAGAAATTAAGCCCGGCAACAGCAGAGATACACCCGCAATACCTATGGCAGCTCTTTCCAAAAGATTTAGGGGGGAATGTAAGTAGCCAATAACGAACGATGCAATGCAAAACACGCCGATAAACCCCGAAAATGCTGCCAACAAAACAACCGCAACGGAACCCTCCATAAGTAATGGTGGGCCGTAGAAAAACATAAATGGCAGTAGATAACAGGTCAGTCCATAGAAAAATGCTGTCCAGCCAACTTTATTCATGTCCGCACCAGCAATGCCAGCTGCCACATATGACGCTAACGCAACCGGTGGTGTAATAGTGGATACGCAACCGTAAAAGAACACAAACATATGTGCCGTTAACAATGGTACTCCCAACTTGGACAATGCAGGAGCCACAACCGTTGCCAGAATAAGATACGCCGCTGTGGTAGGAAGCCCCATCCCTAGAATGATCGCGGTTAGCATGGTAAATATAAGCGCGATAAACGTAATGCCACCCGATGCTGCGAATATTAAACCCGATATTTTCGATCCAAATCCAGTGATGCCTAATACACCAGCAATGATGCCCGCTGCCGCACAAGCAATAGCAATTGGAATGACACTTTTGGCTCCAGTGGTAATCGCTGTTGCCGATTTGATGAGGATATCCATTGAAAACTTCCTAGTCCAAAGGATATGAGCGACGAGCAGTATCACAATTGAGTAAAACGACGCTTTAAACGGCGAGTAACCATTGAGCATCATCCCTATCAGTGTCACAAATGGAATGATGAATTGGCCTCCGTGAAGCAGTATTTTCCAAAGCGGCTCTTTGTCATCAATCTCAAGCGAACTACCTTCAATACCACTCTTTAACGCTTGCAAATGCACAACAAAAAACAATGATGCAAAAAACAGCAATGCCGGAATCAAACCCACTTGCATTACTTTTGTGTACGACACCCCTACTATCTCTGCCATGATAAACGCGGCAGCACCCATCACTGGCGGCATCATCTGCCCACCGGTTGATACGACCGCTTCCACCGCACCAGCTTGATGAGGCTCGTAACCTTCTTTCTTCATCATTGGAATGGTCAATGTACCGGTCACGGCCACATTGCCAGCAGCAGAACCGGAAATCATCCCCAACAGCGTACTGAATATAACCGCCGTTTTTGCACCGGCGGCTCGCATCCCACGAGTAAGTCTGTTGGCAATTTTGAAAAAGAAATCTCCTGCACCAAACGTGCTGAGAAAAGCACCGTATATGGAGAACAGAACGATGTAGGTAGACGATACGCCCAGCGGAATACCGTATATGCCTTGTGATGTCGTTGTTAGCAGTTCTGCTATTCGTTCAACGCTATAACCACGGCTATTTAGCACACCGGGTAACCATTGTGAATAAAATGGATAGGTAAAAAATATCAAGCAAATTATCGCAAGCGCAGTGCCGACACCACGTCGAGCGGCCTCCAGCACAAGTAGAATAAGCACTAGCCCAACCCATGCGTCAATGCTGTCGGTGTCACCACCACTCATTGCGATGTCTTTCCATCGACTGAGTATAAATACACTGGTTGCGATGCTTAGTGCAACCAATATCAAGGATACAACGCGCTCCGTTGTAGTGTCGGCGAATTTCTTAAACGTAGGCTTAGTTAAAAACAATAACACCAGCATCATCAGTAGATGAAATATGCGAATATCTCGAGTAGATAGCACAACGATGCCGCTGACGTTCAATAGATGAAACGCACCGATAGTGAACGCGACAATGGCCACGGCGTACTTGAATAACGAATCTAATGCAGTTTTCATGGGACCATGATCAGCCGCGTGCTAGCCAACCGCATGATTGCGATTAGCTAGCAGCAGTCAATAGCCTTTAAAATTACTGATTGTGATAACGAGCTGCACCTGGATGCAGTGGAATCTTCAGCTGTAGCGAGCGTTCAGGTTCAATCTGCCGAGCAGAGGCATTTTCAGCCCGAAATTCATCCATGTGGGTATAGATCGCTTGGGTTATTTGGAAAGCAGTTTCTTCATCCATCGAGGCATCAACAATCAGCATATTGTTAACCCCAAGCACAATACCGTCTGAAGCAGTTTTATACACATCAGCTGGCACTACCACTTTGTTGTAGTTTGGATACTTGCCCAATGCCGTCTCAAGCTCTTCATCCGTTAGCGGAATAAATTTTAGTGTCTTGTTTGCTTGCGCTTGCATGACCGCACCCGCCGGGTAACCACTAAGCGCAAACGCCGCGTCTACGTTGCCATCAGAGAGTTGACTAAACCCATCTGCATAAGAGAGAAAACTAGGTGTGATGTCGTCTGCTGTTAAACCCGCCAGGCCAAGCACTTGATTCAGAAACGGAATTGTACCGCCACCTGCAGGCCCTACCGCCACACGCTTACCCTTTAAATCGCTAATGGAAGCGATGTCAGAATCCGCTAAGGTAATCATATGCAAGATACTAAAATGCAAAGACCCTAGTGCTCTGAGTTCCATCGCTCCCGCTTTTTTATACGGCCCAACACCTTTGTTCGCTAGTACTGATAAGTTGTTATTGGTTATCGCAACATCTACTTCTTTACTGTTGACTAATCGTGGATTCTCAACAGAGCCTTGAGTTACCACCGGCACCATCGTTAATTCATCTGCATAGTTATTCACTAGCGTCGATATTGCCTGCCCAACTGGGTAAAACGCACCACCTTGGCTGGCCGTACCAATGCGCAATTCTGCCGCGCTAACCACCGATGCTCCAAATGCTGCAAGCAACCCTGCAACCACTACTACCATACGAGCCTTTTTAATACTTGATTTAATCATCCTCTTTCCTTATGGTTCCTAATTGAAATTAACACCTACTCATGCCTGCATGAATACACCTAAGCCAGACAGCCATCCTCAATTTTTCCTATCTTTGATCAGGGATACTCTCCCTCACTCTTATAATTCTGCAACGCAACCACTAAGTCACTGTTCAAATGGTTCACACTGCGCACTGTGGTTGCAAACTGGCGCAACCGAGATTAACGACACCCCCATCACAACTGGGCACGGCATGAACTTTACGGCTACGGATACCATCGTAAACACGTCTGCCGAGTCGGCTGTGATACTGCGCTTTATTGTTTCGATAAAACCCATCGATGTTTTGGAAGTTAGTGCTAACGCTAAGGTCATTAGCGAGACTCTTTTCACGCAGGCGATCAACGTAGCGTCTGCGACAATGATAATGAGACTGGATCAAGTTGATTTTCCACCAACCGCGATTGCCTACAAGCATACTCATCCAGGGCCAGGCATTAGGTATCTGGTCGAAGGTGGCTTGACACTCGTTAGCGATCACGAAGAGCATATTGTTAACGCTGGTGATGCATGGTTTGAAGATGCTAACAGCGCTGTTGAGGCCACTGCGATTAACACGATACCCAGCCGATTTGTACGAATGATGCTGCTTCCACTGGAATATGAAGATCGCCCTACATTTACTTTGCACAGTATAAGTGACGCAGACAGACCAAAGCTGCAAACCAACATTCGTCATTTTGAAAAACGAATTGTGATTGGGAATACGCACTAACTATCGCTACCCGTATCCGACAAACAAGACGCTTTCCAATCCACATCGACTTGTGCAGGTTCAGAGCCGTAACCCGCCTCTTGGATTGCAGTAATCGCGCAATACTCATCCTTCTCGGACGTATCACCACTGATACCGACAGCACCAATCACTATTTCATTGGTATCTTCGATTAGTACACCGCCCGGTACAGGCACCACTTGTCCATCCGACGCTGCCATCAAAGCATTTTGAAATTGAGGTCGCGCGGCTAACCTGTCGCGAATCAACCGGCTCGAAATACCCATGCCCAATGAACCCCATGCCTTGCCGAATGCAACATCAAAGCGCAGTAAACCAGACCCGTCCTGGCTTTTCATTGCGATGAGTTTGCCACCACTGTCTAGTACCACAACCGTCAGCGGCAGTAGCTTTTCTCGTTGCGCGATGACTAAGGTACTTTCAATTATCTGATCGGCCTTTTCAAGGCTCAGTGTTACAGCAAGTTTCATTTGTACTTGTCCAAATTAGTTTTTCATAAGGTCGGGCAACCAGGTGACTATCTCCGGAAATGCCAACAACAAACCTATCGTGACAACGTCGGCCACAAAGAACAGCAGGATGCCACGAAATACCTGTGATAACGAAATGTCTGGCCTGACACCATTTACGACAAAACAGTTAAGCCCAATGGGAGGTGTAATCAAACACACCTCAGCCATTTTGACCACGATGATGCCGAACCAGATCGAGTCGAACCCAAGTGCGATAACAGCTGGATACACAACAGGTAAGGTCAACAACAACATACCGATCGCGTCCATAAACATACCGAGTACCGCATAAGCCAACAGAATACAAATCATGATGACCATCGGCGATGCATCCAAGCCCACTATCCAACTAGTGAACGCCTCGGGTAAACCAGAAAACCCTAAGAACCGTACGAATATCAGCACTCCCCAAATTAACGAAAATATCATCACCGTTAGTTTTGCTGACTCCATTAAAGAGTCTCGGATGATGCTCAATTTAGTACCACGAAGCAGAGCAAGAATGAACACCACCATGGCACCCAACGCGCCGGCCTCAGTGGGCGTCGCCCAACCGTTATAGATGGCTGACATGATGATAAAGACCACTAAGAATATTGGTGAGATACCGGGCAACGCTTTCAAACGATCTGGCCACGTGTAGCCCTTAACTGCAGGTGCATCACCGGGTCGATATAGCGCCCATCCGACTATGATGGCCGCATAGATTAATGCCGACACTAAGCCCGGAATAAAGCCTGCCAGTAAAAGCTCACCAACCGACTCCTCCACAATAATGGCGTATATCACCAAGATCGCAGAGGGCGGTATAAGCGATGCCAGTGTGCCTCCGGCCGCAACGACACCAGCACTGAGTTTTTTATCGTAGCCGTACTTAAGCATCTCCGGAATGGCAACGCGTGAGAACACTGCAGCTGTCGCGGTGGACGCACCAGACACTGCAGCAAAGCCTGCTGTGGCAAAAACCGTGGCAACAGCCAAGCCTCCTGGTAACCAACCAACCCACTTGCGTGCAGCATCAAACAGTTGTTGAGTCATGCCTGCATGAAAGGCAAGAAAACCAATGAAGATGAACATGGGTAGCACGCTTAAAGCGTACACAGATGATTTGGAGTGTGGAACGGTACCGGCAATGCCTGCAGCAGGGCCCCATCCGAGCAATTCAACCAGGCCAAGCAAGCCGACCACGGAGGCTGCAAAAACCACACGTACACCCGCTACCACTAAAACCAGCATTAAGCACAGGCCGATAATGCCGACCAGAAAAGGATTGTCAAAACCGATGCCTAAGATCATGGCGGTGTGTGTCCACTCTCGCCAAACGTTTCGTGTATCTCGTCCGCAGCTACACTGGCAGCATCCTGAACTAGCACAACACCTTGAGGTGCAAGAGTTGGATCAAGGAACAACCGTATTGACCCCGTCAGCTGGATAGACAAGCGAATAAACCACAACGTGAATGCAATCGGCACCAGCAGCTTTGATGGCCAGACCGGAAACTCTGCATCGATAGTGGTGTCACCGAACTCAAAGGAACGCATGAAGTGCCCAAAGCCATACCAGATAAGCACACCAATAATCGCAAGCGCTACTAGCGTGCCGAACACTTCGAAGCCCCACAGCCAGCGTCCACGTAAACGCCCGACTAATATCTCCATTCGGATATGCGACCCTAGCCGCTGGCAGTAAGCTGCGCCTAAAAATGCCATACCCGCCATTGATAGCTCGACAAGGTCGATGTATCCAGAAATAGGGGCATTAAAAACACTTCGCAAGACTATTTGCGACGTGCCCAAAACCATCAAACCAAAGATGGCCAGGGCGGCAACGAAGTTTGCAAAGTCTTCTATCGGTTTTGCGAGACGATCAAGCTTGCCGATTGGGCTATTAGCCCAGTCATCACTGGCACTCAACTATTTTGCTTCCTCAGCGTACTGCCAAACAGCATCAAACAGCCCTTGTGAGTCAAATTTATCTTTGTTCGCTTCAATCCACTCATCCCAAACTGGCTTGCCTGCGATCTCTTTAAATTTCACAAGCTCTTCGTCTGAATAGACGATCTTTGTCATGGATTTTTCAAACGCCGGCAGGTTAATAGCATCTTGTTCTGCGTAGGCCGCCTGCTCCAAGTCCATCACCATGTCACGATTCTCCATAAGAAACGCTTGATACTGAGGTGGTAATTTCTCGTAAGATGTTTTGTTAAACACCCAGCCACACTCTGATGTGCCCGGCGCTAGGTTGCTGGTGTACCACTCCGCTTCATCCGATATCTTAAAAGACACATGCGCATAGGTGAAAGGAAACGCTGCCGCATCTAACGCACCGCGTTGGAACGCGGTTGAGCTCTCACCTGCAGGCAATGTTTGTTTTACAGCACCTAACTTTTCCATTGCCGTACCCAAACCGCCGCCAGCTCGAACCCGAAGCCCTTTCCATTGCTCAAGCTTTAAAGGCGCATCCCCCTTTCCGAGGATTTCATACTGCGGTAACAACCCTGATACATAAGGCATTGCATTCCAGCGTTCCATGTCAGCAACGATTGCTGGATGTTCCATCAACTTCGAACGCACATACTTATCCACCGCTGGGTCACCCAATGGTAAAAACGGTAGGGAAAAAACCATCCAAGCCGGATTCTTACCCGGGTGATAAAAATTACAGATTGCAGCGCCTTCAAAGGCATTCAGTTTTATGCCATCAAGATTTTCGCGATTGCTTGAAAGCTGAGCACCATAAAAAATCTTGATCTTAAAATTGCCATCGGTCTCTTCTGCCGCTTTTTTAGCCAAAGCCTCCATACCCACCGATAACGCTCGCGGGTTGCCCCACATGGATATCTTCCAGAAGACTTCTGGGCCGTCTATATTTGCAGCAGTTGCCGTGGACATGGTGGCGACAGTGCTACCCAAAATACAGGCGGCACCAAAAATACCTAACGTGAGTTGTTTAGCAGTTTTGAACATTGCGTCCTCCCAGGACCTATCGAGGTGCAAACCGTTGATTCAGCTTGCGTGCGCGGAGTGGTACTTGCGCATAGGGGTTGATTACTGCCGCAAACATTACAACACCTCACTATGTATATGAAATACTGATTTCACACGTTATCATATCAATCTGATATGGAACTCGATCCCAAACATCTCGTTACTTTGCATGTGATCCACGAACGCGGCGGCTTGACTGCGGCTGCAGCCCTACTTGGTACATCTCAACCAGCACTATCGCGACTGGTTTCAGATATGGAAATTAGACTAGGTGCACCGTTGTTTGATCGCAGCACCCGCCCCTGGCGAATGACAACATTGGGAGAATCACTGGCCTCTCAAGGCAGCGCCGTTCGTGTCGCCCTTTCACGCGCTGGTCATGCAATTGAACAATTCAAAGGTGGCACTGAGGGTTTAATCAAACTCGGCGGCACACCCTATTTAAGCGAATCTGTACTGCCGCCACTGATTGCAGCCTTCCAAACGAACATGCCCGATGTCCGCATTGATCAATCCCATGCATATACAGCACAGCTATTACGTAGGTTAAGGCGACGGGAAATTGATTTAGTTGTAGCGCCTGTCGACACCATGGATATCACTCAAGGTTTGCACAGCCGCCGATTACATGCCGCTAAAAACATAGTGACCTGCCGTAAGCAACACCCGCTAACAAAACTACAAAAACCACGTAAACAAGACTTACTTGACTATCGTTGGATATCACCCCCTGCTGACAGTCCCCTTGCAGCTGATATGCGCAACGTGATAAATAGAATAAGTGACAGAGAAGTGCGAACGGCTTTTTCAGGTGGTTCATTGTCAAGCGTTGCACAAATATTGGAGCAATCAGATTGCTTAGCGGTATTGCCTGAATACGTTTTAAATAAAATAGTAAGCCGGTACACAGTAACCTCACTTAATATTAAGCTATCGACACCAACACGGTCAGTTGCAATGATCACCAATGAAGATGACGTCAGATCGAACCTACTGAGCGTGTTTCTTGATTTTCTGGAAGATGCGTTCCGTACTCTAGATTAATAATTCATAGGTAGTTAATTCACTACTCAAACATTTAGGCCAGCAACACCTAGTGACCTCCATTTCACTTTCAGTCCCAAGCAGTTTAGCCATCATGTTTATTGGTCTGTTTTTAGGCGCTGTACTGAAAGGGGCGACGGGTGCCGGGTTGCCTGTAATAGCCATTCCAACTATTGCGGCTGTCTACGATGTACGTGTTGCCGTTGTACTGCTTGTAATACCTAATTTTGTTACCAACGTTTGGCAAATTCGCAAATACCACGAGCATAATCTGAAAAATACTTTTGCTCGTAATTTTGCTTTGGCTGGAATTGCTGGCGCAGGCATTGGTACGCTTCTACTAGCCTATCTGCCGCTAGTATTGCTAAATATTATTATCGCCGTTGTCGTTTTTACCTACATAGCGCTTAGGTTGTTACGACCAGAGTTTCATCTGAGCACTAGCGTGATGCAAAAATGGGAGCTAATCGCCGGCGCTAGCGCAGGCGTTCTGCAAGGAGCAGTAGGCCTATCGTCACCTATAACCATTACCTTTTTACACGCATGTCGCCTGCCCCGGCTCACGTTCATTTACATAGCATCTTTGTTTTTTGCAGGCATGTGCCTTATTCAACTGCCACTTCAGTCGGCACTAGGTTTGATAACATGGGATATGGTGCTGCTTAGCTTGTTGGCACTTATACCGATTTTTGTAGGGCTACCCATCGGTGAGCGTGTTGGCCGGACACTCAGTACCGCATTTTTTGATCGAACTATATTGGTCTTGCTTGCTGTGTTGGGTATTAAGATGTTGGTGGATGCATTTTTATCGCTTAGCTAATGTGCCAAGAGATAGCTTAAACAAAACCACGTAATTCCAGAACCCTCACGAAGTGTCGGTGTACGAGTGAAAATCATTGGTGCCCGGGGCCGGACTTGAACCGGCACGGTATTGCTACCGAGGGATTTTAAGTCCCTTGCGTCTACCAATTTCGCCACCCGGGCTTTGGGTATTAAGCTATTGTTAGTACTCGTTTTATCCTCTATTTGTAGACTATTCTGAACTACTCATGTTTTAATAAAATCACCTCAAATTAGAGTGAAAGTGTCTACACTGCGTCTACACCAATACTACCGAGGGACTTTTTACACTGATTGAAATTGAAACATGCGCATCACAGAGTCCTCACTTAAGAGGCTAAGCATTCCCTCACCTGATAACACCGGTAAGAAAACACAGGTGTTCCATCGTGACGCAGCTATCCCCGGATTTGGTGTTCGCGTTACCAGTGGCGGTGCAAAGTCATTCATTGTTGAACGTCGTATCAATGGCAAGGTTCGCAGGCACACCATCGGAAGGTGTGGCTCAGTGTCAGTAGACATAGCTCGCAAGGAAGCCGTCAGATTCCTAGGCTCTGTAGCCAGCAACGAGGATCCAATAGCCGTTAAGAAACGCAAGCAAGTGCAAGGCTTAAAGCTTGGTGATGCATTCGAGAACTATTTACTCAGTCGTAAGAACCTGAAGGACACAACCATCAAAGATTACCGTCGTGGAATTGATGAAGCTTTGAGCGACTGGACCAACTTACCAATATCATCTATCAGTAAAGACATGGTGGAGGTCAGGCATCGAATGCTTGGCAAGCGAAGTCATGCTCGGGCTAATAACACCATGCGTGTCCTGCGTGCTGTGGTCAACCATGCTATAGCAAGTAGCGAGGACGAGAACGGTCGCCCTATCCTATCATTCAACCCGGTTCATCAACTAAGCGAGAGTAAAGCGTGGTACAAGATAAAGCCACGACAAACATACATCAAGCCACATCAACTAAAAGCATGGTTCACAGCAACACAGGAACTGTCTTACGAGACAACAAGAGACTACCTACATCTCCTATTGTTCACTGGGTTGAGGCGATCCGAAGCCTCTCGGCTCGACTGGAAGCATGTAGATCTACAGGGAAAGACGCTCACCGTTCCCGAAACAAAGAACCATCGACCACATCACTTGCCCTTGTCACCTTTTCTGATGGATCTACTTAGCCGACGTTATGCTGAACGCAATAGCTTGTATGTATTCCCTAGCGAATCTGAGCACGGTTATTTGATTGAACCTAAATACGCAGTGGCAAAGGTAGCTCGACTATCCGGTGTCACATTCACACTGCATGACCTTCGACGAACATTCATAACCATAGCTGAAAGTTTAGATATAAGTGGTTACGTTTTGAAGCGGTTGTTAAACCACATTGACCCTAATGACGTTACCGCAAACTATATTGTTACCGATGTGGAGAGGCTTAGAGAACCAATGAACAAGATCAGCAAATACCTGACGCAGCAAGGTGAATTGCTATAGATATTTCTGCAAACTGGATATTGATTAGCCCGTCACATAACGGAGATAGACGAGTAATACTGTGAAGGGGTTCACATTATGAGTGTGGACTCTATCGCATAATTAATATAAACATTTTAATTATCTTATATCCGCCTATGCCTAATAGTATACGGGGATTAACAGGGATACTGGACTTCGCACTAACACTCGTGTCAAGTGCATCACATAACTGACATTAACATTAACTAACCCTGACTATCCAGCTGTAGCTATTAGTAAGCGACAGTTTCCGCTTGAACAGAGCTAAAAGATCTACTGGACTTCGCACTAATACCCATGTCAAGTGCGTCACTGAACACAACTAAACGTATCACGCCCAACGGTTTTACTTGCTTGCCTACTTTGACCATAAGAAAGGTATTCGCATCAACTTAGCTGCTTATCTTGAAGCTACTTGGTCAAAGACACTACGTATTTATGCATCAGGACCTTTGTAAAAACAGAATATATTTGAGAGTTCCTTCACATGCCTGCATGAAACAGCTAGAAAACGATGACTTAATTTCAGGTTCTGTGATGTAGGTTTTTAAAAACGCATTTTCTTACCTATTGGCCATTAGTAGGAGAACAATTTTCTAGCGTCCAACCGTCGAACAACGGTCGGTGAACAATCAACCCGACCACACCAGAGCCAACAACGAACAAAAGGAGATAACAAATTGAGACTAATCGAATACAACACTGGACACGTTACACCGCAACGCACAAGAGGTGCAGTTGTGGCAGTAGCCCCTGATCAGGCCCGCTCTCGACACTTAGCTGAAGTACTTGGAATGACAGAGAGTCTTCGTGAAAACCAGTACCCATCATTAGCACGGATAATAAACATGATCACTGGTGGTGGCTACGAACATCCGCATAACAAAGACTACACACAGATAAGCCAATCAACTTGGATGAACTTCTTCTCTCACGACAGGGAAGCAGTTGAAACAGTAAAGAACCAATTGTTAGACACACTGGACAGCTACCAGCCAGACATGTACAGCAAGGGCTATAAGCTCAAGCTATCCATGCGAGCAAGACTTGATGATGCAGATAAGCACTACGAACACGTAAGCGATGGTGAAGCACGACTAAAACCGAGACACGGGCAACGACCGGGACGTGCTAGTGTTGTTCTTGAACACGTACCCAACTTTATCTCAGTTGACAACGATGCAATAGCAAATGTTTTATCTACGCTGCCTTCTGCAATTGATGTACTAGAAGCTGGTGGTGGCAGCAGCTCCGTACCCACCCTGCTACAAAGTGAGGTGCAAGACCTGTTCGCTGAGAAGCGAGGTAATGCAGAAGCAGTCATCAGGTATCTAAAGGACACACAGACACATCTCAATGATGTTGTTGCTTACGTTGCAAACCCGGTGAACAGAGGCATGCTTCCCCAAGCGTTCAAGCCAATGACGTGCGGCAGGTGGGAAGGTGTGGACTTCAACCTACAGAATGTGCACGGACTGGCACGAAGGGTCGCACTCGCTGGACACTACAGTTACGACATCAGTTCATGCTACCAATCCATAGCAAGTCAACTGTGTGAACAAGATGGACTGATACTCGAAGGGCTAGCGTTCTACATTGAGAACAAGAAAACTGTTCGGGACGATTTGGATGACTACATTGATGTTACTAAAGCGACGATCAAGGAAGTTCTTATTGCACTTGGGTATGGCGCATCGGAATACGGAGACACTGTGCGGGCATTACTCACGACCAAGCAGCGGCGAACACTTCAGGCGCACCCGGTATTCCGACAACTGGCAAATGATATGGATGTTGCAATGGAACACATCGCAGCAACTGCGGATATAACGGCCAACGGTAGCAAGGTTAGGAACGTGCTCGGCTATGGTAGGGATCTGCACTTTGGTAAAGATGAGCAACGAGAACGGATCTCAGATGCCAAGATAACTGCACATGTTTGCTTTGGTTTTGAAGCAGCGGCCCTGATGGCAATGACAGAAGCAGCAGATACTCCAGTCCTAACGGTGCATGATTGCATTATCTGCCAACGCCCCGAGGATCAGAAGAAGCTGGAAGCAGCCATCTTGGAGAGAACTGGCCTATCCCTGAAGCTAGATCCTGAGCCTGAACGGTATCCAGACTGGCAGCAATAGCAGGCTTAGCATTGAACAGGCATTATATTGCCTCTGAGAGGCGCTCACAGGCCCTCTACGCCACGACTATCTGAATCTAAAGCACTGATATTAATATGATTAT
>Ga0209831_1001816_pt1 | contig 19156 bp, 14 predicted proteins | sample Maine_Asex4_meta_FD_187451 | JGI IMG/M metagenome (GOLD analysis project Ga0209831, IMG submission 187451) | Marine algal microbial communities from Maine, USA - Maine_Asex4_metaG (SPAdes) (version 2) | ecosystem: Host-associated > Algae > Red algae > Unclassified | place: Maine, USA | collected...
TGAAAACCTTGGCCGCGCGCGTGGGTCATGGCTTGTTCGATGCGCGGTCGGTCGTAGAGATCGCTGCGGCGAAGCGGCCGATTGTGAACCGTCTTTGAATTCATGCGCGCCGTGGAGCGATACATGAAATCAACGTGGCTTTGGATCATCATCACGTCGCCGACGTTCCAGTGGGGTTGGCATCCGCCAGCGGCGTTGGTGATGAACAGATCCGTGACGCCCATGGCTGCCATGATATGCACCGGCAGTGTGGATTGGTCTACCGGGTAACCTTCGTACAGATGGAATCGGCCTTGCATTGCGATGACCGGCTGATCGGCCAGCGTACCGCAGACAAACTGGCCTTTGTGACCAATCGCGGTGCTGGCAGGAAGATGAGGTACATCGGGGTAGGGGATCTTCTCTTGAGCAACGATGTGGTCAGCGATTTCGCCCGATCCGGTGCCGAGAATGACGCCGTACCTTGGGCGTTTGTTCCACCGAGAGGCGATGAACTGATGGGCCTCCTTTATCGAATCTTGAAAGGCCGAACGTTGTAAGTTGGATTTGTTCACGCCATCTGGCCCAGAAGGCCCATGATCAGCTTCGTCAACTTTGGTTCGGCGCTTTTGGCGATTTCGATGATTTCATTTTCATCAGCCGCCTTCAAAGCGTCGGGCAGACACATGTCGGTGACTACCGAAAATCCAACGACATTCATTTCTTCGTGAACGGCAACAATGACTTCGGGCACCGTCGACATGCCCACTACATCGCATCCGATCGTGCGGAGGAAACGGTACTCGGCGCGTGTTTCGAGATTGGGCCCGGAGACGGCCACGAAGACGCCTTTGTGAGCGACGATATCTTCCTTGCGGGCGATGGTAAGCGCACTGTCAATCAGTTTGGGACAATAGGGTTGAGACATGTCGGGAAACCGAACGCCCAAGCGATCATCGTTAATTCCGATCAGAGGGTTATCGCCCATAAGATTGATTTGGTCATCAATCAACATGATATCGCCACACGCGTAGTTCGGATTCAGTCCGCCGCAGGCGTTGGAGACCATCAAAGTTTTCGCGCCCAGTGCTTTCATAATTCGTACCGGCAGGGTGACCTCTTTGAGAGGATAGCCTTCGTACATATGCATCCGCCCCTGCATCGCAACGATCGGGGTGCCATTGAGCGTACCGCAGACCAATCTGCCTTGGTGAGAGGGCGCGGTGGAGACGGGGAAGTTGGGAATGTCTTCGTAGTTGATCGCAACAGCAACGTCGATCTGCTGTACTAAAGGGCCCAAGCCGGTACCGAGAATGATGCCGGCTTTGGGTACGCCGTCCCATTTCGACTTGATGAACTCAACGGACTCTTGGATTTTGTCAAACAGATCTAACACGGATTAACTTTCGTCTTGAGGGTGTATTATCAATAGACAAAAGTTAACCGATCCTAGAGAAGGCTTCCAGCCACCGTAAGTTTTCGGTGGCGCGGAAGCCTTGTTGCGGGGACGACCACTTAATGGGCTTGTTCATCAGTTAGCCGTTTGGACGCTAGGCCCGCTTTGGTTGCCGCAGAATTGGGGCTAGGGGCTTGTTGATTAAGTGAGCCGTTGAGGCGCTAGCCTCGGTTTCGTCATCGCAAAACCGGGGCTAGCGCCCAAACGGCTAACATTCAGAACCCAAATCGGGTTAAATCGACAAGCACTAGCGTTGCTTCGCCGCTTTTGCAGTGCTTGGGCGGCGCGCCGTGTTAGCTTTGGTTTGCTTTTGGGCGCTTTTAACGGACTTGTTGTCCTTCACAAAGAAGCTCAACCCGTTAACCATGCGGTGATCCGAAGGCTGAAAGACTTTCGCAATTTCTTGTTCAAGTGTGAAGACAAAGGTCAGGCGGCGTCCGTCTTCGGAAGAAACGTGATAGTAAATCCACTGAACAGGGAGCTCTTTTTCAATGCCTTTGACGGTGACCTTGAGAGCGCTGAGCCCCGTGGCGGTGGTCATTTCTTTCGCATCTGAGATCTTTGCAGTCTTGTCGGAGAGGATCATCTTTTGCACTTCCTTCTTATAAGCCGCCAGTGTCAGTGGATTGTTGGCCGGACGGGAAGGCAATTGCACAACGTCGCACTGCGCCATTAAATCTCCATCGTCAACATAACGCAACACAGCCGCTTCTTGTTCGGCAGCGATAACACGCCAGCGCGGGTCGTATTCCAACGCGAACCTTCCAGAATCCGATGCCCACTTTAGTTTCTGTTTAATACGGCGAGACTTCGTGTACTTCTTGAGCATGTCGTTGGAAAGGTGATCGCAACTAGTGTCGCGAGTCAGCCGAATGTCAATTTTTGACTTGCCTTGGAAACCTGCGGCGACCTGACCTGCTTCACGTACTTCGTCGATGTTCACCCGCACGTCGGTGACCGTCTTGGACGTAAGGTCGATGTCGAAGATGCCACTGATCTTAAGTGCCGTACCAACGTCGTCGATGGTCGCATCAACTTCGCCCAGCATATATATTCGGGCTTTGTTTTGCACAACGTTTTTCAGCAGTAGCTGTGTCTCGTTGAACAGAATGCGATCAACGCTTAGAAAGTCGGCCAAAGCATCATTGCCGGGTTTCCATTTACCGCTGATTTTGACGTTTTTCTGGCGGAGCAACTTGGCGTAGGTCAGCGGATCCGCAGGGTTTTTGATAAGTTCAAATTCTGATTGGCTGAGCGTATCCATGACCGAAGCCATTTGCAAACGCTGGCCTGGGACAGATTTCAGTCGCGCGACCACCATTCGATTTTCTTTGGATACCGATGAGTTGACTTTACCTTTTTCGATATTGAAATTTCCTTTTGAATTCTCGAAGTATCGAATTGCTTGCGGGTCTTTTTCAGATCCGGTCAAACGCTGGTAGTAGGTCATCGAAGCAACCGTATCCATCGGCAGTTGCTTTTGATTTTTGATTTGACCGCCGTGGGCAACGACGACTTTCCCCTCGTGTTCGAAACGAGCTTCGACGCGCTGTTGGATACCGCGATCGGTAGCGACTTCGATATTGAAAGTCTCTGCAGATGCGATCGCAGTAAAGATGAATCCACTTATCAGCACGGCGACTTGATAGAAGGCCTTAGCGAAAAGTGAGAAACGAGAACGTAGCGGCTGAGAGTTCGAAACCATCGTCATTTGTTGGGTCCAGAAATGAAATGATTGATAACGTAAAATTATCTTGCGGAAGTGAAAGCGCACGAAGCGCCCTTCTATTGAGTTATTTCAACATCGACATTTCAACGACAAAAGTTGGCGGAAATTATGGCTGAGGTATTCTAAGTGCTGGCATCGGAGGTTTCCCAAACCCGGTTCCACGTGCATCGGGGTTTGTTGATTTAGTCGTATTTGGGTTTTGAATATTAGCCGATTAGGCGCTAGCCCCGGTTTTGCGATGACGAAACCGAGCCTAGCGGCCAAACGGCAAATCCAATCTACGGGCCCCGGTCGGGGGGTTTAGGGCAATGACAAGCAGGCGTGTCTCGTTTTGAGACACGGATCTTAAAAAGCGTTTCAAATTGGGACAAATTCGGTCTTAGATGGGCGGCGAAATTGGCCATTAAAACTGACAGCACACCCAAAACCATTAGAAATAGAAGAATTCGAAGCTCGATATGGCATTTGGAACGGGCTTTGCAAGACACATGGTTAGTACCCTCCAGAACTGGCAGGCTTTCGAGAGACAACCTTTCGGACCCGTGCCTGGATGAGTTTTAAACGAATTTGAAATTCGGGCGATTCAGCCGAAGCGTTCGGCAATTTTGCGGGGTAAGTTTCAAACGAAAATCGGAATCTAGACGTTCTTCCATCGTGAACCTATTCCACAGGTTCACGTACTCATTATTAAGCGATGCTTTTCCGCTTAATTTAGATCAGGTGGGACTTTGGTTCGGAACATTGTCAGGTTTGATCGCGTCAAATAGGTAGTCAATTATTGATTGCTTGCGATCCGCCGACTGAGAGGTTTTTAGTTATGCATTCAGATTATAAATGTGATTCGATCCGCGAACTGCGAGATCAACAAGTTCGATTTGCTCCGCGCGAGAAGAAGATAGAGCAAGTCGATTGCGCCGAAGCTCTCCTTCGAGAGATCCAGATAGACAAAACTTATAACTTCGAGTTTGTTTGTTACCGCATTACGGGTTTCCGTATTGATCCTGGACCGATCGTCAAAATAAACGGGGCTGAGCTTCGCGCCGACCTGCATTCTTTCATCGAAGATTTGTCAGACTCCGCCAATCTCAAGGCTGATGAGTTTGGGCAACCTGTTTTGACCGTTGATGAACTAAGCAAGCGATTCAATGTCTCCACGAAAACTATTTCGCGTTGGCGACAGCAGGGATTGGTAAGTCGAAAGTTCATCTTTGATGGTGGACGCAAACGCGTAGGTTTCCTGCATACCAGCGTTGTCCAGTTTGCAAAGAACAACCGTGATAAGGTGAAGCGTGGAGAACGATTCAGCCAGCTTACCGACGAAGATAAGGTTGACATCATTGACCGAGCACGCCGTCTGTCGCAGGCTGGTGGTTGTCCTGCCGAGGTAACTCGTCGGATTGCTAAAACGATGAGCCGCAGCATTGAGACGATTCGCTATACGATCAAACAGTTTGATGGTGACAATCCGGACATTGCGGTTTTCCCTGACCAAACGGGGCCTTTGAATTTGGAAATGAAGGAGCGTATGTATGCTGACTTCGTCGCTGGCAAATCTGCGGATTCGATTGCTAGCCGCTACTGCCGCACCAAGACTACCGTTTACCGAGTGGTGAATGAAGTCCGTGCCGCGATGATCATCGCGTTACCGTTGGACTTCATGGACAACGAAGAGTTTCGCCGCAAGAGTGCGGAGAAGAAGATTGTTATCGCTGATATGCCCGAGTCAGATGTGGTTCGTCGGAAGACGAAACCACCGGCCGGTCTGCCGCGTTATTTGGCTTCGTTGTACGAAGTCGCCTTGCTGACACGTGAACAAGAGCAATACCTTTTTCGCAAGTATAACTTTTTGAAGTATCAGGCTTCTAAGTTACGCGAGAAGGTAGACCTAACTCGTGCTCGTGCCGCCGACATGGACGAAATAGAACGTTTGTATAATATGGCTGTTAAGGTGAAGAACCGGATCGTGCAGTCCAATTTACGACTGGTTGTTTCGATTGCCAAACGGCATGTTTCGGCGAATGAGGATTTCTTCCAGTTGGTCAGTGACGGCAACATGAGTCTGATTCGCGCCGTTGAAAAATTTGACTATTCACGTGGCAACAAATTCAGCACTTACGCCAGTTGGGCGATTATGAAGAATTTTGCCCGCACGATTCCCGGCGAGTTCAAGCAGAAAGATCGCTTCCGTCCAACGTCCGAGGAATTGTTCTTGGCACGTGAAGACCAACGAACCGATCAAAGAGCCCTTGAGTCGGAGCAAGAGCAACGCGAGCGTCAAGTTAGCCAGATTCTGGATAACTTAGATGATCGGGAACAGAAGATCATTATCAGTCGTTTTGGTTTGGACTACAGCCAAGAGCCTCAGACCTTGAAAGAGGTTGGAGCAGAACTTGGTGTCACCAAAGAGCGTATTCGCCAAATCGAGGCACGAGCGTTAACCAAGCTCCGGGCGGCGGCTCAAAACGAGAAGTTCGAATTTGCCGACTTCCTGGAAATGGAAAATGAAGCGATGGCTGGAGGTTAACATCCAACAGGCTATTTTGCTCAACAAACATCCCACTTTTCAACACGCCTCTCCTTGATAAACTTGGAGAGGTGTTTTTTGTGGTTCAGTCCCCATAGCATGCGTAGCATGGTTCTGTTGCTATAACATGCTCTGCGTGAATACAACCTGGAAAATAGATGCGGATACTTATCGTCTACCCGGCAGTCCTTGGACTGAACAATGGTAATTTGTTCACCGCTGAGCGGTGGCAACAAATTCTCGCAGAGCTAGGGCATACGGTTGAGATCGCGACAGCATTTGATGGCGACGGCGGTGCTCCAGATTTGCTGATTGCGCTTCATGCGGTTAAGAGCAGTAGCGCAATTGAGAAATTCAGAGCGGCATTTGCGGCGGTCCCAATCATCGTGGTATTGACTGGCACCGACATTTACGACGTCCCGTTCCGTAAGACGGTCGATAAGATGTTGGTTTTGTCCGATCGAATTGTGGTGCTACAAAGCGCTACTGCAGATGATGTTGATTCGCAGTTCCGCGAAAAGGTGCGTGTTATTTATCAAGCAATCGCTCCGATGGATGGGGTTTTCGAAAGCTCCAGCGATTGTTTCGATGTGTGTGTGGTGGGTCATCTTCGTCCAGTGAAGGATCCCTTTCAAATAGTCTGCGCCACCCTCGAATTGCCGCCGGAGTCAAAAATTCGAGTCACACAAGTCGGTGCCGCCATGACCGATGAGATGCGAGAAACGGCTCAACAGCATGCGAAAGAGAACGTGCGCTACAGCTGGATCGGAGGGATCTCACATAACAAAGCCAGGGAGAAGATTGCGCGAAGTCACTTGCTGGTTAACAGTTCCCATGTAGAGGGCGGTGCCGCAGTGATCTGCGAAGCGGTCGTCGCAGGGACGCCAATATTGGCGACTCGTATCGCGGGCAACGTTGGATTTCTGGGTGAGGACTACGAAGGTTTGTTCGATGTGGGTCAAACCGATCAGTTGCGGGGGATGCTTTTGTTGGCAGAGAGCAGTCCCGATTTTTACCATCGCTTGAAGGACCAATGCGAAAGCCGAAAGTTCTTATTCAACCCCGATTTCGAACGACTTCAATGGGCGGATCTGATTAAAGCGTTTGAGCGTTAGCCTAAAACCGGCGGGCAGTTGGTTTCGATGCTTTATGATGGCTAATACTACCTAGACATCGCGTTAAACGTACAACCATGGCAGATGATTATGTATTCCGTAGAATGGGTTTTTAATCCGTTCTTATGCAACCGACGGAGCGAAACGTTATCCTTCAGCTAGTAAAAAACAATTGTTTCGACTTAGCGCACAAAAAAAGCAGCCGGTTAGCATCGACCGGTTGCTTTTAATTGTTCACGCTCCGCTTTTCAGCGAACTCAATCTAACTTTGTCCTCAACACTTTTCATCTCTGGCAGCTTTAGCCGTTGCATCCGCAGTCAGCAGCAGGTGCTGAAACTGGATCTGAATACATCATTGGCTCAGCGTAGCTAGGAGCCACTTCGACGTCACCGCCACCGCAACCACATGGTTCTGGAGCCGGATCGCATCCGCATGGTGCGGGAGCAGGTGCTGCACAGCCGCAGCCTTTATTGCAGCTGAAAAGACCCTTCAGGAATCCACCTTTGCATGGTTTTTTGTCGACCAAAGCAAGACGAGCACCCGTTACTTCAACTTTCTCGATTGAAAGCTTGCGGCGAGAGCAGCCACATGCGTCAGTTACGCACTTCATTGAGATCTGTGGCAAGCAACGCTTGACCGGAACAAATCCCAAAGTTTTTGGTGTGCGGCAGGCAGGAGCAGCATCGCAACCGCATTGAGCAGCAGCGGGCATAGCGAAAGCCAAACAGATAAACGCAGACAAAACATACTTAAACATCAGACACCTCTTTAATAAGTCTATTGAATCAACTGCTAACACTGCCAAGGTCAAAGATGAAGTCTTGGAGAGTCAAAGGACAGCGAAAGTTGCTGATTCAGGAACTGTGCTTTGCTTTAACGGAATACAAGGCACTTTGATTAACTGAGAAAACTTACTAGCTGGCTAAGACCATGCAGGGGAAAACTTAAAAAAGGCTTCGCAATAGATTCTTATTTGCCGCAAGAAGCGGAAAAACGAATATATCTGGAAATTTACAAATTTAGCTCAAGTCGAAATGACCAAAGATTGGCCAAGATGTCCCTGCGGGAACGATTTTTGAGCGAAACCGATCAACCGAGACAATAAGAATAGGGAGTCTTTCAAATCAAATTTCATGCGTGAAACTCAGCTCCAATGATCGGCTAATTTTTTTAGCAGTGGATCGATGGAATTTTCCTGAATCTTGTGAGGTGGTTTCCAAGAAATCCATTCGTACCCGATGTGTTCGGTAAGCACGATGTCGACGGGCTTGATCAGCTCGGCCAAGTAGATGGTCAACGTTTTGAGTTTCTTCGCCCTGTTGTCGCGTTTGTAGCTGACGGTGTATTTTTCTTTGAACTTAAAATCGCTGTCAATTTTAATGTCTTTGGAAGTAATGCTTGTCTCTTCTTCCAATTCACGTAGGGCGCACTGCTTCTTTTTTTCGCCCGGGTCAATGTGGCCCTTGGGGAGATCCCAGCGATTGGCGTGTCGCATCAACAGGAACTTGCGTTTTGTTTTTCCTCGTTTGTCAGTATCATCTCGGAAGATTAAGAACCCGCACGAATCTACTTTTTCCATATCCTTAAATCCTGATTTTGCAGAGTAAAGAAAATTACAATGAAGATTTATACCAAGACTGGTGACGGTGGCAAAACGGGGCTGCTGGGTGGAATACAAGTTTCAAAGACACACCCAGCGGTCGAAGCCGTTGGCACGATTGATGAGCTCAATAGTTTACTAGGTTTGGTGGTGTCTCATCCGATCGGGGATGTACTCCAACAAGAGCTAACTTCGATTCAGAACGATCTCTTTGATATTGGCAGCCGCATCGCAGCGTGTTTAAGTGACACTGATCGGGTTGCTGATTTGACCGCTGGAAAAATAGAGAAAATTGAGCAGACCATTGACCGGTATGAGCAGACGCTACCACCCTTGAGAGTCTTTATTCTGCCCTCGGGTTGCCCAGCGGCTTGCCATCTACAACTTGCTCGGTCGGTATGTCGTAGGGCGGAACGGCGATTGGTAGAGGTGGTGGAATCGCCGGATGATCTCAAACGCGGTTTCAAGACCGAATTGATCTACCTGAACAGGCTCAGCGATCTTTTGTTCGTGCTTTCGCGGGCGGTGAACCAGGCTGAGAACATCACCGAACGCGAGTGGCAAGTCACGAAATTGAACTAAAAAAACTTGTCATGCGGGTGGAGTACTGCAAAATCCGAGTTATTTAGCTATTTTTAGGCTGTTATTCACGTTGTCACGAATCCTTGGATTAGTTTTTTTCGAGTTTTCGCTACAATTGAAAGTAGAAGGATGCCGAAACGGCAAACAGTGGCACAATCGTGTTGCCGGCACGCCGACTTTGGTTCCTTGAAATGTGTCTTTTCCATCTTGCACGGTGCGGAGGGTTTGGTTTCCCGACACATCCGGTGGTCAAGGTAAAGATGTTGGTCAAAAGGGCGACTCAATCGTCCTGAAACTTAGCGTTTTTTGAACGCTTAACAAAAGCTTTAGAAAGAGTAGATATGAAAAAAATTGAAGCGATCATTCGTCACTTTAAACTTGACGAGATCAAAACTGCGTTAACCGAAGTTGGCGTTGAGGGTATGACGATCACAGAAGTCAAAGGCTACGGTCGTCAAAAGGGTCACACCGAAATGTACCGAGGTAACGAGTACGCCATCGACTTTGTTCCTAAAGTCAAAATGGAAGTCGTCGTTACTGAAGACAACCTCAAAAAAGTCGTCGATACGATCATGGAAAAAGCTCAGACAGGCCAGATGGGTGATGGCAAAATCTTCATCGCTGACATGTCAGAGGTTATTCGTATTCGTACCGGTGAAACCGGTAAAGACGCGGTTTAAGAAATCGGCAGTCCAGTCGCAGGCTGGATTTGCAATAGCCTGATCCATTTGATTGGCGATGAACTTCATCGCGTTTAGATATGTTTTAGGGCGAGGCATAGAAAAGGTACCGACCACTACTTTTTCTATCGCAGTACGAACAACCACCACACATTTTCGTACTGCCCAAACCAAGCCCAGCAATGGATCGGACAATTCTGACCACCCACGTTTCAATTTGTCAGGCAATAAGGAGAATTCACCACCGTTCTCTGATTTGCCTTTTATCGGTAGCCAATTGAGCAACTGCAACTGCTGCAGTGCTCTGGCCGCCGCATGAAAACCCGTGACTACACCCACGGGTTTTATTTTTTTGAATTCTGTTTGAGACATTCCTTTATGTCGACTCCTTCTATCGGCGATGGATTTAGCGCCGACGTTGTTGCTGCAAGAAAACAACTCATCGATGGTCGTGCTTCGATTCGCCTCAGGCACGACGCTGGCGAATCTGGATTCGCTGTCTGTCGATCTTTGTCAAACTTGCAAGATCAGGTCATCATTGGGCTTTACGAGCAGGCGATCGCTGATTTCCCTGAGAAGTTGTCCAAAAATCTGGCCATTGTTTTACTTGGTGGCAGTGGCCGACAGGACATCGCTCCATTTTCTGACGCTGACATTATGGTCCTCAACGGCGGCGTTGGGGACGTTGAGATCGCACCTTTTGTGAAACGGTTCAACAATGACCTTACGGATTCTGGGTTGCACGTTGGGTTGGGTATCAGAACGCCCGATGAAGCATGCACGCTGGCGATGCAAGACGCTTGTATTTTCACTTCTCTGACAGAGACTCGCCATTTGATAGGCAATGCAGAACTTTATGTTGACTGCGCGAACCGCTTTCGAAAGCTTGCCAATAAACGGATAGGACAAAACACCTCCAACGTCATCGAAGCGCGTAAGAAAGAGCAGCGTGAGTACGGCGAGACCGTGTATTTGCTTCGGCCGAATGTCAAAAGAACGCGCGGTGGTCTTCGAGACATTCACTTGATTCGTTGGTTGGCTTATATCCGATTTGGCGTGACTGACATCGATGAACTGCTCAAACGTGGCGGAATCTCCACCACGGATTCGAAACAGCTGAAGGCCTCGCAAGAATTTCTTCTTCGTATCCGCAACGAAATGCACTTTCATCATGGTAAACCTGAGGATAGCCTCAGCCGCAATGAACAGGTCCGTCTGGCAGAGTTTTTGAACTATGAGGGAACAGAAGCGATTCTTTCCGTCGAAGCTTTCATGCGCGAGTATTTTCGTTACACCAGCCGCATTGGCTACATCTGCGATCACTTCGTTCAAAAGAGTTTGGCAAAATCAAAGGGTTTAGCGTCGAAATTGTTTTCGCCTTTGGCGAATCGCCAAATTGATCAGAACTTCGTCATCACGGCAAATCATATTGGCATCCTCAACAGCTCGCGGAAGAACACTCAAAACGATCTTGAGCAAGTCCTCCGGCTAATGCAACTGGCGTGTCTATATCGCAAGTCGATCGAACACGAGACATGGATTTCCATCCGTCACGCGATGCTCAAATATCCTGACGTTGAATTTACAGTGGAAGCGGCTCGCCGGTTCATGGCACTGCTCTCCAATACAGTCGGCCTTGATAAGTTGCTGCGGCGATTGCATGAAATGCAGGTACTGCAGAAGATTCTGCCAGACTTCTCGCACGCACGAGGGCTTCTCCAGTTCAATGAATACCACAAATACACCGTTGATGAACATTCCCTCATCGCTGTGAGTAATCTGGTTACGTTTGAAGAAGAGGAGTCGATTGTAGGGAAAACCTACCGACGGATCCGAGAGAAAAATTTGTTACATCTCGCGATGCTGCTTCACGACTTGGGCAAAGGATATCCAGAAGATCACTCCGAAGTAGGGCGGCGAATTGCGGAAAAAACAGGTGAACGATTTGGTTTGCCGAAAGAATCGACAGAGTTGATTATGTTCCTTGTGCATCAACATTTGACGATGTCTCATTTGGCGTTTCACCGAGATACCAACGATCCACAGATGATCGCCGAATTTGCTTCGCTCGTTGGTAACGCAGAAACACTGGCAATGCTTTTTGTGTTGACATGTGCCGATATGAAAGCAGTAGGGCCAGGTGTATTGAATCCTTGGAAACTGGGATTGCTTACGCAACTATATTTGACCACACGCGATGTTCTTACAGGCCAAAGTCATGAACAACTGGACAATGTTGAATATGAAAGCGTGAATCAGAGTATTGCGTCGGTGACACAGGAAATCGACGAACAGCGATGGCTGGAGCAGGCCACGACCAATGTTCCTGTGGATTACTTGAAGGGCCATCCTTCTGACGATGTCGCTCGACTCCTTTTGGACATCAAGCGGTCCGATTCCACGGTTTTTAGTGAAGCGAAAAAAATAGAAGGGGTGAATGTCTATGAACTGGTTCTTTCTGGACCCGATCGCGCGGGGATCTTTTACCGCGTTTGCGGAGCACTGAGCAGCTTAAATTTGCAGATTGTGTCCGCCGATATCAAATCGCTTTGCCAAGGTGTTGTCCTACAGTGGTTTCGTTTTGAGGATAACGATTTTCCCAAAGGTAATGTTCCCCCAAGTCGACTGAAAGAGATTCAGAAAAAGGCAGCAGATGCAGCAGCCAACGAAGTCGGCAAACCCCGTTTTCGCAAGATTTGGGGAACCGAAGAAACCGTTGCCTTAAAATTGTCTCGGCCAGAAATTCGCGTCGAGATCAACAATACGAGCGTCGATACCGCGACGATCATTGACGTCTTCGCGTACGATAAAGCGGGTCTGTTATACGCGATCGCGAAGAAGATTTTTGAACTGAAGTTAGATGTAAATTACGCTTGCATCTCTACCTACGCCCATCAAGTGATCGACGTCTTGTACGTTACTGATGAAAATGGACACAAGATTCGCAGCAAAGATAAATTGGCAGAGATTCAAAACGCCGTACTAAAAGCGACCAAGGATTTCTTGGAACCACCAAATTGAGAATTGGCTACGATACGATATAGCTACGATACGATATAGCTACGATAAGATATAGCTACGATAAGATATAGCTACGATAAGATATAGCTGTACCATCAATGGTAGCCGCACCATCTCAACAGTCTGCACTTACCCTTACGTAAGACCCTGAACGATTTATGGAAAATCCGCAAGAAAATCTCCTCACGCGTGCCGCGTTGGTCTCAGGATTCTGCGCAGTATTGCTGATTCCTTTGCTGGCATATGGTTGCGGACCAGAATGGGCACGCTGGGACGCAGCACAAGCGGTGATGGCCTACGAGCAAGGTGATGTCGAAGGTGCAATCGAGCAGTTGACGGCGGCTGTCGAGAAAAGCCCGCGTGACCCCTCTTTAAAGCTGAGCCTTGCTGAAAAACTGATCGAGAGTAATCAGCCCTTCAAGGCGGAGCGCGTCTGCGATGAAATACTAGAACGATTTCCGGACAACGATCGTGCTTTGGTGCGTAAGGTCAATAGCCAACAAGCGCAAGGGAACTTTAAGATAGCCTTAGATACCTTCAACCAGCGCGCGAAGGCCAGAAGCTGGTTGATTAGCGATAGCTATGAAAGGCTTAATCAACGAGCCTATTTTCGAGCACTGGCCAATATAGAACTGGCAAACGCGAAAGAAGATATTGACGCCGCGGTTAGTAGGATCGCTGGCTCCCCGTTGGGGAACTTGGATCATTCAGTCTCCATGCTGGCACGATCGTTGGTCGTTTCTGCACTTATCGGCCGGCGTCTTGGGATGGCCGATGTTGCGATCGAACGAATGACGTTTTTGATCGACAGACAGCGAATTGCCGTTCACGCAACCAACATGGAGTTGAACAAAAATATCATTGAGCAGTCATCCCAAGAATTCCCGCCGAGCATTTCAACTTCGAAATCTAACAACGATCTTCGCGCGGCGATTCGAAATGGAGAACAGACACTGGCGTTGTTGTTAACCACACGGGCACTTTGTTATCAAGATCTGGATATGATCGACCTGTCGAATCAGGATCGTGAGGAAGTTCGATCATTCGCGCTGGACGCGGATGCGATCGTGTCTGCGCTACCTGCCGAGAACGAGTGCATTGCAGAGATTTTGGCCAGTCATGCGTTGCTGGACACGCGCGGATTCATCATCAGCCTATTGCCAGAGGGTCAAGTGAATAACTCGAGGGTAGGCCAACGGCGAATTAAGAGTTCTTTGACACTAGCCGATGCTTTGGTGGATCTCAATCAAGCAATCTTCGCCTACCAAGTTTACGCGCAATCGCTTGGCTCCGAAGTTCATAACCACATGGAAAATCAGATCGATCTCAGGATGGCCAAGTTAGCGGTCCCCAAGGGCAAGGCGGTTCTGCTTTATCATCGGATGTTGCTGCTGGAGAAGATGGGCAATCAAGAGGCTGCGGACCAAGACCGTGCAAAGATTCGCCAACTCGGATTCGAACCCGGACAGCATTTGTTTTAAGACGGGTCTCGTCTAGGCCAGGCAAGAAAAATCGACCCTTAGAATTCCTGCGGGTCGATGATGTTCTTCAAAATTAATTGGCCGTGTGCCCATTCTGCCACAGAATTCAAGCTGAGGCATTGGTTCGCACGCCGTTGGCATAAGGCCCCCCGGTCGAATATCACGCGCCTTGGCAGTTTCGCCGCTGAGATTAAGCGCCGCGGACTTTCTTTCCACGCATGGATGCAACGCCCAATCCGATGGCGACCACACAAAGAAGTAACCAATGTATATCATCCATTCCGGTGGTCATGTCTCCAAGTTTGCGGATGGCTGTTCCGGCGACGTGTACTGTTTTTTCAAAAAAGTCCATCGTGTTCTTCTTTTAATTTGAGGAGTCGAAAGTTCGCGGGTGAGAAAGTTCTAGACACTCACCTATTGGAACATACAACTTCAAACATCTCGAAGCTTTAGATTTACCCCCCAAGAAACTGACGAAACATATAGTGCTGGGGCTTTATGTTGGTTGTGCCGATTTTAACAGGCCGTTGGCGGTGGGTGTTCGGCAACAGTACTGATCGGTTCACCTAGTTCTCTATTGGAAAACGCGTTGTTTTACGAACGGGGACGCAGGTAAGAAGGGAGCCAGCCTAATCCATTAAGCGCATACAGCAGTCCGGCCGTTGCGGCCGCTTCATCAAGGCTTCCGACGACAGGGATCGCATCGGGAATGAGTTCGAAAATGCCTAGGGAAGGGTAGACCAAGTACAGCCCGCATATGGCCATCATCATCATGTAGAACGTCTTGTTCTTTTCAGCATCGGCGCTCTTACTACTGGCGTCATCGGGGACAACGATCTTCTTTTGGCATGACGGGCAGGTCACATTGAGGAAGTTACCGCCGGAGTCGTTTGAAGGTAGCTGGTCGTAAGGGTGCATAGTAAAGGCGCTTCGTGTTTGGGATAGTCGTGTAAATTATACCTTGCATGGCGGCAAGTGAAATCTGACAGACCGTGCGGCGATTAAAATCTAAAGGCGAGTGTTATAGGTTAGAGGGGCAAAAACGGCAAAAACCAATTGGGTTACCACAGAACGTAATTTTTAGTTTTCCTCAGGAAACTCAACGTCGACACTTCCGCCAGTTTGTTGGTACTTGAGGCTTTGTACTCAAGGCCGTTTTCGAGAAGACTCTCAGCGGTCGAGCCCCTTTGCTCGGTTGATACCAACACCAAAGCAATTTACCTTTAACGTAATCACGTATTGATAAGTTCATCCTTCCTCTGATCTCAGGCAACGATCATGACACCTAATAGGTCACCCCTCCAGGCGACGGTATTTCGACTACTTCCCGGCAGCGACCTGAAATCCGAATTCGCGCGGCTTGCAAGTGACCAGCAATGGCGGGCTGCCTCGGTCGTTTCGGCAGTGGGCAGTCTTTCCAAAGTCGCGCTCCGCTTCGCCAATCGCACCGAGACAACTACCGTTGAGGGCAAGCACGAGATCATCTCGCTTAGCGGAACCGTCTCTAAAGATGGGATCCACCTTCACATGTCAGTTGCAGACTCAGAAGGGCAGATGTTAGGTGGGCATCTAATGGAAGGGGCAATCATCTTTACCACGGCGGAGATCGTGATTGCCGAAATGAGTGCATTGGCCTTCACACGAGAACATTGTTCGATCTCCGGTTTCAATGAACTGATCGTGAGAGCTAGTAGCGCTGACAGCCGGTAGACGGACGCGGAGTGTTGAGTTCAGGCGGTGAGACTTTTTCGACGGCGCCCTAAACATATCACGCCGCCCAACTGTAGCCCTTGAACAAGATCATTAACGTCGATCAACAACGCAAAGCCAAACACCTGAGTCCCCGTGCTTTGTAAATGACCCTCGGTCCATTGTTTTCCTTATCAATGATTTCAAACGCTGTTTTCGTGAAACCTAAATAGTTAACTCTTGTTTTTCTTAAAGTTCTCGGCTTGCTCGAAGATATCCTTGTAGACCTCGTCGCGGTCGATTGGTGGGTAACCGTGGTCGGCCAGCGGCATGATCAGGTCGACTTTTAGCTCGGCTTTGATGTCGTCGCGTTGGCTCCAGTCGGTGTACTTGGCTTTGTCATCGACGATCAACTTCACCTTTTTGGCAAGGGTGAGCAGCTTGTCTTCTGGGTAGGCGAAGTCGTACTTGATTGTCAACGCTTTAAGGATGTCGTAGAAAGCCTTCTCTTCGAAGTCGATGCCGAGCTCTGCAAACGATTCTCGTTCTTTGCGAATTGCATGGTAGAGGTCGATGATCTCATCGGTGAAGTCCTCCAGCACGGTGCTTTGAAGCACGTCGGCCTCGCTGCGGTCGTTGTACTTTTCGACCAAGGCAGAGAACTGCTTTGAAAAGTCGACGCCCTTTAGCTTGTTCGTTTTCTTCAGTGAATCAATGGCTTTGGCCAGCAGTTGCTGGAGCAGTTTGATCTTGGTATTGGGCAGTTTGATCTTGTCGATTTTCGCCAGATAGTCGGGATCGAACAGGTCGACCTCAGTCGTGTCGCCCTGGCCCATCTTGAAGATCTCTTCGACGCCGACGCTTTGTAACGCATCGGTCAGCATCTGTTGGACCTTGGTGTTCATCTGGGCGGTGTCGGGTGCGTCGCCTTTGGTCAGCTTATAAACGATGCTGCGGATGGCCAGATAGAAATGGACTTGGTCGCGCTCGACTTGCGTGAACCCGTCGCTGCCGACACAAATGTCGTAGGCCGCCTTCATCCGCTTGGTCAGGTTCATGAACCGATTCTCCAGCGTCTCGGTCACCTGCACGAACTCGGCCGCCATGTTCAAGTAATGCAGCTGCTCCATCGGTCCGCCGGAGAAGTACGGCTTGGAGTCGAACTGGTGGAACATCGCCTTGAGCAAATCCAGATGATCTTTGACGACCAACACCGACGCCGCGACGTCTTCGAAGTTGTCTTGGTCACCCTTGCTGTAGTGGGCCAGCGCCAAGTTCATCTGTCGTTTGATGCCGATGTAGTCGACCACCAAACCCTTCTGCTTGTGTTCGTACTTTCGATTCACGCGCGAGATGGTTTGGATCAAGCTATGTTTTTGGACCGGTTTGTCGATGTACATCGAATCCAGAAACGGCACGTCGAACCCGGTCAGCCACATATCCACCACGATCGCGATTTTGAAGTTGGATTCGCCCTTCTTGAACTGGGCGTCCAGCTTCTTGCGGTACTCTTTGGTTCCCAGCAAATCGTACAACTCTTCAGGATCGTCCTTGCCGCGCGTCATCACCATGTTGACGCGCGCCATCGGCATGACGTCCTTTTGCTCCTGCTCTGTCAGTTTCACTCCATCGGCGCAGGCTTTAACTTCGGCCCACTGCGGTCGCAGGGCGATCACTTCCTGATAGAAGGCATAGGCGATTCTCCGGCTGCTGCTGACGAACATCGCTTTGCCAGCCACGGTCGAGCCTTCTTCGATGCGGGCTTCGTAGTGATCGACAAAATCAGCGGCCAGCGACTTCAAGCGATCGGGATCGCCCAGAATCGAGTTCATTTGCAAGTTGGCTTTTTTGCTGGCTTCGATCGCGTAGGTGCTCGCGCCCTCATCGGCACACTCAGCATAGTACGCTTCGATCTCGGTCAGCTTGTTGTTGTCCAGCAGCACTTTGGCGGCGCGTCCTTCGTAGACGATCGGCACGGTGATTTCGTCGACCACCGATTCGGTCATCGTGTAAGCATCCACGACCGGGCCGAACACGTCGAGCGTTGCGTCGATCGGCGTGCCGGTGAAGCCGACATAGGTCGCATTGGGCAGCGAATCATGCAGATATTTCGCGAATCCGTAAGTCCGCTTCACGCCGTCTTCGGTCACGCTGACTTTCTGGTCGAGGTTCACTTGGCTACGGTGAGCCTCATCAGAGATGCAGATCACATTGCTGCGCTCGGTCAGCAGTTCGACATCTTCGGTGAATTTATGAATCGTGGTTAGAAACACGCCGCCGCTGGAGCGTCCCTTTAAGTAGTCTCGCAATTCGACTCGGCTTTCGACACTGATCACCGATTCGTCACCGATGTAGCCCTTAGCGCCCGTGAACAGAGCCGACAGCTGGTCGTCCAAATCGGTGCGGTCGGTGATCACCACGATGGTCGGGCTGGACAACGCGACGCTTTTCATCAGCAGCCGTGTCAGGAACAGCATCGTAAAGCTCTTGCCGCATCCGGTGGCTCCGAAATACGTACCGCCCTTGCCGTCTGGAATTCTCTCTGCCCCCATTAGCCGTTGGGCGTTAGCCCCGGTTCCGGAGTGCAACGAACCGGGGCTAACGCCCGACGGCTGATCAATGCCGATTCCAGTATCCCACTTCATGTGCAGCAGTATGTTTTGGTACAGCTTGGTCGCGGCGTAGAACTGCGGGTAGCGGCAAAGGATTTTTTCATCCGTGCGTGAGGTGTCGGGGAGGTAGATGAAGTTACGAATCACGTCCAGCAAACGCGTCCGATGAAACATGCCATGGATCATGCTGTAGAGCGAATCAATGCCGTCGACTTCGACCAGATCGCCGCCATCGGTCTTTCGCCACGAATAAAAGAACTCGTAGGGTGCAAAGAACGAGCCCGCTTTGTTGTTCCCGCCGTCGCTGATTACGCAGAATGCGTTGTACTTGCAAAGCTCGGGGATGTCGCGGCGGTAACGGATGGTGAGCTGTTTCCAAGCGTCATGGATTGTGGCGTCTTCGCGGATCGCACTTTTGAATTCGAACACCACCAGCGGCAGGCCGTTGATGTACAGAATGCCGTCAGGGATTCGTTTTTCCGTGCCGTAGATCTCCATCTGGTTGACGAGCTTGAAAATGTTGCGATTGGTTTTGTAGCCTCCAATCGACTCAGCAACTAACGACGCTTCCGCCGTAGCAGATGTCGCCAAGACTTCTGGCCGAACGATCTCACTACGTGCCAACTCCAAATCCGAATAATCAATCAGCTGCACATACAGATCTTTTTGGCTGCGGTCTTCGCGTTT
>Ga0209831_1001820_pt1 | contig 19132 bp, 19 predicted proteins | sample Maine_Asex4_meta_FD_187451 | JGI IMG/M metagenome (GOLD analysis project Ga0209831, IMG submission 187451) | Marine algal microbial communities from Maine, USA - Maine_Asex4_metaG (SPAdes) (version 2) | ecosystem: Host-associated > Algae > Red algae > Unclassified | place: Maine, USA | collected...
CCGGATCTGATGCGTTGGCAGGCGCCAGCAAATAGAGGGCATGCGGCCATGAGCCGATGCAAGCCACTTCTGCGCGCTGGCAAAAAGAGCCATCAGGCAAAAAAAGATTTCAATAAAATGGTTTTGAATTCCGGGAGCGGGATGCCAGATCTCCCACCGAAGCATGGGAGATGGGTTTGGCAAAATCAGTAGTTGGAGATTGAGCCAGGAGGCGCTGCTGCTCCGTTGGAGGCTAAGTGTAAAGAGCAGCTGCGCCTGCGTCAGGAACAAGTGCTCTGTCCAGCCTAGTGTAAAGGCGAGCGCTTGTGAACGAGCTTTAAAAACTATTAATCAAAAGAAAAAGATAACTCAGTAACTAGAGTCTGGGGAAAGAGTGCTGCTACTCAGTCTTAGGCTCTGTGCGAAGAGTAGCGGCACGAGCGTCAGTGTACAAGTGTTTTTTTTTAACGCTTGGAAACGGGTCTTTTTATGTCGAACCGCGAAGTACGCAATCCCTACGTGGTAGAGGTGCACCTCGGCTAGGCTAGTTTACTAGTCGAGGCCGCCTACTTGATACTATCTCGTTGTTTTTCCTACTCTTTCCATTGGCTACTAATTGTAGTTTAAAATAAACTTTATAATCATTTAATTCTAAAAGTAGATAGGTATTTTTCAATTTCTTGTCTCCTGGTTTTAATAGTATTTGGACTTGTATACTTTGCGATAAAAAACTTGTTCAATTTCTTTAGTAAATATTCATATTCAATTTCGTTAGTATCAGCCAAGCTACTGGTCTGAATTATATGCCATTCGCCATCGTGGATTGTCTGAATAGTACCTTTGTGTGTCATCTTCCTAACAGCCTTTTGAGCTTGGATATAGTCTTCTATGGTTTGATCTGAAACTTTATATTTCACGTCTAATACAGCTCGATGGTATCCAACAGGAAATTCGGCACCATTAGTCGTCATTCTTAAATCTGATTTATTAGCACAAGTCTTACAATATCTCAAGTATATACCACCCGTAAATTCAAAGTCTCTAAAATAATAAATATCCCCTTTTACATCTCCAACCCTTGCAGAACTTATTAAGTTTATAATATCCTTTTCAATCTTTTTGTTAAATTGATTTAGGCGAGCAAAGGCTGAAATAGTGTCTTTTTTAGCTATAAATTCGCCAAAATAAAAGTATTGTGGAATTGGCTTTCCTATTTTATTTTTTGATTTATAGAGATAACTTTTGAAAGGTTCTAAATAAAAACTATCCAGTTCCAAAGTTCCAATTTCGCGTTTAAATTTTTCTATAAATTCTGATTCCTTTTCATAAAAATTAATAATGGCTCCTGTCGTTGGATCAGTCACTCCTTTTATTTTTTTATTATACTCAAATTCTGTTTCTCCAACATCTATACTGATATTATACCTTTTGATATAAACTATTTTTTCATTATCCTGAGAATAACAAAAACTAGATAAGAGTACATAAGTCAATAGCAAAAAAGTGTTCTTGAATTTATTTTTATTCATAATATTTAGTATTCATTTTTTATTAGTGAGATAGAACGGTTTCGAGATGCGGTGGACAGCCGAAGAGAGTCTGACGCCATCCTCGGGTGTCAGTGCCAGTTTTTTACTTTCATTCAGAACAAACTTCACTTTTCAGTATCTCTTTTCGTGAGTTACATCCACCAGAATTGTTTTGTATAATCTGTCTTTCAATAACATCATTCTTCAGCAAAGCATTGATGCCACAGCAAATAGATAACCGTGGATTATTTCTAATGACCAAATTACTGGTATTGGTCAATTTAGAAAATCCTTTAATGCTGGTTAGTGATGCATTTCCTTGAATAAACAAATCTTTGACACTGCCTAAATTATTCATACCATCCAAATATTTGAGCGCTGAATTTTTCACAATATTTAATGACGTTAAATGAACCAGCCTGGACAGACCACTGATATCAATTAAATGATTGTTGTTTCTTATTATGATGGTGTTAGCCGATTGGAGGGTCGAGAGACTATCCAGATTACTTATTTTTTCATTTGTGTCAACTATTAAAGAGGTAACATATTTTAAATTCGCCAGACCGTTTAGATTTTTCAAAGATTCATTTCCTGTAAGAATTAGCTGGTTGACAGAATCCAGATTTCTCAGTCCTTCAATATCCTGCAGTTTAATTACCGAACGAATCATAAGCGTATTAATGGACCGTAAATTATCAAAGTTGCCAAGCTCCAGTAGTTCATCATTTCCGATTATATACAAGTTTTTTATCTCCTTGATATTCGAGATATTGGTAATGTCATTTAGTTGATTATTTGCTTTAATCCTAAGGGTATCCAATGAGTGAATGCTGTTCAGACCTTGCAACGTCATTAAGGATTTATTATATGCTATAGTTAATTTACGGACGTTTCTCAAATTAGACAAACCGTCAAGGCTAACCAATGAATTATTTCCCCTGATTTCTACGTTAGAGGCAGCAACCAGATTTTGTAAGGAGTCCAAATTTGTGATTGGGTCCTGGTTGAAAAAATTTGTTTGTATGATCAGATTTTCTACAGCTTCTGTACACCTGAATTTATTGACAGCTGTCTGTGTTTCTAACTTGATATCAGTGCATTGAGCATCAGATCTTAACGCAACAGAACCAAGGGCCAATATCAGTAAAATAGTTGTAACACTTATTTGTAATCGCATCTAATTTATTTTGGTTATTTAGGATCAATTAAAGACTAACTCATTCCTTACGTAGAATTGTCTGCAACTTTATCTTTTAGCTCAGTATCTACATTCAGAAAAAATTGAGCATAAAAATAACTGTTATGCTCTTCTACTAGCAACTCCCAATACCGACACTCTTTCCCCTTGATAAATTTAGTCAAAGGAAAATGATTGATCGGGACGCCTGGCTTTTCAAATACTGGAATCGACCAGCTTATACCTTCGTGCAACTCTCCGGCGGTAACATCCCGAAATTTAGTGTAGGTCAAGTGCCGTCGATAATTGTAGCTATCAGCATATTCGGTGTTGCCGTCGATGTCCCACATTGTTGATCGCTCTTTTTTAATGGTCGTTTCTTCCCAGACATATGAGAGATGAATCCGGTATTGCCTTCCACTGTTTTTAGATATCTTGTCGCGAATCTGTAATAGAAATTCGTCACCAGATTCGTAAACTTCTTTATCAAAAGTAGCCACTAATGCTCCCCGCTTATACCACCAATTTGAAACCCTTGTAATCACCCGCCAGGATTCAACCCATAAATAAATTAAAAAGGCAACTATGGAAACCAGTATTACAAGTTGTATCAATATTATCAACAAATAGACAATTACCAATACAATTGAAGCCAGTAAATTCGAGGAATCATCAGGTAACGAATTAAGATTTAGACTACCTGAGATTATAAATTCCTCCACGAAACTCACTACAGCTGCCACACCAAAAAAGGTCAACCCTGTAAAGCCCAATACATTGGTTGTCCACCTGGTTTTGTAGCTAAATGTTTGCGACATGAAAGTACTCGGCCAGTTTGGAATCGCGGCTCTAAAAATAGAAAAGTAAAGCCATATTGTCATTATCAGTACACCACTGTAAGCAAAATATTCTGAGATACTGCCCCCCAGCTTAATTATTTTACCGTACCAGTTAACAACTCCGGGTACTAAAAAAAAAATTGGCAATAAAAATAAAACAGGAAAGTAAAAGGGTACTCTATTTTTAACCAGTAATCTCCAGGCCAAACGGTAATTATCCAGCGTTACACTGGATTTTGGCAACTCTGGATTCTTATAATTCGAAGTTTTCTTTTTTAGCTTACGATAAAATTTGAGAAGCATAGTCTTACAATTATAGTGACTTTTATTTTATAGATATAAAACTTGTCAGTATTTACTAAAAATAGCTAGTCAGTTTTAGTCATACTATTCATAAATTGAACGTGAGGAAATATTCCACCAAATTACCAGGAGTATAATAATTGAAACAAGTAAAATTATGGCAAAAAAAACAGACCAATAGAACAGTGCTCGGATTTTAGATAACTTCGCTATATCGGGATTAATTGTCAGGTATCTAATACCGATTTTCTCCTTTATTTCAAGTTCTCGCTTTCCAATAAAATTAATATTCGAGATTCTTTCCTTGCCTTCATTATTCTTAAAAACAACTTTAGCATGAACCGTTTTTTCGGGCTTACTATATTCGTCATCATATTCGTAACCTGCATACGTGGTTTTTATTGAGGAGTACAGTACTTCTCCTTCTACGAAAGTGCTTCTGACAAAAAAGGAGATTTCTTTGACAAAAAAGAATAGAAACAAAAAAGTGACGACACCAAAGTAAGTATAGAGAATTACCATATTTTTATTAAAATCTTAATTGTTTTATACTATAACAGAGATGATTTATCTTTTGAAAGATACTGCGATTATATTTTTTTTGTGTAGACCAGATATAAAGAAACTAAAATGACCAGGGTGCAACCGAAACACCAATATACCTCGTTGTTTCTAAAGACGTAATCCGAAATACGATCACCTTCCTTATATGGGTATACGATGCCTGTGTTTGGTACGTAATACATAGGTAATATACTGTCATTGTTGCGAAGATAATCCTGAATGCTTACGTTACCAAGATACGTCCCATCGTAGAAATGGGTGGCAGACATCTTTATGGTGTCGTATGGAGAATCCATTATGTTACCCTTAATAAGTAGGGTGGTTGTGGAAGTGGAACCTGAACCTGTTCGTTCATACCATAAACGATCAACAGCCAAATGGGTTTTAACAAGTGGTTTATTGATATTCATTAGTGCCTCATAGTGATTTACTGGAAAGACTATCCCAATCATCAGACACGGGAGAATTAATATCATAATTGGGTGCTTCAGTAATCTCATTAAATCGATAATTTATTCACTTCTTTTTTAAGCGTATAAGAACAATAATAATTAAGAGGGGAATAGTGAGTATAAAGAAAAATAGCTTTGCTCCCTGGGTATATTTATAAATAGATTCTTTACTATTGCCCGGTCTGATAGTCGTATAGTTCGTCCAAGTGTAGTATACCGGTACTTCAAAACCATCTCCTTCAATTTTTGACCGCAATACTTCCCGTGGAATATCTTTGTTGTTCCGGCTAAGATCACCGAGATAACCAGGAATAATCCGGCCCGTATTATCTTTTCCGTAAATTCCGACTGCTGCTCCCTGTCGTAAGGAAACGATACCGGTTGAATCAAACAGGACATACTGAACAGCTTCTCCATTCAGCCACTTCGGTTGATTATAAAATTGAAATTCAGCCATTTTAAAGAGCCCAAACAGACCTATTAGCAAGAATAAAAACGAAAGGCATCCTGGTTCTTTCATTGGTTGTAGTTCAAATAAGTACGTGGATAAAATCAACTGATCGATATTTTTTTGATTTAAGTTTGAGTACTTTTTTAATAAAACCTTAGTACTCTAATAATACAATTAATCAATCTCTTACCTAAATTTATTCGATAAAAGTCCTGTTTATTTCGATGAGGGATCAAAAAAGCCAGGTAAGTTTTATTAATCACTTTTTATAAATTATGTGACAATCAGGTAGTTGCTTTTGTAGTTCAATATATTGCTGCTCGGAAATAGCCGTGTTTGCGCTGGCTAGATAAACTATAGATTGCTCTTAAACGTTTGTTTAATTGAGTATTCAAGATACATTTTTATTTTCTTTTTTGCCTACGAATAAAATTTTTATCAGCGTAATTTTATGTTACCATAATATTTTAATCTCCTTACTATGGAAAGAGCTTCAATTACAAAAGATGTTGGACAAGAATCTACCCTGATGTATGCCATTGGTAAACAGGTGAAAGCAATCGGTGGCATCTATGTGATTTCAGGGTTGATTCTATTGTTGGGCCCCGGAAGAGAAGTACTCCTCAATTTGGATAAAGTTCCGGAAGCAAATATTGTTGTGATGTTGGCCCTCTACTATCCAATTGCGGGTATCGCTATATTAACATTGGGAGTCAGCCAATTACTTTTCAAACCTTCTGCAGGAGGAAAAAAACAAACGCATCCCGACTGGTTTCCCATCGTGCATATCCTTCCCTACTGGCTCATGATTAATGCTGTGAGTCTCCCGTTTTTCGGTTTGTTAGGGGTTGGGATCTATTTGCAGCAGGATGAAATAAAGGAAATATTTATCAGTGCCTTTACAGAACCAAAGATGTGGATAGTTATAGTTATGGTCGGGTCAATTGTTTCGTTCTTTGTAATTATAATTTCGAATATGTGGTACGTCAGTACCCGTAGTTTTCTTACGCACATCAGGGGACTAATGCGAGCCCGGCAAGTCGGTATATTTGATAAAGAAGAATACCGCTACGGAGATTTGATTCACTTTTCGATGGACCAGATCAGAGGTGAACGTTTACGGGTTTTTCTTAACTGTGTAAAATCAGGTAAAAGAGAAAAATGGAAAGGGCCACGAGCTACCCCGTACGTAAGTTTCGTAGACGTAAGTGCCGAAGAGCTAAAAAGTGGCATAAAGTTAAAGATACCTAACGAAAGAGTGGTACTCAATTATGAGAACTGTTATTGGGAAGTATTGGTCGAAACTTTCAATAGCAGTAATTGGGCTCGATTTGGCGTAAACATAAGATCATAGCTACCGCATTCTACAATGGTTCTGATCGTTTTTTTAAGAGTGCTCCGGTCAGCCTATCGTCAAAGCGAGCGCTTATGAACGAGCTTTAAAAACTATTAATCAAAAGAAAAAGATAACTCAGTAACTAGAGTCTGGGGAAAGAGTGCTGCTACTCAGTCTTAGGCTCTGTGCGAAGAGTAGCGGCACGAGTGTCAGTGTAAAGGTGTTTATTTTAAACCGCCTGGAAGCGGGCTTTTGGAGACATCATCTTAAAAGAAAACCACTAACATGCCGTGGCGACCGAACAGGAGATATAGACATGCTACAAATTGACATGTTTTTTTTTAATATTTTAATTCATGATTCTGAATTTCAGGATATAATTCTTTCCAATGAGTAAACTCTTTTTCATAATTACAAAGATTGTAGAAAACTGGCTTCAATAATTCTTTCTTAAATTCAATATTAAATTTACCGATTTGACCGAAATATTCGAGATGTCTTTTTACAAGCCATTCACTCTCTAGTTTTGTTAGTGGATATTTATCACCTCCCCACATATTTCCGAAATCATTTTTCACTTTATCTTTAATCATAATGTTTCGATTACTATCATGTGTATATGTCAAATCCTGATAGCTTTTATCCTTTTTGAAATAATCAAATATTCTTTCATATTCAGCGTATTTTATATCATCGACATAAAAGATTAAATTGGGCTTTGGAGTGCCCGTATCATTATAAGTCTCGAAAATTATTTGTTTGGGTGTGATGACGGTAAAGAAATAGATGGAGGAATATTCTGAAAAATAGCCTGTGCTTATTTGAGATAACAACTTTTCAGGTTCAGATATTGGTGCTCGATTTATACAATTAATATCTGTGTTAATATATTTCGGAATTATAAATAGGGAATCTTCCACTATAAATTTAGCTGTTCTGTATTTACTATTTTCTTCATTACTTTTCACTGGCATATTACTTTTCTTCTTCATTGTACATGAAGTTGTTAAAATTATTAATACGATAAGTAGAGTCTCTATTTTCATCCTCTTTTTTAATTGCACTTAACATTGTGGGTCGGCGCTGTGTCTTTTAAAAGAAACCGACCCGTCCAACAAATCCAGATTTGGTAGTAAGCAAGGTACCTGCCTGGTAAAAGAAATGGTTCGCTTACCGGATCTGTGTGTGCATTGAATGGGCATCTATTTCTATCTACTAAAAATAGTAAAATATCGTCATGAGGGTATGACGACTCTCAGGGGGTAAAAGTTCTCCTTTACCTAGCGGTAGACAAGTATTGCTCAAAAGTCTACCCACCAAAAAGGTAGCTAAGTAAGTGCAATTACCAAGCCGCAAGGGTACCTGGAGCGATACCATATTATCGTCCTTAGCAGGGTCAGGTTATGGGATTAGTCTGTTAATTACTTCCTTACGGGTTTATCTTACCTTTACATTGTCTCCCTGCCTGGTACTTATCGTGCTTTAGCTTTATTAATTCCACTATTTAATTTATCATCAGTTGATAACGTTTTAATTCTTTGACTTTATAATTTCCTATTGAATCAAGTCGAAAAGATGTAAGTCCACTTTTTCCATCATCTGCTTGAAAAACATTGAAATGTAAATGTTCTTCAGGAGCCAATCCTGTTTTGCCACTTAATGCTATAGGCTCGCCTATTTCTACAAATGAACCTAACTCTACTAAGCTTCCATGCTGCTTTATGTGACCATACATAGTAAACAGATTTGACGAGGTGTCGTAAATCATTAATTGATTACTGAATGCTTTCCATTTGCTACTACGTCCCCATCCTTTATAGCCGTCAATTAAAGTGACGACATACCCATTCTGAGAAGAGGTAATTGTATCTCCAATCTTCATTGAAAAGTCAAAAGCATATCGTGAAACGTCGTGATTATGAGTTGGGTTTGTATTATTTCCTTGCATCAACTCATAACTTTTATTCTTGGGAAAAGGTAAGCTTTCTATTTTGGATGTTTGTATGGGTAGTTCTGGGTTTCCCCATTTAAATTTTATATTAATTTTATCCTTCAAGTCACCTTTATTTGAAACAGTTATTGTTGTATCTGCTTTTCCAACTAAAACAAATGGTGAACTATGACCTACTATATCATGTAGATCTGTATCTGAACTACTCAAATAAATTCGGTTTGGACATGCTAAAAGATTTTTAATAGTTAGTTGATATTGATTGTCTGTGTATTTGTGCTGTATATCTAATTTAGTCGATGTAATTCTTTGTTTAGGAAGTGTATGAAATGAACATTTTCTAATTACTATGACGAATAGTATACTAAAACCTATCATTAAACCCACTCTTTTTGATCTGTTTTTATTCATATGATAATGTCTTTGGAAGTCCTGGATAGTTTACCTTCTTGTAATATTTTAATTTTCAATTTTAATTATTCCTCTCGCCTTAAAATACCTTCAATTACATTTTTAATGTTTTTGTCAATATTATCAACTCTATAATATCTGGAAGTTCCTCTCTTACTAATTATAAATACATCCCAAATTGTGTCTATATCAGAACGATTTTTAGCCTTAGAATCTTTTAAATTATTGGAGTTAGCATTACGTACTAAATTGTCCAATGCATTAATTTTGTTCTGAAATGACAATTGATTTGTCATCAATACTTTATCTTTTTTCTTACATACAATGACATCTTCTCCAGTTAATTCGTTTTTCGTATTAATTAATTTGGAAAATGACTTTGGGTTACAATCTTTTCCTAAAGTTAATTCTTCCCATTCTAAATGCTTAACTATTTTATGTTTAGGCTTAATATTAATTAGAACTATTTTGTTTAAATAACTGCTATCAAGTTTCAATTTTTTATGTATATAAACTTTTTCCAAGGATTCGGATTCAAAAATATTTATAATTTCTTGATAGCCTAAATCTTTATATAGAGTTGTATTTGCTAATTCAAAAATATCAGGTGCTTTAATTTCATCTTTTATTTCTGGAATTGACTGACAAGAAAAAATTATACATAATTGAAAAAGTATAATAATTTGAATAGTATTTTTTTGTGACATTTTTTTAATTTTACAAACCCACTAATTTATATAAATTTACATATTTGTATTTATGATAATACTAAAAGGCAATTGGCAGATTGTCTTATGGCGTACAACGGGCAAGGGTGTTATTTCAGAGCCATCTAATTTAAGTTTTTTTGTAAAACTATTCCTTAAAAGGGAGATTTGGTGTGATGGAAAATTAATCCAGTTACTTAATTCTGACTGACTTTCTTTTTATTTTTCGTCTTTTCTCAAAAAATTTATTTCGGTTCTTTTTTCTATTAATGTATCGAGCAGCTGATCGGATTTTATGGTCGTTTCCGGTAGTCGGTTATTCGAACATAATCTTAAGACCCATGAAGTGGCAGAGTCAAGACTGATTTTGTGTCCAATACTTATAAATAGAGGCTCCATCTCCTTTTTTGTCCTTAGCACTTTTCCTACTTCCTTTCCTTCCCATTGTAAAGAAACGTCGTCTCCTTTTTGAGCGCCCAGTTTTTCTTTATTCCAGATTCCGATCATTTTTTTTCTGGCGCATCCAATGGTTGGTATATTCAGTCTAATACCCAGATCAGTGGCCATTCCGACGCCCTTCGGGTGAGCGATTCCATGACCGTTACAAACTATAATATCAGGCTTTGTGGTGAGTTTATTATAAGCCTCAATAACTGGAGGCGTATCTCTAAAAGAATATAACTCAGGAATGTAGGGAAAGTTTATACCTATTTTATGACTGGATGTTTCGACCAGTTCAAGTGTTTCACTATTCAAAACGACCATTGTTCCGACTATTTTTTGTTCCTCTTCATCGTAGGCTGAATCTACGCCGCCAATGAAATTTATTTTGTCAGGCAGGTCATCTTCTGTAATTACTTTTTCCCGCATTTCATTTTGCTCAACGTAATAAGGTACAAAATCTCCTTCTCCGTCGTATATTCCTTCTTGTATTCTTAATTTTCTTTCGTACGCCCACGTCAATCTCATTCCTAGATTCATCTCAACTCCACAGTTTATATACGCAACGTCGAGTAAATTAGCGTCCAGGCCAGGAAGATTGGCTAATTCATCAATATTTTTGATCACCTCAGGAAACTTGGACATGAATGATTCGAGATCAAGATGCGCTCTCTTAATGTTTAAAGATTCAAAATTTGTAATGTTCCCTTCTTCATCCCAGCTAACCAATTCTATCTCTTCATCTATATCGAAAGTCATCATTCCGTAGCCAGGTCCACTTTCATAAAAATAATAGCCGTGCATCATGCCATCCCAATAACTACATATGGTCGTTAGATCGTCAGAACCCGTTGTTCCTATTTTATTTCTCATCTTTGATTAATTTTCGATTTCTAATTATCTGTAAATACTTTGTTTTGCATAATTTAAGATGTGTTTTATAGTGACTTTTATTTTATAGATACACAACTCATCGGTTCTTGTTAAATCGTCGGACGGTTTCAATTCCTGACTTTCTTAATTCTAATGATTTTGTTTAGTTATTTTTAAGCCTCTTATAATTGAAGTAATCGAAAATAAACTCTTTGTCATAAGACCTTATTTCTGTTCGGAGATGCTCGTAGGAAGGAAGAAAGTTAATTTCTCCAGGAAATAATATTTTATCATTGTCTCTGTCAAAAATAATAATATTATTGTTTAGGAATGTTACTGTTCTATCAACTCTTGCTACCTCTAAAATATCTTCGCCTATAAGATAGATAGCATTCAATTTGTCGTTGTAGATAAACAATTGCCCGCTGGCGCTTTGAAACATAAAATTCGAACCACTTAAAAAGGGAAATTGGGGGCTAATGACTTTCATCTTTTCCCGGTCGGGTAGCATGAAAAATGTGGTATTTAACCCTTCTTTCTCATAATCGGGCAAACTATCGACGACAAAGTTTATTACATTTTCCCACTCCATCTCTGGCGAGGAAAAACTGGCAGTATTCAGTTTCCAAATTTCAACTTGAAAATATGATCTTCTAAAATATAACCACAGGGTATCTCCACGAACATAAATATCATTATCATTTGGAATCATTCCAGCATCAGGAAACCCATTGGCAGCGTATACACCTCCGTGAGAACGAATCCAGTCTGTTATGGGTTCTACCAATTTCCTTGCGTTAATTTTAGATCCGGACATTTCTCCAACGGAACGAAAAGCATCTTGAAAGGAAGCATATTCTAACGAAACATCCCGGGATTTCTCAAGATGAACTTGAGGAGTTTCTTCATATCTTGACAGAAATGCCATAGCTCTTCCCAGGCTTGACCAATAATAACTTTCATCAGCCATAGTGAATGACATTTCATAGCCCATATTATTTACTATCGGAAAAAGCAGTTTTTTATATTCCCGATTCTCCTTTGAACTGACAAGTACGAAATCAGCCTTCCGCGAATGACTCGTGTATGGGAGATATATACAACTATCCCTAATGTAAGCCGTCTTCACCTGCGCATGTATAGCGTTGGTAAGAACACATAAACTAAACATTAAGAACATCCTTATTTTTAGCATATAACTGGTATTTATCTATAGATTGAATCGTATTTTTATCAAAATAAAGGATTGAATTATTTCTTCATAAGTAAAGGCACATATTGATTCTAAAATTTATTTGCTTGATTAAGAATCTGGATATTCTTTTATCGAGGATGGGTATTCAAGGTCGAATTTCTCTCTTTAAGCAAACCATTATTGATAAGGGCAACATACAAATCAATGAAATAAAAAAATTACCCCAGTATAAATTCAATATGCTAGGTTTTACCGAATCCTCTTCAAATCTGAATCTTACAAATTCTCTCTTCAAATCTGACCAAACAGGAATTTTTATTTTCCTCTTGAATAAAATAATGACTCAAGGTTAATTTATTATTTGAATATTATCAAGTGTTACGAATAACGAAGAAACATCATTTCCTGACGCAGCCGGCAGGCACAGAAAACAAACAGCTCTTTGGTAGCAAATTTAACCCTAAGGAGTCTTTTTATAAAAAAAGATTACTAGACTTAACATAATGAAGAAAATGCCAAGTATTAAGCTTCTTACCATGGATGAATAGTATTTTGGAGATCTAATGTCTCCGCCTGTTTCATTTGTTGGAATACGACCTGTTATCATTCCATTGGCATACAGCCACACGGGTATTGTATCTTTAGATTGACACATGGTCAAACTAGATTTTTGACTTTTTTTGGCAGTATGTTGAGCTAAGTGCCTTTCGTATTCAACCAATTTAACCGTGCCTTTTTGTCCAGAGGGGTACGTTTTACCATGGGCTACTGTCCTTCTTCCGTTTCCATTCACCGCATGACAGTATTCAATTTTGAATTGAGTAGGTAGACTGGAACCAGCATAGTAAAACTTAATGTAAAAAGTCCAGCTTAAATAGCATACTATAAACCCCAGCAGGAGAATCATAAAAGCAATAAGTGGTTTAGTTTTAATCCAATGGTGTCCTATTTTAGACACTTTTTTAGCCTCGAATTCAGGTGATGTATTTTTTTTTATAAACAATTGATTATTAATTTATTAAATATTTTTTTAATGAGATTCGTGATTTGGATTTAATAATTTTGGCTTGTGAAATCACCCCCATTTTACGCGGAACAATTCGGTAATATGCAGCATCTCCGACAAAGGAGGATATGCTGTCATCGTCACTTGTTATAGATAATTTTCATGATTGGGCAGTTTGTGTTAATCAGTAGATAGGGACAATTTTATCGAGTTCCGTATTAAGTCGTTCATAGTAAGGCTTCCATGTTACTAGTTTTGGATTGTTAAATATAGTATCAATATTGTCTTTTTTCTTGCCATAGTCGGGATCATTGCAGAGTTTAGAAATTAATAAGACTCTAAAGAATTTATCCGCCCCACCAAGTATGTACTTTGAATAGTATTTGTCCCCATTAGACTCAAGCTCATTTATCTTTTCAAGAGCATTAGGCATGTAGCTGTATTTTTCAATAAATGTAATACCTTGATTCAATACGTAGTCTTTAAAGAAATTTGCAAACTCTAATGCATCTTTTTCATTCTCTATTTTTTTTCGAAGTTTGCTATTAGGATTCCCAACGGTAATTACTCCTCCGTATGGGTTAAACGTACTAGAGTCTTTGATTGTAAACAAAGTGTTCTCTCCTGTCTTATAGCTCTCTAATTCGTTGTTAGCTAGACCTACTTTGTGAATAATGATATTTTCTACGGCCCCATAATTTATTCTAAACAACGAATTAGAACTTGATCTATACTTAGAAAAAAACAAACTTATTCTTATTGAGCCAAAATCTAATATCTTGGTAAATTCTTTTTCATACGGAGCACTATATTTGAAACCTCGTGATTTCATAAAATCTTTAATCAGTGGTATAACAATTTTTTGTTGAGCACTCGGCGTCATGATCTATATCTAATTTAATTGTCTAACGGTCAAGCATAGCCTACGTAGCCATGCATAATGACTATGGAAGACTATACCAATGTTGGCAGCAGGCTTTTTTATTCAATTTCATCGTTTATCCATTTCTCAATTAATTCATTTGTAGGTCTTTCTACATTTGTGCAGAAATATTCTTTTTCAGCAAAATTGCACTTATCTATCAATTGCTCAATTACATTCCCGATTGCAAAATCAATTGAAACGAGAATTTTTATCAAAACATAATTGCCAAAATTTTCAATTGTTTCAAACTCAGAATCTGAATTTAAGCAGATTAATTTCAATTCGTCTTTAATCCTTTGTTCTCTTTCTTTACTTATTTTCTCAGTTGATTTTATCACGAAATAGTATCGTAGTTTATTTTCTTTTCCGCCCAATCCTGATGAAATAAATCCTATTGGCTCATCCGATAATTGATTCTCCAAGCTGACTCTTGCAAATTTTAAAGCTACACATGCAAATTCTTTTAAATCATAATTTTCTGTATTTTGAATTATCTCCTCTATTACTCGATAACTTTTGATATCTCCAATTTTTGCAAACTTTACTAATTCTTCTTTTCTTGGATTTAGTATATTTCCTTCTTCATTTTCATTATTAGCAATTCGTTCACTCAAATCATAAAATTCCTCAATTGCTGATTGATTAATATTATCTTCAATTACCCGAAATTCATCTGGTATTGAATCAAGTACTTTTCTTATTTCATTTTTTTCTTTCGACATATTCCTTTGGTGGTTTTTTTCCAAATCTATTTTTTATTTCTGATGATAACCAAATATCTCCATTTTTTAGGGCTTCATCTAATGATTTTGAATTTTTATCTTCCCAGCACATTCCTCCCATATCTAAAATTCTTAACCAAGACGAGCTATATTCGTCTTCACCGATTTCTATCCAACCTTGATTTTCAATCCACCATTTTAAATTTGGATATTCTTTTGAGAACATAGGTTCGTTTTTTTCTTGTTTTCTGCTTGCTGCCAACGTCTTCGAGATGTGGAGTGGCGACTGAAAGGAGACATTCCATCATCCTCGGGTGTGTGTACCTTGAATGGGCATCTATTTCTATCTGCTAAAGATAGTAAAATATCGTCATAAAAGTATGGCGACTCTGGGGAGATGAAAGTTCTCCCATCGCTCAAAATAAGTGAGAGCGACTAGCAAGCCGCAAGGGTGTTTGGAGTGATCCATGATCTGAAGTAAGCGGGACTGTCTCGGTTGAAACCGAGAGAACGTACGAACAGAAACCAGATAAGAGGCATTGTGGCGTGGTCGAGATAGTACATAACTGAACGATTCCTGACGAAGGAAGGAGGAAGTACGAAAGTACTTCAAGAGAAGGCACCACGCAAGTGGGTGGGTGAGCGAAGGCTGGTCACTTATCGAAACAAACCAAAGCATGAACGAGTATAGTTTTCGAAGAAAACCAAATGCTCATAGCATTTGACGGAGTGAACCTGAAAGGGCGGGTAAGCCATGTAGATCTGGACGGGTTCAACGGAAAGAGGATGCACCTACCAAGATGAACGAAGTGGTGCGCAGCAAAAAAGGTTTGGGAAACCTTTTTAACGTAGAGAACCGCTTGCGGATGGGCTGGCCTCGATCTAGTTTCGTTTTACTAGAAGTCGACCAGTCAGCCGAAGCCATAGTAGTGACTGGTTGAAATACCAGCTCACGAAGGGCCGAACGGCAAACTGCTTGAGTACCACCACATTTATCTCTGGAGGTTATTGGGTGACCGATTGCCTCAGATCTACCAGGGAAAATGAAAAGAAAGAGCAAGAAATAACTCCTGTAAGGAGAGGATATTTTGTCGGTCGAACCGCCGGATACGCGATCCGTATGTCCGGTGGTATGAGAGGTGCAGCCGTCAACTACTTGTTGGCAGCCTGTCTACTCGATTGGGCACAGTGTTTATTCTATTTTTCTCAATTCATTAATTAGAATTCTTGTTCTCTCCAACATTTCTTTGGTTTCTTCGGGGTACTCTTTTAAAGCTTTGTCTCTCCACCATTCAACACGGGCTACTCCGAATGGATGCCGAATTTCTCGGGTAAAGTGGTCTTCTATTGGATTATCATCTCTTAACTTATTTACTTGCCATGCAATCAGAATAACATTCCACACATTCATTGAATGCTCAATTCTATCGTCAATGATTATTCTTTTCAAAAGAGTTAAGTCTTCTTTTTGGTCAAGATTACGGATAAAAGTAGGTATACTTTCTCTACTTTTTTCATTCAATGCATAACTATCAAAAAGCCAGTCTAAAATAAAGTCGCTTTCTTCAAGACCTCTTCTGTGCCATAACTCAGCGTATAGTGTCGCCCTTTCAAGTTCTTGATATTCGCCTCCATACAATATCATACATGACTTTAGATATTTAGACGAATTCACTTCATCAACTCGTGCCGCAGCAATATGCCAAAACGGAAAACTTAGTGTTGTTCTTGTATTCTCTCTTTCATATTTAGCTCTTTCGAGAAAAAATGAAACATCTTCTTCAGAAAAAATCTCTCTTGCATTTAGTAGAATCCACTTGCACATATTTCCGTAAGGGTGAAAATAGGCTGTTTTATCACTAATCCTCCATAAATCTGGGTCATTGGTAGGTGGTTGCTTCATCAAAATTAATTTTGTGCGTTCTCTACCTAAAAAAGTCAACTCCGCTAACAATTCTTTTTGAGAAAATAACTCATAGTCAGCAATGTCGGCGGACAAATAAATTTTATAAATAGCTCTATCTACCTTATTACCGATACCGTCGATTCGATTTCTCAATTCCTTTACTAATGGTTGTCGTTTTTCTTGAAGAGGCGATATGCTTCCTCTTGCTTTGTTTTCTAATAACCGTAAGAAACCAGCAGTATATTCTAAATTACGCCGCTCCTCCAGGAACAAGTCCAATTCCTCGTCAAAATCACCAAGTCTTGATTTTTCGAAGTAAAATTGTAAGATGACTTTCGAAATATCTGCTACCGTTAAATGCTTCGCTTCTTTTAACCGTTTATTTCGCGCTCTTGCTCTCTTTCTAGCTTCAGCTTTAGAGTGAGGCCCGCTAGCGTACGGATACATATTTATAAAATGTGGATACCTTTTGAAGCAAATAGCAGAATCGCTCAAAAAGTCGGCCGTTCTAAGTAGGTGGATTTGGTTGTCCGATTGGTATAGACTTATTAAACCCAGGGCTCTTACTTTAGGATTTTCATCATCAAGGCATTGTTCAATTTCATCTATAGATAGCGATTTTGAAAAATGCAAAAAATCATCAAATAACGAATGTGATTCCAGGGCGGCGTCCAAAGAAAAAAAACTGTTGGTTAAAAATTCATCAACCAATATAAATTCAATCTCTTTACTGAATTGTTGAACTTTATCAAATTCCTCATTTTGCCCAAGGCATAAATTTTGGAGAAAAAATATTATTATTATTTGGATTAAATGTTTCATTCCATATTTCATTGTGCCCAACGTCCATCACAACCGATGTGCGCAGCGATAGCAAGCATAGCCGGTTTGTGAATTGCTGGGCGATATTTTTATTTAAAGATTTTTTGGTAGGATTCATAAAATTTTCTATCTCCATATATTATACCTTCACTTCTTGATTTTATCATTGCGCAACTAAAACAAATACTGAATACTTCTTTGATTTCACCCTCTTTCCTAAAGATAATTCCGTCTCTTAATTCTTCAATACATCGAGACATTAATGGAGATGTTATTTCTGATTGAAAAATTGCATCTAGCTCTTTTAATATTAAATCTTCTATTTTTAGTTTAATGATCAACTTGGCTGTTGGGTGTAATTCCCTTTCTTCATCCAATAGTTCATCTAGCAGTGGTTTATATTTTTCAATATATTTTACTCGCTTATTCAATTCTAATTCTTTATCAAAATCTTCCTCTACCTCCATCTCTTCTAGTAGTCTATTTTTCTCTAACTCTAAGTCATCTAGATGCTTCTTCAATAATTCTCCTCTGTTATATGAATATATTTCGATTTCATCATAATCTATTTCTTCATAACTCTTATTAAATAGTTTCATCAAAATTCTTTTAAATTATAGTTTTCAGTGTTAAAATATATTAAAGATAATTCTAAAGATAAAGAAAGAATTTTTCTCTATATAACATAGTCGAATTATATTTTTTATTTAGACCTTATTTTGTTTTTAAGCTATTTCTTATAAAAGGTTCAAGGCACTATTTAATAAAGTTATCCCCGATATAATTCTATCTACTCTTTCGGATTTTCTCCAAAAAAATAACTACCTACGTTCTCCAACCGGGAAATTTTCTAAGGTAAGTATCAATAAAGATATTAAAAAACAGATGAAACAAAATTTTAATAAAACAAGCCTAATCTGAAGAGGAACGCGGAGCGCTACTGCTCAGCCTCAGCCAAACGCCAAGCGCGAAGAGCATCTGCGCCTGCGCCGGGAACAAGTGCTCAGTCCAGCCCAGCGTAAAAGCGAGCTCTTGTGACCAGGCCTGACTAACTTTAAGGAAAATCATCAAACTCCAACTTCAACTCCTGACAAATATCCCTAATCTCCTCGTGCGTAAAAAAAGTAAAATGTGGATTCAAATAATTAGCAATCAAAGTAGAATTCAAACTAGCCGGAAATAAATGCTTGATCTCGGAATATTTGACCCCCAACCTTTTAGCCAGCGCTTTTCTAAACCGCTTCTTAACTTTCACCTTTCTAACTACTTGCTGAAATCTCGTTTCCCACTCGTAGGACTGGATCAGTTTAAATTTTATGATCTTGTATTCCAGTCCCATTTCGTAGCAGATGTCCGCTTTGTCTTTTTTCAAAATTTTAAGATATTTTTTTAGCTTATTCTTGGTTTTCATAGCAATCAGTTTTAGGTATGCCATTTCAAAATACTAAGAATCTGGTCTTTTTGAACGCTTCAAAATTAGCCTCCACAACAAATACCTCAATTGCCTCCAACTGCTTTTATTTACTGCATCTAATCTGTT
>Ga0209831_1001821_pt1 | contig 19130 bp, 15 predicted proteins | sample Maine_Asex4_meta_FD_187451 | JGI IMG/M metagenome (GOLD analysis project Ga0209831, IMG submission 187451) | Marine algal microbial communities from Maine, USA - Maine_Asex4_metaG (SPAdes) (version 2) | ecosystem: Host-associated > Algae > Red algae > Unclassified | place: Maine, USA | collected...
GTGCGGCACGGGGCGCCGGGGTGCAGCCGCCCATGCAACGAGGGATGCCTGGGAGAGTATATATAGGCTCGCGCCTGGGACCTAGTCCCGGGGACGAGAAGAAAAGTGGACGGACGAACTTTCTATTACCCTCTGATCTACGGGGAGCACGCGGGGCTGGGAGCACGCGTGGCTGTTGGGTCGGTTCCGCCAACAGGTTATGGGCCCAGGCGAGCCACTGCGCACACCGTACGGACTGTCGGTGATCCCGTGGGAGTGGTTGGCGCTGCGGCTGGCAGCGACTGGGGACCCGGGCTGTACGAACGAGGGCGCCGAGGCGCCGTGCGACGACATCCCGGCCCTAGTGGAGCCGACAGCCGCACCGGAACCGCTGGAAGCAACACCGGTGTGGGCAGACGGGGCGGCCGCGGAGGCGGGTGACCCGGGCAACACGGTGTCGGCACACCACTGACGCGACTCACGAGGCGTCGTGGTGGGGCCAGTGGACAAGGAGAGGACTGCGTGCAAGGGCGCCCCCGACCGGCAAAGGGGGGCCGACAGCACCGACGAACATGATGGCTCCAGGCGGGAATGAATTCCCCCGGGTCACGGCCAAGCTGGACGTTGACAACTTCATGGCCTGGAGCCACGAGATTGAGTATCTCCTGCGATTTCACGACCTCTGGGACCTCGTGGTCCCCGAGAACCACCCAGAAGCAGAGCCGAAAATCTCGTCGTCGGCCATTGGGCCAATGCCGGGGAGGCAGACGCGGTCGGGGCTGACCCTCGGGGCCCCCAAGACGGAGACGGACCCAGACGCGCAAGGCCGCGGAGGACCGGCAACGGCAACGGAGGCGGGCAACGTGACGGCAGCGGCATTGGCGTGGGAGCAGACAGCGGCGGAGCAGCGGCAGCGCTGCGAGCGAGCGCGAGTCATCATCATGCTCAACGTACGCGCGCATCACAGCGCCAAACTCCGTCGGCATCCGACGTCACGGGACCTGTGGGCCGCCCTCCGGGAGGAGTTCCACCCTAAGCGAACCTCCCGGGGCAATGCGCTGCGCCGGCAGCTAAACTCGCTCAAGATGGGCGCCAATGAGACGCCAATCCGGTATTTCAACCGGGCCTGGGATATCGTCGCGCAACTGCAGGAGCTGGACATCACGGTGGACGACGATTGGCTGCTTGGGGCCCTCCTCGGTGGGCTCCCCTCCAAGTACGAGTATACACTGACGTCCATGGAGGAGCGCGACGACATCACCGTGCGCAAGGCCCTTGCCATGCTGCGCGCCGCGGATGTACGGGCCGACCGGTTTGCTGAGGACGCCAAGAAGGAGAAGGGCGCCGGGACGGCACTCGCGGCAGCGGGAGAGGAGGACCAGCGCCCCCGGTGAGAGCGGTACCGCAACACGCGGTGCTACAAGTGCAACCAGCTCGGGCATATCCGGCGCTTCTGCCGGTCAGGCAAAGGGACCGCGAAGACGGTCGCCACGCTGCCCCCAGTGGGGGAGGAAGAGGATGAGGTGGCAACCGCCGGGATGGCGACGCTGGACCTGGATTCAGCCGACGACGAGCCGGGCTACGCGATGCTGGCCTTCACAACGGGGGCTGCCGACGCCGACGAGCAGGGATGCGCCTTGGTCGGGCACCCTACAGCCTCCCTAGGGTCATCAGAAATGGGGCAGGCGTGGGCCGTGGACAGTGGAGCCTCGCACCACATGTGCGGGGTCGCCACAGACCTGACCGACCTGCACCAAGGGCGGGGCGTGACTATCACGATAGCAGACGGCACAGCGACGCGCGCGACAACGCGGGGGACGGCGGAGCTACGGGTGAACGGCACGAAGGTGACACTGCATGAAGTGCTCGTGGTTCCAGGGACGAAGGTGCCCCTCTTCTCGGTGCGTACCGCGTCTCGGGCGGGCTTCACGACGGAATTTTCCGACACCGGGGTCATCATCCGTCAAGCGGGCAACACCATCTTGCGGGGTAAGACGTCTGGCGGGATCTACGTCCTCCACGCGCAGCGTGTTGGGGGGCGCACTAAGGCGCTAGCGGCGACGGCCGCAACACCCTCGCCGCCGCAACATACCGTCACCAGCGCTGACGTCGTGGCTGCTGCGCCGCCTGCCGGCCCGGAGGAGGCACCCACGCCGCCCATGGGCAGGCCAACGGAGGAGGCGGCCTCCCCCCCTTCGACGATGCCCAAGCTCAGCGGAGGTCCGGGGACGGCTGCGGTACCGCTGCCGCGAGGTGGCGTGGACGCCAAGGCGGCGCTCTGGCATCGCCGGTACGGGCACCTCTCGGTCGACGGGCTGAGCCGGACCCTAGAGGCGGTGGACGGGATGGACCTGACGCGCTCCTCGCTGGCCACGCTGAAGGGTGCTCCATGCGAGCCATGCATCATGGGGAAGATGGTGCGCGCCCCGTACCTGGCGTCCGACCGGGATCCGGGGCGGGTGTTGAAGATCATCCATTCCGACCTCATCGGCCCCATGTCCGTCCCCACCACCAAGGGGCGGCGGTACATGCTGGGGGCCGTGGACGACTACAGCCGGTTTAAGGTCATCGTGCCCATCATGGACAAGGGGCAGGCCAAGGACGCCCTGATGCAAGTTCTCAACCTGTGGGAGAATATCACGGGGGAGCGCGTAGGGACCATCCGAACGGACGACGGGAGGGAGTTCTGCGGACCGGCGTTTGATCAGTGGATGAGCGACAAGGGCATCAAGCACGAGACTTCTGCCCCCTATGCGCATCAACACAACGGAGTGGCAGAGCGGTTCAACCGGACCATCCAGGAGCATATGCTGGCCGTCCTCAACGAGGCCCGCCTCGACCACAAGTATTGGGGGGAGGCGGCCACCGCGGTCACGCGGGCACTGAACCGCACCCCGCAGCGCGGCCAGACGAAGACCCCGTACGAGCTGTTCTACGGACGCCGGCCGGATGTGTCCAACCTGCGTGTGTTCGGATGCCGAGCATGGGCATACCTCCCTCCCGACATCCGCCGCAAGATGGATCCGCGAGCGCTTCCGGCCACGCACCTCGGGTATGCGGAGGAGTCGAAGGGGTACCGCGTGCTTATCAACGGTCGTGTATACGTCCGTCGCGACGTCACCTTTGACGAGACAACCCGCGGGACCGGGGAGCCGTGGGGCGCACCGATGAGAGCCAACCCTGAGCAGGAGGTGGCGCCACCCGCGGCGAGCAAGCAGTCGCCCATTGAGGAGGCCATTGCTGCGGCACAGCGCCTGGTGGGGGCGGCGTCGCCACCCAAGGAGTCGGCAGAACGTGAATCTGAGGACGGCGGGTCCGGGACAGACGCTGCCTCGGACGACGCGGGGACTTGCGACACGGAGCAGGACGGCGCCCCTGTTGCCTCGCCATCCACAGACCGCCCTGCATCCTCGGGGAATGAGGAGGAGCCTACCCGCCGCTCAGTCCGCCTGCAGCTGCGCGGCCAACGAATGGAGCGGGCTGGGGACGGGGCTAAGGGCTTGCGCGCCTGGGCGCTTGCAGCCAGTGGGCGCGGCGGGCCGGACAAGATGCGCGTATATGAGGCTCGCCGGGAGAAGGACTGGCCCGCCTTTGACGCGGCCAACCGCGTCGAGGTGCAGGCCCTGTGGGACAACGGGACCTGGGACATGGTGCCCCTACCACAAGGGAAGAAGGTGACTCAGACAAAGCTCCTCTGCGAGCGGAAGCGGGGCGCCGACGGTGAGATCGTCAAGTATAAGGGGCGCCTCGTCGTCCGCGGGGACACGCAGATCCTGCTGATCGACTACACGGCAACCTGGGCGCCGGTGGCGAGGAACACGACACTGCGTCTGCTGCTGGCGCACTGCACGAGTCGGGCCCTCGCTCTGCTGCAGCTGGACGTTGCGACGGTGTTCCTCAATGGGGAAGTCGAAGAGGAGCTGTACATCCGCGAGCCACGCGGGTACGAACGCGGGGCACCTGGGCTCGTCTGCCGCCTGCGTAAGGCCCTATATGGGCTGAAGCAGGCGGCACGGGCATGGTACCGCAAGTTGCGGACTACCCTGGAGCGCGCGGGTTTTGAGGCCTGCGAGGCGGACGAGTGCCTCTTCAAGCGCCGCACCCCCGACGGCGAGATTTGCTTCATCCTCGTGTACGTGGATGACCTGCTTGTGGCAGCGCAGACGGAGGTCATCGCGGAGGCCGGACAGGCGGTCGTCACGGAGGCGTTCAAGAGCAAGACGATGGGGGAGCCGACTTACTTCCTTGGTCTACATATTGAGCGGGACACCAACGGACGCACGCTTCGCCTCCACCAGCGCCAGTACGTCTTCTCGCTGCTGACGCGGTTTGGGCTGGAGGAGGCAAACCCGGTGCTCCTCCCCATGGGTGCGGGGGTCCACCTGAGCAAGGGGGGTGCACAACTCGACGCGGACACGACCAAGCTGTATCAGGAGCTGGTCGGATCCCTTCTGTACCTGAGCACGAGCACCAGGCCCGACATTGCTTTCGCCGTGGGGCGCCTGACGCGGTTTGTGGCCTCCCCGACGGAGGAGCATCTGACGGCCGGGAAGGCAGTCTTGCGCTACCTCAAGGGGACCTCGACGCTGGGGCTTTGCTACGCTGGAGACGGCGGCCTTGCAGGCTTCTGCGATGCCGACTTTGCGGCGGACCGTGACACCCGGCGGTCGACCTCGGCTGTGGTCTACCTCTACAGGGGATCCGCCGTGTGCTGGAGCAGTATGCTGCAGCCGTCGGTGGCGGCCTCGACGACAGAGGCGGAGTACATCGGGGCCGCCGTAGCGGCAAAGGAAGGTATGTGGCTCCGCCGCCTTCGGGCGTTCGTCACGGAGGAGACCGGCAGCGTGGGCTTGTCGTGCGACAGCCAGAGCGCTTTGGCCCTGATGCACAACCCCGTGACGAGTGCCCGCACGAAGCACATCGACGTGTGCCACCACCATGTGCGCGAGCGCGTGACGGACGAGACGCTGGTGGTGCAGTACGTGCGGACGGGGGAGCAGCCGGCGGACATCCTGACCAAGCCGCTTGGGACGGTTGCTTTCACATGGGGGGTGCAGGGGCTCGGCATGCGCACCGCTCCCGGCATCCCGCGTGGAGGAGTGTTGGAGCGGAGCACCCCTGTGGGGGGGGGACAGATTATTATGTCCCCCCCGGGGGAGACGGCGGCAGTGCCAACGGACCGGGCTGACACGGCGCCGGGACGCGACAACCTGTAGACTCGCGGGGAGTGCGGTGAGGACGTCATGCCGGGACGTTTGCACTCCCGCACGGCGACACCCGCGGTGTGGGACATGCAACCGGTCGACCGAGAGTGTCGGGTACAGGTCGGGTGTACGTGGGTGCGTGCGGTGGGTGCAGCGAGTAACAGGTGCTGCGGGGCAGCCGTGCGGCACGGGGCGCCGGGGTGCAGCCGCCCATGCAACGAGGGATGCCTGGGAGAGTATATATAGGCTCGCGCCTGGGACCTAGTCCCGGGGACGAGAAGAAAAGTGGACGGACGACCTTTCTATTACCCTCTGATCTACGGGGAGCACGCGGGGCTGGGAGCACGCGTGGCTGTTGGGTCGGTTCCGCCAACACGAACGCTGTCGAAGATGACGCCGTCGTCAACGTGGTACTCTCTGTACCGCTTTCATCAAAATGAGAGACATAGTCACCTCTTCTCTATCACGCATGGTCGGTGACCATATCAAATCATATCCCTCGCCGTCCGTTGTGTCCTCACAAAAGTGTGCTTGTGAAGTACACAATTTTCATAGTAGCCCCTTTGGATGACATGGGGGATCAAGGCCAAAACAAGTGCAGTCTGCTTCCCAGAAACACTGAAGACGTTGACACGCCGGTCTTGTCAGGTCGATGACCATTCACTGCATTAGGCGAATTTCCCTGCGCAAAGGGTCTAGAAGAAGACCAGGGCCAACGACGACGACGGGGGGAGGCCGCCCTGCGAAGAAAATGGGCGCGACCTTGCTCCGTGAAAAATATATGTTATCCTTTGGCAGGGACCACTTTCTGTTCCTGGTGCTGTCTCTGAGCGAGAACAAACTGGGCGTCATCAGTCAAAACATGCGGAAAGAACCAGTCAGGCGGGGCTGAGGGGAAGAGATGCTCGAGGGGTCTTAGAGCACTTCCAACAGTCATCCGAATCCACAAAATATGGCTGCACGTGTCCCACGTGGCCTTCTATGTGGAAAATCTGAGTCCTGCGCACAACCAGCAACGTCATTCCCGAAATTCTCTCCACATAGAGGCCTAAAATGATTCAGAAGAGTTAGATACGTCCAACCGGATAATCTGCGCGGGGTACGGACGCGTTCGCGAACGCTGGCCGTTCGCGACTGTGTCGAGCTTTTCACGTCAATCCGAGCGCTGTCACGTCGCTGACAAAGCCATTTGACGACCGCGATCGTCGCATCGTGCGGCAGCGTTTGATCGCACAGCCGAACCGCACAGCTGGATTTGATCCGTCGGTCGGTGGGTGCCGCGTGGGGCACGAGGACCTGGTCATGCACAGACCGCGAGGCGCAGGTGAGCCATCATTGCGCGCGATTGCCAACACCTGTGGCCATTCGGTCTCCGTGTCCGGCCATGTTGCCGGTTTTGCCCCCTGCCGAGTATCATCAGGCGTGGACGCTATCTCGCAGAATCGGGCATCATAAAACGAGTCATCTCAAAGGCTACGCTTGACACCGCGTCCGAGACCAGCATCAAGGCTTGGCAGAACCAATCGGCGGGCATAGGCTGTGCGCCAGCCAGGGTGGCGCAGGGCCCCACAGGGACTGATTCGTCGTTGACTGCGTGACAGCCCCGTGGCGGCCCGTGCTGCTCGGCAGGCCGTCGCATGGCTGGATTGTGCCGTCCTGCCGGACTTCGAGAGAGGCATCGAGAGACCCCTGCCACGCATCATGTGCGCCTGACAGGCACCGTGCTGTTGCCCGCACGGCCATCAGCCGAATGGTTTTCTTTCTTACAGGCTAGCGGCGGGGGGCGTGCTGACCGCACCCCGTCATTGGCAGCAGCCCAATCAGTGTAATAAAATGACGGGCCCAGGTGGTGCTGCCACGGCGACCTGCGGCAGTGTCGGGCAACCATTTATAAGCCTCTCGCACGGCATGGCCGCGTGATGCACGCCGCCGCGCACCAACGACCATCGACCGACGTGGCGCCCACCGACGTGGCGCCCACCGACGTGGCGCCCTCCGACGTGGCGCCCACCGCTGTGTGCGACCGTCGCGGGGCCCATTTTATTCGCGGCTACTTTTTTCTGGCCGGCCGCGTGACGCACGCCGCCGCGCAACACCGCCCAGCGACCGACGTGGCGCCCACCGACGTGGCGCCCACCGACGTGGAGCCCACCACTGTGCGCGACCGTCGAGGAGCCCATCTTCTTCGCGGCTACATTTTTATGGCCGGCCGCGTGACGCACGCCGCCGCGCACCACCGACCAGCGACCGACGTGGCGCCCACCGCCGCGGCGCCCACCGCTGTGCGCGACCGTCGTGGGGCCCATCTTCTTCGCGGCTACATTTTTCTTGCCGGCAGCGTGTCGCCCGCCGCCGCGCATCACCGCCAAGCCACCGACGTGGCACCCAACGACGAGTGCCGCCGTCGACCGACCCATCTTCATCGCGGCCGGCTGTGTCCGGCCATTGCGCGGCCGGCAAGCAATGGAGGACGAGGCGGGTGGTGACAAGCTCGAGCTGGCCACCTTTTTGGCCGCTCGAGTACGCTTTGGAGTACTCCGTGCGCTGCTTGTCAACCTTGAGGGTCGTGTGCGCAAGCGTGTGGGAGGCTCTCGGCGCGGGCGCCGACCCAATCGGCGGCGTGACTTTGACATGGGCGCGTATTCCATTCTACGTGACTATTTTGGCGTCGACGGGGAGCCGCCTGTTTACGGTGAGGATGCTTTCGAGGAGCGCTTCCGGATGCCGAGACCTGTCTTCAACCGGCTGTTCCGCGCCATCTACAGCCAGCCCTACTGTAGGCGCACCGTCAACGCTACCGGTCAACCACAGTCCCACGCGATCCAGAAGGTGGCGGCTGCCTTGCGGGTTCTTGCCTACGGCGAGCCATTTGATCGCTCAGACGAGTACTGCTGCCTGTCGCGCTCGACCATCGGAGAGGCCGCGCAGCGCCTGACGGAGTTCATCATCAACAAGTGGGAGCCAATGTACCTGAGACCTCCAACGGACAAAGAGCTCGAGCACATCCTGGCGCGTAACGCGGCCCGCGGTATGCCGGGGTGCATCGATTCCATCGACTGCACGCATTGGCAGTGGGCCAAGTGCCCTAAGGCCCTTGGTGGGCAGTACCTGGACCGCAAAGGTAAGCGCTCCGTTGTTATTGAGACCGTCTGCGATGAGGACCTCTACATCTGGCATTTGTTTGTTGGGTGTCCAGGGGCTTAGAACGACAAGAATGTGTTGGCCTGCTCTCCGTTGATGCTGGACGTAAGCGCGGGGGTCTGGCCGCCAAGGACGTATAGCTACACACTGAATGGCCGCTCCCGTCGCTTGCTGTACTACGCAGCCGATGCTGGGTACCCGCGATATGCTCTGTTTGCTCTGCCTCACCCGAAGCCTGATACTCCCCGACTAGTGGTGTACAATCGCCTGCAAGAGGCTGTGCGAAAGGATGCCGAACGTCTTTACGCTGTGTGGTGGTCGCGGTGGTGCATCACGAAGTACACGGCGCGGTACATGTCCGTGCCGCGCTTGATCAAGATGGCCAAGGCAGTCGCCATCTTGCACAACATGGCCGTCGAGCACAAGCGCCACGGCTTTGTTTCACAAGTTCGAATGGCAGCATCAGAAGGAGAAGAACGACCAGATAGCGACGGCAAGCGGACGGCGAGCTTCACCAAGGATGCTGGGCCTCGACAAGACTGCGTGTGGGGCGTGGCGCAGTCTGCTGATGACCTCAACAATGTAGCCGACAGTCAAGGCCCCATCGTGGGTTCCGCACGGTACATGTACATGGCCGAGACCGAGGCCAAGAGCACCAGCAGTCACCTCTCGCTGCTCTCGGACTTGGCGGAGCACGTTTGGGCCGACCGCGGCCGACTGCTCGCACCTTATGCGCGCTTGCCGCGGGCGGCTGAGTGAGGTTTTTAGCGTTGTGTGTGTCAATGACAACGTCTCGCTGTCACACAAAGGTTTTTTTTTCCCGCTGGCCGGGTTTATTTTTCCTTGATCACATTGTTATCGTCATTTTGCTGCGGCTTGCACGCTGCACCACCATTCGTCTTGCTGATGCTGCGGCTTGCGCGCCAGCAACGGACCCGCCGCGGTGGCGAAGGGCGGACCGCGCTTAGTCGAGCGCCGCTACGGCGCCGCGGTGCACTTCCTCGTGCTGTGGCTGGCGCCGCGGCCGGCGGGCGCCGCGGGCGGCATTTGGCCGGCGCCGCGGCCGGCGGGCGCCTCGGCCGGAAAGGCCGGTACGCGTCGCAACTCTGCCGCGAGGTACGCACCATCAAGGCACGCGGCAGTCACACAGCCACCGCCGCCACGGTGAAGCCATGCATGCCAGCGAGTTTCGGCAAGAGGGGAGGGGCGTGTGTGTGACGGCTTGCCGAGAAGAAACATCAGGCGACTGCGCGTCACCCCTGCAAAAAGATGTTGGCGTAAGGAAGGATCCTATGTCTGAGTCCACAGTACCTCAAATACAGCCGTTCTCCTCAGATACAGCCGTTTTCCCAAAAATCCCGCATTGCAAAAGAGTTCTAAATCCGTTCTCCCAAAAATCCCGCACTCCAACTGTTGCAAAAAGAGTTCCAAATCGGCCTCTGCGGGGTCGTAGAGGCCGATTTGGAACTCTGTTGCAACAGTTGGAGTGCGGAAGTTTTGAGAAAAAGGCTGTGCATTGCTGACCTTCAAAAAATGGCGGTTGCAGAGTGGCTGCAATCATTCAACAGCGTACGTGGACCAATGGAAAAGCTAGCAATCATGTGATTTCCCTACACAGTCGCCTCATATAGTTCTGCGCACTGGAAACGCACATCAGGATCTCAAGAAATCTGAAGAAATGTATGGATCTCATGAAAAATCACAGGTCTGGCCCAAAACCCTCTCCATCCGCTCTTCAGGCCCAAGCAAGCGGCCCAAAAAGTTCAGGAAATTTCAATGTGGGCAATGGCTCTGCGTGACTTCTGGGAGACACGTTCATTGGCTTGCAAGAATACTGGCGGTAAGTCCCAGCCAATAGTTTGATCTTGGCTTGTCGAACAGCCAATCCTACATCATTTCTTTGCTGTGTCGTCGGCTTTGCTTCCCTTCTCTCTGCAACCGCCATTTTTTGGGTGTTTGCAATAGTGTAGCCAATGTTGATGGAGACATTTGTCTTGAAAAAAACTGGGAGCAGGCAAGGACATTGAAGTGTCCGACAGAAAACGGCAAGGTATGGAAAAGAAAAAGCTTATCTCTACTTTGCGTACATGGCATGCGCTCTACAGCACAACCGTGAAATGGAGTAGCACGGCACCACGAGTAGCTGCAGAGTTGACAGTCAAGGTAGGCCAGACAAGGCGCGGCGCGAGCAAACCATACAAGCAAAAAACAAAGCAAACAAATGCATACTGGTTGCGCCACATAGTCCACAGCAAACACTTGGTACCCACTTTTGGTCTTGGCCTCGTCGATGAAGGCCAAGGACTACTCCCCGCCGTTATCATTGTCGTCTTTGTCCCCATCGCTTGATGAGCCCCAGTCCATGCCGTTGACGATGCACTCGTCGATGCTCATGCCGTTTGCGCGCGCTCTGTCCAAGAACAGCTGCTTCTTGGCGACATGCGTCGAACGGCCTCGAATGGAGGAGGCCGCGCGTAGGGTTGGTGGCAGGGGGGGCCGGGAGCCAGAGACGCCTGCGCGGCCGCGACGGGCGCGGCTGCCACGCGCCGCACCCGAAGAGCTATCGCCCTTGTCCCCGTCAAAGACATGTTTCCCGTTGTCGGCATCAGAATCGCTGCTGCTGCGCAGTGTTGCCGTTGCCAGGACCAATGCCGCAGCAGCGCTTGCGGCGTCCTCGATGGACGCTGATGGTTCTGGCATCGTCGTCGGCGGCGGTGGCGGCGGTGCCACAGTGTACTCCTCAAAGTCGTCGATGGGCACGTTGTTCGGGTCGAGTTCAGGTGCGGGCGACCCGGCATCCGAGTCAGTCTCCGTGACGGACCCGGCCTCCTCCTCATCGTCAGACACAAAGGAAAAAACTCGGCGCTCACGTTGGCCGGGAGCTCCTCTGCGCACGCAGGCACGGGCACCGCGCCCGCGAGCGCCACCGCGGCCGCGGCCACCGCGTCCACTGCGTCCAGCTCCGCGTGCGACTCCACCTCCACGACGACCTCCGCGTCCCCGGCCGCTGACAGCAGCCGCAGCAGCTGTTGCGTGAATCGCCTGCTGCATCTCTGCTTCCTCAGCCTCATCTGGAGCGTTCATGTTGGCCACGGGATGGCCATCAGGTTCGTTTCGCAGGCGGCGGCTTGCCTCGCGCGCCCACCAAGCGCGACCCTCCTCAGTGTTGGCAGCCATAGGCGACGACTAAAACGCCACAGTGCTGCGATCAGCTTCCGACTGGGCGATGGAGTTAAGAGCCGTCGTGTGCGCGACCGACTCGCGCTGCACTGCCGCCTCGATGCGTGAAAAGGCCTTGGCGGCCTTGGTACCAATAGGCCGCTCTTGAAAGCCACTCTGCCGGCGCTGCTTCCTGGCGAGCTCGTAGGTAGAGCTCGTGGGCACGTTGAACAGGTCCTCCTCCTCATCTTCCTCCTCTGAGGAATCGGGAGCCAAACGACGTGGAGCCCCCAGCGCCTCCATAGTGGCAGCGGCACTAAAGCGGTCCAGCTTCTTCAGCACGTTCCATAGGCGCAGCGGCTGGTCGTCTAGCTTGGAGACAACTTCCGGCTTGAAGCCCTCGTAGGGGCTCAGGCCATGGTACTTGGCCAGGGCGGCATTGAAGACATCTTCCGGCGATGGGTTGCCGGTCAGCTGGTGCCTCAACACCGCCACGTAGCAGTTCTTGAAGCGGTCGACCGTCGGGAAGATGTTGTAGCTGAGCTCCTTGTGGATTTCTGACGTGGAGCGGGAGCGGCGGCGCTCTACCCGCGGCATATCATCTGGCAGCCGCGCGCGGAAGCGGCCGCTGTAGTCCTCCTTGAAGGTGTCGAGTCGCTGGTCAATGCCAACTTCCGCGTTGAGCGTGGCATCCACGTACACGGAGCAGAGGACCTCGCGCTCGTCACGAGTCCAGGAGACGCCCCGCACGCCACGAGGACTGCCAACAACGGCAGCCAGCACGACATCAGGGCCTTGGGGTGGGGGGCTTGGGCCTTGGGGTGGTGGGCTTGGGCGCACAGGAAGGATCTCATCCTCTGTCTCACGCGCCCCTTCGTGCATGGGAGCGCCAAGAGGGGCAGCGGGGGGGGTTGCGCTTGTAGTGCCGGCCACGCTCTGGCCGCCGAGATGATGTGCTTGTGCTGCCGCGCTCTGGCCGCCGTGATGTTGTTCAGGGGAAGACGGGTGGGGGCTGGGGTTGGAGCCGGCCATGTACTGGCCGTCTTGGATGATGTCGGAGCCGGCCATGTTCTGGCCGTCTTGGTCTCGTGCAGTCGATGATGGGGCGGGATCGATGTTGGAGCTGGACATGTCTTGGCCGCCGTGGTGGTCAACTTGGACTCAGGGTCGGCCTCGGGCTCCGGTGCGGGTTTGGGATACCGCAGGGCCTTGCAGGTCAACGGCGGCAAATACACAGAACGTTACCCCCTGTGGCGGCGAGAAGGGAGGCTAGAACCGACGGCGTGGGGGCAGTGGGCCCAGTAGCTGCGGCTCCTACCACTCGGGCGGCTGTGGCTTGTTCACGTCAATCCACCGCAGTCCGCGCTCGCCGTTCGCGTCGGGCCACGTTTGTATTTGGATCCAGCGAGGTGCGGTCCGCGCCTTTGCCGCGCCTCGTTCCTCCGAGAGACGCCGCTGCCGCTCCTCCCAGTCGACGGTCACAACGTTGCCGTCTCGGTCCGGGGGAAGGTCAACCCGCGGCGTGGACGCCCAGGGGCACGGGCACCACGGGGGACACGTGGGGTGGTGAGGTCCGACGGTGATAGCAAGGCGGCCAACGAAACAAAGCCGGCGTTGAGCCCGGCGCTCCGCTGTGCGACATAAATAGCTGGGCTGGCTGCCAATCCAGCGCCAGCCCCAGTCCGGATGAGGTGAGGGCCGGCGCGCCCACGGGCACGGGCACCGGTCCGGGCAGATTGAGACGTTGGATCTCACAGACTGCGCGCTCTTGCACTGGGTGCAGATGCTACGTAGGCCCCGTTGGAGCTGGGCCTTCGTGATTGCTCGAGCAGGGGGCCCATGTGCCGGGCGAGGGGTGTACGCAGGAGCGGCCTTGTCTGCAGCTGTACTTGCCGCCACGGGAGCAATGAAGGAGTCAGCAGGTGCGGACGGCGTGGCCGTGAAGTTGCCGGCCACAAGAGCACTGTAGGAGTCAGCAGGTGCGGACGGCGTGGCCGTGGAGTTGCCGGCCATCGTGGGCATGGGGGACGAGGGGGCGGGTAATGCGACTGGGGGCGCCGAATCCGCCATGGCAGGACGCCGTAGCGTCAGTAGCTACGTGCCGAGCTTCGTCCGCAGTACCAGACGTTTCCAGGTCGTCAAACGAGTCACCGCTATAGCGCCTGCAGCAGTGCACTCCACAAAACCGGTCCCAACAGTGCGCTCCACGGAACTGGCCCCCTCAAGAGGTGCCTGCGCCCGTACAACGCTCGTGGTGCGTCGGGAGCGCAAAGGCGACCGCGGCACCGCGGCCACAGGAACGAGTGACGCTGCGCCGTGCCCTCCGTGCACCGAAACCCTGCCCCGCGCATATCAGTTGATGGCCGTCAAACCGCCGTTCGTGCGGAGACCTGCCGCTAGCGTGCGGAGGCATGCTGTTAGTGGTGCGTGGCTTGCGGCCATTGGGCGATGCGAAGCCGTGGCCAAAAAGGCTCGCCGCGGGCCCCACGCGCGGGGACCAGAGAACCGGCCAAACGACCTGCCTTCTACAGCACGGTTTGTGCGGATGGGGGCCGGCTTGCTGCCCCTGTCGCGCTCGTCTCCTGGGACTTTTCTGTCGCGCTGGAGGCCCGGCGCTGTCACACGGTCCTAAAAGGGCTGACCTGCTGCGGCCCGGGCGCCCATCTGAATTAATCAGGGAGAAACAGGCTGGTTTGGGTAGTCAGCCGTGCGACGTTAGGGCTCAACAGAGCGCGCAAACGTGATTCATGGCCCTTGCTACACTTGGTGCAGGTGAGACACGACACAGGGACGGCTGCACACGTATCCCGACCTGACAACCTCGCCGAGCGGACACACCAGGAATGTAAACATCCTTGCACGTGCACATCCCTGAGTGGAGCTCCGAGCATCTTTGCCTATTTCTTGATGGTCCCTCCCTCTCACGCTGGGGGACCGTTCGCCTGACACTGGGTGCCCTGCGTCAGGAACGGCTCAACGCCGCTGTCCCGCCCCCAACGTACTTGGTGCCAGTGGGTCTCAGATCGAGTCGGTCCACCAAAACCTGGATTCGGGCACCGCCTATGGTCCGGTCGTGGAGGCACACCACCCCACTTGATCCGACTGTTTTTCTTTTGCGACGCGTGTCGGAACCACATCACACGCCAGCACGCCAGCCGAGATTTGTGATATTCTATTTGATCTTCTGCTGACCTCCAGAAAATGGCGGTTGCGGAGTGGTTGCAGTCATTCGACAGCGTACGTGGACCAATAAAAGGGATAGAAACCATCTGAGTTCCTTACAAAGTCTCCTAATGCAGCTCTGCGCATTGGAAACGCACATCCCGATCTCAAGAAATCTGAAGAAGTTTGTTGATCTCATGAGAAATCATGGGTATGGCCCAGAACCCTCTCCATCCGCTCTTCAGGCCCAAGCAAGCGGCCCAAGAATCTCAGGAATTCTTAATGTGGGTTGCAATGACTCTGCGTGACTGGAAACGCACATCTGGACCTCAAGAATTCTGAAGAAGTTTGTTGATCTCAAGAAAACTCACAGGTCTGGCCCAGAACCCTCTTCATCCCCTCTTCAGGCTTAAGCAAGCTCAGTCATTGGCTTGCAAGAATACTGGCGGCAAGTATCAGGCAAGAGTTTGATAACTGTCAGCCAGCAGGTTGATCTTCGGTTGTCGAACAGCCAATCCGACTTCATTTCTACGCTCTGTCGTCGGCTCTGCCTCCTTTCTCTCTGCAACTGCCATTTTTTCGGCGGTTAGCAGAACCGAAATTGTATCTCATCACTTCATTCGTTGATTGCTTGCAAACCGTGGAAAAGACGGAAGCGCGGCAGCGCGTTGGCTGCCTTCTGCTGATTCGCTCCTGCTGACGCGGCCGCGTCTCAATTTCCACAGCATCGCCCCGTCGGCGTCGCGGCCGAAGAAGCGCAGCTTCCGCTCTCTGTAGCGCGCGCTGCCGCCGCCCGTATGGCGGGGCGGCAGCACCCCAGCGGGAGGCGGCGCTTTACTCTCGCTCGCGCTGCCGCCGCCCGTATCACAGGGCGGCAGCCCCCCCGCGGGTGGCGGCGCATTACTCTCGCTAGCGCTGCCGTCGCCCGTATCGCGGGTCGGCAGCCCCCCCGCGGATGGCGGCGCTTGACCCCCTTCCCCGTCGCCCGTCGAACCACGCACGCAATTCCGCATTCCGCTGGCGTCAGCACCACGCCGAGCCAACAGCGTGTGCGGCAAGCGGCAGTGACCGCGTGCGGCGCGGCTTGCAGCCGCTGCCGCCGAGCGCGTCGCACGCCGCCACCGCAACGGATGAGAAATCTTGCGGCCAGTCGGCCACCTACGCACGGGAAGGGCACTCAGGCGGCCGCCACGTCTACATGGCGGCCACAAAACCGCATGAACGAACACAAAAGAGAACACCAGAATGATTTACGCGCCGTACGCCACCCTGTTCCTTCTCAATGCCCACTTAACACCAATGCAATGAAAAAATGGTCGCGTACAAGACGGTTGCACCTGAGCCTCCGAACGAGGCCCGCAAAGGGCGGTCCCGTTCCCCCCACCACCCTACAAGACAAAACGAACACAATACGCGCCCACGCAAGCGGGTGCCGGCCCTCCACCGCGACAAAAACAAACAACATGCAACTAGGAAAAGGAAGGCCAACCGCGAGCCTCGGTACGAGACCTGCCGACCCTCCACCCCCGCTGTCCCCATCTCACCTTACACACCAGGGCGATGCACACGTACCATGGATCACACGTCGATCGGCCACGCGCTGGCCGCCACAGCCGGCCCGGCAAGGGCCCTGGTTGTCGCCCTGGTACTAGTCACCAAGTTGGCTTGCGTACTGCTGCCCGCGGTCACGCGCGTTCTCGGCCGTGCTCGTGGCCGTGCCAACCTTCAGCTTGTCCCGTACAAGTGAGACGCCAACGAGAATGACGTCACTCTCGACACTGCCGCTCGCCACCGCCGCCCTCGGGGCTGGAAGACCGGCTGCAGAGGCCGCCCCATCACGTCATGCGACGTCGTTGGCGGCCGTGTCGGCCTTGGAAGGCAACATGGCCGTCGCGGCGCGGTCAAGGGTGCCTTGGTACTCCTTGTGAAGCGTGGACATCGCCTTGTGGCACGCGGCGGCCCAGCGAACAGCCGTGCGGTACGTCTTACCCGCAGAAGCGAGGTGCTTGTCTACAGCGGCAGTCTTGTTGGCGAGCAGGCGCATGATGGTGTAGTCCGGCGCCGACAGGGCGCGGGGGATGTTCATCTGCGCCTCGAATGCCGCCGCGCTCGTGCCAATGTCCTCAACGGCCATCGCGGCCGCCTCGAGCTCGTCGGGCCTCGCTGGCTGATGCTCGGCCATGCTGCCCTGCGTTACGCACGTGCCGGTGTCTTTGCTGGCCTCGTTCCAGGCCGCGTCATCCGCCACCTGAACCTTCTTACCACCGACTTTCTCGCATGCCAGCGGGCCGTCGACTGCCTTGCGCTTGCCACCGTGGTCGGCCATGTTCGAGGCCGCTTCAACAGGCACGTCCGGAATAGAAAATGCCGGACCCTCAAAATCGGACAGCGTGTTGGCCGCCACGCAGGCAGGACCCCGAGAAACGCACAGGCCGGCGTCGGCCTTGCTCATTCCTTTGCCCTTGTCGTCACCGCCAACGCGTCCCGCCGACAAACCGACGGCAGACGCGTCCCCAGCACCGTCAGCGGCCGCGTGCACGGCCGCTTCACCGCAAACGTTGGCCACCTCTTGCGCGTCCCTTGCCGCTCCATTGCGTCCAACATGATCGGCGGCGGCCACAGCCGCCGCCGCAATAACCGCGTCGCCATCGGCAGCGGCGTCTCGGCGGCCGGCCGCATCGTGGCCGGCGCCGGTGGGCGCCGCAGACATCGGGCCCACAGTGGAGGCCCAGTCGCCCAGCTCACGAAAAACGCGCTCAAATTTGGCCACGTGCGTGGCCAAAAAGAGTGTGTGCGTCGGGCTGGCTTCAGCACTATCGCCCACGGGCGACGACATGGCAATGGCGATGGGCGATGAGGTGGGGTAGGGAGGATTTTGGCAGCAGGCTCAGCGTGGGAGTGGGGTCCGGCGAGTCGGGGGCAACGGCGGGTGGCGTGCGTTCAGGTCCTCGTTGGCGCCCGGCGGGGTGCTGAAAAGCCGTCGGATCACGCAGCCATGCCCCTCTCGCATCGCGCACCCCCCCCCCGCTGTGCCCGTCTGGCTACTCCTCTCGACTTCTGTGGCCTCACGTCGCGTGTCCGTTCCACGTCGGCTCACGCAGCGCAGCATGAAAACAAGCCTATGGCCCGCCAATGGAACCTTCTCTGCGGCCATTCATCTCCAGCCATAAACAATCTGGCCGCGCGGCCGCCCGCGTCAGCCTAACAAAAAGAGGGGGCTTTGTATGGTCAGCTGTCTGGCCCTACTCTGCTTACTCTGCTTCCATTCTTTTCCAGACGATACGCAACCTGGCTGCGCGGCCGCCCGCGTCGGAAGGCAAACGAAGGGGGGTCTGTGTGGTCAGCTGTCTGGTATTGAGCCCTCTAGAACGAGCACATGCGTGATTCATGGCCCTTGCTACACTAGGTGCAGGTGGGACACGATGTAGGGGCGGCTACACACGTATCCCGACCCGAGAACCTCGCCGAGCGGACACACCAGGAATGTAAACATCCTTGCACGTGCACAGCCCTGAGTGGAGCTCCGAGCATCTTTGCCTATTTCTTGATGGTCCCTCCCTCTCACGCTGGGGGACCGTTCGCCTGACACTGGGTGCCCTGCGTCAGAAAGAGCTCAACGCCGATGTCCCGCCCCCAACGTACTTGGTGCCAGTGGGTCTCAGATCGAGTCGGTCCACCAAAACCTGGATTCGGGCACCGCCTGTGGTCCGGTCGTGGGGGCACACCACCCCACTTGATCCGACTGTTTTTCTTTTGCGACGCGTGTCGCAACCGCATCACACGCCAGCCGAGATTTGTGATGTTCTATCTGATTTACCGAACTTGTATTGCTTACCTCCAAAAAATGGCGGTTGTGGAGAGAACGGAGACAGACGCGACGACGCAGCATAGAAATGAAGTCGGATTGGCTGTTCGACGAGCCACTATCGTACTAATGGCTGAGAGTTGCCGCCAGTAATCTTGCAAGCCAATCAACGTGTCTTGTTGGAGTCACGCAGAGCCATTGCAACCAACAACGAGATTTTCCGATATTTCTGGGCCGCTTGCTTGGGCCGCTTGCTTGGGCCTGGAGAGGGCATGGAGAGGGTTCTGGGCCAGACCTGTGATTTCTCATGAGATCAATAAATTTCTTCAGATTTCTTGAGATCCTGATGTGCGTTTCCAGTTCGCAGAACTGCATGAGGAGACCTTGTAAGGAACTCACATGGTTCCTTGCCTTTCCATTGATCCACGTACGCTGTTGAATGATTGCAACAACTCCACAACCGCCATTTTTCGGAGGTCAGCAATATCCCATCACCTCATTCATTGATTGCAAATCGCGGCAAGAACGACAGCGCGGCAATGCTTTCGTGGCCTTCGATTCGGCCGAGTCGCGCTTGCGAGAACGTCTCCTCTCCCCGCAACGAAAAAGCCGCCCCCGTGATGGGGTTTTGTGGTCTCGGCCGCGTGAAGGTCTGCGCAGCGTCCCCCCCCCCCCCCCCC
>Ga0209831_1001822_pt1 | contig 19127 bp, 16 predicted proteins | sample Maine_Asex4_meta_FD_187451 | JGI IMG/M metagenome (GOLD analysis project Ga0209831, IMG submission 187451) | Marine algal microbial communities from Maine, USA - Maine_Asex4_metaG (SPAdes) (version 2) | ecosystem: Host-associated > Algae > Red algae > Unclassified | place: Maine, USA | collected...
GTGTACCTGGCGTAATATTAGAAATTCGAGAAACCATCCCAATAGCAATCCATATGCTTGCAAAAATGACAAATGAAAATTTGAGCAAAACACTCATAAAATCGTCTTTCTCCTCAATTGCTGAAAAATAATAGATCATTCCGATCATCAAGAGCACAAAAAATAAGTAGCCGTACCAAATGATTCCTGAGGAAAAAACTAAGAAGAAAAATCCGTAGCTTATCGCTAATAGGATCAGGACCCTGACATTAACACTCTTATTTTGCCAGTTAGAGAAACCAAAATACAATACAGCTAAGAAGCTCAAAATAATAATGGGATAAGTCACATAGTCTTTATCTCCAGAAATTAACTCCAAACCAGGCTTTACGATACTAAAAACGGAGTAAGCCCCCATATATACATATGCCAATACCTTATCTAACCAAGTAGCATCAGACATGTTCAAAACGTCACCAGCTACTTCTGCAGAAACTTTCGCCCTGCCCACTAAAATGTAGGAATTAGCAATCGAAAGGACAAAAAACAGAAATGTCATGATCGCCATAAAAAGCCTCTGGACAGGGTTCTTAAGAATGGCAAAGAGTATCAATGGGATAAACATGATGTAGAGAAAACCAATATCGACAAAACTGCCTTGTTGGTTAGTATTCATCGAAATATCATATGGCAAAGTAAGATACCTTGATAATAAGTCCTCGTAACCAAAATACCGTTGAATTTCCTCTCTTTGAGTATCAGAATAAGCTATTTCTGAGGAATCTAAAGCTTCTGTATCTTGGAAAGTATAGTACACAGAAATGCCTAATGATGCTAATAATGCAATCATTGCAAAGCCTACCGGTATATACTTTTTTAGATTCAAATTTCTCAAAAGATCAAATATAGAAGTTCTGGAAGCATTTTAACGTAAATAAGAGCTTATTAGCCTTCTTATTTCTGAGCTTCATAATTTTTTATAAACGAATTTAAATTCATCTGATAACCAGGAGCTTTACCCATAAGCAGGGTTTTAGGTGAAAGTGACTTAGTTTCGATGTAATTTTTACCCATCCATGGCAACATGGGAATGATCGCTATTGCTCCGAACAACAAAGAAAATCGCATCAATTTCAGCCATTTTTCTCTTTCTGAGATGGCTAAAAAGATAAACAAGCCTGCACCTATGGCTAAAACGATCCATTGCTGATAATCAACACCTAAATGGGCCGATCTAAGCCCTCCAACATCATCAATTTTAGCAATTAAGAATGCCCCAACAGAGATAGCTGCACCCGAAATTAAGGCAACTACCCCACCCTGAATGCCCCAATAAACGATTATCATTGATGCGAGGAGGTATAAATGAGTAAATTTGATCCCCAAAGCAAAACCATTAAGCAACCCAAAAATGATAATCAACTTCCAATTCCACTCTTTAGCTTGACAAAGCTTAACGAAAAAATGGACAATTACAATCTGGTAGAACAGCAATGCAAAATCGATTTTTACATCAATGGATAACTGATTATAGAAAGCTGGTGATACAGTAATCGATAGCATTATGAGCAATCTATAGTTGATATCCAGCTTTAAAATATACTTCGTAAGATCATTAATCGCTACTAAACACAGAATAAATGCAAAAAATGACAGAGAAATCGCTACTTCATGGCTATCAAATAGTATAAAACCAAGAGACATGTATAATTGCCAGTTGTATGGCTGGAACCCTTCTATTAAGCCTTGACTTTGGGCTATTAGCTGGGTAGAATTCATGTAGTAATTACGGGCATCGAAGCCGTATGGATATGGGGATTGTATTGCTAAGAAGTTGATTGTCAGGGCGATAAGTAATAAATAGAAGATGATGAATCCCCAGTAGTTTATGTTTTGGTGGTCTTGGATGGGTTTGATAAATCTTTTTAAAGTAGGTCGTACCTGTTTATACCCTATCAACAAGATTGCAGCCAGTGAAAGTAGCACTGAGTAGATATTCAGTAGACTAAAGATGCTCAATAGGAATAAAATAGCGATCAAAAGGCAAATTCCTATTGAACTCGTAATGGAATTTTCTCTCTTTAGGTTATTATTTACAACCTTAGTTCCTAACACTTTAGCGATTAAATAAACCAAAGACAGAAAGCATAGAATTGATACATTCTTTATTGATAATTTAAAAGCTTCATCTATCGACAAGCTCTTCTTTATAGACTCATCAAATGCATAAAATACTGATAGTGAGATGATTATGTAAAGCAAAAAGAAGGAAATAGGGGTATAAAAAAGTGATTTTATTCTTTTATTATTAATAAATTGAACAATTCCAAATACTGATATACCTAATAACTGAATAAATAGAAGAAAGCTAAATAATTTAAAATTATTGAATGCATAAACGTGCATATTATGAAAATCATAATATACTCCTGCACATACTATTAAATAAAAGAAAATAGCTATTAAACAAAATATAAGCTTTTTATTGGGCATCATTGAAAGATTTCGCTTCTCTTAAATTAAAGAATAAAGGCTAAATTTTATTGAATATAAACTGAAAAAAACGTTTAGCAAAATTATGAATTACACCGTTTATTGGAAACACCTTAAAAAATAATATTATTAGGTAATGGTAAAGAAAAGCTAACCTCCTGAATGGATATAATTTAGAATACTTTTTAATAAATCTATGATTATTCTCAAATTGGGTTAAAAAGTGCGTTTCTGAAAGATTATTACCTAAAGATACTTTGACAGCCACATCATTTAAATTTATCATCTTACCAGCTAATCCTATTCTCAACCAAAGCTCCCAATCCTCCGCATATAATAAGTTTTCATTATAAGACACGTTAATATTCGTATTCTTTCTAACAAACAAAACCGAACTATGATGAAAAGGACACCTAAATAATATTTGCTTTCTGATTTGCTTATCAGAAATTGGATTTTTGAAAACAACATTGTTGTACGTAAAAGCAGTTCCGATCAATAAATAATCAGGATTTTTTACAAGAAAATTATACTGTTTTTCTAATTTATTTAGGTCAATCCATTCATCATCATCATCAATTCTAGCAATATAATCTGCTTTGGCTATAGAAAGAGCAAAATTTAAGGACTTTTGTAAGCCAATATTAACAATATTATTAAAAAGCTTAATCCGTTTATCTGAATTGGCTACTTTATTTAATATTTTATCAGTACCATCTGTACTACCATCATTTACAATTATAAATTCATAATCTCTGAGACTTTGGTTCTGAACAGATGTAATAGCTCTCAAAACAGACTTAATCCTGTTTAATGTTGATAAAATTATAGTTATCTTTGGCAATCGAAATTAATACTAATGTTAACAAAATTAAGAATATTGCCTTTTGTCATAATTATTTTGCTTTTATCATGCAAAGATAGAGCTTCGATTGAAGCAATTCAGGAAAAAAGTAAAATATCATCAACAGAAATTACTTTTTCAGAATATTGGAATTACATAAGGTCTAATACCAATATCGAGGATCAGAAAATATTAGAAATAAGAAGTCTAAAAAACAGGCATTTAAAATCTGTTGAAAAATTAAAAGCAACAGGCAAATGGGTTGGAAAATCAAACTCTAAATTTAGAAAAAAAACCAATATTGCCTATAACAATAAATTGAAAAGTATTCTGGGTGATAAAGATTTTCAGGCTTTTCAAAAAGCTAACACATCTTGGAAGAACATAAAGTAATCGACATTAGCCATACAATTAAACAAATAGCTGTTCAACTGAATAGTATAAATAAGACTTTCAAAATTAAAGAAAATAGACCTAACAGCATTAGAGAAATGGTTTGGGGACTATTTTCTGGTAAGAAATTTAAAAATATCAAAGCCCTACATGATATAAATCTAACCATAACTAAGGGAGAAACTTTTGGAATTGTAGGAAGAAATGGAAGCGGTAAATCAACTCTTTTAAATATTATAATGGAATCTATTAAACCAGATAAAGGAGGTTCTGTTATCACAGACGGAAAGCTTATACGACTTTCATTAGGTATGGGAGTAGACGCGAACCTCACCGCTAGAGACAATATTTATGTGAATGGTAGTGTGCTAGGACTTACATTTAAGAAAATAGGAATGATTTTTTCAGACATTCTAATTTTTGCGGGTCTTGAAGAATTTGTCGATACCCCGGTAAAATTTTATTCCAAAGGAATGAAGCAACGTCTATTATTTTCAATAGCAATGCATGCTGAAGCTGATATTTTTCTACTAGATGAGTTTTTTGGCGGAACAGGTGATCAGGATTTTAAGGTTAAATCAGATATAGCTTTTAAAGAAAAGATATTAGAAGGAAAGACTATTATTATAGTTAGCCATAATCTTAATATTATAACTCGGTATTGCAGCAAAGCTATTATGTTAGATAAAGGGAAGGTAGAAGCATTTGGAGATACGTCATCTGTGGTAAAAACCTACCAAAATTCATTCAAATAGAATAGGTGAAAAAACTAATAGATTTAATTCTACCCAGATTACCCGAAAGCAATAGATTCGAACGTATTTGGAAATTGGCTCAGGTAGATTTCAGGAAAAATTTTTATAATGATAAGTTAGGATTACTTTGGGCATTGCTTAACCCTGTAATGAGGCTGTTAGTGTTCTATTTCGCTTTTACATATTTAATAGTAAGAGTAAGAGAAGGGATACCAAATTTTGCATTATTTTTATTTTCAGCTCTGATATTTTGGATGGAATTTACAAAGACGATGAAGAGAGGAATGAAATTACTTTACCAAAAAAGGTATTTAATAGAAAATATTAAAGTTAACAAAATAGATTTGTATATATCCTTAGGTTTAGCTTCTATTATTGCATTTTCGTTTAATATTCTGGCTTATTTTGTTATTGCAATTTTCATGGGTACATCTTTTAGTTATACACTTTTTATCTTACCAATTCTAATATTAAATCTATACCTCATTTCTTTGGGTACTGGTATGATTTTATCTATTCTATATATATATTTTAAAGATATAAATCATTTATTAGACATTCTTGTATTATTCGGATTTTGGACTTCTGGTGTGATATTTCCTACAGAAAGTATACTTAAAATATTTCCTCCAATCTATTACATCAATCCATTCATGGGTATTTTTACAAATGTTAGAGCAATACTAGTTTATAAAGCTGAAATAAACTTCACAATCTTAAATATAAATTTACTAATGGGTTTATTAATTTATTTAATAGGTGTTACCGTTATCAATAAGTATTCACATCGTGCATTTGAGTATATATAGCATGAAATATTTATTTAAAAGAAAACAGATAGAAAAACCTGTAGAATGTGAAATTTTCTATGTAAGAGGTTATCAAAGATCAGGAACGAACTGGTTAAGTAATTTATTGAATTTGCACCCAGAGATAAACTGTAGCGGAGAATTCCACATGCAACATTTTTTTAGCGCGAAAAAGGCATATTTTTCGAGAAAATTTTACAGCAATGAGATCAATGAAGAGATAGAAAAATCATTTTATAATTTTACTGATAATTGTATTAAAAATGTATGTAAATATCATCTTAAATGTGGCGATAGAACACCCACTAGCCTAGAATCAACTTATACTCCAGGTAGAAAGAATATTTTAATCACAAGAGACGGAAGGGATTGTATAGTTAGTTGGGTATATCATTGCTTGAGAAAGCAAATTATTACTAATAAAATGTTGAAAAATCATAATACATTATTCTTAAACGATAATAATTACTTTGAATACAATAAAAGTGAATTATTATCGTCTGAAAAGTTTATTAAAAATCTATCTCGACAATGGAATAAAAGAATTTTGGAAGACTATACTACGGTTCAAAACGCAAAAAAAAACCAAATTGACATGCCAGTATATTGGCTCAAGTACGAAGACTTAATACTTGAAACTGAACTTAAACGAAAAGAGTTATACAAATTCTTAGGTGTTAATAGTGATAAAGCACAAAGGCTAGATGAGCTCACAACTCCTGGATTTAATGGTCATAATCCAAAAAATCATAATAGAATTGGAATAGCGGGTAGATGGAAAGAATATTTTACTGAGGAGCAGTTGCACTGGTTTAACGAAGTAGCAAAAGATGCTCTTGAACTAATAAATCTTAAAGATTGGGACTAATTTCAAAACCAAATAAACACATTTTTATTGGTGTTCTAAAAATTGCTATTAAATTTCCAATAGCACTTCTAAAACAAATTAATATAACAAATTGGAAAACTCTTAAGAGAGCAATATTAAATGAGCCGCCAGATTTAATATTTAACAATATAAAATCACTACTGCAGAACACTCAAGATTTCTCAATAAAGAAATCTTCCAAATCTATAAAAAATTTCATTAGAGAAATAGAGACTAATTATAAGGAGAAGGAAATAATCATATGCATTTCACATGAAGCAACTAGGACCGGAGCCCCTGCAATAATCATGAATATTGGAAAACATGTGAAAGAAGAAGCACTATATTTCCCAATTTTTATATTAATAAAAGGCGGGAGCCAACATTCTGATTTTTTAGATTTATCACCAACTTATCTTTTAGCAAATAGCAATTCTCAAAATAATTTAAAAAATGAAATTAAAATATTGTTAACTGAATTAAAAGGAATTTTCAAAATAAGAGCATGTCTGTTCAATTCTGAGGGATCTACGCATTTATTAAAGCCATTTACAAAATTAAATATTGAAAATAAAATATCTTTAGTTCATGAGATGGGAAATTATTACCCGCCCGATGCCTGGAAACATATTGATAAATATTCAAATACTGTAATATTTCCTTCTGAAATAATCAAAAGATATGCCAACATTAATACTCGTTTTTATCGAAGCACAACAGTTGTACATGGTCAAGGATTAATGAAAACGAAGCTCCTTCAGATGAGTAAACAAAATAGTAAAAAAGCAGTTTGTAAAAATTTAAATATTCCTTTCAATTCAACAATAGTGCTAGGCTGTGGATTAGCAGATGCAAGAAAAGGAATAGATCTATTTACATCAATTGCTATTCACACTATCAGAAATTTAGATAAAGATATTTATTTTATTTGGATTGGCGAGGCAAAAAGAAATGAAATTCAAATATGGGTTGAAAGGGATATTGAAACATCTAAATTATCAAATAAAATTCTCTTCATTGGAAGTATAAAAGACCCTTCTGCTTATTTTTGCGGTAGCGACATTTTTTTAATGAGTTCCAGAGGAGACCCTTTTCCTTGTGTCAGTCAAGAAGCCTTAGCTGCTGGTTTACCAGTTATTGCATTTAAAGATGCAGGAGGAACCCCAGAAATGTTAACAAATGAAACTGGCTTTGTCGTGCCTTATGCAGATGTAGTTACTGCTTCAATTAAGATCCGATATTTAGCTAAAAATCAAAACGTATTAGATAAAATGTCACTAAAATCTAGAAAGCACGCTGCTTTAAATCATTCTTTTAAGAAATATTACCATTCTATTAAAAAATATTGGAATTAATCTTTGTTAGTTTTATAAAGTCTACTTTATCCATGCTTTAATAAAACTCTTTAAAATAAAGGATCTAAATCCATATTTTATTTAAAACCATCAGTAAGCAGTTCAGCTTAACTACAAATATAATATTATCAAGAATCTATAGAATATGAAAATAAATAGAAAAGCAAAAAATACTATAAAAAAACTAAAAGATAGATTAACTCCTATTTCAATAAAAATTATAAGGAAATCAAAAATATTTTCTAAATCGTATTACGAAAAACAATCTAATCAGACTTTTTTATTTTTCGATCAAGCGGTGAACCACTATTGTATAACAGGCTGGAAAAAAGGTTTGAACCCTCACCCAATATTTGATACTAATTTTTATTTAAATAGCTATACTGATATCAAAGAAGCAAATATTAATCCTCTTATTCATTATATACAACATGGATATAAAGAACAAAGGGATCCTCATCCCTATTTTGATACTAAATCTTATTTCAGGAATTTTCCATATCTGTTAGAAAAAAACATAAACCCTATTACACATTATATAGAATATGGTGGTGTGTATGAAAAATACAGTCCTAATGCTTTTTTTAAAAACAATCAGTATCTTAAGAACAACAAAGACATAGCTTCATCCAAAATAGCTCCGTTGGTTCACTATTTAGAATTTGGTAAAAAAGAAGGGAGACATCCTAATAATTACATTAAATCATTTATAGAAAAAAATTATAATAATTCTAATTACCCATTAGAAAGAGGTAAGTGGAAGCAGGGTAAAATTATTCTGGCATCTCATGAAGCCACTAGGACTGGAGCTCCAATGATCATTTTAAAAATCGCCAAAATATTATCAGAAAAATATAAATACAAAATCACTTGTTTATTATTAAGTGGAGGTGAATTGGTAAAAGAATTTGAAAAATACTCATCCAGATTAATAAAATTATATGAATATCCAAATTATCAGAAATTAGATCAAGCTGGATACAATCAATTAATTTATGAAACTATTGGCACCCAAAAGCCATTGTTTTCACTTATTAATTCCGCTGCATCTCATAAATTATGTAAATCACTTTATTTACTTAAAATTCCATTTTTCTCTTTAACGCATGAGTTTGCTGATCCATTTAGGCATGAGGAATTTCTTAATGTTATGAATGCAGAGAAAGTAATTGTGCCAAGCAAAATCGTTAAGAGTTCAATTGAAAAAAAATACGCAAAAAAATTTAATAATATACTTATTAGAGGTCAAGGTGTATTGCATGACAACTTTGGTTCAAAAAATAAAGTAACAGCACGTAGGGTTATCAATCAAGAATTAGGAATTAAGGATGAAGATATACTGATCTTAAGTAGCGGATATGTGCATGGTCGAAAGGGTAAGGATGCATATTATCATATTGCTCTTGATTATCTAAATTCATATTCTGAAGACAGTAATGTATATTTTGTTTGGTTAGGCCATTATGACCCAAGTAACTTTGATAGTTTGGAGTATTGGATAAATTTTGATAGGCACAAATTAGATATATGGGACCGAATTAAATTTATTGGTGCTAAAGAAGAGGTTGAAAATTATTTCTTAGCTGCTGATATATTTCTACTTCCATCTAGAATGGACCCTTTTCCATGTGTGATCCTGGAAGCTATGGCTTGTAATTTACCTGTTGTATGTTTTGAAAACTCAATTGGATCTTCAGAAATAATTTCTCACTATGAAAAAAGTGTAGCGTCTTATATGAACATAAGAGAGATATCTAATAAACTTCATAACTTAGTACATAATATAGACCTTAGAATAGAAATAGGTCTTTGTAATAAAGCAATTGTTGATAAAAACTTCGATTTTGATAATTATGTTGAAGATTTATTAGGTATTATATCTCAAAATACCGACGAAAATATTAGAAATTTAAAAACAGAGAATGATCCAATAAAAATAATAGCTCTTTGCTCGGATTGGGGTCTTAGTGGAGTCAACGCGGCTTTAGAAGCATTGGGTAAGGAACTTATAAGCAGAGGTCATGATTTTAGAATTCTCTTCACACAGCATCAAGATGTAGTTAAAAATAGTACTAAATCTAATAAGGAGAGCGATATTAATATGACAGAACTACCCCATGCTTTTTTGCCAGAAAAAATATTTGGCGTAAAACATTGGTGGTCAGAAATAATTGGGCATTACGAAAGTAATTCGCCTTCTATAATGATAACAACTTATGATTTTAGTGCTGGCTGTGTTGTTCCTGCATTGTCTAATAATGTAGGTGTGATTACTTGGGTTCAGTCCGATGACCCTGATTATTATGAACAAACAAATAGAATTGGACGTTACTCAAATAGAATTGCTGTGGTTTCTGATTTTCTTAGTGAATCGATACAGGAGATAAATACAAGTTTTAAAGAAAAAATAAAAACTGTCTATAATAGTACAGTGAAACTTAAGGAAATATCAGCAGAAAGAACTGATATCATAAATAAAGGACCCATCAAGATAATATATACAGGAAGGTTAGTTCAGTACCAAAAAAGAATTCTTGATTTCATAGATTTAGTTGCAGCTATGGATAAAATTAATTTAAATTATAATTTGACATTAGCAGGACAGGACACAACAGGGGGTGAAATCGAAACTCAACTAAAAACTGCCTTTAAAGATCATATAGATTCTAATAGGGTCAGACTAACTGGAAGGTTAACCAGATCAGAATTATTTCAAGAACTTCAAAACCAACATATATTTATGCTTCTCTCAGATTTTGAGGGATTACCTCTCTCTTTAGGAGAAGGAATGAGTCAGGGCTGCGTACCTGTAGTATCGGACATTCAAAGTGGGATAAAAGAGTTAGTAGTGGACAATGTGACAGGCAAAATAATAAAAACCAGAGATTACAATAAATGGGCGAAGGAAATTGAAATTTTGTCGAGTAATAGGGAAGATTTATTAATTTTATCTAATAATTCACGTGAACATATACGTAAGAATTTTACTGCAGAACATTCAGCTGATAAATTTGAAGAAATGATAAAAGAAATAGATAATAACATTAGAACTAAAACCTATCAAAGACCTCCAGTTATTAAGTCATTTAATAAAACTGGTGATGTCTTATTAAATCAATTCATGCAAAATATTTAATTTTGATAAGTCATAAATATAAGTTTATATTTTTTCATGTTCCTAAAGCTGCAGGAACCTCTATTATAAAAAGTTTCAAATATCATCTTAAAGATGATGTTATAATAAATGAAGATGATCATGAATTGACTAAATGGTTGGAAGAGACTGATATAATATGGCCAAATCATATTCCACCCTCATATTTGTACTACTACCTCAATCCTAAAAGTATATTTAACGAATATTTTAAATTTGCTTTTGTACGTCACCCATATGATCTTCTTATATCTATGTTTCATTATGCAAAACAGAAAGAGGCAAATATTTATAAGATTTCAAAAATAAAAATTCCTGATTTTACAAAAAACATATTAGAGTCCAAATCGTTTTCTGATTGGATTAAAACAAAAAACTTTGGTAGCCCACAATATGATTTTCTGAGAAATGAATCTGGGCTTATGGTAGACTATATAGGAAAAACTGAAAATATTCAGAATGACATTAATCATATTTGTAGAACTATAAAGTTACCACTTGAGATAACTTTAAATCATGATAATAGATCTTCTCATAAGGCATGGGATGAATATTTGACAAAAGATTCTGAGGAGTTAATATACAATGTCTTTCAAAAAGACTTTACAACCTTTAATTACGATAGAATAAATACTTAACATTGATAAGTCACAAATATAAATTTATATTTTTTCATGTACCAAAGGCTGCTGGCAGTTCAATACTAAGTGCTTTCAAAAAACATCTCGGATCTGATATAGTCATCAACGATGAAAATAAGAATCTAGTACGATGGTTGAAATATAACAGTAGTGTGATATGGCCTAACCATATCACACCTACCCACCTTCTCAAATATTTAGGTCCTGAAATATTCTATTCATACTATAAATTTGGTTTTGTGCGAAACCCATATGAACGGCTTGTATCATTTTATCACTATACTAAACAAAAAGAAGAAAAGATATATAAAGAAAAAGGAATAGATCTGCCACCATTTTCGCAGAACATTATTAATTCAAATAATTTTTCTGATTGGATAAAGACTGGAAATTTTGGAAATGCACAATCTAATTTTTTAAGTAATCCTAATGGCGAATTACTTGTTGACTTTATTGGGCAAACAGAAAACTTACAAAACGACATCAGTTATATATGTGGCTATCTTAATATTCCTAAAATATTGATACCCCTAAAAAATGAAAGTAATCATAGTTCATATAAGTCTTATCTTAATAGTACTAATATTAAAGCTATAAATGCTAGGTATGATAAAGACTTTTCAAACTTTTCCTATAAAAAATTAAATGACATTAATCTTCATTTAAAAGATGATACTTCAAGGAAATTAGATAATATAAATATAATATCGATTAAAGGCAATAATAGATGGACAAACATACCTCTAAAAACAACCAATCAAACAATCAGACTACACCCAAATAGCTATAAAGAAGAAGACCAAGAAATTTTAATTCAAATTATTAATACTAATGCTCAATATTTAAATATTGAAGCTCAAACTACTAATGAAAAATCTTTTAATAAAAAGATAAAAGTTATAATTGAACATTTAAATTCGTTAATTATATATGAAAATGATTTATACCATAACAATCAAATGAATATTTTACTTCCTTTAGGTAAATCATGTAATAGGATTATAAAAATAAAGGTATTAATAACTGAAAATTATAGTAGCGATAATTTTTATTGTGGAATAGATTTTAACCTTAGTTTAAAGAAATAATCAGCTTTTTATCTCATTAAACTTTTCAACAATATGATTAATGCCCCTTTTATTTACAATATAGTTTAGTGAACTTTTTTGAGATGTTGTTTTTCCTCGTAGCTTAACTGGTTTATCAACATCTGTAACGTGTTCTGGATTTATATAGAGAGGTTTGCTAATATTTTCCTTTTCCCAATTACCTGGCAGATCAGAATAGTTTGAAGTTAGAATCGCTGTATTCGAATGTATGATGCCAGGAACGTTTGTAAACCATCCAAGTTTATGTTGTAGTGTACCATGATGACATACATAAAATGTTGTAACATCAGCCCAAGATAAACTTAAATTTATTGTCTTCCCAATGAGCACTTTAAATGACAAATTTAACTCGACAAATAAATCCTTAATTTTAGAAAACTCTCGCATCTCACCTTCTACTGATATCTTATGACTTCTATTCACTCTTTTAAGAGGCGAATATGGATAACTGAAACCATCTACTATAAAGAAGGTATTATCGTCACATTCTTTAATTTTTTGAATTAATTCGGAATAAAAATAGACCATATTTGTAATTGTCCTAGCGCCCAATCGAAAAGATAACCAAACAATATTTCTATATCTTCTCTTAACATCTTCTATTTCTTCGACACATTTATTACTGATGTAATTTTTACTATTCTTAAGTATTTGAATAGATAACTTCTCTTTTATATAAAAACCTGAGACGGGGCATAACAATAATCTTTTTGTTTTCAGATGTTCACTAAATGCAATATTACTTTTAGGCCGTAATCTATGGTACCTAATTATCTTTGTCTCATCAATTTGAGTAAAAATATGCTCTAATTTGCCTAATGGTTCCTCTAATAGAATGATGTAATTGATATTGTTGATATATTTATTGTCAATTAATTCGCTGATAAAAGCTAATTCATTCCATAGATGATGTGCAAAATGCCTACTTCTTAATAAAAGAACTAGGTCAAAGCTTTCCAACTTTAATCTCTCAACTAAAATTGAATAATTATCAAGAATATATATATCAAACCTTCTAATAAATTTTGGGAATTCATTATTTATTTGTCTTAATGGAGTATAAATATTTTTTTCTGGAATATATACAGCCAAAAGTTCTTGCCATACATCGCCTATTATTACATAAAATATTGATCCAGCATCATCAAAGCGATAAAAAGTATATTTTAAATAGAATTCAAAATAACTATCGATACAAGCACAAATATTATCGGAAAATGGAGATTTAAATGCAAATTTAGTATCTCGTAAAATATTTCTGGAATATTCTAAAGCTTTATTAAGCCTATTATAATCCCTTCTATTAGTTAATTTGCCAATAGAAATACTTTTCTTCGCCAAAGGAAGATTCGCTAATTCATCTCTTTCTAATTTGCTTCCTACTTTCAATTTATGAAGAACACCAATAATATTAATTTCCAAAGACTATAAATATTTAATAGTTTTTAAATTATTAGTTCGTTATTAACATATCTCGATAATCGCTTAGCACAACATCGAAAGTTAAAGAATTGAAATTACTGACTATTTCTGCTGGATCTAAGACTATTTTATTTAGTAATGGCTTGGGTGGTATATCTAAATTCAGATCTACGAGATTATTAAGTCTAGTTAAAACCTTTGGATCAAAAAGACCATCCTTAAACATAGATTCATACTCTATAGTTAATTTATTTGGGTAATGTTCAAGCCATCTTTCGTAAAGGTTCTGATTAATAATAGCATTTAGAATAAACTCCTTACATTCTACTGGATCAATATCTAATGATATTTTATCCAGTTTTTCATTATTCTTTAAATGCCAAACCTTCCGATTACGAGCACTTTCTCTAGAAACATATTGATTAAACTTATTATTTCTAATAACATGTATAATTTTAGCATCGTATTTCTCTAAAAGTTTAAGTAAAAAAGGCTCTTCTAATGGTAAATGCCATATCGGATTGAAGTGATGCCAAGAATTATATTTTATATCAATAAGTATATATTCCTTATCAGTCTTAGATCGTAAATTATTAATGTACCTTCTAAAAATTCTTTCAGAGTTAGCTCGACTTGGATAATGAAGGTGCCTATTTTTCTCGGCAATCTTTTTCTTGAATAAGTGGAAACTATACTCAGATTTTTTTTCATACATTTTACTATGAAAAATCTCACCATAATTTTTTACATATTTAGTAGAATCTAAACCTTTTTGTAATACTGTGGTGCCACTTCTTTGTTGCGCACAGATAACTATTAACTTTTTCATTTATAACTTGTATTATAATTTCCAATCAATTTGACCAGTCTTTTTCATAAAAGGTTTTGACCTTCTACTTCGTTTAAACACTACCATGCTGTCATAGAAATGTATAAATTCTATATTTCGAGTATAAAAGTCTTGGCTAAAATCTGGTTTACTTTTACTATGATATGCATTGACTTGATCTATTAACTCCTTAGAAAACTCAATAAATGATCTACTATCTTTGTATCCTCCCCTATAGTCATCCCAATAACTTGTATGACAGTCCTCACATACATAAATACCATTCTTCGTAAGAGTTGAAAATAATTCTTTAAAAGTAAGTATTTGATGGTCATTGAAATGACTTCCATCGTCAATAATTACATCAAAAGTTTCATATTCTTCTTTAATCGATCTTAAAAAACCTTGATCACCTTGGTCACCTATACGAATTTGTATTTGTTCTTCTTCTAAATTCTTACACCCAGGACTTATATCAACACCTACTATTTCTACTTGATCTCCGAAGTATTCCTTCCACATTTGCATAGATCCACCCCGATTTACACCTATCTCAAGCATCCTGAATGGCTTCCCTCTAAGACGATCAAAGTAAAATTCATATACTTCAAAATAATGTAACCACTTAGAAATGACTCTTTTATCATTATTTAAAAAGTATTTTAACAAACTTGTTTCGCTAAAATTCCTGTGAGGGAATTCTAATTTTTTAAATATTTCTTTGAATTCTAACATTTTAATTCGATTTTTTCCAATCTAACTTACCAGTTTTTCTGGTAAACGGTTTTCTACTTTTCCCCTTATTAAAAACAACAATACTATCATAAAATGTCATAGATTTTATATTTCTTGTATAATAATTTGGAGAAAATTCTTCCTTTTCCTTGGAATGGAAAGCATTTAGTGAGTCTATTAAGGATTTACTGTATTCTATAAAGGAGTTTTTGTTTAAGTACCCCCCTCCGTGACTTGGCCAATAACTAGTATGACAATCTTCACATAAATATATTCCATCGTCTTTTACTGATTCAAAAAGATTAGTAAAAGAAATAATTTGGTGCTCATTAATATGACTACCATCATCAATAATAATATCAAAATATTCAAACTCATCAATAAGGCTCTTTAAAAAAGAAGGATCTGCCTGACTACCTATTCGTATCTCTATTCCTTTTTCTTCTAATGCTTTACAGCCAGAATCTATATCAATACCTACTATTTTTGATTGCTCTCCAAAATATTTCTTCCACATCTGAAGTGAACCACCTCTATTGACTCCTATTTCAAGAATCTTTAAATTCTCTTTATTTCTGAATCTATAAAAAATTTTCTCATAGATCTCAAAGTAGTGTATCCATTTAAAAATAATTTTTTCCTCATTCTCCAAAAAGTATTTGATCAAGTCATTTTCCTTGAAATTGATATAAGGAAAATTTAGCATTCTTGCTTTAGCTTTAAGGTTATTCATTTTATCGGTATGATATTTTATTCAAAAAAAAAGAGATTGGAATAATCCAATCTCTTACAAAGTTAGTTTTAATTATGTATTATAATACTACTTAGCTAAAACCATTTTCCTTGTTTCTACTGTCCTTCCGTCTATTATAAGTTGGTAACTATAAGTACCAGAAGAAAGATCCTGAGCATCTACAGCTAATTCACCTTCTCCAACGTGATCGATAGAAACTTCTCTAAGAAGCTGACCATTTGAACCAAATATATTAATACTTGAGTTTTGAGCATCAGTAGGCACTACATATTTAATGTAAGTCTGGCCATTGAATGGGTTAGGCGTATTTTGTTCTAATTCCGCAAGATCATAGCTTGTTAAAGTAACATTAGAATTATTTATACTAGACCCATTTCCAGATGTAATTAATTCTTCTAAAGCATCTATTCTATCAGATTGTGCATTAATTATAGTCTGTTGATCTTTGATAGCATTAACTAAAATATACTTTAATTCTGAATCATGAATTTGAAGAAATTTCTCTTCGGAAGTAATTTCACCCTCTTCATTTCTTTCAATAAATGTGTTATCACTTACAAAATCTGGCGCAATTTTTTGTAATTCTTGCGCAATCAAACCTACAAAGGCTCTATTCGTTGTAGTCCCATGATCACCCGTGTAATCATATGAAACTGGATTCATTTCTAATAATGTTTCTAATCCCAAATCAAATTGATTTACATTTTTCTTCAATCTTGAGTCTGAAGTTACATTGGTACCTCCCATAACAGTGGCATTTCCACGAATATCAACTTGGCCGTTCGCCTGAATTGTCATTCTTGCCAAAGATGCATTGCTAGTTTTGAATTCTATAGGAGCGGCATTTTGAGTAATTAATTGCAGAGGCATTGTTCCCTGATGTGTTAATGCACCTTGACCATTTGCAGCTCTTGAAAACCTTGTGCCAAATGCAGAACCGTCACCATTATGAAAATCAATTGCAGCACCTCCAGTAGAAGTTCTATCACGACCAACAATCACTCTTGCTAATGCTGAACCAGCTTCTGATCCCACAACTAAGGTTTTATTAAGTGCTTGGTTTTCGCCAGAACTAACAACTTTAAATTGTCCATAAGACAAGCTCGCACAAAATGCGAAACACATAAGTAATATTATTTTTTTCATTTTAAAAGATTTTAAGAATTCTGACAGTTAAGCCAGATCATAAGTTTAACAATAAGATTTTAAGAATATCCAAATTTAAGGTTCCGCTGTGCGGAAAGTAAACATTGATGTCTTTCCATCAATAATACAAATATACTATGTTTATTTCAATAAAAGAATCCCCAAAAAGAGGGAATTATGACATTTATTAAGATTAACACATTAATTCAGACGATTTCATTGGTTTTAAACCACATTTTTCATCAAACTAATGTCAATTATTTTTGCTCTTCCGCGACTTTTATTCAAAATCTGCTCTCTAACTGATGACAAATATTCAATTTTGTAGATTTTATCGATTAGAGTCGCATCATATTATGATAAAGAAATATACATCAAGCTACTCATCTATATGACTTTACATATAGACATATATACTATATAAGTGAACCACAGAGACTATTTTTGGCTGATTATCGCTTTGAGCGCTTGGATCTCAGCATCTTGTTCTTAGGTCGCTTTGATCATCATCGGAATCAAGTCTATGTAATTTTTTGATTTGATGTTCATTTCTTCTCCATTCTTATGTATTGCAGATCCTTTCTCCGAGACTAAGTCTGGCAGGATCGCTTCCACTTCTTGTGCGAAAGCCCCATCTCTGACCTTCAGATAACTTAAGATCGGGAAATTCATCTGATCTAAACTCATATGTCACTGGATTAAGCTGTTTAATTGTCCCTGTGGCACCAGCTATACTGACAATGTCTCTCTTCAGCTTGATGTCAGAAGCAGCCATGAGCTCTCCTGTGAAATTACCATCTCCATTGACATCTAAGTCAAAAGATGGTGTGCTGTCATTGATTCCAACTCTACCGCTTTCTCTTAGGGTAAGAAATCCACCAGTTGTATTTAAAGTTGTTGCTCCTCCATTTGCATTTCTAAGACTGACTGTATTCGGTGCGTTTCCTACAAAGATGAGTCCACCTGCATTATAAGCGACACCACCAACAAGAGATGTACCACTGTACATATCATATCCAGTGGAAGTAAAGGAAGGAAATCCACCTGATGTTTCAGCCTCCACAGCTATTCTGCCATTTTCTACAGTCAGTTTTTCTTTTGCACTTGTCGTACCAACTAAAAACTCACCTGCGTTGATAAACATAGCCTTTTGATTATCACTAGTATTGAATCTAATTTCACTTTGAGCATCTAATATTATATCATCACTATTAGTTTCTATAAATAAGTCAGTTGTATTATGCCTTATAAATCCATCTTGGGTGTTTCCATCCATAAAATCTATTCCTCTGGTTCCTCCGCCCCTAAGTTCCATCAAACCTCCAAGACTTAAGGTCATAGCGCTTACATTAGTGTTGCTAATACTAGTACCTAAGAAAAACTTATTACTCGCGAAATCATAAGATAAAAAGGCTTCATCTCCACCAGAATCACGCCAACCAAGCGATGCTTCTCCCGTGTCGTTAGAGGTATGTTCAAAAATCAAATCTGGGTCATTATTCTTAATGGTAGGGTTTTCAGTACCCGTATATGGATTTCCGGAACCTAATCCTCCCCATTGAGCATGTAATTATTGTCCTGCACAAATGCAAAGCAATAGTGTTGAAAATCGTTGCATAATAAATGTTTGATTTAGTAAAAAAAACATTGTTCTTTTAAGTTTTGACATGATCAAAAAGGTGTGTCAATCGCAATACCGCTTAATGCATGAACTTGCATTCTGCTAATAAGTATGAATTATATACATTTGCGGAAAAATAAGACAAAATGAACATAGCTGTCGTAGGTACTGGATATGTAGGCTTAGTTACTGGAACTTGCTTTGCTGAAACAGGTAACAA
>Ga0209831_1001823_pt1 | contig 19119 bp, 1 predicted proteins | sample Maine_Asex4_meta_FD_187451 | JGI IMG/M metagenome (GOLD analysis project Ga0209831, IMG submission 187451) | Marine algal microbial communities from Maine, USA - Maine_Asex4_metaG (SPAdes) (version 2) | ecosystem: Host-associated > Algae > Red algae > Unclassified | place: Maine, USA | collected...
GTTTGAACCGCAACCACATCACCATTCGGATCGAGCAGATTAACGGTAATACCTTCTAAGTTGCGATCGCCCGCATCATCATTATCATCGTCGCGAGTAACGTTACCTGCGATACTGGCAGGAACTTCATCAACAAAGTTCTGGGCAACTACGCTTTCACCAATAGCAACGCTAACTTCTATTTCACTATCATTTGCACCTTCAACGTCAGTGACATCTACAAAGTCAGCAGCGTTGATTTGCTCGATGGTGTAATCTCCAGGAGTCACATCTTCAAACAGATAGTTACCATCGCCATCAGTAGTTTGAGTGGCAACCGTTACCCCTGCAATATCAATGAGATTAACTGTAATACCAGCGAGATTTCTCTCTCCCGCATCATCGTTATTATCATCACGGCTCACGTTACCCGCGATACTGGCAGGAACTTCATCAACGAAATTCTGGGCAACTACGTTTTCACCAATGCCGACAGTGACAGCAATTTGGCTATCATTTGCCCCTTGAACGTCACCTACATCAACAAAGTCGGTGTCATTTGCTTGAGTAATCGTATAGTTACCAGGAGTAACGTCGGCAAAGATATAATCGCCATTCGCATCAGTTGCAGTAGTTAGAACATTACCCGCGCCATCTTCAAGAGTGACGGTAATACCTGCTAGGTTTCTCTCTCCCGCACCGTCATTATCATCATCACGACTCACGTTACCAGCGATACTAGCAGGAACTTCATCAACAAAGTTTTGAGCAACTACGTTCTCACCAATAGCAACGCTAACCTCAATCTGGCTATCGTTTACGCTATCAACGTCTATAACATCAACGAAATTAGGATTGTTCTCTTGAGCAATGGTATAGTCGCCAGGAGTCACATCCTCAAACAGGTAGTCACCACTGGCATTTGTAGTTTGAACCGCAACCACATCACCATTCGTGTCGAGCAGATTAACGGTAATGCCTGCTAGGTTTCTGTCTCCCGCATCATCATTATCATCATCGCGAGTAACGTTACCTGCAATACTGGCGGGAACTTCATCGACAAAGTTTTGAGCGACTACGCTCTCGCCGATACCAACGCTAACCTCAATCTGGCTATCATTTGCACCCTCAACATCGGTGACATCAGTAAAGTTAGCAGCGTTTTCCTGAACAATGATGTAATCTCCAGGAGTGATATCTTCAAATCGATAGTTGCCATCAGCGTCAGTATTAGTCGAAACCGTGTCGCCGTTGGCATCAATTAGATTGACAGTAATACCCGAAAGATCGATATCGCCTAGATCGTCATTATCATTATCGCGACTGACGTTACCCGCGATACTGGCAGGAATCTCATCAACAAAGTTTTGAGCAACTACGCTTTCGCCAATAGCAACATTAACAGCTATTTCGCTATCGTTTACCCCATCGATATCTTTGACATTAACAAAGTCAGTATCATTTTCTTGAACAAGAATATAATCGCCAGGAGTTACATCCTCGAATAGATAGCTACCATCAGCTAGAGTTTGAGTCGTGGTGACAAGATCTCTATTCGTGTCTAGCAGATTAACAGTGATACCAGAGAGGTTTCTGTCGCCGATATCATCGTTATCATCATCACGACTGACGTTACCAGCAATACTGGCAGGAATCTCATCGATAAAGTTGCGATCGATTACATTCTGACCAACACCGACAGAGACAGCAATCTTGCTATCATTGACCCCATCAATATCTGTGACATCAACGAAATCAGTATTATTTTCTTGAACGATGGTGTAGTCGCCAGGAGTCACATCCTCAAACAGATAGTTGCCATTCGCTAAAGTAACGGTAGTCGCAACTATATCGTCGTTACGATCGAGTAGATTAACTGTAACTCCCTCTAAATTGCGATCTCCATCTTCATCATTATCGTCGTCACGACTGACATTACCAGCGATACTGGCAGGAATTTCATCGACAAAGTTGCGCTCGATCACATTTTCACCAATACCAACAGTGACGTTTATCTCGCTATCATTTGCTCCCTGAACATCGGTAACATCAACAAAGTCAGTGCCATTCTCTTGAACGATGGTGTAATCGCCAGGAGTCACATCTTCAAACAGATAGCTACCATCAGCTAAAGTCTGAGTCGTAGCAACTAGATCTCTATTTGTATCCAGCAGATTGACGGTGATACCTTCTAGATCGATCTCTCCTGCATTATCATTGTTGTTATCTTGAGTGACGTTGCCCGCAATACTGGCAGGAATTTCATCGACAAAGTTGCGCTCGATTACGTTTTGACCCACGGCAACAGTGACGGCTATCTCGCTATCATTGACACCATCGATATCTGTGACATCAACAAAGTCAGTGTCATTCTCTTGGACAACAATATAATCGCCAGGAGTCACATCTTCAAACAGGTAGCTACCGTCGGCTAAGGTTTGAGTCGTAGCTACTAGATCTCTATTTGTATCCAGCAGATCAACCGTAATACCTGCAAGGTTAATCTCTCCCGCATCATCATTGTTGTTATCTTGAGTGACGTTACCAGCGATACTGGCAGGGATTTCATCGACAAAGTTGCGCTCGATTACGTTTTGACCCACGGCAACAGTGACGGCTATCTCGCTATCATTGACACCATCGATATCTGTGACATCAACAAAGTCAGTATCATTTATTTGCTCGATGATGTAATCGCCAGGAGTCGCATCTTCAAACAGATAGCTACCATCGGCTAAGGTTTGAGTCGTAGCTACTAGATCTCTATTTGTATCCAGCAGATTGACGGTGATACCTTCTAGATCGATCTCTCCCGCATCGTCATTGTTGTTATCTTGAGTGACGTTACCCGCGATACTGGCAGGGATTTCATCGACAAAGTTGCGCTCGATTACGTTTTGACCCACGGCAACAGTGACGGCTATCTCGCTATCATTTACTCCATCGATATCGGTGACATCAATAAAGTCTGTATCGTTAAGTTGTTCGATGATGTAATCACCAGGAGTCACATCTTCAAACAGGTAGCTACCGTCGGCTAAGGTTTGAGTCGTAGCTACTAGATCTCTATTTGTATCCAGCAGATCAACCGTAATACCTGCAAGGTTAATCTCTCCCGCATCATCATTGTTGTTATCTTGAGTGACGTTACCAGCGATACTGGCAGGGATTTCATCGACAAAGTTGCGCTCGATTACGTTTTGACCCACGGCAACAGTGACGGCTATCTCGCTATCATTGACACCATCGATATCTGTGACATCAACAAAGTCAGTATCATTTATTTGCTCGATGATGTAATCGCCAGGAGTCACATCTTCAAACAGATAGCTACCGTCAGCTAAAGTCTGAGTCATTGCAACTAGATCTCTATTTGTATCCAGCAAATTGACTGTGATCCCAGAGAGATTAATTTCCCCAGCATCGTCATTGTTGTTATCTTGAGTGACGTTACCAGCGATACTTGCGGGAATCTCATCAACAAAGTTGCGGTCGACTACATTTTCGCCAATAGCTACGCTAACTTCGATCTCACTATCGTTTGCACCCTGCACATCAGCGACATCAACAAAGTCAGTATCATTAATTTGCTCGATGATGTAATTGCCAGGAGTCACATCCTCAAATAGATAGCTACCATCCGCTAAAGTTGGAGTCGTAGCAACTAGATCTCTGTTTGTGTCCAGCAGATTGACCGTAATACCTGCTAAATCGATCTCTCCTAGATCGTCATTATTGTTATCTTGAGTGACGTTCCCCGCAATACTGGCGGGAATCTCATCGACAAAGTTTTGTCCTGCAAGACTTTCTCCCGCGCCAAGGGGAACTACGATTGTGCTGTCATCCTTTGCACCTTGAACATCAGACACATCAACAAAGTCAGTGTCGTTAGCTTGGGTAATTGTATAGTTACCAGGAATTAAATCCTCAAACAGATAATTACCATTTGCATCAGTAGTAGTAGTTAGAATGTTACCCGCACCATCATCGAGGGTAACGGTAATACCTGCTAAATTGCGATCGCCAGCATCATCATTATCATCATCACGACTGACGTTACCAGCGATTCGACCCAGCTCATCAACAAAATTATTATTGATTCTAGTTTCACCAGCACCGAGGGCAACTTCAATCTCGCTGAGATTACTGCCACCATCAGCATCGCTAACATCACCGAAGCCAGTTAGGTTGGTTTGTCTAACTGTATAGTCACCAGCTAGTAAATCTTTGAATTCGTAGTTACCGCTAGGATCGGTTGTAGTAGTAGAGATATTGCCCAAGCTGTCTTCGAGGGTAATGGTAATTCCCCCAAGATTGCGATCGCCAAGATCGTCATTATTATCATCGACCTTGACGTTACCCTGGATGCGTCCTAATTCATCGACAAAATCGTTACCGAGGTCGTTTTCTCCTGCAACAAGCGCCACGTTTAAGAGGTTATCGTTATCGACATTAGCCGTTTCGCGATCGCCGTCTAAAACATCATTGGTGCTGCTATCGAATTCGCTAACATCACCGTAACCAGTTCGATTAACCTGTCTGACCTGATATTGTCCTGGAAACAGATTGGTAAATTCGTAGTTACCGTCGGCATCTGTTTGAACAGTTTGGATTACCTGATTCGTGCCGTCGAGTAACTCTACATCGATACCAACCAAATCGCGATCGCCAGTATCATTATCATCAGTGTCTTCACTAACGTTACCTGCAATCCTGCCGTATTCGACATCAACAAAGTCGTTGCCAGTATCTATCTCTTTGGCAGCCAAACTAACATTTAGAATATTGTCGTTGGCAACTGCATCGACATCAGCATCATCTAAACCATCGTTAACGCTATCCTGTTCGGAAACATTACCATATCCAGTTGGCTGAGTTTGAGCGACGGTATAGTCTCCCGCCAAGACATTAGCGAAGGTATAGTTACCGTCATTATCTGTAGTTACTGTCGCAACTAAATTATTGCTGTCATCAAACAGAGTGAGAGTAATACCTGAAAGATCTTCTTCTCCCGCACCATCATTATTAACGTCAGCAGAGACATTACCTTTGATTTGACCGATGGGTACAAAGCCGAAATCTACAGTTAGATCGCTGTCGTTATCATTCGCATCATCAGAAATGCCGTCTGGTTCGGTTTCTCGGTCGTTAAGTGGTTCGGTATTGACCGCTAGATCGATAATTGGTGAGGTAACAACTGTGCCAACACCAGACTGTAAACCATTGCTATCGCCGTCTTCTTGATTGTCGGCATTATCGGCATTGGCTGAAGCTAGAGTATTGCTGGCTAATGCACCCGTGCCGACAAAATTACTGGAGGGAATAGCTATTTGATATCTACCGGTTGGCAACTGGGTAAAGAGATAGTTGCCGTTAACATCTGTAGTTGCAGTAACAGGATTGCCGTTTGTGTCTAAAATGCGATCGCCATTATCATCATAGAGTTCGAGTTCGACATCCTCAATACCGTCTTCGCCGCTATCCTGTACGCCATTATTATTTGTATCTTCAAAAACAGTCGAACCAACGCTAAGGTTAATAATATCAATACTGTCGGAGCTTATGCCACCATAGTTATTGAGATCGGTAGCATCATCAACACCATCGACATTATTGCCGTTGCGCTCACCATCGGGTGCGCCAGAAACTCCAGGAGCATCCGAGCCTGTCGGGTTAGTAAAGCTGGTATCAGGAGTACCCTCAATAGGCAAGCTAGTGTATGTTACCTCGGCAGTATTGGTTACGGTCGAACCAGGAGTAAGATCTGCAACCAGATCGGCTTGGTAGGTAACAGTAATCGTTTCTCCAGGGGCAACAGAAGCGATGGTAAAATCGACTAAACTAGCAGAAGAATTTTGAGCGACGGTATCTAAAGTATTAGTACTAGAGCCTATTTGAACACTACGAATATTTTCTAGTTCGGTGCTTAGAGGCTGGTCGAATAGGCGAACTTCAAAGGCAGTAGTGTTACCAGAGTTAGTATAGGTGACGGTGAAATCTACCACGTCTCCCGCATCGGCATCTTCTACGCTTGCCTCTTTGAGGACATTGCTAATATTCGGTTCGACAATCTCTATATCAACTGAGTTGGGAGTTGTAACGCTCTGATTGTTGCCGTAGGAAATCGTGAAGTTATTCTCTAGGGTTAATCCATCTTGGTTAGTAGCAATATTTTCGACGATCGCGTTAAATTCTAAGACCGCGTACTCTTTGTTATTACCTGCTAGAGCCTCGTCATCGTTGTTAAGAATATTACCTAGATTAAAGACGGGATTAGTGTCACTAACAGGATTGAAGGCATTACCAGCATCGTTCTGGGCATTAATCGCTTTTGTTGGCGTAATGTTAGCAATGTTGCTCTGATTTCCCTGAATTCTAACGCTAGAATCCCCATTGGGATTTGCGATCGCTGGAGGATTAGTGTTAGTACCGACAAAGCTGATATCTTGAGGACTATCGGCAACTAAAGCAACTTTTGCCGAACCGTCGTTGAGATACTTGAGTCCTGTAGGTAGAATATCTTCAACTTTTAGATTATCGATCTGTCCTTCGGGTAGGTCTACTAGTAGGCGATAGCGGACAACCTCACCGATGGTGACATCTTTAACACCGTCGTTATCTAGATCGTCGGTAGAACCCTCGGAAGTACTGACAAATACCTTAGTGGGAATCAAGCCAGGAGTAGTGAGACTCGCACCGTCCGTATCGGCATAGTTATTTAATGCGCCTGCTGCACCATCAGCACCATTTCTCTCACCATTTGCCGTACCAGTAGCGCCAGGAGTATTTGAACCTGTAGCATTGTTAACCGTTCCCGATCCAGGCAGGGTGGTGTAAGTAACATCTGCGGTAGTTGCGATCGTCGAGTTAGGCGCAATAGTATTAATCAGATCTGCATCGTAGAGAACCTCGATCGCATCATTTACACCCACTTCGTTGATACTAATATCCAGGTTCGTACCCGTACTGTTATTGACAAATTCACTCGCAGGAATAGCCGTACCGTTGCGAGTAACAACGATATTATTAAAGTCGAGATTATCAAACCTGTCCGTTGCCAGATCGTCTGTAACCTGCACATCGAATGCTGTGGTTGCGCCAGAGTTAGAAAATGCTACTTCGAGAGCGATCGTGTCTTCTGCATCTCCAACTGTAGGTGCGATCGTTTGCTCGACATCAATGATTTCGGGTTCTAATACTTCAATCGTAACTTGATTAGAAATTTTAGCATCTGCATTATCGGCACTAACGGTAAAGTCACTCCCAAAAGTACTTCTGGCAGCAACAGGATTGTCAATCGTGCCGTCTTGAGTTGTAGCAAGATTATTAACTACGGCATTGAATTCAACTACGGCATACTCTTTATTATCAGCAGCAAAAGCTTCATCATCATTATTAAGAACTGTGCCGAGATTGAAAACGAGTTCGGTCTCAGTAGGATTGACGGTGACATTAGGAGTAATAGCACTAGTCAGACTAACTGAATCAACATTTGTTTGATTGCCAGTTACGCTATCGATTGAGCTATTACTAGAGCTAATTCGGTCGGGATCGTCGGCAACCAATCCAACTCTAGCGCTACCATCAGCAAGATACTCCAGTCCCGCAGGTAGGGTATCGGTAAGCTGGAGATTATCAATTTCTCCTTCGGGTAATTCCACCAACAGACGGTAGCGGACTACTTCACCAATAGTTACATCTTTGAAATTAGTAACACCATCATCGGCATCAGAGGTAGAGGTTTCGGAGGTAGCAACAATCGATTTAATTGCTGCCAAGCCAGGAGTCTCAAGAATAGTGTTGTCGCGATCGGCATAGTTATTGAGCGAACCTGGTGTACCTTGGCTGCCGTTTCTTTCTCCAACGATATTTCCCGAAGCTCCAGGAGTAGCAGAACCTGTTAGGTTAGCTGTAGGAGTGCTTACTGCGCTTATGGGGCTTACTGGCGTTCCTGTCCCTGGTAAAGTAGTATAAGTGAGTCTGGTAGTGTTGACAAAGCTATCGTCGGGATCGATGGTATTGATTATGTCTGCTTCGTAAGCAACAACAATCACATCATCCTTAGCAACTTCGTTGATACTAATATCAAAGTTAGTGGCAGTACTGTTGTTGACAAACTCACTAGCCGCGATCGCCGTACCGTTACGAGTAACAACAATATTATTAAAGTCGAGATTATCAAGTTCCCCTGATGTCAAATTTTCGGTTAAACGAACATCAAAAGCGGAAGTCTCGCCAGAGTTAGAGAACGTTACTCCAAAGGCGATCGTATCGTCGGCATCGCTAAAATCGGGTGACCCAGGAGTAGCAGTTTTAACTACATCAATAATTTCGGGTTCGAGAATTTCGATCGTAACATCATTAGAAATCTGGGAATTAGCGTTACTTGCCGTAACCTCAAAGTTATTGGCTAAAGGAGGAGCAGTATCTTGATTGGCAATGATATTCTCGACTACCGCATTAAACTCAACTACCGCAAATTCTTGATTGTCAACGTTAGCAGGATTCAGATTACCATCATGGGTATCGTCATCAACATTAGTAATCGTGCCGAGACTGAATACGGGATCTGTACCCGAACCGAATGCTCCACCAGTAGCCGTAATTGGCGAGGTAGGACCGATCGCAGCTAAATTGTCTTCATTACCCGCAATGCTAGCAATTGAACCGTCTGTAGAGCTAATTTGACCGGGATCGTCGGCAACTAGCGCAACTTCAGCACTTCCGTCATCAAGATATCTTAGACCATTAGGCAGAGAATCAGTAAGCTGGAGGTTCTCGATTGTACCCTCAGGGATTTCTACCACTAGGCGATAGCGCACAATTTCCCCAATAGTTACATCGCGATGATCTCCGTTCAGACCACTATCAGTTTCAGCCGTAGAACCTTCGGAAGTAGCAACAATCGATTTAACAGCATTTAAGCCAGGAGTATTAACGGTTGCACCTTCACTATCCGCAAAGTCATTTAGTGCGCCATCTACGCCATTTCTTTCACCAATATCACTACCTGGCGTGTTGTTATTATCTGAACCAGTAGGATTGCTCGCTGTTCCTGTGCCAGGTAATGAGCCATAGGTAACATCAGCAATACTATTAATTGCAAAGTCTGGGGCAATTGTGTCGATAATATCGGCATCGTAGGTAAGCTCAATAACATCATTGACACCGACTTGATTGAGAACAATATTAAGATCGGTGGCAGTACTAGTATTGGTATAGTCTGTTCCCTCAATTAAAAGAGTCCCACCCCTCGTCACTCGCAGGTTACTAAGATTATCAAGCTTATCGGTAGCTAGGGTATCATTAACGTTGACATCAAAGGCGGCAGTATTTCCTGTATTGGAAAAGTTAACCGTAAAGCCAACCGTATCATCGCCATCGCCAGAATTGGGGTCAACAGTCTGATTTACATTATTAATTACTGGCTCAAGAATCTCTACAGAAGCTGTGTTAGAAGTTTGGGTAGTTGCATCCGCAGCAGAGGTATCGACATTAAACCTGTTGTCTAGGACTAAGCCACCTTGATTGGCAATTACGTTTTCAACTAGCGCATTAAACTCAATGACAATAGATTCACCATCATTATCGCTGTCGGCATTAGTTATCGTCCCCAGACTAAAGATCGGAGCTTCACCCGAATCAAAACTATTGTTTGCACCGTCGCCAGAAATAGCAGCAGCAGATAAATCTTCAGTCGGAGTCGTACCATTTCCAGCCACGCCATTTTCTTGAGGGGCTGCACCAAGAGTACTGGAGGTTACGCCACCGCCATTATTGAGAAAGGCAACTTTGGTAGTGTTGTCATCAAGATAGCGTAAGCCAGCAGGCAGCACATCCGTAATTGTAAAGTCGGGGATTGTACCTTCGGGAATGCCAACCTCTAGGCGATAGCGCACAATTTCGCCGATGGTAACATCGCGAGGTGCAACAGGATCGCTACCGTTAACAGGATCGGTAATATCATCAACACCACTATCTGTCTCTAAGGTTGAAGCTTCGGATGTAGCAACGATAGTTTTAATTGGTTCTAGAGGTGGCGCTAAAATATGTCCCACATCAGCAGCGAAGTAGTCATTAGGATTGCCATTCGCTCCACCATCACCGTTTCTTTCTCCTGTTACGTCTCCCGAGTCCACACTTGCGCCAAGTTGAGGCGTATTTGAACCTGTCGCATTGTCAGGATCGGTAGTAGATGTCCCATCTAAAGGTAAGCTTGTATATTCGACTTCGGCAGTGCTAGTAATCGCCTGTTCTGGAGTTACGGAAGAACCAAGGTTAGCGCTGTAAGTAACGGTAATTGTCTCACCAACAGGAAGCTCATCAAGCGCGATCGCAACTGAATTGCCGCTAGAATTATTCGTAAATGCTGCACCACCAGAGGTTGTAACTGATACTGAGCCTAGGTCTAAATTTAATTCCGCAGGCAGAACATCGGTCATTACAACATCAAAAGCTGTAGTCGCATTCGTTCCAGCATTGGTAAAGGTAGTTTGGAAGGTAACATCATCTCCCGTATCCGCCTGTACAGCAGTGCTGCTCGTGGTATCAATAAAAGTACCTGGATTATCGGGATCTTCTACCTTTTTATCGATCGCAATCTGTGGCTCGACAATATTTAGCGCAACGGTAGCAGAAGTACTATGCTCGACAGAATTACCGTTAGCATCATCACTAAACAAAGATACTCGATTTCCACGGCTATCGCCGGCGTCGTTACCATTATTTAAAGCGCCGTTTGTAGCGGCTCGATTGTCTACTAAGGCATTAAATTCAATGACAACAAATTCATTAGTGTTATCGCGATCGCTATTAGTTATGTCTCCTAATTTAAAGAAAACATCTGCTCCAGAACCATAGCTGTCGCTATCATTATTGAGGTTATTGGTAATACTGCCATCGGGCAGGACCAGAGAAATATCACTAGAGGGAATACTATCGAGATTAGTTTCATCTCCAACTAGATGATTGTCTCCCAGAGTAGAAGAATCAAGTCCCGAACTGCTAGAAACAAAACCGATTTTAGCGGTGTCATCATTAAAAAATCTTAGTCCCCCAGGTAAGCGATCGCGCAGAATAACGTTCTTCGTCACTCCTTCCGGCATTTCGGCGATCAATCGATAGCGCACAACTTCGCCAATAGCAACATTTTGACCGTTAGTAGAACCTTCAGAAGAAGTAACAAATTTCTTTTGGGCTAAAGGTTTGAGGACGCTGACCGCTGCATCATCTTCAATTTCAGGAAATTTTTGCCCGTTGTTAATATTAGCAACGGTAGCTCTAGCAGTATTGGTGATGCTGCTATCTGTCCCATCGTAAATACTAGACAGATCGCTGGATACTTCTAGATCGTAGGTAACTGTAATCTGACTCTTATTAGGATTGTCTGTTCCTTCTAAAGCACCAAAGTCATCGCCTGTGGTTGCTGTACCTTCACCGTCGTCTATTAGCTCAATTTCAATCTCATCTTCACCACCAACGTTGTTGACAGAATCGGAGAAGGTTAAATTTCCGCCGCGACTGTTGATAGTTGTACCGTCGCCATACTCAGCCGTAACGTTAATACCATTCGCATTCGTTGGCACAACAAAGCCCGGAGGAATCAAATCGTTAATTTTGGCATCAAACGCGCCTCTGGTGCTGCTACCCGTATTATCTAAGGTAACGGAGAAAGTAACGATATCTCCTGCTTCTAGGGCATTGCGATCGCCACCAACAACACCATTAACAGCTAGAAAGTTTTTTTCGATGCTGACATCTGGCTGACGTAGATTAATCTGGACGATCGCATCTAGACTATTCAGTTCATTGAAGGTGTTCTGCTGGGCTTGTCTAACCTGATTGGTAAAGAGCAAACCATCTGCGACAGGCTCATCTTGAATGGTGGCAGTAAATAGAACATCGACGATCGCAGAATTATTGTTGGGATCGTCAAAACTGCCAAAATTGTATAAGAAGCTGTTGCCCACAGGATCTAGAGTCAATCCTTCAAGATCTTTAGCAAAATTATGAAGTGGACCATATTCGCTAAAGCCAGCTATGGGAACGGAAGTGAGATCGCCATCAGTACTGCTATTAGTGAGATTGGCAATAGTCAATCCTGCCAGTTCATCAACATCGTATGCTGGGAGTGGCAAGAAGTCAGTTAGGGTTAGCCTTTCAACATCAGTAACGGGTAGCTCAAAGGTCAAGCGGTAGGTAACTTCGTCGCCTGGATCGACTTCTAGACCAGAGGTATATCCCGTTACTCCATTGCTTAGATTCGTGTCTGTGTCTGCACCAGGAGCAACTACGCCGTTGATAGCGTAAATACTTTTATTGAGGTTACCAGCAACGATCGAGATTTCTGTACTAGTATCATCTGCCTCTCGATTACCATTCGCACCTAAATTATCAACGTCTAAGACTGCGCCATCGATTGTGGCAGTATTTTCTAATCTGTCAGAAGAATCGACCGATGGATCTCCCGATGGAAAGTTATCGGAAAAGGTATCTTGAACTATAGTACGGAATGTTATCGTACCTGTAGTGCCGCCAAACCCCGTACTGAGAGGAGGATTATTATTTAAAGCTGCACCATTGAAACCACCGCCAGGAACAGCGCCTCCAACTAATTGATTATCCTGTCCAGTCTGGGTATCGAGCAAGCCCGAAACATCAAAGCGTAGCCCTGTATTACCACTACCGTCCGAAGTAGCGGGATTGCTGATATCTGTTTCATCGATGACAATGAAATCAGAGGTACTGCTGCTACCAACATCATTCGGATTGTTACCGACTGGAGTATAGTTAGTAGCCAAACTAGCCGTAGAACTAAATTCAGCCCCACCTACACCAGGATTGGCGTGTTCGTCAAAATTTAGTACTGGCGCAAAACTAGCATCGAATCTTTGACCATCAGAGAAGGTATCGTTGACAATAACATCTTCAAAAGCGAAGTAATCGGATACCTGGAAATCAATCGTATATTCCAGTACATCCCCTGGCTTAAATGCTTCGGAGCCAGTGATATTTGTAACGTTTTTCTGAATGGCGATCGACTGTTCTTCTAATACTTCGTCAGGATTATTTAACTCATCTCCAGCGTCATTCTCTGAGCCAGCACCGTTAGGGAAATTATCTGCTACGCCACCATCATTAGCAGTACGGGGAATAAAGACCTCGGCAGGGGTATCTCTAGGATCGTTGGGCTGCCAGGTATTACCATTAGTCGCGTTGTTCCCTAGTTCTGATTCATTTTGATCGAAGACATCATCAGCAGTGTTCGCATCAATAATCACGTTGCCCGCAGCATCTAGGCGAGGAACATAAAACTCCACCGTCATGACCAAATCGCGATCGCCCGCAGTACCTTCTACCGTATCAATGCGTCTGGTTACTGTTCCACCAGGGACGGGAACGTCATCGTTGCCCGCATCAAAATTATCACCACCGATCGTACCCAAACCACCATTATCGGGAGTACTAACTGCAGTAATGCGACTGGTAGCAACAGCACCATCTTTATCTTCGATCGAGACGATGCGCACAAACTGCATTGTATCGGGCAGAATGTCAGAGATATCAAGATCGTTGATAGTCTGTCCAGCAGCAATATTAACTACAACTTCGTATTGCTGCCTAAAGTTTGGACCAGTTGCCGTCTCATCTTCAGGACCCAAATAGTTTTTCTCTAGAGTAACTAACTGAGGTATAACAGAACCGTCAGTGGCAGAACCCAAAACTGTATCTGTCCCAGGAATTCCTGTCTGACTATCTCCAAAGACAAAACCACCTTGAGTAGTAATGTTTAAAGGCTGATTTAGATCCGCCAGATCGCTACCATCTATGCTGACAGAAATATCTGCTGTAGGTTGACTCTCAACAAAGCTGCCAAAAGGCAGTTCAAAAACAACTAAACTATCTCCTGCCACAAACCCATTGGGAACGGCAACGTCATAATCTTGACCATGAATCGTAACCGTTTCTGTAGAGCTACTGGTTAGATTGATTTGAGTGGTATTAATCGCACCGCCTAAATAAGAGGCATTGGCAAAAGTTAGACCATCATCACCATCTGTACCAGTTTGGTCGAGGAATAACACCACAAAAGGACCAAAGCCCGTAGCATCTCCCGTATTATCGAAACTCAGGGTCAAGTCAATGCTTTCGCCAATCAAAGGATTAGGAAGCTGACCGATAGTAACATTAGGATTGGAAGGCATTTTTTTTGTTCCTAGTAGTAATAATAAGGGCAGAGATAGGGGTTTATATATAATTAAACGTGCAAAAAATTAATAGCATTCATATTAAACACATTAATTTTTTATTACTAATATTTTTTTAAGATATAAAAAAACATGCGATCTCAATAGTAGCCGATCTAGATCACACTAAATACTTAATTATTAATCTATCTTCTGTTTTTTGCTTATGACATCCGCAAATAAGCTTAGGTATCACTATATGCTGTCGATCTATTTAGAATAATATGCACACAAACTATGTTGTTTATCACACGATCAGAGTACTTAAGCACCAAAAAGATGCCCTAAAAAGACATCTTAGTATAGTACTATTACGGATAGTATCTAAAGAATATACTGCTATTTTCTCTGATAAGTTTAATTTTTAAAACCAATATTATCTGGAAACTAAGTAAAATTAAGTAAGCATAAAGAGTCCTATTAATTGTTTGGAGATTGCTTTTGGCTCAGTATAATTACTAGCTCTTAAAACGCCGACGTAAACGTGACAAGCCAAAGATTCCTGCAACCAAGCCTAGTCCAGTGGTGGCACTAAAATCAAACGGTACTACCTCAAAATTATCTAGTAATAGACCAGAACTAATGCCCGTCCCGTCAACGTCAACTACCCCCGCACCTATTACGTAAGTACCTGCTTCTAGAGCCTCGGAACTAAAAAAGCGATACCCTCCTACAGTCTCAAAATCAGTTTGACTGGAATCGATGGGTGTTGTAATCTCACCTATGCTGTCCCCTAGGATCTGGACGGGGCGATCGCCTGGATCGCTACCTTCTTCATAGATAGTCACAAAGGAATAATCCTGATTGCCAAAAATTGGATGAGCGCCGTCATTAGTTAGATAGTTCCAGTTGAAAGTAACGATCGAGCCTTCATCTACGGTAATAGTTTGCTTTATCGCCGAACCCTCTTTAGGCGTGCGATGTCCTGAAATCGATCCTCCTGTCCGTGGCAAGTTTAAACTATTAGCTTCTAAACCGAGAAACGTTTGTAGATTGCTAGCCTGCCCAAAATTATTACCGTTCGCATCCCCCTGATCGCGACCAGAAAAATTAAAGGTGCGATCGTTATTACCACCAGCAGGATCGTCTTGACGGAAGTTGCTGGTATTTTGGGTATCAAAACACTCACCACTGCTAAACGGAGTCGCAGGACAAGAAGTCGTTAGCAATCCTTGGCTAGAGCCACCAAGGGGATCGATTCCCTGAAAAGTTGGACGAGTGGTAGTATCTCCTAGTCTCTCCCAGCCAGTATCGAGGTCTTGTTCGAATCCGCCGTTGAGAAATAGATTCATTGCCGAGGCAGGGTTGGCTGAAATTACGCTGACCAAGCTAGCTATTGTTACTAGGCTCAAGGTACGGAAAACATAGCGGTTAGATAGAGCAATATTCATAAAAATAGTTGATTAATTGACTACAAGGTTGGGACTAGAGAAAAAGAAACTTCTGGGAGTGGACACAACTTAATTTGCCCAAATCCTCCCAAAAATCCCCATCGAAATAGCAAAGTTTAGAAAATCAAATCAGTGTTAGTGTCGATATCGCTTACACCCTCGAGGAAGACAACATCTTTGGGTAATAGTTCGCCGTTATTGTCAAAGTCGATTTGGATCATTGTGCCAGCCGAACCGTATTTTTCAATTACGACCAAGCCATCAGCGATTGGATCGGAACCTAAGTAGCCGAGTTCATCGCTCATAATCTGACTCAAGTCAATTTGGTCTTCGCCAGTAGTGAAGTCGGTAATAATGTCTACCCCATCACTAGTTTCGGTATAGATAAAGCGATCGCTGCCACCTCCACCAGTGAGAGTATCCTGTCCTTTATAGCCACTGATGGTTTCACCCACGGAGGTACCGATTAAGACATCTGGACTAGCTGTACCTTCAACAAGCTCGACTTCGAGGAAGTTATTAGCGGGAGCATTCGCATTATCAATCGTTACCAGGATACGATTATCGTCAACACCATCAATATCTGTAACGCTACCAAAGCCACTAGGCTGACGTTCGACCACGACGTAGTTGCCGTTTGCCAGATTCTCAAAGACGTAGAAACCATTTTCATCAGTGGTAGTAGTGGCGATTGGTTCGCCAATTGGTTCTCCGTTACCGCTAGCGTTGAGCAACAGAATTGTCACTGACGGAATAGTCTCGTCCCCCTCACTAAAGGCATTATCATTTTCAATGTCAGAGAAGACTCGACCAGATAATTGATAAAGCTCGATAGAAGTTTCTTCAAGGAAATCATTTTCAATCGAATCAGATCCTTCAATGGTGCTGGCAATCTTATTGTCGTCAACACCATCAACATCAGTCACACTCTCGTAACCTACTGGCTGAGCTTCCACAACCACATAGTCACCGTTGACTAAATCGTTAAACTGATAGAAACCATTATCATCGGTAACAGTAGAGCCGATCGCACTGCCCATCGTGTTACCAAAATCATCGGCGTTAAACAGTTGAACCGCAACCCCAGAAATAGCTGCATCACCGTCGCTAATCGCGTCCTCATCGGGAGCATTAGTATCTTCGTAAACAGTACCTGATAGGTTGTATAACTCAGGAGGAGTTTCTTCGAGGAAGTCATTCTCAATTGAATCTGCTCCATCAATAATGCTGGCAATCTTATTATCATTTGCACCATCAACATCTGTGACGCTATCGTAACCTGCTGGCTGGGTTTCTAGAACCACATAGTTACCGTTGGTTAAACGAGTAAATTCGTAGAATCCAGAGTCGTTGGTAGTGGTTAAGGCGATCGCTTCACCGACTGCATTTCCATCACCATCGGCGTTGAACAGTTCGACAGTTACATCAGAGATGGTTACATCACCCTCACTAATTTGGTCGCCTTCAGGAGCATCAGTATCCTCATAAACAGTACCCGATAGATTAAATAGTTCTTCTGGCTTCGCTTCCAAGAAGTCGTGACCACTACTATCACTATCGGAGATTGAAACTTGGATGCGATTATCGTTCGCACCGTCAGTATCACTGGTACTATCGAAACCTACAGGCTGAGACTGAACTACAACATAGTCACCGCGATCTAAGTCGGTAAATTGATAGAAACCGTCTCGGTTGGTAGTAGTAGTTTGAATCGACTCACCAACAGGATTACCATTGCCATCGCTAGAGAATAGTTGGAGCGTCACCTCTTCAACTCCTCTATCTCCACCGCTAATTTCATCGTTGTCATCAACGTCTTCAAATACCGCACCAGTAATGCTAAAGAAGAGAGGATCTTTTTCTAGGAAGTCATTACCAGTTGTATCACTATTGTCGATAGTGACAGAGATTTGATTGTCGTTTGCACCGTCAGTATCGCTAACGCTAACTAAATCGTTTGGCTGTACCTGAACGACTGTATAGTTGCCATTTGCTAAATCGGCAAATTCGTAGAAGCCACTATCATTAGTGCTAGTAGTAGCAATAGGAGTACCGACAGGATTACCATTATCATCGGTACTGTATAGCTCTAGGATGACGCTCTCAATTCCTTCATCTCCACCATTAATATCTCCGCTATTGTTAGTGTCTTTAAACACCGCACCAGAGAGATTATAGCGACTGGGCTGTTCGAGGAAGTCATTATCCTCAGAATTAGTATCGGCAATAGTAGCCAGAATTCTATTGTCAACCACATCATCAACTTCTCTAACGCTGTCGAAGCCTTGTGGTTGAGTTTCGACCACCACGTAATCGCCATTTGCTAAGTCGGTAAATTTGTAGAATCCAGAATCGTTAGTAGTAGCTGTATCTAAAGCGCCTCCAGTAGGATTGCCATTAGCATCAGCATTGAACAACTTGACAGTTACTCCAGCAATAGGAGTGTCGCCACTACCGAAGGTATCGTCATTTTCGGCATCTTCTAGAACAGTTCCCGACAGATTGTAAAGTACTGATGGAGTTTCTTCGAGGAAGTCATTCTCGACTGAATCGGCATTCTCTATAGTTGCAGCGATTAAGTTATCAGTTCCGCCATCGACATCAGTAACGCTTTCATAACCCGCAGGTTGAGTCTCGACGACTACATAGTTACCATTAGCAAGTTCTGTGAATTCGTAGAATCCAGCGTCGTTAGTTGTGGCAGTGGCGATCGCATTTCCGACAGCGTTACCATTAGCGTCAGCATTGAACAACTCGACAGTTACACCCGCAATTGGCGTGTCATCAGTTTGAATTGCATCACCGTTAGGAAACTTAGTATCTTCGTAGACAGTTCCCGATAACGCATACAGAACAGGTGGCACTTCTTCGAGGAAGTCATTCTCGACTGAATCGGCATTAGCGATAGTCGCAGCGATTAAGTTATCAGTTCCACCATCGACATCAGTAACGCTTTCATAACCGACTGGCTGAGTCTCGACGACTACATAGTTACCATTAGCAAGTTCTGTGAATTCGTAGAATCCAGCGTCGTTAGTTGTGGCAGTGGCGATCGCATTTCCGACAGCGTTACCATTAGCGTCAGCATTGAACAACTCGACAGTTACACCCGCAATTGGCGTGTCATCAGTTTGAATTGCATCACCGTTAGGAAACTTAGTGTCTTCGTAGACAGTTCCCGATAACGCATACAGAACAGGTGGCACTTCTTCGAGGAAGTCATTCTCGACTGAATCGGCATTAGCGATAGTCGCAGCGATTAAGTTATCAGTTCCACCATCAACATCAGTAACGCTTTCATAACCGACTGGCTGAGTCTCGACGACTACATAGTTACCATTAGCAAGTTCTGTGAATTCGTAGAATCCAGCATCGTTAGTTGTGGCAGTGGCGATCGCATTTCCGACAGCGTTACCATTAGCGTCAGCATTGAACAACTCGACAGTTACACCCGCAATTGGCGTGTCATCAGTTTGAATTGCATCACCGTTAGGAAACTTAGT
>Ga0209831_1001824_pt1 | contig 19100 bp, 16 predicted proteins | sample Maine_Asex4_meta_FD_187451 | JGI IMG/M metagenome (GOLD analysis project Ga0209831, IMG submission 187451) | Marine algal microbial communities from Maine, USA - Maine_Asex4_metaG (SPAdes) (version 2) | ecosystem: Host-associated > Algae > Red algae > Unclassified | place: Maine, USA | collected...
TGCGCGTGCCGTCGAGAGTCCCGCCCGGCGCGCGCGGGATCGTGATGTCGAAGCGGTCGTCCCACACGTCCGCCCCCGTCGCGGGAAGGGAGGCGGTGCAGGCGCCCGGTTCGCGCTGGATCGCGATGCGTCCATCCGTCACCGGGTCGATCCGGCATCCGTGCAGGGTCGCGCCGCGAAATTCCGGCGCGGCCATGCGGGTCAGCAGCGCCGCCAGCGCCTCGCGCCGGGGGCGATAGGCGCTGCCAGACACCGTGCAGAGCAGGCGCGCGAGCAGGCGGTGCGCCGTCTCGCGCGGGGCATCGGCGAGGGGGACGGGGCGGAAGAAGACATGGCCGAGGGGCATGGCGGCGCAGGTCTCGGCGGCCAGCGCCGTCGCCCGCTCGTCGAGGACCGTCCGCGCATCCTCCATCGCCGCCGCCGTCATGGCAAGGCGCCGGGGTGTGATCCCGAGAGGCGCCAGCGCGGCGAGGGCGGCGCGGGCCTCGACGCGGGTATAGCGGCGGTCGTCATTGGTCGGGTCGTCGCTCCAGCCGATCCCGACGGCGACCAGCATGGCGCGGAGATCCTCGCGCGACCGGTCGAGCAGGGGCCGCACGAGGCGCAGGCCCCAGAGCCGCGTCACCGGGCGCATCGCCGCGAGGCCGTCGACGCCGGAGCCGCGCCCGAGGCGCATCAGCACCGTCTCGGCCTGATCGTCCAGCGTGTGACCGGTCAGAAGCGTCCCGATGCCCCGCGCTGCGCAGGCCCGGGCCATCAGCGTGTAACGCCCCTCCCGGGCATCGTTGGAGAGATTGCCGGTATCGCCCGGCGCGCGGTGCCAGTGCAGCGTCTCGTGCGGGACGCCCTGCCCCGCGCAGAATGACGCGACCGCCGCCGCCTCCCCCGCGCTCCCCTCACGCAGGCCGTGATCGACGGTCAGGACGTGGAGGGCGGGACCGCCCGCGCGGGCATGGCGCAGGGCGAGGTGGAGGAGCGCCATGCTGTCGCTGCCTCCGGACACGGCCAGCGCGACCTTCTCTTCGCCGCGAATCGCCGCGAAGAGGGCAAGCAGGGACGCGTCGGACAGGTCCGCCGTCATCCCCCGCACTGGGCGCGGTCGGCCTCGATCTGCGCGCGGCGCAGCAGGGATTCGGAGGCCGACGGGTAGCGGCCCGGGAATTCGGTGAAGGTGAGGCAGGCTTCCTCGCGCTGGCCCAGTCCCGACAGGGTCATGCCAAGCTTGAGCAGGCTGTCCGGTGCCTTCGCGCCGTCCGGCCATCCCTTGAACGAATCGAGGAACGCCTTGGCCGCCTCGTTGTAGCGACCGAGGCGCAGATGCATGTCGCCGAGCCAGTAATGCGCGCTGCCGGAAACCGGGTCCTGCGGATACTGCGACACCAGCCGCTCCAGCGCCGCGCCCGCCGTGTCGAACTCGCCGAGATTGAGGAGGCGCAGAGCCTCGTCGTACTGCGCCTGCGGGCCGGTCGGCGGCTGGACGGGCAGCGTCTGCACCGGCGCCAGAGCCGGGGCGGCGGGGGGCGGTGCGACGGCGAGACCGGCGTTCCGCTGCGGCTGGGGCGGGGTCACGGCGAAGGGAAGCGCGCCGAGGTCGGGCGACGTGTCGATCTGGCGCGGCGCCCCGAAGGCGACCGCCGGTCCGCCGTCGAGCTTGACCCCCGGCTGGGACGGCCCGAGGCCGAAGGGCGACGGGGGCGGCGCGATGGAGGGAGACGTGGCGAGCGGGCCGATCTGGTCGACGGGGGGCGCGGGCTGCGCCGCGAAGGGGCTGGGGCGCTGGGCCTCGACCGCCTGCAACCGGGTTTCCAGATCGAGCATGCGCTTGTCGGAGACCTCCGACTGGCGGGCGATATCGTATTCCAGACGCTCGACGATGCCCGTCAGGCGGCGCAGCTCGCTTTCGAGCTGGTCGATGCGCATCGACGCCTCGTCGTTCGCCCCCGCCGGATTGCGGCGCAGGATCGAGATTTCGGATTCCAGACGGTCGAGCCGCCCGAGGATGGAACTGACGGGGATGCGCTGCACCGACTGCTGCTGCGCGTCGGCGGGACCGGCGGGCAGCACGACCATCGACACGGCAAGGGCCGTGAGCGCGAGTGCGAAAGCGCGGATCGAATGTACCATGGCCGGTTCTCCCTGTCGGGCGCGCCCGTGCCGGTCCCATCACCGGACCGGGCGCGTCGTCTTCGTTGTATCAGAAACTTGCGCCGTTGGTCGGGACAGTCTCTACACGTCGGTTCTTCGCCCATTCGGACGGCCCGGTCCCGACCGAGATCGGGCGCTCCTTGCCGTAGGACACGGTGCGCAGGCGCGAGGTCGTGACGCCGAGCGAGGAAAGGTAGGCGCGCACGGCTTCGGCCCGGCGCGCGCCGAGGGCGAGGTTGTACTCGCGGGTTCCGCGCTCGTCGGCGTGACCCTCCAGGATGACGGCGGATTCGGGGTGCAGCTGAAGCCATGCGGCCTGACGACGCAGCGTCTCGCGGGCGCCGTCGGTCAGGATGACGCTGTCCGTCTCGAACAGGATGCGGTTGCCGACCTGGGTGATGAAGTAGCTGGGCTGACCGTTGTCGCCGGGGAAGGAATAGCCGCCCAGAGCGGTGTTGCCCTGATCGTAGGTCGTGTACTGCGAGCCGCCTGCCCCCGTCGCCGAATCGTCGAACAGGGTGTTGTCGTAGGGCTGGATCGAGCCGTCATACACGGCGGTGTCGGTGTAGACGGTGCCGTCCTCGTATTGCGGCGCGGCGGAGATGATGCCGCCATCCACGAGACCGCCGTTATTGACGCCGTAGGCGCCCTGATCCGTGTACTGCCCGCCATAGGTGCCGGTGCCGACCCCCTGCCCCACGCCGCCGAGGGTCGATCCGTCGATCCCGCCGAGCGTGCCGGTCGATCCGTAGAGATCACCGCCGATGCCACCGTCGATGCCGCCACCGATCCCGCCGCCGGTGGCGACACCGCCCGGAAAGCCACCGCCGACGACCGGCTCGACACCCAGCCCCGCGCCGCCGGGCGCGGTGGGCGCGCCGTAGGTTCCGAGACCGGTTGCGGTGGTCATCGTGTCCGCTGTCGGATCCTTTCGGGAAGCACAGCCCGAGAGGACGAGAGCCGCCATTGCGACGAGGGCGAGGGAACGGAGAGGCGTCGGACGCATGATAAGCTCCTTATGCGGTTCATAATGATCGATGAACCATGTCTTGAGTATGACGCACCGGGGAACCGGTGCCGTTATTTCGGGCCGGGTTGCACGATCAGCGCATCACCGGTCCCCATGCGGGGTCGGATGCCGGGCCGGGCGTCCGGACGAGGGTCTCGGCGCCGCCCCGGATGTCGATGGCGTAGAGTTGCGGTTTCCCGCGCGCCCCTTCCGTCTCGCGGAAGAACATCAGGCGTCGACCGTTGGGCGCCCAGGTCGGGCTTTCGTCGAGGAAGCTGTCGGTCAGGATGCGCTCGCCGCCCCCGTCGGGCGACATCACGCCGATGCCGAAGCGACCGCCCGAGATGCGGGTGAAGGCAATGAGATCGCCGCGCGGCGACCAGACGGGGGTCGCGTAGCTGCCCGAGCCGAAGCTGATCCGCTTGGCCGACCCGCCGCCCGCAGGCATCACGTAGAGCTGCTGCGAACCGCCCCGGTCCGATTCGAAGACGATGCGATTGCCGTCCGGCGAGTAGGACGGCGCGGTGTCGATGGAGGAATTGGACGTCAGGCGCGTCACCTGCCGCGTGCGCAGGTCCATGTCGTAGATATCGGTATTGCCGCCTCGCGCCAGACTCATCAGCACGCGCGACCCGTCGGGCGAGAAGCGCGGCGCGAAGGTCATGCCCGGGAAGCGCCCGAGGATCTCCTGCCGCCGCGACTCGATATCGAGCAGGTACACGCGCGGCAACCCGTCGCGGTAGGAGATGTAGGTGATCTCCTGCGAGCGGGGCGAGAAGCGCGGGGTCAGGACGAGGGCCGAGCCGCCGGTCAGGTATTCGAGGTTCTCGCCGTCATAGTCCATCACCGCAAGGCGCTTGACGCGCTGGTTCTTCGGTCCGCGCTCGTCGACGAAGACGATGCGCGTCTCGAAATAGCCCGCCTCCCCCGTCAGCCGCTCGTAGATGGCATCCGACGCGCGATGCGCCATGCGCCGCCACGCGGCCCGGTCGCCGGTGTACTGGAAGCCCGCGATCTGGCTCTGCGCGACCACGTCCCAGAGGCGGAAGCGCAGGGCGAAGCGCCCGTCCGGCGTCGACCCGATCTCGCCCGTCACCAAGGCTGCGGCATTCGACAGGGTGCGCACGTCGTTGAAGCGCGGCGGGGCGTCGAAGCTGGGCACCAGCGGCGCGATGGCGGCGTCGGGCACGTTGCGGAAGACGTTGGTGCTGGCCAGATCCGCCTCGATCACCGCCGCAAGCTGCGGACCCAGCGGGTCGGCGATCCCGCCCTGTCCGAAGAAGTCGAGCACCGCGATGGGCAGCGGTTCCACCACCCCGCGATCGAGGGTCAGGTTGAGCGGTTGCGACTGCGCGCGCGCCTCGTTCGCCAGCGGCAGGAGGGCCGCCAGCAGGATTGCGACCCGGAGTGTTGCGGCGAGAAGATTCTGCGTCATTGAAGCACCATCTGGGCTGGATCGAATGTGATCGTGATATCGCGCCACGCGTTGTATTTCTGGGGCGGGAGGGCGAAAGGCTGACAGCGCACGTCCTGCAACGCCGTGCGCGCCCGGTCCACCGCCACCTGGAATTCGGGGGGCGGCGGGTTGGGGGAGACGAGCGCGATCGACCCCTGATCGACGAAGCCGTTCTGCCGCAGGGTGGCGCGGAACGTGACTACCGAATTGCGCGCATTGGCCGAGAACGTATCGACGCGCCAGCACCGGCGAAGCTGGTCCAGCACCGCCTGCGTCTCGCCCGCCGTCAGGCTCGCCCCGCCCCGCGCGGCGCCTTGGCTGAAGCTGGAGCCGGTACTGGCCGAACTGGCGGCGTTGTTGGCGGCGGCGAAGATGCGGTCGAGCGAACTTTGCCCCGACGGAAAGCTGTTCGGAGCGGCGGGGGCCGCATTGCCGAGCACGGCATCGGCGCGGGCCTCGATGGTGTTGTCGAGGGCGGCGAGCTGCTGGCGCCGGGCGGCCTGGGCGCGGGCCTCCTGCTCGGCTTCGGCGGCGGCGCGGCGTTGCGCGTCGAGTTCCTGCTGCGCGCGGCGCTGGGCCTCGGCATCGGCGCGGCGACGGGCTTCCTGCTCGCGCAGGGCGGCCTCGCGGCGGGCGGCTTCCTGTTCGGCGAGGATCTGCTGCTGCGCTTCGTATTCGCGCTGGGCGGCCAGTTCTCGCGCCTGCCGGTCCAGGTCGCGCGCGCGCTGCTCGGCGGCTTCGCGTTCGCGGTCCTGAGCCTCGCGCGCCCGGCGTTGCTCCTCGTCGAGCGCGGCCAGTTCGGCGAGGCGGCGCTGCTCCTCCTCGAAGGCGCGGCGGGCCTCTTCCTCGGCGGCGCGCAACTCGGCATCGGTGGGCGGCTGCTCGGCGCGCATCTGCTCCATCAGCGCGGCCATCAGGCGGCGCTCCTCCTCCAGTTCCGCCTCGCTCAACTGCGATGCGGGTTCCTCGGGCGTCTCGACGGGAGCGGGCGTCGGCTCCGGCGGGGCCTCCACCGGGGGAGCGGGTTCGGGGGTCGCCTCGGCAACCTGGGCGGGCGCGGGCGCGCGTTCCGCGTCGCTGGCCATCGCGAGCGATCCGCGCGGTTTCGGCACCGGCAGGGGCGTGGCCATGGGCGCAGGATCGTCGGCTTCGGCCACCTCGACGGGTGCGGGTTCGGGCTGCGGCTCCGGCGCGGGAATGGCTTCCTGGCCTTCCCCTTCAGGTTCGGGGGGCGCGGGCGGCTCGTCGGAACTCGTGTCGATCTGAGGCATCGCGTCCATCGCGCCGCGCGGCGGCTTGGGCGCCGGGGGAGCGGTAACGGCGACCTGCACGTCCTCGGGCGGGCCGAGATCGGCGGGATCGACGCCCCGGTCTTGCAACGCAGCCTCGTCCAGCGCCAGCGGCTCCGGCACCGGGGCGACAGCGACCTCGGGTTCGAGCGGCTCGGGCGGTTCCTCGGCGGCGGGCGGCACGTCGAGGGCAGGGGGCGGCAGGCGCATGGCCATCTCGACGGCGGGCGCGGGGGAGTCGGGCGGCGTGTCGAGGGTGGTGTCCGTCACCGGCCCGGCATCCGTCACCACGGGCGCGCGGGGCGGTTCGGGCTGGGCGCGCAGGCCCGCGAGGGTCGAGGAAGCGGGGGCGCGCGAGACGAGGGCGTTGTACTCGTCGACCGAGATGATATCGACCGCCACGCGCGTATCCGTGCCGAGCGGGATCAGCGGATCGGGCGCGCGCGCCGTCAGGAGCAGGAACAACCCGCCCACATGCAGCAACGCCGATACAAGGACACCCACATAACTCACGCTACGCTCTTACCCTTCTACTCTTGTCGGTTGCCGGTCCGGGGTGCGGCCGCAGCCCCGCCCGGATCGGTCACGAGGCCGATATTGCTGAAGCCCCCGGCGTTCAGCGTGCCCATCACCTCCATCACGCGGCCGTAGCCGACCCCGCCATCGCCGCGCAGGAACACGCGTTCGTCCGCCCCCCGCTCCGACGCGATGGCCGCGAGGCGGTCGGGCAGGTCGGTCGCGGCGACCTCGGTGCCGAGCAGGTAGATGCGCCCCTCCATATCGACATTGATCGTCACGGGTTCGCGCTGTTCGGTCGGCAGCGGGTTCGCCGCCGTCTTCGGCAGCTTGACCGGCACCCCCACCGTCAGGAGCGGCGCCGCGACCATGAAGACGATCAGGAGCACCAGCATCACGTCGACGAACGGCGTGACGTTGATCTCCGACATCCGGGCATTGCGGCGCGAACCGCGACGACCCGTCGAGCGCGTGCGGACCCCGGCCCCCATCAGCGCGCCCGGCGTTCGAGCTGGCGCGACAGGAGGGTCGAGAACTCGTCCGAGAAGGCGCTGAGCCGGTTGGTCAGCCGCGCCGCGCGGTCGGAGAGCAGGTTGTAGGCGATGACCGCCGGAATGGCCGCGAGCAGGCCCAGCGCCGTGGCGAACAGGGCTTCGGCGATGCCGGGCGCGACGACGGAGAGATTGGTGTTCTGGCTCATCGCGATGGCCTCGAAGCTGTTCTTGATGCCCCAGACGGTGCCGAACAACCCGATGAAGGGCGCGATGGCCCCGACGGTGGCCAGAAAGCCCATCCAGCTTTCCATCCCCTCGGATTCGCGGTCGACGGCCACGGCCATCGTCCGGTCGATCCGGTCGTTGGCCCCGGCGATCAGCGCGCCGCCCGACTCGAAGGACCGCCGCCACTCGCGCATCCCGGCGGCGAAGACCCGCTCGATCGGCGAGCGTTTGGTGTCGTCCAGCCCGGTATACAGGTCGTCGAGCGACGCGCCGGACCAGAATTCCTCCTCGAACGCCGTGAAGCTGCGCTTGAGGCTGCGATACCGGATGATCTTGTCGATGATGATCGCCCAGGACCAGAAGGACGCGACCACGAGCATCAGGATGACGATCTGGACGACCCAGTGCGCCTTGGTGAACAAGCCCAGGACCGAAAAATCGATGCCACTGTTGAGTGCGTCAACCGCCGTCGTTTCCATGGTTCCGTCTATCCTCTTATCCACCCGCGTGCTGCGGACGTCGCTTCTCACCGGCCGTATGCGTCAAGCAATCGACTTCAAGTGTGACAAAAATTGGACTCCGTGCGGCCTATCCGCCGCACCGTTTCAGGAAGTGTTGCCGACGGGTGCCAGCGCGATCCTGCGACGGCAGGCATCGGGCATCCGCACGGGTCGGTCCGTCTCGTCGATCGCCGCACAAAGCACCTCCGCATTCGCCATGGTCTCCGCCCCGCGCATGACCCGCTGGTGCAGGATCAGGCTCGCGGCTCTCAATGTCGTACACTGTGTGCTAACCATAAGTGAATCATCGAATAACGCGGGGCGACGAAAACGGATGTTGATCGAGTTTACGACGAAGCGTGTCCCGGAAGCCATCATCTCGCGCTGATCGAGGCCGAGCGCGCGCAGGAACTCGGTCCTCCCGCGCTCCATCCATCTGATATAGCTGGCATGATAGACGATGCCGCCCGCGTCGGTGTCTTCCCAGTAGACGCGCAGGGCGAGGCGATGAACGCCCCCGTCCAGCGCGCCGCCATCGGGGATCGGCACGGGGTCGGTCACGGGCCGTACCGTCCCCCGCCGCTCAGTCCTTGTCCGCGGCGCGGGAATACTTGCGCGACTTGGCACTGATTCGTTCAACCTCGCCGCGCACGGCCGTCTCGACCATGTTGGGCAGATTGTCGTCCAGCCACTCGCGCAGCAGCGGGCGCAGCATGCCGCGCACCATGCCTTCGAGGCTTTCGGAGCCGTCGTCGTCGCTGATGCGCAGGGAGCCGAACATCCGGCGGCCCGCCTCCCCTTCCACGTCCGCGAGGGACGCGAGGGCGCGAGCCGAGATTTCCTCGCTGGTCATCGAGACGAGAGCCGAGGGGTCGGCGTAATCGACGGGGTCGCGCTCCATGGCGTCGCGCACGAGGCCGCCGACCTTCTCCATCCCGTCATCGTCCTGCGGGTCGTCGTCCCCGTGGTCCGCGCCCTGCGCCGATACCGGCTCGTCCTCGACATCGAGGCTGCGGCTGTAATCGTCGTCGAGGGCGGGCGGATCGTCGTGATAGACGTCCGAGGCGCTGAAGGTGTCGGAGAAGCCCAGTTCGTCGCCCATGTCCAGACGGTCGAGATCGTCGTCCTCTCCCCCGTCGACGGATCCGGAAGGACCGTCGGAGGCGCCATCGGCAGCGTCATCGGCGGAACCATCGACGGGCGGGTTGTCGCCCATCATCATGAAGGCGGCGGCGTAGGCATCGGACGCAGCGGGGGCGGTGGACGGCGCGGCGGTTTCCCCGAACGCGGCATCTTCGGCGGGGGCCTCCGCCGTGTCGACCCGCTCGTCCCCGTCGCGCTCCCGCACGGTGTCGGTCTCGTACTCGGCGGGCGCTCCGTCGGCCGTGTCGGAGTCGGCAGGCGCGGCGTATCCGGTCTCGGGAGCCGCATTCTCGGAAGTCCCGCCTTCGTGAGCGGTTTCCTCGGGCGCCTCGTCCTCGTCCGCTTCGTTCGTTACCGCCGCGTAGCCGGTCCCGGCATCCTCGTCCCGCGTCTCCTCCTCGTCCGGCGCGAAACCGGCCAGAGATGTGACGGAAGCCTGCGGCTCGGTATCGAACCGCGAATAGGTGTTGAGTGCGTCGAGCGGAGCGGCGACGGCGTCCTCGTCGGGGCGATCCTCGTCGGAACCTTCCTCGACGCGGGTCTCCGGACCGGCATGATCCTCGTCGGCGTGTTCCGCATCGCGCCGTTCGTCGCTTTCCGGCCCGGCATCGCGATGCGCCTCGTCCGATGCGGGCGCGTCGTCCTCCACCCCGAGATTCAGGGAGATCGCGTCCTCGATATCCTGCCCGTCATCTTCCGAGACATCGGAACCGCGAGCGTCGGAACCCTGCCCGTCGGCTTCCTCTCCGGCGCCGGAAACATGGAAGCTGGCGCCGCTCTCGACGCTGCCTTCCTCGACGGTCGGCGTCTCCTCGGGGGCGAGTGTGGTCAGGTCGAACACGTCGTCGGTGTCGTCGGCCATGCCGCGCAGTGATTCGGGGGCGTAGAGCCGGGCGTCCTCGTCCCTGTCCTCGTCCCTGTCCCTGTCCTCGTCCGATACGGTGTCGCGCGCGTCGGAACGGGCCATGTCCATGCGGTCCTCGTCATCCGACAGGCCGTCGAAGCGCCCGGACGCCTCCTCGCCGGTCGTCTCCACCGTGTCGAGCGGGTTCGTCAGGTCGAGAATATCGGACCCGTGCGGGGTGGCGAAATCATCCGCGTCGCGGTTCCGGGCATCGGCGAGCGCTGCGACCGCGTCGGTGGTGTCCTCCTGCGCGTCGGCATCGGCGAAGTCGGACGCCCCGGTGAAATCGGCGAGGTCCTCGCGGTCCTCGCGGTCCTCTTCACGGGCTTCGGCACGCTCTCCGGCGCGAGCGGACAGGCTCTGGATGCGCTCGCGGGCGCCGGGGCGGGCGAGCGAGCCAAGCTTGCTCTGGGCGCGTCGGAATATGTCGGTGCGCGGACTTTCGGCATCCCGCGCCGCTTCGTCGTCGGCGGCATCCTCGCCCCCGACGCCATCGCCGCGCCCGGTGGCACGGGACCAGAAGAGGCTCTCGCGCTCGGGGAAGATCGCATCGCCTTCGTCGCCCTCCTCCGTTTCGGCGCGCTCGCCGGGCGCGTCGTCCCGGTCGACGGCGGCGGCGGCCATTACCGGCAGGGAACCGGCCTCGCCCCCGTCCTCGTCCGGATCGACCGCGAGGTCGGAGGCGGGACGGGCGTCGCGGGTGTCCTCCTCGTCGATGATTCGCCGAATCGACGCGAGGATGTCTTCCATGCTCGGTTCGCGGGCGGTGGCTGTGCTATCGCTCATGGTTTCGCTCCAGATCTACCGGGTTCTCGGCGCGGAAAGCATCGTGGTATCAAGCTAGTCCGAACCGGAAAACCGGTACAGGCATTCGTCTTACGCTCTGCAATCAACACAAGATTTAATCATTTTCGGTTAACAGGCAACGATCCCGGTCACGGTCGCCACGGAAAACGCCATGCCGCCTCCGGATTATTCGTGATCCCGTAGGGCGACAGCGGTTCGACCCCCGCGATGCCGCCCTCCTCCCCGACCACCGGAATCACGCCGAAGAAATCGGGGCCGAGCAGGCCCGTGGCGGACAGGAGCGCGTAGGAGGCGACGTTGAGCTGGCGCACCGAATTGACCAGCGAGATGCGGGCGTTGAGCAAGGCGCGCTCGGCATCCAGCACGTCGATGGTCGCGCGCGAGCCGACCAGCAGCTCCTCGCTGATGCCGTCGAAGGCGAGCTGCGCGGCGGCCACCTGCTCCTTGCCCGCCTCGATCGCGCCGCGCGCGGTGGTGAACTGCTGCCACGCGACGTTGACCGACCGCTGCACCTCGCGCACGGCGACGTGGTAGTCGGCGCGGCGCTGGGCGGCGATGTGCTGCGCCTGCCGGATGCGGCTGTCGACCTGCCCGCCCTGATAGATCGGCGCGTTGAGGGTGACGCTCACCCCCGCGCTGATCTGGTTGTCGAGCCGCGAGGCGAATCCGTTGGTCGTGTCGGTGAAGCTGCCGTCAAGCGAGCTGCCGAACTGGACGGTGGGCAGCTTGTCGGCGTTGATGACGCGGATGTTGTAGACCGCCGCCCGCTCGGCGGACCGGGCCGCGCGGATCGAGGGGTGGTTGGCCACGCCGATATCCTCGGCAGCGCGCGCGGAGGGCGGCAGTTCGGGCAGGAACTCGGGCGGGTCCAGCGCCCCGGGCAGGCGCCCGACCACCGCGCGGAACCCTTCGGCGCTGGCCCGCAGGGCGCCGTCGGCCCGGATCACGTCGGCATTGGCCGCCGCCACGCGCGCCCGCGTCTGGGCGACATCGGTGATCGTGACCTCGCCGACCTCGAACCGCGCCTTGCTCGCCTCCAGCTCCTCGACCAGCAGGCGCAGGCTGTTGACGGTCAGGTCGCGCACTTCCTTGTCGCGCAGCACGTCGAAATAGGCGGAGACGGCGCTCAGGATCGTCGACTGTTCCTGCGACGAAAGCTGCGCGTAGGCCGAATCGACGCTTGCCCGCGCCTGCGAGACGTTGTTCGCGGTCCGCCCGCCGTCGTAGAGCGGCACGTTGCCCGCCAGCCCGAGACTGAGCGGCGCGGTCGTCGAATCGGGGACGGGGTCGGCGGCCCAGCGCCGGGTGATGCGGAAGCTGGACGAGAGGTTGACGGTCGGCAGGCGGCCCGCATTGGCGATGGCCACGCTCTCCCCCTGCGCCAGCAGGGCGGACCGGGCCGCGTCGATGCCGGGGTTGTAGAGATAGGCATCCTCGACGACGGTCCTGAGGCTTTCGGCGAGTGCGGGAGACGATGCCAGCAGGGCAAGCGCCGCAGCGGCGCCGCGCAGCCCCGCCGCTCTCCTTCTACCCTCGGCCATCGCGCCCATCATCCCACCCAACTGCACCGATCAGAATGCGAAGGACGGTTTCGCCTCGAAACCCGGCAATATCGGGGCGAAGGCGTCGAATATCCACCGGGTCGCGATGTCATCATTGGTCTTCACCGACAATCGCGCCTGTCCCGTTCCGCCCTGCATCCAGATGGCGATCAGGCGTCCGTCCTCGGCGAGCTGGTCGTAGAGGGCCGTCGGCTCGGTCGCGATGCCGCCCGATACCACGATCACGTCGTAGGGTCCCTCGCCCGGCACGCCCTCCGTCAGCGGCCTGTTCAGCACGACCGCGTTGTCGACGGCGAGGGTCGCGAGATTCGCCTCCGCCGCGCTCGCCATCGCCTCGTCCTGCTCCACGGCGATGACGCCCCGGCACAGGCGCGCGATCACGGCGCTGGAATAGCCCAGCCCGCACCCGACATCGAGCACCGTCTCCCCCAGCCCGATCTCGACCGTGTCGAGCATCTTGGAGAAGGTGCGCGGGGACAGGAGGGCGCGGCCCTCGCCCAGCGGCACGTCGCGGTCGACATAGGCGACCGACCGCTGCGAGGCGGGCACGAACGTCTCGCGCGGGACGTCGAGCATCGCGTCGATGATATTGTGGCGGGTCACGTCGGAGGGCCTGACCTGTCGATCGACCATCGCCTCGCGTGCCAGAGTGTAATCGTGCATCGTCCATCCCGTGCGGCGGCGTTTCGAGAAAGAGCATACCCGCTGCACGCCCGCCATTCCAGCGGCGAAATACCGCGAGCGCAAAAACGCTTGCATCGGCGGATGAATCAGGCCCACCCTTTGTATACAAGATGTATGATACTCGTCGCGAGGCGTCCCGGCCCCATGAAGAAGACCGATCTCTACGAGGCGCTGCGCGGGCGGATTCTCGACCTGTCGCTCCAACCGGGCAGCGCGCTGGACGAGGCGGCACTCTGCGCGATGCACGGCGTCTCCCGCACGCCGCTGCGCGAGGTTCTCCAGCGCCTCGCCGGGGAAGGCTACGTCACGCTGGAGGCGAACCGGGGGGCGGCGGTGTCGTCGATGGACCTGCCGGTGGTGCGCGGATTGCTCCAGACGGCACCGATGATCTACGCGGCCATCGCGCGGCTGGCGGCGGAGAATGCCGGGGCGGGCGGGATCGCGGCGCTGAAGGAGGCTCAGCGCGCCTTTCGCGGGGCGGTCGCCGGGCCGGACCCGGTCGCCATGGCCCTGCACAACCATCGCTTTCACGAGGCGGTCGGCACCATGGCCGCCAACCCCTATCTGATGCCCAGCCTGCGCCGCCTGCTGATCGACCACACCCGCATGAGCCGCCGATTCTACGACGCGCGCACCGCGCCGGAGCGCGCGGCCATCCGCCGGGCCTGCGACCAGCACGACGCGATGATCGCGGCCTTCGAGGACCGCGCCCCCGCCGTCGCCGTCGACCTGATCCTCGATCACTGGGCCTTGTCCCGTGACGGAATCGAGCGCTTCGTCACGCCCGACCCCCTCCCACTCGACCCCACGCAGGAGATGAAGGATGCGATTTGAGGGCATCTACACCCCCGTCGTCACGCCCTACCATGCGGATCACTCGATCGACGAGGCGGGGTTCGAGGCGGCGGTCGAACACCTGATCGCCGCCGGGGTCCACGGCATCATCGTGGCGGGGACGACGGGCGAATACTACGCCCAGACGACGGAGGAGCGCATCGGCATGATGCGGCTCGCCAAGCGAATCATCGGCACGCGCCTGCCCCTGATCGTCGGGACCGGGGCCATCCGTACAGAGGACAGCATCGTCTTTGCCGAAGCCGCCAGGGAGACCGGGGCCGATGCCCTGCTGGTGGCCACCCCGCCCTATGCCTATCCGACCGCGCGCGAGATCGCGCTGCACGCGCTCGCCATCGACCGGGCCGCGAACCTGCCCGTCATGCTCTACAACTATCCGGGCCGGATGAGCGTGAACATGGATGCGGAGACGCTGGATCGCTTGGGCCGCTCACCCAATTTCTGCGCCATCAAGGAAAGTTCGGGCGACCCCAACCGGCTGCACATGCTGGCGCGGGAGTATCCGCATATCGCGCTGTCCTGCGGGATGGACGATCAGGCGCTGGAATTCTTCGCATGGGGCGCGCGGTCCTGGGTCTGCGCGGGGTCCAACTTCGCGCCCGAAGCGCATCTGGCGCTCTACCGCGCCTGTGCCGTGGAGGGGGATTTCATCAAGGGGCGCGCAATCATGTCGGCGATGCTGCCCCTCCTGAGCGTCCTCGAACAGGGCGGCAAGTTCGTGCAGTGCATCAAGCACGGCCTGACCCTGCGCGGCATCGAGTGCGGCCCGCCCCGCCGCCCGCTGCAACCCCTGAACAAGGACGACAAGCGCGAACTGGCCGACGTCATCCGCACGATGGACATCGCGATTGCGGCAATCGAGGAGGAGTCGGCGTGACCCGACCTTCCGAACCGACCCTATCAGCCGAAAATGTCGGGCGGGAAGGCGCGATCATGCAGTTCCCGCTCGGCATCGGACAAGGCATCCCGCCAATCGACATAGTCCCATACATAGGATTCACCACCCCCCATGCGCCATCCGATGGAGCCACGCGCAATCCAGGGCATCGCCATCAGCGGCGGAGTCATCCATGTGTCGAGGCGCGAAGGATCGACGAGTGCAACGCGCTCGGCAGTCTCCAGAATATAGGTATCGACCGGCTCCAGAGCGTCGAATTCACCCATCTCCAGCAGTGTGGAGCGGAAGGGTTCATCCTGTCGGGCGCGCTCGTGAAGGGCGCGACGCCAGAGCATCGGCTCGATAGCAGGCCAGTAGACATTCGGTGGCCCACCGGGCGGACGGGTTTCGTCGTCAAAGCCATAGCGAGGGTCGTGAGCGGCAGCGAAAGACTGCGCCTGCGCCTCGGTCGCCGCCTCCCGTATCGACGTTCGCCACTCTCGATCGCGCCAATAATGCCAAGCCAAGACATAACGCGGGATCGACGGCCACAGGGCATCGTCGGCCCCGTCCTCGATCCGCACGGGACGGGGCGCAATCGCCGCGGCTCGGATCGCTTCGATTGCGAGATCGCTCATGATGTCACCCCTGTCAAATCACTCCCTATTCGGCACTCTATCATGAGAGGCACGCGATGAAGATCACCAAAATCTCCACCTATCAGGTCGACCTGCCGATGAAGGAGGGCGCGTATAGCTGGGGCGGGCAGTCCTTTGCCGCCTTCGACAGCACGGTGGTGATGATCGAGACGGATGCGGGCATCACCGGGGTCGGCGAAAGCTGTCCGCTCGGCCCCGCCTACCTGCCCGCCTATGCGCAGGGCGTGCGCTCGGGCATCGAGACGCTGGCGCCCGCGCTCCTCGGCGCGGACCCCCGACAGGTGGATGCGGTGTACGACCGGATGGACCGGGGTTTGCGCGGGCATCCGTATGTCAAATCGGCCATCGACATGGCCTGCTGGGATATCCTCGGCAAGGCGCTGGATCTCCCCTGCTATATGCTGCTCGGCGGGCTACGGAACCCGCAGGTAAAACTGTTCAAGGTACTCTCGCGGCAGGACCCCGACGAGATGGTGCGGATGCTGGGCGAATATCAGGCGCAGGGGTTCCGAAAATACCAGATCAAGGTCGGCGGCGACGCGGACAGCGATATCGAACGGATCAGATCGATCCTCGCGGCCCGCAAGCCCGGCGATATCTTCTGCGCCGACGCCAACACGACATGGAAGATGCATGACGCCATGCGCGTGGCCGGGGCGACGAAGGGCCTCGACTACTACATGGAGCAGCCCTGCATCTCCTACGAGGAATGCCTCTCCGTCCGCCGCCATTGCGACCAGCCGATGATCCTCGACGAATGCATGGACAGTATCGACATGCTCATCCGGGGTCGGAACGATTCGGCGATGGATCAGGTGAACCTCAAGATCAACCGTCTCGGCGGGCTGACCAAGGCGCGGCAATTCCGGGATCTCTGCGTGAATTTCGGCATCACCATGACCATCGAGGACAGCTGGGGCGGCGAGATATCCACCGCCGCCATCGCCCATCTGGCCCATTCGACGCCGGAGGTCTTCCACTCGCAATCCTCCGCGTTCCACGAATACACGGATCTGGTGATCGCCGATGGCGGGCCGGTCATCGAGGACGGCACGATGCGCGCGGCGGATGCGCCGGGACTCGGCGTGACGCCCCGGATGGACGCGCTGGGCGATCCCGTCTTTTCGCTTTCGGCTTGAGGGAGAACGATATGAGCCTGCTGACCCGTGCCGAATACCGGGCGATTGCCGAGAGAATCGATTTCCCCCGCGCGCCCTTCATCGACGGAAAATACCGCAAGGGGTCGGGCGGCACCCTCGCCACCGTGAACCCCGCGACCGGCGAGACCATCGCCGAAATCGCCGCCTGCAACGCGAAGGATGTCGATTTTGCCGTTAGCAAGGCGCGCGAGGCGTTCGACCGGGGCGGATGGGCCACGCTGCACCCGTCCGACCGCAAGGACGTGCTGATTCGCCTCTGCAAGCTCATCACCCGCAACCGGCGAGAGCTGGCGGTGATGGAGAGCCTCGACAGCGGCAAGCCGATCCGCGATTGCGAACAGATCGACATTCCGGAGGCGATCCACTGCATCAAGTGGCACGCCGAAACCGCCGACAAGCTCTACGACCGGACCGCCCCGGCGGGCGACGACGCCATCGCGATGATCGTGCGCGAACCGGTGGGCGTGGTCGGAGCCGTGTTGCCGTGGAATTTCCCGTTGTTGATGCTGGCCTGGAAGATCGGGCCTGCCCTGGCAGCGGGGAACTCCGTCATCGTCAAACCCGCCGAGCAGACCGGCCTGACCGCCCTGCGCGTGGCCGAACTTGCCGCCGAAGCGGGCGTGCCGCGCGGGGTGTTGCAGGTGCTGCCCGGCGATGGCCCGTCGGTCGGCGAACCGCTGGGAATGCATCCGGGCGTCGACATGGTGTCGTTTACCGGCTCGACCGAGACGGGGCGGCGGTTCCTGCGATACAGCGCGGACAGCAACCTCAAGAAGATCGTGCTGGAATGCGGCGGCAAGAATCCGGCGGTGGTGCTGGAGGATGCCGAAAACCTCGATTCGGTGGCCGAGCATATCGTCAACGCCGCCTTCTGGAACATGGGCGAGAACTGCTCGGCGTGTTCGCGCCTCATCGTGCACCGCGCGGTGAAGGCCCCGCTGATGGAGCGGCTCGTGGCCCGCCTGCGCGACTGGAAGACGGGCGACCCGCTCGACCCGGCGAAGCACCTCGGCGCGCTGATCGACAGGGAGCATGCGAAGAAGGTGTCGGGATACCTCAAGCAGAAGGGCCGCAAGCCCGTCGCGGGGGGCAAGGCGAAGGGCGCGTTCGTCGAGCCGACCATCTTCGACGGGGTCAAGCCGGGCGATGCGCTGGCGACGGAGGAGATCTTCGGCCCGATCCTGTCGGTGATCGAGGTCGCGTCGATGGAGGAAGCCATCACGGTCGCCAACGACACCGATTACGGCCTGACCGCAAGCGTCTTCACCGCCAATGCCCGCCGCGCCATCCGCGCCGCACGGGCGATCCGCGCCGGGACCGTCACGATCAACTGCTACGGCGAGGGCGACATGGCCACGCCCTTCGGAGGCTACAAGACGAGCGGCTTCGGCGGGCGCGACAACGGGGTGCACGCGCATGACCAGTATACCGAATTGAAAACGATCTGGATCGACCTGAGCGATCCGGCAAGCGGAGACAATATACCATGAGCATCGACACCCATCTGGCAGCGGCCCTCGTCCGCCTCACCCTCGACCTGAGCGGCGGCGATCCGGCGCTCATGGAGAAGACGCAGGCGATCATCGCCGATCCACCCACGACCTTGGAAGAGGTCGGCTTCTACGGCGCGGAAGACTTCCCAGCCGATGAGCGGGCCTTGAGAGCAGTGCTGTTTCGATTATCGCAGGCAGGGCATATCCTTGGTTTTGAAGATAAATACGTCTCCGAGATGATCGGCGCGCTGATCCAGAACGGCCTTGTTCCGGAGAACCACGGATCGGAGGCACTGACCACCTTTACCATCGACGGAGACATGGACGAACTCGTGTCGGATGACGACCCGGTAGAGGCCGCCGAGAGAATGGCCGCGCAATTGCCCGCAGCCACCCGCGCGCTGGAGGCCGCCGTCGCATCGAAGGGCCAGCAGATTCTCTATGTCGATCTTCCCGTGGGTGACACGCTGCACTACATCTTCGTCTCTCCCGAAGTGGCGAAGACCTGGAAAGACGTGATCCTCTATCGCACCGACGATGGGCCTATCGCGATTACCGGTCCGCAATGGATGCATTTCTGGGAATTCCTCATCGAATCGGCCGATCTGGAGGACGATGCGCCGGAACCGGATCTGCCTCCCTATCCGGTGGAGAATCTGCGCAGCCTGAAGGATGCGGGGTTCTGACGACGACACGACCCTCCCCTTCACGGTTACAGAGAAGGATTTTCCGATGACCGTCGCAGCGACAGGCAAACACCGCCGGGGCGGGCGCTCCTCCCGCCGCACGATGCGCGAGGATGTGCGGGAGGCGATGCTGCCGCAACTCACGCGCGGGTTGCCGCTGACCGAACCGATGTCGCCCGGACAGGTCGAGCGGATCGATGCGGCGTCGATGGATATTCTGGAGACCGTCGGCGTCGTCTTCCGGGACCCCGTCGCCATCGAGGATTGGCGCGGGGCGGGGGCGGATATCCGCGATGGCGACCGGGTGCATCTGGACCGGGGGTTGGTGCGCGAGTTGATCGCGACGATCCCGTCCGACATCACCCTGCACGCCCGCGACCCCGGCAAGACGGTGAAACTCGGCGGGCCGCACAGCATCTTCGTGCCCATGACCGGTGCGCCCTACCTGCGCGATCTGGACGACGTGCGCCGGGCGCCGACGCTGGACGATCTGGCGATGTTCCACAAGCTGAGCCACATGGCCCCGGCGATGCATTCCAGCGCGCATCATATCGTCGAACCCTGCGACCACCCGATCAGCCAGCGCCACCTGCGCATCACCTATTCGTCGATGAGGCATTCCGACAAGACGTTCAT
>Ga0209831_1001825_pt1 | contig 19086 bp, 25 predicted proteins | sample Maine_Asex4_meta_FD_187451 | JGI IMG/M metagenome (GOLD analysis project Ga0209831, IMG submission 187451) | Marine algal microbial communities from Maine, USA - Maine_Asex4_metaG (SPAdes) (version 2) | ecosystem: Host-associated > Algae > Red algae > Unclassified | place: Maine, USA | collected...
ACGCACAATCCCCCCCGAGCTCACCACGAGAAGGGGGGAGCTCACCAAGAGATACACAAATCAAGTACAAACAAGTACAAGTCATACACAATGGAATGCCAACAAGTACACGAGCTTGAGTCACCAAAAGCCCGCGTGTAAGTATAGCTCCAATGGAATTCCCGAGCGGAGCTCAACAAGTCGTGTAACTGCACACCGGCTACGAGTTGTGTTACCACACCGCACTGATGTCGTGCAACCACACCACGCACGCCCGCATAGGTAAGGGACGGCCACGTTCGCAACGCGCAACCATGCGGGAAGAGGGAAGATGGATGCACCCAGCAGCCTCGACTAGATCTGAGAAGTAAAAGCAGCGACGAGGGCCATTGCACACGCCAAAAGCACATCATACACAACGAAGCAGAAGAGACGGGAACGTCGCGCAGGGGGAACAGATGCTCGTGTCAGACGCGCTGCACACAAACACAGAACGTACGCACACCGCTCTCCTCAGTAAAAGACTCTACTCTCCCACTGACTCCTCTGACGTTCCAACTGACTCCACTGACTCCACTGACTCTGCAACTGACTTCACTGACATTCCAAATGACTCCACTGACTCTGCAACTGACTCTGCTGACTCTCCAACTGACTCCACTGACTCTCCAACTGACTTCACTGACTCCACTGACTCCACGGACTCAGATCCTTCACCTGCGCTTGAAGTCGCGCAGGACGGACGCGCACCAATCAAGGCGTGTTCGATCATGCGCGGGGCCGTTATGCATCCTCAGGTTGTGCGGAGCAGTACTCTTCCCGGGCATACAGTGCGGCCCCGCACTGTTTCATCTGCTTAACTGTTATACATCCTGCATACTGGCAGTTCGATTGACGTCCACATCATCACGTGCAGCCATATCACTCACAGATACACACTAGCACCTCCCTGTGTATCATACCATGTGGGTCGACATTTCGACGAGGAAAGATGTAACTTCCGAAAGCCGTGCAGTAAACGGATGCCTGGTACAAGTCTAAGGCCAGCGTGGGTGCGGCACATGGCAATATGGCGCCATCCGACGACAGAGCGTTCTGCGGAGGGGCGAGGAGGGAGGTAGAACTGCAGCTGGCTCGTCAGGTGTGGCACTGAGAGCGACAAAGACAACGGAACATGAAAGGGCGGCGGGAAGGAGTGTGGTGCGGGGGTGGGCAAGGACTGGGAGAGCGGATTGTCCTCGCCTGGGATGGGCCTCAGCCCCACAGTCTCATCTGTGGCTGCAGCTCGGCCGTGGCCCACTTGCTAGTTGAAAACTGGTTGTTGGCCACCGAAAACCTTGGATGAACTGGTTCGGCCGCGCGAACCAATTGGGAATCCCTAGTAACTGCAGATCACAGCAGCTCGCAGCACAGAAAAAAAAATTGCTGTGATCGCTCTTGCCCCCCACCGGGCCACCGAGGGGCCCTCAGCATGCAAATGTTTTTCAAGGCATAGCCACAGCATGGTGACAGCATGCTGTGGCTGTGGAACGCGCTCGGATCCGATCATTCTTCGGCGACGTGCCATATCACACCGCATGATCATCTGCGAAGTTCTCATGCTCACCCCTGCTGCCTGCTGTCTCGTCAGGCTGTCTCTTCGGGGCATGTCCAGCAATGGAGCCAACCGCCCAACCCAACAGCCACGTGTGGGTAGCGTGTGGCTTTGCTACTGGGTCTCCAACCACCGGGCCACGACCCGCCGTTCCAGGTTGTAGGCCGCGATTTGGCTGAGTGGCCACAATGTGTCGCCCTCCAATCTCGGCGAAGTAACCAAACAAGCGCGGGGGCAGGACCGCCGACGATCTCAGGAGTTTGTGATCGCCACGGGTCAGCCATGCTATTGGCGTTAGATGGCCACGTTCGGAACCATGTTTTGTTGGAGCGCTTTGGAGCGCCGCCAAACGGGCCTGTTTGGACCTTGGTGTCGTTTCGCTGCCGCTGAAGCTCCAGAACTAAGCGATCGCGCGGGCCCAGCACGAGACCCATCAGAAGACTACAATAGGTGAGGAAGGGCTATATTTGGACCGTCACACCCAAGTTTTGGTCACCAATGCCCGATTGGCCAAACGGTGCCACGTTAAGCCACGTTTGGGGTTTTGGACGGTTGGCTCCATTGCTGTAAACGCCCTCAGCGCCGGGCCAAGCTTTGACCGCCGCGCTCCAGGTCTTGCGCGCTAGTCAGCTACTGACCGTTGACTCCTTGTTGGGCCAGAAACAAGGTACCCCACCTCCAGCGGACTCAGGCACGGCGGCGGACCGGCCGGCGGACCGCTGCGATTGGTCGGCGGAGGTCGGATCCGCTGGCAAGGTCCTCTGGAGGGGTGCCGAGACGAATGATACGTGGCATCGGCGCCGGCGAATATGTCCCTCTACTAGATTGGTAGGGGACCCCTCTGAGGTCCACCTCTCCAATCGGTTGCCCCAAAGGTGCCACCTATAGTCGGCCGATGGACGCAACGGTGTGCGGCCGTTAGCCCGATAGCCCGCCAGCGACGGCGCGCGCCCTTTATCGGCAGCCATGGCGAAGAACGCGACGGCCGCCGACCGGCAGACTGAGGAACACTCTTGCTTCCGGCTCGAACCCCCGTCCCATGAGGCCCCGTCATTGTGAGGCCGCAGCCACTCCTCCCAGTCCCCCTCTCAGCCACTCCTCCTACTACGTTCGTCTACCGCCCACTCCTACTGGCATCCCCGCACCTCCCCCGCCCATCAGACGGCTTTTGGGTGGTCGGCGCTTGCGGCACGGATGTAGGCGCCAAGCCTCTCACTCCTCCGATTTGGGTGCGGGCCGGGTTGGAGCTGCGCTGGTGTGGCCTGAAGGGGCGCTAGAGCCGGCCCTGACCACGTCTTGGCCGCGGGTCACCCCGCTTTGGAGCGTCGCGGCGGGCATCAGCGTTCGTGTGTGGTAGTGATGGCTACTGGGACGGTGACGGGCGCGGTACGGTGCCGCTGTTTTTTTCTAGGCGAGGTTTGCCGCCCTGCGCCTCTGCCGAAGCTGCTATGTTCCCATGACGGGCCCTTCCCGTGGCCTTGTGGGGTGTACAGCATGGTTCTTATAGCAGGCGGCGTAGATCCAAGCCTCTGGGAGCTCCGTTCATTTCCTCGCCCCTCGAACCCCTGTACTGGTCGGCCAATTGGGATGCACGCCCTCTCTTGACGGACACCACCCTACCCTCCTGCTTCGTCGCCGTCGGCAAGCACCCCCCCCCCTTCTCCCTGAATACTTTGCGTGTTGTACTGGTTTCTGCCCGCAAGGCCGATGGCAAAAGACCCCGTGGAACAATTAACACAGGATGCGGAGCGACAAAAAGGAGAGAGAACACAAACGCCGTCGATCACACGGTCCGAAGCGCACCAGAACGCCGGAACGAACGCAAACGCACCACTCTTTTGTTCAAGGAAGCATGCTGACCCAGGAATACACAGTAGTATACCCTCCGGGGAAGCAAAAACGCGCACGAGTCCAACCAACGAGAACGGTGATGTGGGGACCGGTGCCGAACGGGCCACGGCCCTGAAGCAGGGGCCTCTGATGGCCCCAGGCGCACGTCAAAGAATACGATTCCACTGGAAGGGATATCTGGCCCACATTCTTATGTCAGCTGGGACTGATAAGTCCCACAAAAGCTCACGGGAGTTAGACTAAGGATTTCCAATTTCTCGTTGGAGGTCCCTGCGGGATAATCTGCGTTGGCCCAGATCTGACCTTGGCTTTGGGCTCAGCTCCGTAGGCGGAGGCTTCCACAAACCTCCCGGCCCTTCCAGGGGGCTCAAATCGAAGGGGCTTGCGCCGCCTTCGTTTGTGTCAGGCCCCTTCTTGATGTTTGATCACGCAATCCTCTTTTCCGCACACCCCGGGAGGGGGGGCAGTGGGTCACTACCCCTCACAGGCCACGGGCGGAGCCCCTGGGACGCATACCACCTGATCCCTCTCTTGGAAGCGTGCCGTGGGACCCTAACAGGATGTCTATCGCACGGGAAAGCTCAGATGAGGAAGAAGCGCCGAGTCGGGGCACATAAGGCGGTCACCACTGAGCGGTGGTTTGGAGTTCTGGGATTCTCGCAGGGACCCTGGTAGTCACATGTTGGGGACAGCGCCGGTAGAGCGAGTCCGGGGCTTGCCCGGCGTACTTGACGATCTTGTGCCGCCCCCTTGGGTGGGGCTCACCTCTTCTTTCCAGGTCCCCGATTGACAGATTCCAATGACGTCGGCCGGTGAGGCCAATTTGGGGCCCCGCTGGCGATCGATAGCCATCAGGGCGGCTCGGGTGAGATGCTCGGGCCTTCGGAGGAGATTGACGTTTTCCTGGCCAACCTCATGTCGGCTGCTCGGCAAACACCGGCCGTCGAGCACGGCCAGTATGGGCGGTACTTTTGGGAACCCCCGGGGGTGTCCCTGGTAGATCAGCGGTTCTCGGCTGTTGACAGCCACCGGATGATCTTCATCTGGACGACCGTCCGGCCTATATTTTGTTCGCTCTACGCCGTCGCCGAGGGGAAGGCTATGGACTTCCCCTTCCTCTGTCTAAGGGACTATTATCGGGTGTGCCGTGTCCTGTGCAACTTAGCGGCACGGAAGCTACCCCCCGAGGTGGCTAACACGCCATGCTCCTGCTGCGAGTATTACCCGGGCTCTCTCCACAGAGTAGCGGGGGCTCTTTGGGGGTCTGAAATCATGAAGTCATCTCGCACACCGCGCAGCGGTGTGCCGCCTACAGATTGTTGAACCGTCCTTTTGCACGTCGTCCAAGCTGGGGATGCACTTGATGTGCACGCTGGGTATTTCTCGCGCGAAATCGCGTCGGCGATGAGCACAGCGATGGCGGAAGTGCGTATTGTTGCGCTTGTGGGTGTACCTGACGGCGTGCAGCTCGAGCGACACGGTGGAAGGCGAGTGCGACAGCCTCTCGCAGCCTGGAAGCTCCGAGAGTTGCCGCAAGGGCTCTGAGATGTCGCCCAGAAGGGCCTTCGGGGAGTCCACAATCAGCGACATCACCGCCACAAGAAAGTTGGGGATGAAAGCGGCGATGTCTCAATGTTGCTGAAATACGGCGTCATCAGGCCAAAAAGCCCCTATCCTACGAAACGCCCGATATCAGCGCCCCACGGTGGCCACACTCACTCTCCCTAGCTCTCCCGCCTCCGCCCAGGTCATCCTACCATCGACAAGCTAGGATGTCACCAGCACACGTCGGTCCTCTACGAACGTCATATGGACGGCAACAAGCCCCGACGGCTGCATAGTCCACATTGGCACCGTCTTGACTCCCACATTTGCAACCTCAGCACAACCGAGCACGAACGCATGCATCGCTCGAAGTGCGGCGCTTCTCAGCGTCTTCCGCGGTGACGGTGCTGGTCACAACAGACCTCTGCGACACGAAACAAGGGCGTAGAGTCCTGTGTGGTGCGAACTGTGAGGTCATCGGAGAGGCAACGGATGCGTTCCGTGGCGGCCGGGCGATGTCCACACACAATGGCTCAGAAAATAAAGACAGGCGGCAAACCAACGTAAAGGAGGCGTCCACACAGCCTGTGGCACCCAGTACACAGCACGATGCATCCAATTCGATAACACATCGTTCAGTAACAGGATCATCCCGCCGCACGCATCTGGCAGCGCCCCGTCGCTCTCACCAGCCTCCTCTCAGACAATATGGACATGCGTCCTTTGGACGCGACAGATGATTGGTCTTGAAGACTACTTTTACATCCAGGGCCTGAAAGCTCGCACCTGGGATGGCAAAATCGGACGTGGGGGACAAAGATGTTCCCGGCACTCCAATAAATTGGTCGCGTGTTTTCATTCATACCCTCTTGCCTGAAATGGTAGGCATGTGCCTGACAACCTCTCTTGTGAAGTGAGCGTAGAGCTGCCAGGCGGCCATTTCGTGAACAGGAGAGTGGACCAACAAAGAGATGCGTCGGCCCCTGGCGGTCGGAGTCAGACGAGCGCCACGTACGCGTCACGGAGGGCCACCTTTGGCCGACGCCCTGTGTAGCTCTCGCTTGGTGTCCCGGTGTCATCCACCACACAACAACCGTCTGATGGCTCACTAGCTCAGCCAAGACGCTAGATCACCTGTCTGTAAACGTGGTCCCTGTACACGCCCTGCCGGACCGCCCCCCCTCCTTTTCCCTTCGGGGCGGGAATCGTCTAGAAATGCCAGATGTGAATGCTGATGGTGTAGACGCACGTCATTTCTGCCACCATGCCCGGTACTGCTTACTGAAAGCGGTCTGTGACCAATCTAGAGGCACCCACCGTCGCCGTGGCGTTCACTGTCTGGACACAGTCGACCGTCGAGGACCCTTTTTGATCCCCCTTTTCGCTCACTGCCATTATCTGTGTGCAATGCTTTCTATGCATACCTTCACCGTTGCAGTGCGCTCCACGATTTCAAGCGTGCGACGACGTTCGGTAGACGAAGTGCACGCTTTAATGGACCTGGCTGTTTTTCTCCTCGGCTTCTTGCTTCTTTTGAGCGCTCATCGCCACAGTCTGATACGTTATTTGCACCAGTCTCTTCTTTCTTCGAGCGGCTTGGCCATCTGTACCTGTCGCGGTGGGGGGTCTCTGTAGTGGACCATTCAGGGCTTGACGATATTGCATCTTTTTTCAGTCAGTCGCTTCCACGTACTCACCGCTCGCTTTCGTGAGACGCTTGTAGTGAGATTCAGTGCGTCACCTTGCTTGTAAAAAGGACAGGGTCCGTCCATGATCATGGTCATCCATGTTACTTAACGTCGATGGCAGAGACTGAGTGCGTGCGAACGAGGGTTTAGAGCCGTATTCACACTTGCACTGTTAAGTGGCATGCCGTACATGGCGTATGTTGAACCAGGAGAGGTCCACAAGAAGGCCAACAGGTCATACTGAATGTATGGGCTATTGACCTTCTGAGGCGGTTCAGCGACTTTGCACTCTGACAAGGCGGCCGAAGACTCTTGCGATGGGCACGTTTTGCGGCCACCAGTCGCTGGATGGCGGTGCCAAGCTCGATGCTCCCAATTGCGATGTTGTCACTATTGAGTGCTTCTATCGCCTGCGTCAACAGAGCCCCGTGTTTACCCCAACCCACCGCCACACCAGGACGTGCAAAACTCAAGCGGGCGCTCGTAACATGCGCTGTGACCGTTTTGTCTAGGACGGGCATTTGGCCGGGACGATCGAGTACGAGGCGCTCTACGAAACGGTCAGCTGGGAAGACGGTTTCAATTCAGGCCCCAAGACACCATGTGGGGTACACGTTGACTTCTGCGTGTTCTGGAGCGTTGTCTGACTGTGAAGGGCCTTACTACTTCTTAAATTGGTTTGTGTGTGTGTGTGTCACGTCTGGAGTTCTGATTGTCTCGATCGGCATTTTGTTTCCAGCCCACTGAGAAGGGAAAACTTGTCTTCCGCCACAAGCGCACATTTTTCATGTCAGCCGCCGTCATGGTGTTCCCTTCTACCTCCATGACGTACACTTACGTCAAAAAGCACAGAAGGCCGATCGAGAGCGCTACGCGGAGAAGGACGACCACTACCTCAAGGAGAAGGCAGCAAACAGGGCGCTCCACACACATCCCTCAATCGTGGGACGCTACTGCGCTATGGCGGAATCAAGCGCCGCGGGGGCGTTCTCCACTCCCAACTACGCAGAAACGGACATCGACAATCTCGTGGCAGTTTCCGGCCGCTAAGGCAAGGTCACCGCCGTCTCGCACGCCAAGAACAAAGACAATCTGCAAGCTGCTCTTGCTTACCACGGGGCGGAGTTCCCTTCCCGAAGCGCCAATATTTGGCTGCAGATGAGAAAGCTAGTGGCCGGCCGGAACTGCCCGACAGTGAGCGCCGTCGGGGGCGTGGTACTTTTCTGGGCTTTGACGCGCCGATTAAAAACATTCAGACGGTCTTTTCCGCGCACGGGGCGGCCCGTTTGACCTTAAGGACCCGGTTGCTGGCAACCGCGCCCATGCGGCTTCGCGCTCCTGCGACGATTCCAAGCATTCGGCTCGTAGCCAATGGCGTTGCGCGCACGCTCGACACCCTGACGGCGCCGTCTCCCGCCGAACAAAGTGTAGAGGCTGCCGGTAGCGAGCCATATGTAGCTTCTTTGCTGGACGCTTTGGGTGTCTTTGACCTGTTTAAGAAGCGGTACACCATCAAAGACGACGCCGTCTGTCTGGCGCTCGTCAAGAGGGTCCTTGTGGAGAAGGGGATTCCTGGGGCAGTAGTGGTTGACGCTGGCACGCCGGTCAGTGACCTCGTTGGCCTCTTCGAGAGCACTCTACAGGACTGTTTTCAGTGGACGTTTGGCAACAAGCGGTCCTTGGGTGTATTTTGCCGCAGCTGTGGGGAGGTCACAGCTCTTTGATACGATATTTGTGAGATTTTCTGCATTCTTTCTTGTTCCTTCGCTAATTGCGTGATCATGATAGTGCTATTGCTGATGGCCCAATTTCGTCCTCTCCGGACAAGAACCAGAAGAAGAGTACCAAATCCGTTTTTCTAAAAGTTTATGTGTTTTTATACATTTAGTGCTACTTCACCTTGAAAACACCTCTTTCATGAAATTGGTTGAGTTTTGTCAAAGAGACTACTGATTTGCTCGGCCACGCCGTCGTTGCCGACGACGAGGGACCCGGGGCGATGGCAATGTCTTGCTACCGGACATCCCGGACGTTGCAGCCACCTACGTCGCTCTTTGCGCTGCCCGTGCACCCCGTCACTGTTTGATGCGACAAGCCACTCCCCGTCGGTTCCCCGCATGCCCAGCATTGCGCTCACTGAGAAGCCGGGTGCCCCGTCGTCGCCTCCTGCGGCACTAGGTACGCTAGAGCTTTTTTACTGGCGGCGGGTGACTGTGCGATCGAGGGCGGCGATGTTACTCATTTATGGTGCTCTGCAGATGCTCGTGTCAAATTTAGACCTTGCAAATCGGGCAACCGCCTGATGGACACGCACTCACCGTGCTATATCTTTTTCGTCTTTCTTCGACTTCTGTCGGTTTTCATGTGTCCATATTTTTGTGATGCGCCGAGTTCTCTACTGCTCTTCCATTGCATGTACATCTACTCTTCGTCGATGCGGCGCATGTCGCTCGTTCGGGCAGCAGCTGCCGCGCTGCCCGCTCTTCGTGAAATGCGAGGTCCAATGCGGCCGTGCCTCGCCGTCGTGTCCTCAATGCGCGGTGTCCTGCGCCAAGTGCGGCGCGAAAGCGAACTCCGAGGACGCCCTTGTCGAGGCGGTGCAATATGGGACGCCTGATCGCTTCGTCTTTCCGCAACTCGAAGAGGAGGCGATGCACTACGGGATGATGCAAAAGGCTCCCCCGAGTGCCCTGGCTCGGCGGGAAGTCGACCAAGCTGGAAGGAAGCGGCTGGCTGAAACTTCCTCCCATTCTGGGGAGCGATTGACCTCGCATTTGCGGCAGTCGGCGCTGGTGGACGAGTTGGGCTCGGGCGGTGTGGCGGATATGGCTCCTGTGCGAATGTCACCGGGCGTGGCGGCGGCTCTAGAGGACGAAGGTGCGCCGCACGACGCGAACCGGATGCTCGGAGCTTTTGTGACCTACAGCGCGGCGCACGGCAGGGCGGGGGCCTCAGAGCCCCCCTCGGGGCCCCTAGAGAAGCGTGACTCTGACGCCGGTCATCAGGCAATGATGGACGACCTCAAGGATGCCATGAGCAAGCGCCCTCGGTACACAAATGACCAGCGCATGGCCATGCGGCGGCGGGCTGCCGGGGCTGGTCTGCAAGCGGTACGTGGGGGGGCTTCTTCTGTAGAGACATTGGGCTCGGCCAATCCCTATTTTGTGGTCATGTCGTTGAAACGAGCCGCCGTACGCCACGTGCAGCTGTCTGACGGTCCCATCCTCAAAAACTTCAAAAGGGCGATGGACGAATGAGTCCTCGAGAACGCGTACCACGGTGGCACCGTTACAAGCTGGGAGTTCACGACGGAGAAAGTATGCGCAAATTTGATGGGTTGCACCGGGCTGGCCGAACTGCAGTTGCCTTCGGTGCTGGCATCGATGCGACAGTTCATCAAGGAGTCTCGCCAAGGGGAGAAGAACCTGAGGCGTTTCTTCTATCCGGCAATGTCTGGGTCACCCTGCAGGCCCACAAGCGCGGAAATCATTGATTGTTGAGGTGTAGGTCAGACTAAACGCGGTGTGCGTGTTCAAAGCCTCACAAGAGACAGAACTCTTACCTCAGCTATGAAAATCAAACACCTGCGCTAACGGCAAGGGAACGTCAGCATGCACACGCGACATCCACCGTCGTCCTAAATTACTCTCCTCCAGTTGAACGCGTACAGGGCATCGTCGCCAATGCAGACCGTGATAGGCGCGAACTCATGTCCTCACTCCAAACCGTCCAAGCCGCCAACGCAGCCGCATAGCTTAACAGCATCCAGGCTGTCACATACATAGGTGCAACGCATATCGACGCATCATGACAGAAGAGAAAGCGATGAAACAGGAACGGCCGCAGTTTCACATGCCTGGGGCTAAACATGAGGAGAACCTCATCAGAAACGAAATAAGAGGCCAAACTCGTGACCAACGCATGCGAGGTACTCTTTGGGACCGCGAGGGATGTCGTAGAAGCGTGCCTCGAGGGCGGCGCCATGGCGTTGTCCTGATTGCGTGTATCCAGGCTTCTACGGTCAGCACACAATTGCGAATATCTCGGCGGTTTCTGGTCCTTGAGGACTCTACATGGGGACAAAAGATGGGCCAGAGTCTCGGCTACGAGGTCCATAGCCGCAGAGTACGAGTATTTTGAACCTCCAAAAGACAGTTCACGCGACGTGTACGGCCCGTTTTCCACGTAAATAGGCCTGTAGATGAGGGAGACCTCATCAGAAACCCAGTATGAGGCCAAACTCGTGACCGAAGATTGCGAGTTACTCTGTGAAGCTGCGGGGGAGGTCGACCCCATTGATGCCACCTGGTGCAGGGCGGGCGGCTGCCGCTGAAGGACCTGTCAGGGCTGCTGGCGTACTGCAGGCTGGTCCCCATTCTGGTTGTCGCCCGCTCCCCTCTGGTCGGCGCCGCCCCGGCGCACGACGCCCTGCCGTCGCCGGTGGAGCGGGCGGCGCCTGCCGCCGCACTGCTGACGAGCGGGCTCCCGCGCGCGGGGGCGTCACTGGCCCTGGATACTGCGTACAGCACGGGGGAAACGCGAGCCGCGCCCGCTTAGAGCCTGCGCACGTTGCTGACCGACATGACTGATGTGCAAGTCCACGCAATGGTGGACGTGGGCCTGTTTGGGTCAGTTGGTGTGGCGAACCTGTCGTCCATCGCTTTAAGTAATCCCCGCCGTGCCGCTCGCCAATCTCTCGCCTTCCCTTTGGGCGTGGTCCTGCGACCGTGGTGCTATACACTGGCTTTATTGCGTCGGAAGCGGTCTCTGCCATGTACTCGGCGTCCGACGCCAATACTGCCGCTGAAGAGCCGCACGCCGCCGCAGTGTTGCCGACAAAGACCGTGGCGTCAGCCACCAGGCTTCCCCCGACCGCTGGAGATCTCGCAGCTGCGAAGCAACCGCGGTCGGCTGTTCCTTCTCCTCCGGGCGGCCGGCCGGCCCCCCCACCCGCCAAATTAGCTGTCCACGGCAGGTATCGTCGGTAATCTGGGATATTGCTGGCGTCTACCATGCCCGCCAATGAGGCTTCCGGTATGGATGTCGACGACCCCCGCGTCTCGGCCACCACGGCGGACGGCCAAGGCGAATTGGCGGCAGCCACGCCCCCGGTGGCCGCTGTCGCCTCTCCCCGCGCCCCGACCGGGTCCACCCCTGAGCATTTTTCTGCAGCAACGAAGTAGGCGGCAGCAGGCGCCAGGACGGCTGCTACGGCAGTGCTGCCGAGGCCGACCGCTGGGGCGTCCGCGCGCGGTGTCGTTGCTGCCACCGCCAATCGCGCGCGTCGTGGAGCGTCAGCCGGGAGTGGTCAAGGTCACGCGGAGAGACGCACCCGGACCACCCTTGCCGTGCTGGCGCGTGTGCGTGCCGCAGTCTGCAGCAGCATCCTGGACGGCGCCCTGTCGCTGCCGCCGCAGGCTGGGCAGGATGCGGCCGTCAGCGTGGTCGCGTCTGCTGGCCATCTCACAGCGAGAATCCAGTGTGGCTGACCCGCATCTATGTATGACAGTCTTGCGCGAAGCTTCGTGAGCAGCGTCCGGTCTTTTTGTCTAATGTTTTCGCTCTCGATCGCGTGGCTCAGATTTTCTGCAAAATCTTTGCAGTACCCCGCTCGAACCTGAATGTCACTTGCTGTGACTGCATGTGCCCGTCGGCGGGGGCACGACATGCAGCGGCATGGCCGTGCCGGCGACAGGCGGCTCGTGCCGCGTGCCTGTAACCCCGCACACTCGGCTGCCGACAGCGCCATATGCAAGTACTTGTCATGTTTGTATACGTCTGTGAGAGCTGTACGCGAGCAAGACAACCACCGATGAGATCTTGGTGCGAGTTGTGCATATGAACGCTTGATGGGTGGCGCAAAGGGACCCGTCATCCTCGCGACTGCGCCTCCTCTTCGTGCGAGGCGACCCGCACCGCATGAGGTGCGCTGAAGGTGGAAGGCTGAACCTTGTGGCAGCATTGACGGTGGTGCCGTAGACCTGTCTTGCCACTCAGACAGTCCCACTTCACGTGGGGGAGGAAGAGCAACAAGGCTGACTGGGGTTGCATACATGTGCTTTGGGGTAGACGCGCGAGACGGGCGCGCGCGCGGGGCGGGCGCCTGTGCCTGTTGTCAAGAGGAGTGGTGAGACGTATGCGCGTGGAAGCCCGGGGCGGACGCCGAGCTCGGGGGTGCGCCGCAGGCCGTACGCCCGCGCCGGCGGCTCGCCCGCTCCCCCTTCATGAGGATGACACCCGGCTGGCAACTGTCCTCGCTGACGAAGGCATCAAGAGAACGCGTTTTTTTCATTGAGGGTTGAGAACGGGCGTTTTCACTTCGAACCACCAGCGTGATGCGGAATTGTGGCGCAGGAGGAACGTGTGACGGCAGGAAACATGGCCCCCACACTCGAAGACCACAGGGGGAAGGCGGGGGCGCCATACCCGACGCCCCCCTTTTCCCCACCTGGTACAGTTGTCGTGGCCCGCCTCGGCCACGCGGCCCCCCCCCAACACGCCGCCGAGTCCACCGCACGGCGACGACGCGTACCGCCTGGCCCCGGCGGGACTGGCCCCATGGGCCCTGAGGGGAGGTTTCTCTGAGGGTTCTCTGAGCGTCCTTCGAGGGTGTCTGGGGGGGGTTTTCTGAGAGTGTCAGGGGAACAAACGGGATAAGAGGGCGAGGCGTGGGTTTCCTCGAGGCCTTCGACGCAGGCAAGTAAACTTCGGTTCACATCACTCGTGTTTGTCGCTCGGAACGTCTCCCCCCGGTCGACGCCGCGCGTGTGTGTTCTTCGGGGTTTCCTTCCGGGGTGGGTATTACCCGTCAGGACTACCCGGCGACACGGTCTGGCTCGCCTTCCCCCCAACTGGCTGGGGTGGGCTGAGCGTGTTGTCACCTTCGTTGGAGCTGCAGGGAAGGAAGGCGCCTCAACGTTCCTCAGGGTGGGGGCCGTGCGCCAACTTGCCTCGAAGGGAACCTCGTTGGTCCTCCTCCCCGCAGTGCCTAGCGCTGCGGGCGGCGCCCCGCAACGCCAGGTTTGGCTGAATCCGGCCTGGTTAATGTCCGATGGGGAGGAGAATGGAGACCCCCCGGGTGTCGAGGTGCCTGGTATCCGGGGGGATGGGTCTTTCCCCCCCGGAGGCGGATCGCCGGGGGATCATCGCCACACCAGTCGTAGCCCCACCCGGAGGGGGGTGGTGCTGGCGGTGAACGGGCGCGGCGCCGGAGGCGCACGCGGGCCCGGACACCGCGGGCAACACGGCCCACCTGCTGGCGCCGGGTGTGGGGCGGACAGCGCAACCCGCCTGGGCGCCCGCCGCGCACCCGTCACGCCGGGCCCGTCCGGGGGCGGCAGGTGTGGAGGGCGGCCGGCGCCTTCGCGCAGCCGCACCACTAGCCGCCACGTCAGGGCGGGGCGCGAGGCCCAAATTCCCCTTCGTCTCTACTTACCGCATTGGGGGACTTGTCTTGCATTGTTCTTAGGTGTATGGGTTGGTTGGCGGCGCGGGCCAATTCCCATTGGGGGAATTGGGCCCGCGCAACGGTTTCCACCCTTTTTTTTGGACGAAGGGCGACGACGGTAAGAGGCATCGTCGTCGCCGGCAAGTAAACCGTGCCTTTTGTCTTGTACCTTGGGCGGCCCTTCTTCCCGAATCGGGTGATCCTATAGGAGGCACGTTCTTAGGACGGCAGCGTCGGCATACGCTCCTCTTGTGGCTCGTGGCTACGGGGTTGTGCTACAACAGTGCAGGCACCACGGATTCGAGTGCCCGCGGGCAGTGGACTTTGTTCAAGGCCAAGGGCCCTGGGCGAACTGGCCCAGAATCAGGCGGACGATGAGTTCTTCCAGGAGGTCAAGCGGGCACCGGCAAACCCACCCGCTTCTACCAAAATGCGGATGGGCTGCTCTGCCTAGAAGGGCATCGGGCCGGCTCCCAACAGTTTTTGATACCCTGGTACCTAGTCAAGGACGTCTTACGGGCGGCGCACTCGTCCCTCTTGGCGGCACATCCCGGTGGTTTCCGAATGTACCACACCATGAGGTATAATTGCTGTTGGCCCTCATTGGCAGCCGACGTCTTCGGTTAGGTTCCGGCGTGCCCTACCTGCGCAAAGAACCGCCACATGGGTACGCAGAGTACCGCACCCATGTGACTGTTTCCCGCGACGGAACCTTTCGCTGCTCTGGTCATGGACTTACTTGGTGCATTGCGCCGGACCCCCAAAGGATATGAGCTTATCCTAGTTATTTGTGACCGCTTCACTAAGGTCACGCGGGCGGTCCCGTTGAAGATTAGCTCGGCTTGGGATATACTCAGTGCCATCCTTGACACGTGGGTGGCTAGCTATGGGATTCACGATTCAGTTTTATCAAATAACCGAGCCCACTTCGCTGCCGTACTCTGGCAAGGGGTGCTCAAGGCCCTGGGTATTGAAACCAATTTTGCCACGCCTTACCACCCCCAAACTGATGGGCAGGTCGAGCGGTTTAACAAGACCTTAGTTAAGCAACTATGACACTACGGAAGTGACCATGTAGATTCGTAGTCTCGGTACTTAAGCCTGGTATTAACGGCTTATAATTCGCAAGTGCATAGTAGCGCCGGGCAAGTCGCATTCGCCTTCGTAAGACCACGATGGCTTACTCCCGTGGCAATTGAACCACTTACAGCGGGCACCGAACCCGGGTAGATAGTAACCCCCGGGCGGGCCAAGAATTTCCTCCAGCGCCTCGACTCCCGGATCCCCCTAGTACGGGATACAATGGAAAATGCACAGGCCCGGTACAAACGGGCCTTCGACAAGTGCGTGCACGCTCGCCGCGAAGCCCTCCGAGTTGGAGATTGGGTATTAGTGAAGTCCCACGAAAACCAGGGGGGTAAACTCGTCTTCAAGACACTGGGACCCTACCAGATCTTGAAGACCGACGGGCGTCGGCTTGCCATCGAAAGTGACGATGGTATCCGCGTAATCAACGGGAACCACGCCACCCGGGCCCCGGAACCACCCGAGGGTGACCCGGCCTGGTCAAGGGCACTGGCCGCGAGGCAGGTCCCCTGCCTCCCTTCATCGGCTAGTAAACCGATTGAGGCTGTCTTTGACCACTTTGTCGGACAGGGGTATGACGACCAGGAGCGACTCATGCTCAAGGTAAGATGGTTTGGGTATGAACACTGGGAGGACTCCTGGCACAAAGTGGACGACCTCCCAGCTGAGAACGTTCGCCAGCACTGTAGGCGACACCGACTGACGGTAAGAAGATGGGTATAAAACAACTAACCCCCCAGTACAGGGTACCCCTCACACTGCCCCGACAAAAGATTCAAACCAACCCCCCTACTCCGGGGCCCTCCGAGCAAGACCAACCTAACTAGGGAATAAAATGGTAGGGGGCGGGGCTAACGGTACTCGGCGCCCCCGTCCCCTACCAGGACACGGGCTACTAATTTCGACCCGGCGACGACGGGAGGTCGTCGCGGGCGTACCCCCCATACTGATCGTGACCGGGGGGGTCCACTGGGTACTCATGGGTCGGCCCACGGTCTGCGGGACCCGGTCCCCACGTCGAGCGCGGCGCCCTACCTGGCTCCACCCCCGCTGTGGAGTACCTCCCAGCGGAGGAGGAGTAGCCGCCCCCATGGTACGGTGTGGTGGCGGCGGCAGGCTCCCCGGCGTACGGGGCTCGACTGGAGCTCCCGGCCGACGCGGGTACCACAGGCTCCGGCGCCACCCGCTGGCCGTGCCCCTCTAGTCAAGAGGCCATCTGGTACCAGATGGCCGGGGGGGTGGTGTCCACCCGGAACTGCTCGGCGGCGGCCGAGAGGGGAGATGGGGATTTCCGTAGTATGGCCGCCGCTACCCGGGTAACGCACGCCAGGGTGTCCACCAAGGAGGCCACTATCGCCACCCCGTGGGCCGCCCTAAGCGTCCCCGAAGCAATCGAATAGGTGGACGCCAGGGCGCTCGCACACTGGGGGGTGACGAACCCCCAGCTGAGGCTTTGCCCCGCCCCCAGGGCCGGTTTGTACGGTACCCCAGGCGGGGCAAGCGTCGGGCGGGTCGACCGCCCAACGGGGGACGCCCCCGCCCGGGTGGTCCGCCGGACAGCGCCCCCACGAGCAGGGGGACGCTCGGCCGCATTCCGGGTGCGCTTGCGCTGGTGGTGGGAAGTTACCCCCGGAGCACTCCAACCCTACTCGGGCGGAGGCGACGTTGACGTCACCCCCGCAGCATAGGTGTAGGCGGGGTCACGCGGTCCCTCACGAGGGCCTATGCGCCCGACTACGAGGCGTTTGTCACAGTGAGCAAACGCCCGAGCCGCCTTGTCGTGCTCCCCGCCAAAGCTGCGGGCCAAGTAGGGCCCGGCAGCCGCCCAGTCCAACGACTGGTGTAGGTCCAGCAACTCGCTAAGGTAGGCGTGCGCGTCCGGGTCCGCCCTCCCCGCCACGTTTGCTAGGCGCAGCCCCACGAGGCGGTCCACCAGGCTGGCGGTCAGATGGCACAGATACCCCTTGGTACGAGCGGAGGCACACCACATCCCCGCCACCTCCAGCACCCACTGAGTCGCGAGGATGGCCGCCGCCGGGGTAGACTCCCGCCGACGAAGCGCTTTGCCAGAGAAGACCACGATGCGGGGCATCCTTTCGGGGAACTCGAAGGGCACCTCAATCGCCGACCGCCACGTCGGCGTCGGGACATAGTAGGCCCGCCGCGCCGAGGCATGGAGCTGGGTGTCTCTGCTTGAGAAGCCTGCACTAGGATCCCCGACACCTCCCGCACCCGGCGCTAGGTGCGGGCGTTTTGATGGTGTAAGTGGGGGTCCCTCTCGCCCAAGCACGGAGGAGAAACCGCGCCCAATCCTACGCCACGACGGGCGGAACGTCGTCCACGGTGGCCCCCTCAATCACGTTGGACAGGCGCGCGGCCGCGCGCTCCACCCACGGCACGTCCCCCGCCTCTAGAAGGGCGAGGAGGTCCGTCGTCACCCCGGAAGGAAGTTCCTACTGCACGGGGTGTCGCGTTAGCCACCGCTGCCACGCAGGCGACACTCCCTTAACTGACTGGGGGCGTGAGGGGGCGTCCACTGTACCAGCGCTCCCGGCTCCGCCTCCGCGGGCCCCGCCTTCTCCACTACCGGGAAGCGCACCTGGCGCGGCACCAGCGGCCGCGGGTCTTGCTCCATGGGTTCCCCCCCCCCATTGCTCGGTGCCGCCGTGGCCGCCGCTGCCGCCGCCGGTGGAGTCCCCGGCTGGCTGGGCGGCAGCGGCACGCGCGCTCCTGCCGTGCGGTGCGCGGTCGCCTCCACGTCGGCAGACCGCGTCGCCGCACGCGACGCGCGGGAGGCCGACGCCGACCCCGCCGTTGACTTGGACCGGCGGGGGGGCGGTGGCGGTTGCGTCGCTTGACTCCCCGCCACCGAGCACTCCCGGCTCGGGGTCGCGCCGTTAGCTGGGCGCGACCGACGGGCCGCCTTCCCCCGCGCCGTCGCCGAAGCCGCTCCACTTGACTTGGTGCCGCCGGCCGGCGTAGCGGGCGCGGACACCGCCGCCCCGGCAGCCCGCGGTGTGGCCGCCGTCGAGCTCTTGGCTTTAAAAACGCCGGTACTGGCAGGCGCCCCACTCGTCCGCGGGGTCGCCGCCGCCTGGCTGCCCGACTTGGCCGTGCCCGGCGCCGGCGCCTCAACACCGGCTCGGGCCCCCGCTGCCGCGGGGCGGCGCTCTGACCGGACCGGCGTCCCACTCGACGCCGGCGCGGCACGCCCCGCACAGGGGATAGCCATCTCCTCCGTCTGCGACACTCCCGTCGACCGCCAGGATTCCATAGCCACCGCCCGCTAGTAGGGACGCTGGGCGGACTAGGAGGTTTGGAGGGGATTCAATGTGTAACAGACGTGGGGGGACTCTCAACTCGAGAAGCGAGGGGGGCCCGGTGACGGCCGGTAGTGAACGGCCGCCCCGTCCGTCCCCCTTCTTCCCCTCTTGTATGGGCCCCTGTATACTGACAAAGGTGCCCACCCCCCTCCCGCGGCGTCACTCCGCGGGCCGCTCCCCCTGGATGACTACTCCAGGTGGTTGCGCAAGGCAGCCCCGACAAGGGGAAGGCGGGGGCGCCATACCCGACGCCCCCCTTTGCCCCACCTGGTACATTTGTCGTGGCCCGCCTCGGCCACGCGGTCCCCCCCTATGTTGGACTGTGATGCTCGTCGCCGACTCCACTGGCGGTTTGCGGTTGGACGATGGTCGGTGACCCTTATGGCACCCCACATGGTACATTTGCAAGACGTGGTCAAGTTGCACACATTCGTGTTGTGTGATCTTGGGGCGATACTTTTGGCATGTTTTGGATTTGATCTTCGCTTTGCTCCAGTGGCTTTTGATTTGGTGAGTGATTCGATTTGGTGCGAGGGCGTGGGCGTCGGTGTGGGCGCGAGAGGGGGGAGCACT
>Ga0209831_1001827_pt1 | contig 19077 bp, 23 predicted proteins | sample Maine_Asex4_meta_FD_187451 | JGI IMG/M metagenome (GOLD analysis project Ga0209831, IMG submission 187451) | Marine algal microbial communities from Maine, USA - Maine_Asex4_metaG (SPAdes) (version 2) | ecosystem: Host-associated > Algae > Red algae > Unclassified | place: Maine, USA | collected...
GGGGGGCCGGGGGGGAGGGGGATTGGAGGGTAGCGCGCCGCCCAAATCGGAGGGAGGCGGAGGAAGGAAAAGACGCGTTGGGTGGGGAGGGGGCCGGCCAGAGCGGCGGCGCCTGTAGGGCAGCGGCGGGTAAGGAGGGGGGTTATGCGGGGGCGGGGAGGCGCGGCGGGGTGGGGCGGGACGGAAAATGGGGCGAAGGGATGGCAGACAGCCGGGCGGGGGGATGGCGGTCTGTGGGGTGGACTGTCGCGACCGTCGCGGCCACACGTGTGTCGTCTCGCCAACAAGAGTCGCCGTGCCTGACAAACTGTTTGCGACAGCGTCCGTTGCCGCCGCCACAGTCTAAACGGCCGCCGCTGCAGCGGTCAACCACGAGCACGCCACAAAGAACTACCGCAGAACATTCATAGAACTGATCACAAGAATAGTCAGGTGCCCAAAAACTTTCCTGAGAATACTTCAATTATTAAGCAATCTTGATTAAGTCGTTCATCACTTTGTACATCTTCGTGTAACTGTTCCCTATGAGCATTGTGATTGGCCGTAGAATCCCGAAATTGCACTACCCGAATATTTCTTCACATCTTTGGCGGCTATTTCTCGTTTTCGATTTCCGATTTCTTGTTCTTGAATGGAAATCGTTTGTCATTTGTACATCAGTGCTCGATGTTGTTTCCTAAATAAGCCTGTCAACTCCGTGGCGAACTGGAGATCGGAATAAATATATATGTCTTGAGGGAGCTCGCGGGATCTTCCCCTCGATCACGGCGAGGAAATGGGGGGTTGAGCACAGGCCGCCCCCGATTCTGGCCCTGCACGTGTCGTGGCAGCGCTGAGAGGACGGCGGCGGTGGCTGGCGACTCGGTAGGCGGCCCCGGCGGCGATCTGGTGTTCGTCACGGTAGGGGAGGCGGCCCGCGACTGGGTGGGCGGCGCCGACGGCGATCTGGTGGTGGCCGTGGCCTGGGAGGCCGCGAGCGACTCGACAGGCGGGGCCGGCGGCGATCCGGTGGTGGTCGCGGCGGGGGAGGCGAGTGACTCGGTGGGCGGCGCCGACGGCGATCCGGTGGTGGCCGTGGCCGGGGAGGCCGCGAGCGACTCGACAGGCTGGGCCGGCGGCGATCCGGCGGTAGCCGCGGCGGGGGAGGCGGCGGGTGACTCGGCGGGTGGCGCCGGCGGTGCCGGCGACGATCCAGTGGTGGTCGCGCCGGAAAGGGCGGCAGGTGACTCGCCGGGCGGCGCAAGCGGGGTCGGCTGTGATCCGGCGCTGGTCGCGGCGGCGGAGGTGGCGGGTGACTGGTGGGCGTTGGCGGCCGGCGCCGGCGGCGATCCGGTGGTGGTCACGGAGGGGGTGAAGCAGTGTCAAGCAGGGACTCGGTACGTTCGCGCGGCTGGTGTGGCCCAGTTTCATTGCCTTACTGTGGCGAATGTGGCATTCCGGTGCCATCTCGACTGCATCTGAGTCTTCTGATGTCATATGGACCGCAACTCACATGCATTGGGGCTCCGTCATGAAGCCCATATCAGTCCACAATCCATGTGTCTCCCGATTTTACTTCTTCATTGCTGACTGCTTGCAACCGCGCAGGGGGTTTCACGATTGGATGTGTGTGCGGCCGCTGCCGCCGCTGCCGCCGCCGTCGCCGCCGCCGCCTGGGCGTCGGTGTAAGGGGAGGTGAAGGCCGCCCGCGGGTGCGCGTGTGGATTTGGGGGCGGGAGGAGGGGCGGGGCGTGAGGCCACGGCCTGCCGAGGCCGGGGGGGGGGATCGCGACCTGGTGATTCTCGTGATCGCACGAACAGAAGCCTACCCTGCTCCCTTTTCTTTTCCTGCTACTCTTGGCTGCCTGTGATGGTCCCGTTTGTGTGCACGCGATCGGGAAATGACGCCCGCGCCTGTGGCGGATGTGTTGACGGAGATGCAGTACAGATGAACTAATAATGCAGTTTGATCTATTCGACTGGGCCCGTTGCCGGCCCCAACTCGCCCGAAGCCCCAGTACCGCAGTTCAGAAGCAGCCACGGCTGAGTTCCCTGACTCGACAGTGTCAAGGCGGTGGGCCCGGTGTCTGTGAGGGTGTATCTGACCACCCGACACGGGTGCCAAACACAGCCGGCCGCTGATGTCAGGCTGTCAAGTGGCCTGCCTGGAAGGCAGCCCGAGTCAAGTGGCGATAACGTTAGGCAAGTGACTGCAAGTGGCGGCTAGCTCCATCCGTGACGAGATAACCGGCGGATGGCAGAACAAGAATTAGCGAGCCGTCAAGGCTTAATTGAAGTAGGAAATAAATGAATCAAATTATACATCCCCCCGCCGCAGCCGGTTGAACGGATGACATTGCTGTGCAAAGAATCCATGCATCTGGACTCACATATGACGACATCTGCAGGCCTGTCGTGCGAAGCTTCCGAAAATGCGATGGTCTGCGAAATGCAGCCCAAGTGCAGTGAGATGCGGCTGAGATGCGGTGGGCGCGGCTGCCGACGATGGTTCGGCACACTGTGCGACGAAGTGCCCCGGCTTGTTACAATTGTAACAGATGCCAGCCCGATTGGCTTTTGGGACGGCGGCCCGCGGGGGCGGCGGGGGGAAAACCGGTGTGAACGGTCGTTCCGTCGTCGTCCGCAGGTCCTGTGTCGCGTAAGCGACTTTGATTGCCGTTGGGCGGGCCGTTTTGAGCTGCAAAAGCAGCTTGTTGGTGCCGTCCCAGTACATCTGGGGGGTAGCAACAGTCTCGGAAAGAGTCCGATCCGGGAATTGGTCATTCAAGATTCGCACGTGCGCTTGCACAAGGTCCGAAAGACCAGGGATGAAGACGTCCTTGACGTCTTGGATGTCGAACAAACCGTTCAGGAGGTCGCATGACGTTTCTTCGCGGTGATCAAAGGCCGTGGGCGCCTCGTTGTCTTGTTGCTTCATCGTAATGATGTCTTGGTAGGCGTGAGTCATAGTTGCGTGTGTCACATACTTCGAAAGAAGCCAGTTGATGGCATCTCCGTATGTACGGATGGCATAAGTCTTACGTCCGAGGGTGCTGTTAAGCGCGCCGGAGAAGGCCAACTTGCCGTTGCCGGCAATTCGAAAGACCATGAGCGAAGGTGCTTGACCGTGCGTCAGCCCATCCGCGTCGCACGCGCCACGAAAGGTCGTTAAGAACGTGAAGATGCCCAAGGGCAGGGCTCCCGTGAATGGCTGTTGCATATGGAACGCTCCGTCTAAACGTTTGTTGAGACGATGCGACCGTTGTGCCTCCTTTGGCGTATACGTCAGTTGACGGCGGATCAGGAAGTACGTCTTGTAGTCAAGGAGTGTCTTGAAGCGGCTATTAGCCTGCCGGATCACTTTGATCCTATCGGCTTTTTCAAGTCGTTCCTTCCGTTTGGTGGGGGTCGCGGGGCGCTTACGCGCGGCCGCGCCCGACTCGCTCGAGCTGTCGCTCGGCGAGGACCCACTTGGGGGCGACGGCGGGCCTGGCGGCCTGTGGCCATCGTCCGAAGAGGACATGTCCGTCGCGTTGGAGTTGTCGTCGTCTGACGACGTCGGGCTTGACCCAGAGACGGAATCATCGGAAGATGAGGAAGGCGCGGCGTAAGCCGGATTGGCGTTGCGGTCTGAATTGTCTTTAGTCGTCTTGCTTGTCTTCTTGACATTCTTGGTCTTGTCGCCCGACTGGCGGCGAGACTTAGCCACACGGCGTTCCTCATCATGGGAGTCTACCTTGCGCAGGGCCTCGACATCGTCGACCAACTTGTAATTGGCTCGCGCCAGAGACTCGTTAGTCTTTTCTTGGGCCGTTAGGCGTCGCTGAAGTGCTTCAACGGCCGCCTTCAGGCTCTCCACCACCTGCATCTGCCCGGAGGCGGCTTGATCCGCAGGGATGGGAGGAGTAGGAGCACCGTCCGTTGGGGCATCGAAAGCGGCAGAAGTGCCGTGTCGCCCGCCCGGCCGCCTGTAGCCAGCTGGAAACTTGCCGTCTCTGGCTTGCCGAGTGCCGCCGGTACCACCAGTAGACACACTGGGACCTGAACAAAGTGTTCCGACTTGGCTAACGCCCTGCTCGCCAACGTCGAAGATCTCAACCGTGATGCTTCCGGCACCACGCCCACAAGTCGATGGCGTACGCCCTGCTCGCCAAGCGACCGTATCGACACCGTCACAATGCCACGAGGCAGCTAGAATGTTCTCGGGAACACCGTGCCGCGAGGCACGATGAAGGCGAGGGTATACCCTGCTGCTCCACCCAATGTGGTATTAAAATCGTTGGTGCAATTACAAGTGTACTGAGACCGACCGTACCTACGCAATGAAGCGAGTTCTATCGCCGTCGCGGAGAGGAAGAAGGACCTTCTGTTGAAGGGCATCCGATGGGGAGCCGGGTGGTGCCCAAGACGGCGACCCTGGACCCACGGTGAATTCATAGAATCGAGGGCACCGGTCGATCAACCGACCGATCGACAAGTGATCGTAATGAGTGCCGGCAGACAGATAAGACAGGCAAGCAAACACACAATAAAAAAATGAACGATGCGGAAAAAACCTCACAAAGGGCATGCCACAGGCCAAGTCTCACAGCATGTGGGCTGTGGCCAGTCAAGGGGGCTACCTGTGGCAAATTGCCAATTTCGGGCGAAGATATGCTACAGCGCACACCGATGGTGTAGAACTCCGTGATTCAACATACCCCATGAGGGCGACTCCTTTGTCGCCCTCACCTCGGTGCCGACGCCTCGTTGCCGAGCCAGACAGACTGACATGGAGCTCTCGGCGCCACCTTCGCCGAATCAGGATAGCCTCCGTGGATGGTCCATGCAGCAGGATGTGCAGAGCCGGGGAAGAAGTCCGTTGGGGGCGCAACTTGGGCCCGTCATGATACGCGCAACGTACGCCTGTATCTCTCTGCGAGCGTAGTGAGGAGCTCTCGAATTTATGCTGTCGTACAAAAACGGGGACGGGGAGGCGGCCATGTGCCACAGGGCAGGTTAGGGGGCCAGCTGGTCATTCGGTCGAGGCTGGGGGGCGCTAGGCATTGCCGACTAAGGGGGAAAATCGTCGGAGACCCTGTGCCGCCTGACGAAGCCCAAACGGTACAGGACGAACCCGAACGGCACGAAGTCGTTCGGCTGTTGTTCGAGTGTTTGTCGGGCGAACGAAGGCCGGATGTTTTCCGGTTTTCGTCCAACAGAGTGACAATCCGCCCACAGAGACCTGTTAGAGAGGTGCTTGTCCAGGCATCTGTGAGAGGCATACACGCAGCCAGCCTGGCTCGAAGTCGATTCCCATGACAGTCCCAGATCTTGACAACAACCAACATGGCCAATCAGAGTCCCCCTGGGGGCAATGTCACCAAGTGTATGAGACAAGTCAAGCCTCGAGTGCTGGTGCAACTCCAAGTCCGAATGAGAAGGTGCTCCTGGAGCATCATGAGAGCGTCCTGCAATGGGCCGCAGACAAACTATTGTATTGGTGAAGACGTTAGGTACTTGATTTTTTCAAACATGGACACCCAACCGTGCCTGTCGTACGGTCTTTCCGGGGCAAGAAGAGGTGTGCCGGTATGGAGGGGAAGCTACAGGACAGGGGCGAGCTCTAAGAGAGCAATCGAATCCTCTTACTGACAGGGCAGTCCTTGCCTTGGCTGAATCTTCCATGTCCTCCATCCTCCCCTGATCGACACTCACGCACTCTGGTTGCCTTGCTGCTGAAAAAGCCTTCCTGCATCTGGGGCGGCAGCAGCGGACAAGAGATGGAGGATACTGTGAAGGCGCAAGCTTCACGACGCGGGTGAGCGGCAATTGCGATGCACCGCTTCAGTCTCAGACGCCACCCACTGTGCTGTGCCGTACAACTTCGTGCTCCCGCAGGTGACTGCAGCGACCCTGTGCCTGATCTGCTCTTTTGGTATCGTCCAGTCTCGGTTTGCGGTGCGAGGATCCCGCATCCCGGGCACGCCATTCGCCTTGAGCTCTGCTGTTTGTGCCGTCTCATCTCCAACGGTTGTGTAGCGTGACCGTGCTGGGTGCGGGGCACTCGTCGTGTTCGCAAGAGGCAGTGTCATCCCTGCAGTCCTCTAGCGTTGAACCTCCTGCCCGACGACCCTGTGTTGTCCGCGCCAGGCCGTCGCTTGCTTTTATATGTATGTGAGTTTCGCTGCTTGATAGCGGCATTGGTTGTGGTTAAACCGAGCGCTCTGAAGCGTCGCAGGCGAGGTCCTCGTGGATCAGCATTCTTCAACTTTGCAGACGAGAACCTCCGGCACATGGAGTCGCAACTTGCCGCGAAAGCCTCAGTTGCAAACACCGCTGATAAGGATAACCCTGGAAGTAGCAGTGCGGGGCAGATGCAGCATTCTGCATGGAGCAGGCCGCTCCCAGCGGATGCTGTTCATGGTGAAGAAGACCGCTCCATGGCGTCAGATTCTGATGGTGATTGGATACCGTCGGAAGATGCGGACTTTTCCAGTGAAGAGGAAGTCTTAGCCGGGGAGTTTGCGTCTCGTCGTGAGTTCGTGTGCTTCACCTACCTCTTCGGTCGCGCCCATGTTTCTCTCAGGCAGTATGACACTATGCGAGAGGCCGAGAACTCATTCGACCCAGAGAAAAAGTGGCCGTCGCGGTGGCGACTGCAGCAGCTTCGCAATCACATGCTGAAGTCTGCTGCTCCGGTGCGAAAAGAGAGAATGACGCGCCAGCTTCCTTCTGGCAAGGGAAAAGCCCTGAGAAAGCGTCCTGATGTAACTGAATCATGCCTAACGTTCTCTGAGCACATCAAGTGTGACTTCGGGGATCCTGTGACGGCATCTCTGTTTCACAGCGACAGTGACGCGCGCATTGGAACAGTTGAGCGTCCCGCAGAGTTCTTCCAAACAGTAGCTGCCAGTGACCCCCCTCGCTACAACTTCAAGAATTCTTTCGTGTTCGAACGATACCGGTATGGCCTTGGATGCATCGCAGAGATCTTCTTGGATAGCAAGACCAAGTTTCAGGCCATGTTGAAGAGCACCACAATAGCTACCGAAGGAGAAGTCACGATCTCACCGGCAACGTATGCCCATTCCCATGCACTTCGAGTTGGTGACTTGCTCACGTGTTTTGAGGTCCTTCCAGGACTCCTTCCTCCTGAGCCCTGGAATTCTTGCGTCTCAAGCCAGCGCACAGTCACGCTGAGGATGCGTAGAGCCGGTGAAGTTTTTGTTATCAACGTCTGCAGCGCACCCGGGCGCTAGAAAAACTCATGGACGGCTCTGACTGCTCCAATTCCCATACAGCTAGCTGAAAAGGCTCCGCTCGCTGTCGATAACCTCGCCGGAAGAGACCCGTACACTGTCTTCGTGTCACTATACGGTTACGATTTTAGTGTCTACAAGCGGAGAAATGGGAGCTTGGAGGGATACTACGGAGCGCACACGTCCCTGGCCCTTGCTGATCGTTCGTTTTCCGCTCGGCTTCTCTTCTATTTGCCACCAGGAGCTTGCCCAGAAATGTTGATTGCTCGCATCGTCGACGACATCATAAAACTGAGTAGGGATGGCTTGGTTGTCTACGACGCCTTCAAAAAAGAAGAAGTCGTGGTTCAAGCGTACTTGTCCCTTGCGGTGTTCGATTCCCCGATGGCTGCAAAGTTCTCGAACTCTATCGGACCGAGTGGCACCGAGAACTGCACAAGCTGCGACATTGTCCATCCAAAGACCACAAGACACGTGAAGGAGCGCGCCGTGAGCAGCACCGAGTCGTTTGACATCCAGGACATGAGATATTCCAGAGTTCAGGAGGTCACGCATGCGATCATGTCAGCCGTGAAAGGATCAGTGGATCAGTCAGCAGACTCCTTGAGGAAAGCCCTTCTGTTGGATGGCGTGACAGACAGAGTTGGAAGCCAGCTGATGCGGTTACATGAAGCTCGGGGTCCCAACAGCTTTGGTATACACGAACACATCATCGTTGCTCCCTCGCACCTTCGTTACTACAACCTTGTGTCCCATCTCTTAATGAAAGCATACAATGCACTCTCTGTGCAGGAGCGAGACAAGTTTTTGAAGGAAATGCGTCGCAGTGCAAAGCATGTACCCACGCAGACTATCCTTCCTTTGTTCGAGCCTGAAAAGATTGGTGGAACGACGCTGTCAATATCGGACTACGCAGTGCTGATCACGGTGAGTCCAACAGTTCTACAGTACCTCGTACACACAAACATGACGTCTCCGCATGCAGTTGATGCTCTCGGTGATCTGAAAGCCCTGCGACAGTTCGCTGCTGCCCTGTTTTATCGTCCAACGATTTAAATTGACGGAGAGTCAGCCATGAGATAGCGGCCAACCGTTGCTGACCTTCAGCGGCTGGGTGAGGGTCTCATGATTCAGCTGCGTCTACTGCCAACTTTTAGCGGCAAGTGGGAGCGGCCATCTGTTCATCGCGTGTTGGAGCTGCTTTATCGTACTCTTCCTCTAGCGCAGCTTGGTTATACAATATGCGAGCTCATATTTGATAAGTTCCACTAACAAGCCAAGCGCGAAGTGGAACAGAGCAGCAACAGAAACTCTGCTGAGTACGCCATGCAGCGATGGCGTGAAATAGATACCTTGTCAATGGCCCTGTCCATGCCTGCCGACCACAGCGTTCCTCCTTCATGGCTGCTCGGAAAAAACAGACAGCCATTGAAATCCGTTGTGTTCCACCAGCTTGCTGCTCAAAAGCGCTACACAGCTGCATCATTGAACACGTGGTGCCCCAGGACAGCGCTGCACGCGGTTTCGGCCACAACAGAGGATTTCTGGCGATCCCGCGCACCCAACGCGGCGGTCAGATTCTGGCGGAAGGCTCGCCACCCGCAGCGGGCCCTCACAATACGAAAAGGTTCCACTGTGTCTACATCTAGCAGGACGGGACTTCCACGAGATTATCTGGCTCCTCTTCAGTCGGCGGCGAAGCCGTACACTTTGTCCGGATTCAAACGATCGGGACAAACGATGGCGATGTATACCTCTCCTGTTTTGCTTGGAGAGAGCCAGAGTCGGAGCCGTCCGTCTTGGGGCAGCCTGTAGTAGTCAGACGTGATGCTGCGGCCGGCGTCACACTCGTACGAGCCGAAAGGGTCAGGAGGATGGCGTTCGTACTGCCTTGTGGGAGCAAAGACTTCATGTTTAGTAAAATGTCAGGCTTCAATTTCAAGCGCGGTTGAGCGTGCGGATGCGGCTTGAGTAGTTAGCCGGCTTGTTTTGCTGTTTATTTTAAATCAATGAGAGCCTTTTTTACGTCGTGGCCATCAAGTCAAGCGCGGGCACGACAGCCAACAAAGTACGGCCAAACTACACATCGTCACTTGAGAAGAAGCATAATAGCAAAAATTACTCACATGCAAACACGCAGCTCACTCATGCCCTTACTCCACTGCCGTTGCCACCCATCATCTTGAGCTTCTCGATCAGAAAGTACGTGCGGCACTGTGGAAGCCGCTGTACAACCAGAGGAGCGTGACACCCGAGAAGACCAGGTTCCCCGTCATGCTGTGCCGGTTGGTAGTAAGACTCGTCGTACTTCGACGGCGCGCAGCGCCAACAGCAGATTGGGGCCCGCGGTCCCGCTCCCGCTCCCAGCTGCTCAATGCACGTCGGGCACACAATGACAGAGAGCCAGGTGACGATCCCACAGTGTGGGCTCGCAGCACCGTCCCCTGAGAATTGTTTGCCGCGCCCTCCTTCTCCTCAGGGAGCGCAAATGGTTTTCCCGATGGTTTGATGGCATTTTCGACGACGAAACATCGCACAAGCTGGGGAGCCTCGTCAAAGTCCACCGCCGACGGCTTCTTGCCACTTTAGGCTGGTTTCGCTTCCGTATTCATGTACGAGAGCACGGAGTCGATGTTCTGGGACAGATAGGTCACCATGTCACCAAGGTCCCGCTGGAATTCTGTCGGCTCCAGGGCCTCATAGGCAATGGCGTCGACAAATAACCATTTCCCATCAGCCAGCTTCAAGGCACTGAGCACCAGCAGCTTCTCAACAGGAATGAGCCTCCCAAGCTTTCCGCGCCAGTGCATGGCGTGCTCAATCGGATGCACGAGCCAGCCTGTGCACGCGAGGTTCACAGCCGGAGCCACATTAACCCCCGCGTTGAACCCGCTGTGAGGGACCCCGTAGCCTGTCACGACAAAGACCCCAGGCACCACTTCGTGGAAACCCACGCGGACACCAAGCGCGAGGAAGAAAGAGGCAGGCCATAAACTAGCCTTGAGCCCCAGGACCTGCCAGACGTCCCCTCCTGCGGCTGCGAGAACGACTGGATCCATGTGCTGAACCAAGACGCGTACCATACGAGGAACTTCGCTCTTGGCAATGAAGAACCACATTGTGCAAGCCCCGGACTGCAAGAACGAGATGGATTGTAGCAGGTGGTCCTCAACGTGCCAACTAAAGTGGGATCCGGTAGTGCCCATGTACAGAAAATATGTGTTGATACCTTCGTATGTGGCGGCGTCACCAAGCATGCTGTGATGGTTCAGAGTTTGGGGGCTCTCCAAGCGTTCTGACGGGGGGAATGGAGCAGCTTTCGAAGTGCAGGCGGGGTCGCCCAGACTCCTACCACACCCATATTCATTTGACGGCGTTCGGTCCGAAACGTGGTACACATCGACTGGTTCGGGCTTTCCAGAACTCATGACCTTCGTCTCGTGGCCACCAGATGTCCTTCCTCTCACCCGCGTCACGGTTGGATCATTAACGCAGGCGAGGAACTGCGACACACCGAACTCATGGTACTGTTCGAGAACTGCGGCTTTACTATCCCTGATCTTCCTCTTGAGATCGTCAGCCAAGAGCCACTTCTCCCGCTCGGGTGGTAGCTGAGCCCGCAGCTCGCCCTGCTTCACAGTGGGATCGGGATCAGGGCTACGGTAAAAGACATCGCTCACAATTGTAGGGTACTGAGGAAAGGTTTGAACTGGTACTCTGACCGGCATCCCCACCTTCCGCTTCGGCGCGACACATGACGCGGGTTGAATCTTGGGATCTTTGATTCGGAACACTTGCGCACCATATGTCCTGATTGACGCGGCATGCCATCGAATTACACCGAACAAGCCCATTTCGGGAACAGAACTTACACATGATACTGGAATCGGTGAAAATCCAAATTTTGTCGTTGTAAAGGGGTGGCCCCTTTTCGGGTGTATCATATCGCGCCCTTGGCGGATGTCAGGGATCGTCCACGAGATCGACGCCCTCACACCCCGCATGAGCCCTTCCATATTCCTCGGCACCGAGCGCCGGCTCATTAACGACCACATGTCGGCTGCGCGACGTTTGGTGGGTCTCGCCACAAGAGGCACTGACACAGGCGGCCCCGAGGTCCGGCCGGCTAGCTTTTCTCGCATCAATGTGGCCCGAAGGGAGGCGCGCGTCGCGTTGAGAGTCAGCCGTTGTGCGGTCCCGTGACGGCGGTGAAGCAGGAGGGGCTGATGGAGGCGATGAGGGAGGAATGCCAGCGAGAATCCTCAGATCAGCAGAGTCCGAGCTGTTCCAAACATCGCTGCCACGCGAGGCTATGCTGCCGTCGATTTGTCCAGAACCGACAGCAAGTCGGGCGGAGAAACCCCCACCGACACCATCGGCATGTCCCTCCCCGACACCAGAAAACACCATTACAAAGGCCACGCCGACATCCCGCCCTTCCCCCTCAGCGGCGTGGTAGAAGCGCTCACACGCGGAGCCAACACCGCTTGTTACACGAGCAGGATCACCACAGGCGCCAACGAGAACTGCCCCACCAGCAACCCCATCAGCACCAGCACGACGACCAAGGCGCCCTCCACCTTGGCGCGCACCCTCAGCGCCGCCAGAACACCCGTCATCGCGACCACGGGCGCCACCGCGGTGCTCACCACAACCACCTTCCCGAGAGCCATCGTCATCGTGGTCGCCGCCGCCATCGCCAGCTTGGCTATTACCGGCGGCGGCACCAGTGCGTGTATCTCTAACATGCTCACCACGTGCGCCAACGCGAGCGGCCCCGCCAGCAGCCCCACCAGCATCAGCACGACCACCGAGGCGCCCTCCACCTTGATGTCCACTCTCAGCACCGCCAGCACGCCCGTCTCGGCGACCGGCACCGAGGCGCCCTATACGTTGGCCCCCACCCTCAGCGCCGCCGGCATGCCGGTCTTGCCGACCACGGGCACCACCGCAACGATCATCACGACCACGTCCCCCGGCGCTGTCGTCATCGTTGTCGCCACCGCCGTCGCCACCTCGGCGAATATCGACGGCGGCACCAGTGGGTGTATCATCGACATGGTCATCATGGCCACCATCACGAACAGCTCCACCAGCAGCTCCACCAGCACCAGCACGACCACCGAGGCGCCCTCCACCTTGGTGTCTACCCTCAGCACCGCCAGCACGCCCGTCTTGGCGACCGGCACCGAGGCGCCCTCTACCTTGGCCCCCACCTTCAGCGCCGCCGGCATGCCGGTTTTGACGACCGCGGGCGCCACCGCGACGCTCATCAAGACCACCTCCCCCGGCGCCGGCGTCAGCGGTGTCGCCGCCGCCGTCACCACCTTGGCGCTCGTCCGCGGCGGCCCCATCGCCAAGGATAGGAGCATCGCCTCCACGGGCGCGACGACGTTCAGGTGCAGCGACATCATCAGCAGAAGCACCACCACATGCACGGATACGCTTTCCGCCTCGGCGCTCATCGTCAGCGCCCGAGTCACGAGCATCGTGATGAACATCGTCCCCACCGCGACGCCGACCGCGATGCTCCCCCGCAGCGCCATCGTCATCGTGGGCGTCGCCGCCGTCGCCACCTTGGTGCTAACCGGCGGCGGCGCCATCGCGTGTAACTGCAGCGTTGTCATCACAAGCGCGACCCCGTGTAGCACCAACAACTGCTCCAACAACAGCACCACCACGAGCACCGAGGCGCTCTCCATCTCGTCGCTCACCCTCACCGCCTTCACCAAGACCTTAGTGATGACTGCGGTCACCACCGTGGCGTCCACCGCGATCACGCTGCAGGGCGCCTTCTGCGTCGTGGGCGCCGGCGCCTTCACCACTTTGGCGCTCGTCTGCGGCGGCGCTATCGAGTCTAACCGGAACATGTACATCCCGGGTGCGTCCGCTTGCAACGTCATTACCATCTCCGTCTTCGCCGCGGTGGCGCGCAGTCGCGACGGCGCCGCGCAGGCGGTCTGCACCGTGGGCACCGTCGGCACTGTCGTGCTCACCTTCGGCACAGCGTCGCTCGTCACCGAAGCTGCTGCGACTGCTGCCCTCTTGTCTGCGCATTTCACTGCCGCCGCTGCGGCTGCCTCGTGCGCTGCCCTGAGAGAGGCTCCCGCTCCCTCCGCCACTCCGACCAAAGCCGCCTGTGCCACTCCCACCAAAGCCGTCACGCCCACCCGCCTCCCCATCCTCGCTGTCGTGGTACTCCATGGTATGCGTGCTCTCCGACTCGTCCTCGAATAGCTCCCGTCCATTCATAAGCTCCTCAGCTGGCTCTTCCTCATCGAAAGAGTCATTGCCAGGGCGATGAGCTTCCACGACGCGTCGCACAAGGCCGCGACGGCGTCGAGGTGCGTGCGCCTTGCCACAGCCACGCCCACGATGATTGCGCAACAGGGCACGGGCGAAGCCGGGCGTGGCGGACTGAAGAAGCGTGAAGAACAAGAGTAGTCTCTCGGCCGAGTCATTGTGGTTGCCTCTGCTGGTCTTGATGACATCTACCGGCGCCAGCCGCCGCGGGGTCTCCACCACCCTCGTAAGCGTCCGAGGCGAGTGGAACGTCCGCAGAATCGGTCCGCAGATCGTTATTGCCAGCACGATGAATAGCTGGTCCACCACCCGCTCGTCCCAGCCACCTGTACCAATTCCAACCGAAGACGTGTTGACCACGACAAGCGGCGAGTCGCGGTCTGCCGCCCCCACGAGTGCCCTACCGTATCTCTCCGCCTCAACAACCACCTGGACCATGTGGTCCAGGGACCGCACGACAATGCCCCACCAAAGCCGGCCATAACGCACAGGTATCAGGACTGTGTCCGCGCTGAACACCAGCCTCTGGTGCACTACGTGACAATCCTGGTCCATCAGAGCCCGGTCACCACCCCCAGCTGCAGAAACGTCTGCAGCGTCTAATGACGTCAGCACTCGCAGACCACCGAATGGACCCTCACTCCCATGCCGATGCAGCAACCAGAGCAACATAGCGTCAAAGATTCGAGGCGACACGGGGGACCCATCGGCGAGCGATGACATATCACCGGAAAAGAGCGCGACATGATGAGTGCCCGCACGTGGGAACAGAAGCCGAGGGCCGTTTGGGCGAGGTGGGGGCAGCAGCCGTGTGCTCACCATCCGTGAGCGCGCCACAGAAGGGGGTTTGGGTCGCGCTCGTCCTGCAGCTGCAGGCACCCAACGCATCTCACGGCGGTCTTCCTCCTCGGAAGCACACTCCCGGAAGCGCTTGTGCGGAGGGGAGGGGGAGCGCGCCACGGGCGACCGATGGCCTGCAGAGGAGGGCTCGGCAGGAGGTGGAGCAGGGTGGCGCACTGCTGCGGCCGTCGAAGAAGCGGAGCGTGGTGGGGGTTGGCAAGCGCTGCTGCACGCGTGTGCCTCCAGGGCACCTTGGACGAGGCGCGCGGCCGTGTCAACCGGGCTGACCATCAAGCCGTTACCGCCTTGCAATATCCTTACAGTGGACACCAGCAGCGAATCAAAAGCCCTCGCATCGCCACATCCCCCCAGGCAATTGCGCATTGCGCGCAATTGACGTGGGCTCGGAAGGACTCTCGGCCCGGCAATGCCCAGCACCGTTAAAACCATTCGACCTTGGGCCAGCGAGAACTCCCCAGTTTGACCAACCAGCGACCGCCGAGCGTCGTGGAAGATCGCTACCAGCGATTCCAAGCTTGGGGCCGCTCCCTCGGCCCCAAGGGAGCGCGGATCATGGCCCTGAGAACCGTGCATTGAGGATTGATCCGACACCCGCCCTTTTCGGCGCGCATCCCGAGTCCGATCGTCGCCATGCGGCATTGCGATTGCCGCTCCAGACGGCACAACACTTGGTTGATGGCCTGGCCCGTCGTGAGCCACGCAGCGGCGGCTTCGCCCGAATCCGCCTGCGCTGGCCGGGATCTCGAGCTCGGAGCGCGCGCGCGACGCGGTACCAGGAGCCTTGTCGAGCGCAGATCCGCAATCGGCCGCATCGCCCAACGGCCGGTAAGGCCAATCGTCATTGTTTGAATGGCCACGTTGCTTGGCACCGCAACTGGCGAGCGACTGCACAGCGACCGGCCGAGAAATCGATCCCTGGCCGGGCGCAGCTCTCCGCGCAAGCTCCTCGGCGCGCTGCGCGGCCCGAACTGCCGCCATCATCTGAGCCGCATGACGGGTGGCCACCGCGGCCTTGGCCTGGAGGGCTTGTACCGGGGTCAGAGCGCCACGCCTGGGCCGAGCAGCATGGCGCCGATTGCTGCGCAGCCGGCTGTAGCTTAGATCTGGACAGTCCTGAGCGCGACCGCCACGGTCTGCTTGACCACTGCCGCCGACTGTCCACGCATCGTCGGCGCCGTGCATCGTGGAAGCCACCGGGTACAGCAAACACCTCACAGGCTCTGGGTCACGCAGCCACGGGTGGCAGTGGCGACCTTTAAATGAATATCACAAGGCTCCTGCCACACACTGGGGTGGGGATGAAAAGCCAGCATCTTGGGGAGCCACCCCCCCGTCGGGGCGCTGTCGATGTCACGAGAGAACTGACACAGCGGACCGAGAGCAAGGCTTGAGTATAACAAATTCGGACGTGGCCAGCACCAATTCAGAGCGAGGACCACCGCACTCGCTTCTCGAGACGGCCGCGCCGGTGGGGCGGGCCCTAGTGGAGGGTAGCGACTAGCGTCAGCCCGGAATGCAAAAACGCGTGTCCCCAGCCGATCCAGCCGTCCCTCGCCCTGACCGAGGGCGGGGACGACCAGACTCACTACTCAGGACCGCCGCGCCGGTGGGGCGGGCCCGAGTGGAGCGCAAAGACGATGGTCTGCCGGGTTTCCGAAAACGCGTGTCCCCGGAGAAACCAGCTGTCCCTCGCCCTTACAGAGGGCGAGGACGACGAGACTCACTTCTCGGAACCGCCGCGCCGGTGGGGCGGGCCCGAGTGGAGAGTTGCAACAAGCGTCAGCCGGGGATGTGAAAACGCGTGTCCCCAGCCGATCCAGCCGTCCCTCGCCCAGACAGAGTGCGGGGACGACCAGACTCACTACTCGGGACCGCCGCGACAGTGGGGTGGGCCCGAGTAGGGCGCAAAGGCAATGGTATGCCGGGCTGGCGAAAACGCGTGTTCCCGGCAGACCCGGCCGTCTCTCGCCATGACAGAGAGCGAGGACGATAAGACTCACTTCTCGGGACCGCCACGCCGGTGGGGCGGGCCTGAGTGGAGGGTAGTGACCAGCGTCAGCAGGGAATGCAAAAAACGCGTGTCCCCAGCCGATCCAGCCGTCCCTCGCCCTGACCGAGGGCGGGGACGACCAGACTCACTACACGGGACCGCCTGAGTGGAGGGTAGTGACCAGCGTCAGCCGGGAATGCAAAAACGCGTGTCCCCAGCCGATCCAGCCGTCCCTCGCCCTGACAGAGGGCGGGGACGACCAGACTCACTACACGGGACCGCCGCACCGGTGGGGCGGGCCCGAGTGGAGCGCAAAGACGATGGTCTTCCGGGTTTGCGAAAACGCGTGTCCCCGGAGAAACCAGCTGTCCCTCGCCCTAACAGAGGGTGAGGGCGACGAGACTCACTTCTAGTGACCGCCGCGCCGGTGGGGCGGGCCCGAGTGGAGGGTGGCAACTAGCGTCAGCCGGGGATGCGAAAACGCGTGTCCCCAGCCAATCCAGCCGTCCCTCGCCCTGACCGAGGGCGGGGACGACCAGACTCACTACTCAGGACCGCCGCGCCGGTGGGGCGGGACCGAGTGGAGCGCAAAGACGATGGTCTGCCGCGGACGCGAAAACGCGTGTACCCAGCGGACGTGGCCGTCACTCGCCCAGATTGACGGCAAGGACGACGAGAAGCCGCTTCCGTGTCCCCTGCACCGGTGGGGCGGACACGGGAAGAATAAGCACAGGCGTGTGTCCGCGAGCGCGAGACACAAAGTCACGCACTGCGACAGTCGGGCCGTCCCTTACGGGTGTATCATGGAATAGAGACTCAACCGCGACCTGAGCCCCAACAGACAAGAACGCAAACAGGGCAGAGTGGGGTAAAGAGCGTTGGTGTGGGGTGATCGGTATGAAAGGAAAGCAGGCAACAGATGGGAGTGTGAAGTGCGATCTGCGTCCGCCACGCGCGTGGTCGCACGTGGGGGTCGGCGAGCAAGACGGGGCGAGTACGGTCACCACGGTGCGGAAAGGGCGTCGCGCGGTGCGTCGGACGTGGGTGCAGGTACGTCCCGTGACGGTGCGGAGGTGCGGTGCCTGTGTTCAGAGCGTCTGCCACCACCCTGACGTGCTTACAAACGGTGACCGCCCCAGGCGTCCCCGCACGACGCCCTGCCGTGGAGTCCCCGTGTGGAGCGATCTGAACGGGTGGCCACAGACGCTGAACCCGACGGGGAAGGCGCGACTAGCTCGAAGGAGATCACTCGTCGGCCAAAACCGAGCGAGCCGGATAATTGATATATCTCCGATCAATTGCAAAATTGTAGAGAACTCATGTACTTAGAAGTTGATCATCAATGGCCTCGTAAACCGTAAGCTGACACGATACTGGTTGCTTTTTGTGTATATTGTTTTTGGGTTGATTGTGCCGTTGGAGCTGCTGCTGCTTCATGATCAGGTGGTTGGTTTCTTTTCTCGCTACACTCAAGCCATGCTCAAAAACATTTGCAACGGATCCGTGAGCCCTGGTATCAACGGAGGCGCGGTCGACTCGCCCGTACACGATTGTCTCTCATGGTTGACCCCGCCCGGACAGTTGGAAGGCAGGAACAGAGACTGTACTCGCCCTCTTCGATGCGTCGTGAAGAAAGCCGTTGAGAAATGCGCGGGGAACATTGAATATGTTGCGAGTGGCTGGACGAGCAAGCGGCGCGTAGTGAAGGCAGCGTTGAGAAAGGGACTGCGTACTCGCTGCAACCGCAGGCGTACCTCTGCAAGAATGCTTGCGTATCGTACACTGGGAGTGTACATGGACAATGATGACAAGGAGGCCTCAAAGGAGCGCGTCGTTATCACCACTGGTGTGCACAATGCGTCTGAAGCAGCGGAACTGGCCGCGCTGGCCACCCCGGGAAGCGTCAGTTACCGCTTGAAGCTCAACGACCGCGCCCGGGAGCTCGTTGGCGGTCCTGCCCTAGGTGAATTTTTGGTTCCTTCTTGCCGACACATTGGCGACACACCGCGGTCGAGTGTCGCCAACGTGTCGCGCAGGGGGGCTAACTGTGTCGGAAACGGGAGCACCATGGGAGCACGCCGGCAGCGGATAAGCATCCGGCCGTGCCGGATACAGGACAGACTTACGCAGGGCTTGAATGCCCTTAAAAGCGGAATTATTGGGCATCGAACAAGTCCCGTATTGATGAAGACTTATGGCGACTTATTGCACACTTGAAACAACTACGTATTTATGCACGCGGACTCGGCAAGTGCATTGCACCGAGACCGCACTAAGAGCATGGGCCAGTCAGGTCGCAGACGTCAGCCAGACACACTCATCATGTCTGTCCGAATGGCCCACAGCGTCAAACGAGAGTCGGTTAGAATGAGTACAGGGCCTCCCAGACGCAGTGAGAGGGACCCGAGGATGCAATCAAAGATGCAGGTCATGATGTGGCCACAGAGCACGCGACGCGGGCATCGAAGCCGGGCACAGGGCAACAGAACAATGAGCCGCGGGTAACGGGCCGAGGGTTGTCTCGTTACCTTTGGCGCGCGCACGACGCGGCGGGGGCACGGCGGTCATGGACCCGAGGATCTCGCGCGCGACCTGCAGTGTGCACTCTTGACCGCCGCGAATGATCCGCGCTGGCATGAGGTCCCGCGACCGCGCCGGCTCCGCTGCCGCGCCCACCCCCCCTTCCCCCCCCCCCCCCCCCCC
>Ga0209831_1001833_pt1 | contig 19017 bp, 19 predicted proteins | sample Maine_Asex4_meta_FD_187451 | JGI IMG/M metagenome (GOLD analysis project Ga0209831, IMG submission 187451) | Marine algal microbial communities from Maine, USA - Maine_Asex4_metaG (SPAdes) (version 2) | ecosystem: Host-associated > Algae > Red algae > Unclassified | place: Maine, USA | collected...
TTTTTGAGGAGCTAGAATTGTTTCGAGAAGTCCACGAACCATTACTGAAACTGGACTTTTTTCTACAAAACGTTCAAATACTTGTCCTAGAATCATTGTGGCTATTCCTCATCTGTCAACTGTATTTGGGGGAGAGCCGAGATACGTGTAAAATAGTGCAAGATAGCCTTCAAACCCTCACTCTGCTTGAATTTAACCTTGCAGTACTAATTAACTATTAAGTCTAAAAGATTATGATTAGTCAGTCCAGAAACTCTCAAATCTAGAAGGGTTTAGCTGAGTGTAGCGAACGGTATGCTGAATATTTCGATGTCCTAAATAATCCTGAATCGCTCTGGTATCATGCCCATTAGTTGCCAGATAGTAACCACAGGCATGGCGTAACTGATGAGGATGAACTTTGCCTTCAATTCCCGCCAATCTTCCCGCCCTAGCAACAATGTGACGAACCGACCGAGTAGATAGAGGTGCTTTGCGCTCGGAGACAAAGACATATTGGGTATCGGGATAATCTCTCTTCAACTTTCTCAAAGCTCTTAGCTCAGGAGAACGAAGAGGATGTACGCTATGATGACCGTGTTTAACTCTTTGAACCTCTAGATAACCAGAAGCTAGATCTACTCTCGACCATTTAAGAGCTACTAATTCTGCCGTCCGCAGACCATGACGAAACATCAACAGAATCATCGCAGCATCTCTGACTTTATTCCTGCCGACACTTTTGGCAGCTTTCATCAAAGCTTTGACTTCTAATGGTCGCAAATATTCCCTTTCTCCCTTTGAAGGCTGTTTGATAGGAGGGGAATTTTTAAACTTTGCCGAAAAAGAACCTGGAGCAGTTATTTGTAGCATAGGTAAACACCTCATGCTGTGGTCTATGCCTTAATAATACTTTGCCGAGAATGATATCTTTTAGGCAAAGTAATGTTTCGTAGCACGAACAAGTAGAAATTCAATGCTGTAACCTCAATTAAAGTTAGTCAAGTTTATCTGCGGAGGAGATCGCTATTACCGTAATTAGTCGAACTGCCTATCCCCAGTTCAAGCGTTATCCATCTAACAAAGAACTACACGAACTTTACACCCCAACAGTTGAAGAAATAAAGTTTGTCACCAGTCGCACCAGAAGCAAAACTGGTTTCTTGGGATTGATGGTGATGCTCAAATCATTTCAAAGGCTGGGCTATTTCACTCATCCAGAATTAGTCCCCCAGCCAATTATTATTCATCTCCGCACCTGTCTAAAACTAAATTATCGAGTCTCTCCCATTCCTTCCCTACGGTCGATTCGCTACTATCAAGAAGCCATTAGAGAATATCTGAATATCAATCCCTACAATAATCGAGGTCAAGAATTAGCAGCAATAGCTATTAGAGATGCAGCCTTTGTCAGAGATCATCCCGCAGATTTAATTAACGTAGCCATTGAAGAATTGGTGAGACAATGCTACGAATTACCAGCCTTCAGCACTTTAGATCGTCTAGCCTGTCATATTCGCTCGATTGTAAATACCCGTTTGTTCAAGCGAGTAGCCCGCAAACTATCCCCCACTGACAGGCAGAACATAGATGGATTGCTAGTTCCCGATTCAGTTGAAGACACTAATGCTAATCTCAACCTTCTCAAATCTTCTCCCAAAAGTCACAAACTCAAGTACATCAAAGAGCTACAGGATAAGTTCGATACCATGATGCTGGTAGGAGATGCCCAGAAATTACTCTCATTTATCCCCGCTACCAAAGTTAAATCCTTTGCTGCACTAGCTAGAACTCTAGACATCTCTGAATTTAACGATTTTAGGCTGCCTAAACGCCGAACTTTATTATTGTGCCTGCTCTACCAGGCTCAGGTCAAAACCCGTGACCATATGGTAGAGATGTTTCTCAAACGGATTAAGAAAATCCACAACAATGCCAAAACCAAGTTGGAGTATTTAAGAGAAAAATATCTCAATCAAACCCAGACCATGCTGGAAATGTTTGGCGAGATTTTAGTTTTTTCCGATAAATCCCCAAGCTATACTCAATTAGGACTCCAGGTACAGAGTTTATTAGACAGCAATGGAGGAACTCTTTTACTGCTGGAACAATATTCAGAAATTGCCTCTGTCAACACGAAAGACCATTTCCCCTTACTCTGGTCGTTTTATTCCCCCTATCGCAAAGCATTATTTGACTTGGTAAGGTCCTTAGAAATTTGCTCTACTTCCAACGAACAATCAGTCATCAAAGCAGTACGATTTATTATAGATAATCAGCACAGAAGAAGTAAATTCCTCAAAGCTACTCTGGACTTAAGTTTTATCAGCGACCAATGGCATAAATTGGTAATTGTAGAAATTGATGGCGAAGAATTATTGGTGCGCCGTCAGCTAGAGATTTGTATTTTTTCTCATTTAGCGAAAGAACTCAAGACGGGAGATGCTTGTGTCATTAGTTCGGAGAACTATGCCGACTTCCGCCAACAGCTATTACCCTGGTCGGAATGCGAGCCGAAATTAGCCGAATACTGTTCTTCTATCGGCATTTCCAATACTCCAGAAGAGTTTGTCTCCCAACTGCAAGAGCGACTTACTACGGTAGCTCGCGAAGTAGATACTATTTGCTCAAAGGGCGACCAAATAACCATTAATGAAGAAGGAATTCCCGTTCTCAAAAGAATTCCCGCCCAAGATAAACCCAATGATACAAGAGCCTTATTTAATGCCATTCGAGAAAGATTGCCCCAGCGCAGCGTGTTAGATGTTCTTTGTAATGTGGAACATTGGCTTGACTGGACAAGACACTTTGGTCCTCTATCGGGCAGCGAACCAAAGTTATCAAACCCTCAAGAAAGGTACATCCTGACGGCATTTGGTTATGGGTGCAATATTGGTCCTAATGAGATGGCGCGTCACGTTCGAGGAAAAGTAACTTCTCATATGCTCTCCTATACCAATCGCCGTCACGTTACCAGTTCCTATCTGGAAGCTGCGATTAAAGATATCATCAATGCTTATAACCGCCTCAGTCTTCCCAAATGCTGGGGTAGTGGGAAAAAAGCAGCAGCCGATGGCAGTAAATTTGAAATCTATGAAAATAACCTGATGAGCGAGTATCACATTCGCTATGGGGGTTATGGCGGAATTGCTTATCATCACGTTTCGGATACTTACATTGCTCTATTTACCCATTTCATTGCCTGCGGAGTTTGGGAAGCGGTTTACATTCTCGATGGACTGCTGAAAAATACTTCTGATATTCAACCCGATACTCTTCATGCAGATACCCAAGGACAATCTTCTACCGTATTTGCTCTTTCTCACCTATTGGGAATTGAATTGATGCCCAGAATTCGTAACTGGAAGGACTTGGATTTTCTCCGTCCCCATAAGGATGAAGTTTACGATTATATCGACCCTCTATTCGATGATGTGGCTGAATGGAAGTTAATCCAGACTCACTGGCAAGATTTGATGCGGGTTGTACTGTCGATTAAAGCGGGAAAACTCTTACCTTCAACGGTTTTAAGAAAGTTGGGCAGTTATAGCCGTAAGAATAGGTTGTATCAGGCTTTTCGGGCGTTGGGGAAAGTAATTCGCACCATGTATCTGCTACGATTTATTTCCGATCGCGCTTTGCGTCGAGAGGTTAATGCCTGTACTAATATCGTTGAGAGCTATCATCATTTCTTGGACTGGCTGTTCTTTGGCAAAGATGGCGTAATTACAGACAATGACCCCGTAGAACAAGAAAAGCGACTAAAGTATCTAGATTTAGTCGCTAGTGCAGTAATTCTTCAGAATACGGTAGATATGACTGGGGTAATTCATTCTTTGAGTGCAGAGGGGTTCAAGATTAATCGACGAATGTTGGCAACTATGAGTCCTTATATCAACCGCAACCTCAAGCGGTACGGGGATTACGTGGTGGATTTGAAGAACATTCCTCAACCATTTGAGGGGGCAATTAACCTGCCATTAGAGATTTTTGAAAGTCAGTCAGAGTAAGATTTTGGGATGTATTGCACTATCTTATACTTTACACGCTTTCAGCCGCCAAATAGAAAACAATGACTCCTACAGATGAAGTAAATAAACGCTTTCCACGAGGCACAAAGGTTAGTGGTATCGTTCGCTATATCAACTATTTTGGTTATTTTATAGAGATACCAGGAATTGAAATTCTAGGGCTTGTTGAAACTGTTGGACCTAATGCAATGGAAGAAGAAGATATCCCAGAAATCGGTTCTAAAATTGAAGCAGTCATAATGCAATTTAGGGATTCTAAAAGACCCTTGAGCAGACAATTTCGCTTAAGTGTCCATCCAGATGATCTTGCGAAGTCAGAGCTAATAAAGCCGTTAGAAGAATAAGTTCAGATTGAAGGGGCGATTATTGTGCCAGCAGCAGTTGTTGAAACACAGGCAGCGTAAAGATTTAAGGTCTATCTTGCACTATTTTACACGTATCTCGGCTCTCCCCCTATTTTTTCAGCTAACTATAATTTGGGATGATTTACAACACCTTGAAAGGGCTGGTGTTTATTTAACTCTTGGTTAATATACTCCAGGTATTTTTGGAATCTTTGATTTCTAATAAACTTCATATCTAGTGCAGTTTTTTCATCGTGGCAGTGTCCATGAAGAAGTTGAAGATTATCATAAGTATCCTTGCCATTTAAGGCTTTGGGTATGATATGGTCTGTTTCCAGAATATCTTCTTCTTGGAAGTGTAAAGAACACCATTGACAGATCCCTTTTTGTTTTTTGAGTAAGATTGCCTTACGCATTGGCATATCAGGATTTCTGCCAAGTCTTGTACTCCAATAGATTAGGTTTCCGTTGTATGGGCTTTCTTCGTTTTTAACTTTCACATAATTGTTGGAACTACTTCCGTACTTTGTATGTGAAATTAATTGATGGAGGTTGTCCCCATCTTTAAAAGAAAAGACCCAGTTCCTTTTACCTATAGTATTCCAGTATTTTTGGTAAGCTTGCCTAAGATTACCAGTTCTACGACGACCCCAAGCTCTTAGCTTGTGGTGTAAGATGTGGTCTTGTTTACAAAATTCTCCTACTGTTGTTGCATCAGAAAATTGATAATAATTTATCCATCCTCTGATTACTGGATTTAACTCATTAATAAGTTTTATCTGTGAGGAATTTTTGTAATCTTTAATGACATCTTTGAGTTTTCGCTGATGTCTTTTGACCGCCTCTTTGGAGGGAGTGATGAGTGTATAGAATCCCAGTATCTGTTTATGACCATTCCTGGCAGATTTGTGTCTGCTAACTGGGAATTGTCTTATGTGATATCCGAGAAAGTTAAATCCTGCTTTGCCATCTTCGCTTTGCTCTGGTATTAGAGTATGTGCAATTCTGGTTTTAGCTGGTTTTAGCTCTAGTCCAATGTCACTTAACCATTTGGAAATTAATTCACGACATTTTTGGATTACCCCAATGTCTTTGTGAATGACTACAAAATCATCTGCATATCTGATGTATGTCAGTGATTGAATTCTACGACCCTTACTGTATGTTCGATAGGGAGGTTTTTCATCCCTTATCGTAGTATTTTCGATAAAATCCTCTAACATCTTTGAGATGCCGTGTAGTGCGATATTTGCCAAGAACGGGCTTAAAACTCCGCCCTGTGGAGTTCCCTCTAACGTTTTAGAGAATGTTCCCCCATCAACTACTCCAGCTTTTAGCCAGGACTTTATCTGTCTTCTGACCTTGCCTCTGTGGTTAATTTTGTTGAGGAGCATTGTATGGTTAATTGTAGCGACCCGAAATGATAAACGCTTCGACCCGCAATAACGGCATTTTTCAGCCCACATTATTTGACACTATAAGTGGTTAAAACCCAGATTAAATAACAATAGACCCACATTATTCTGACACCAGCCCGAAATAACACACCAAGACCCACATTAATTATCAATAGACTTTTTTACAGCGGAATACCAATTTTGAGAATTTGCTCTCTCATATCAATCGTCTTTTCAGTTGGAAGTTGATTATGGAGAAATGAACGTACTTCAGATGGTTTGACATTGAGTAATCTAGCAATGGATTTAACGTTGTAGCCATGTCGAATTAAGTTGGGTTCAAGGTCATCTAAACCAATAGCCAAGACAGTTTCCATAAATTCAGTAGTAATCGGTTTAAGCCCAACCTGATAAGCTTCGTTCATGGCCAAGGTAAGATATTGCTCAATTTGTAATGGTGTAGATAATCTTTGACTCAAATATTCAATAGTTTCCGCTTCTAAAATATCTGTGGGTTGTACTTTTTCTTGAGTAGCTTGAGTTAAAAGCCAATTAATATACTCGGATTGATGACCCCGAATCCCCTCCAGGGCAAAAGCCTGAGTACGTCCACCAATTTCTTCTAGGGTGGGTCTTCTCAAATCATTCTTGAGCTTAGGATGTCCTGCCAAAATAACGCTCAATTTCTCTCCATTACTGCGTACCAGCTCGATTAACTTTTTGAGACTAACCAAAGTGGTACTGTGTAGTCCATGAGCATCATCCACAAATAAAGCTACAGGAAAACCAGCCTTTTTAATCAGGTCTAAGAGCAAACGCTCTCTTTTTTCCGAATTCGAGGGAACTTTTTCAACTTTATCTGGGGATAAATCGTAGAATAAAGCCGTAATTAAAGTAACCAGACGAACTTTGTCCGATTCTACTGCCAAAGAACGAGAAACCACTACTTCTTTACTTTTAATCAAGTCTGCCATCAGTTTTTGTAAAAAAGTGGTTTTTCCCGAACCTACAACGCCAGATATAGCAATCAATCTGCCCTGAGAAATGGCTACCTGTAGTTCCTTGGATAAATGTTTCTGTGAAGTAGTCTCAAAAAATCCTAAATGGTCGAGTTCTTTCTCTAAACCGAAAAATTCCATTACTTCACTGAACATAAAAATAGCCTCTGTAATTAATTGAATTAATGAAAATAATCCTTGATTTTGGTCATTACCTCTTTTTTCTTGAGAGTTTGTTCCAAAATAGATTCAACTGCTGCCATTTGCTCTGTTGTTAGTTTTGCCAATGGTTTTACTAGATAATGAGCAATAGCTTTTTTCGCTTCAATGGCATTCTTAAAGGTCAATTCTTCAAAGGGATCTGGATCGACAAAAGAGCGAACGGGAAAAGGGATAACATTTTCTGCCACTGTTATTAACTCGACTTGACCAATGGCAGAAGCAGGGAGAGATAATTGGGAGGCTATTTGTTCGATGCGGTCGGCTCTTTTTTGAGTATTAGTCTTTTTGAAACTACGGTAACTATTAATGGGTATGGGTTTGCCGATAGGTGCATAAGGGCCATAACGATGTTCTTCGTATTCGACATATAGTTCGCTATCGAATAATCCCCACCACAAAATTACTTTTTCTCCTGCTAAATCTGGTTCGACTTCATAAGCTACTCCATCTACAGTAATTCGCGCATCCAAACCTACTTTACGTTTTTCAGGTTCTCTGGCAAAGGTACAAAACCTATCCCAATTGCACATTTGCCTAATGCCATCTTGGGTTAAATTCTCGATCCAGTCTTCAATCCTGGAATGAGATTCTCGGCGATGAGATTGTTTGTTGTAATAAAGCAAAAACTGCATCAGTCTAGTATTGGCTTCGGTGATGGTTTCTGGTTCGTGGAGATGATAGAGAGTTTCGTGCATCTCTTTTACTGTACGGAAAGGACGTTCTACTTTTCCCTTAGCGCGAGCGGTAATTCTTCTGCCATCTTTACCTTTAGGAACATGGGTGCGTACTTCAATTCCCAAATAATTCATGACTTTTTGAAATACTCGGCTGCGACCGATTGGCCCGTTGTCCATGTACAGCATTGAAGGAATTCCCTGGAAGGGAAAATCTGCTATTGCTTTGGCAGACATAGCGTTGAACAAAAACTTTAATGCTGCTCCTGTATCTTCCCCATAAACCTCGTGATATTCCTGATAAGATACACCACTGCGGTCATCGACTACGCGCAGAGCCTATCGGCTCAGAGTCGCTTCGCGACGATGGTGCGTAAGCACCGCGAGCATCAATAAAGGCTTTCCTCTTCCTGGCTCTAATTCTACCGAGCCTTTCAACCGCTTCAGGTCAGAAGAACTTAGATCGAAGTGCCAACATTGATTGCTGTATTCGGCTTCAAAGCGAACTGCTGGTGGTTGGCGGGATAGTTTCTCTTTGTCGTATCCCCACTGTTTGAGGTAACGATTGACGGTGGTTTTCTTGAGTAACCCTGGAGGTGCGATCAAATGTCCATTATCTGTATTGATGCCATGTTCTTCTAAAAGCCGAATCGCCTGCACTGTAGATAAATGGCGACCTTGATTGTTGCTAGTTCTTACTTTTAGGGCAGCAATTACTTCACAATAGCGCAGTAGTTCCTGTTTGGGCATGACCCGCGTTTGCCCGTAATCAGTTCTACGTACCGAATGAGGTAAGGTGTGGTGGCGTAAGTTACGATAGATTGTCTCAGGAGAAACCCCATATAATTCGGCAGTTTCCAAAATTAAAGTCCGTCGTTCAGGACTGCGCTTGGGCCATCTTTCTAATCTTTGGCGCAGTTCAATAATGGTTTCTAGAGGAATACTAGTTTTTCTCATATTCCTTTAGTGATGACTTTTCGATTTGGATAACTGATTTCTCTCTAGCCAGTAGTAGAGTGTGGAAGGAGCGCAATCGACTAACTTGGCAATCGAACGTTTGCTAATTCCTTTATCTAAATACAGTTTAATCTCTTCTTTTCTTGGGTCTAGTTTGAGTTTGGCTGACTGCCTGCCCTTTGGTCTTCCTAGAGGTTTGCCCGATGCTTTTCTCTTGGCTAAAGCCTCCTTAGTCCTCATAGAAATTAATTCTCGCTCTATTTCTGCTGCCAAACCGAGTACTGTAGCGATAATGCGACTGGGTAAATTATCATCGAGAACCATCTGTTGTTTGGCGATGTGAACTGTTAGTTCTCGCTCCATACAGCATTCTAGAATTTCTAGAACCTGGAGAGTAGAACGGGCCATACGACTAATTTCCGCAAAGACAATTAAATCTCCTGCTGTAGCCGTCTGAACGAGCAGTTGTCCTAGTTCTCGATCGCGCCATCGCTTTTGACCCGATACAGAATCAGAAATAAATTCTAAGTGACCTAAAGAGTTTTTATTTGCATATTCAAGAATTCCATGACGTTGGTTGTCAACATCTTGTTGGTTAGTTGAAACTCTCAAATAGGCGTATGTAACCACAACTTTGTCTGCTGTTTGGTAAAAACAGCTAAATGTATTTAATCAAACGTTTATAGTTTTAATTAAACCATGATTTTAGATTGTAAAAGCAAGTTAAAAACGTTCCTTTTTTCTAGACACTTGTAGAGCTAGCTTGTTGACAAATATCTCAATCTCAGACTTGGCAATAGTCACAGCCTATTGATACTTAATGTGGGTCGAAGAGTATTATTTCGGGGTGGTGTCAGAATAATGTGGGTCTATTGTCATTTATTGTGGGTTTGACCCATTTATAGTGTCAGATAATGTGGTCTCAAAAACGCCGTTATTGCGGGTCGAAGCGTTTATCATTTCGGGTCGCTACAGTTAAGGTAAAAATAGATAAAACGGAATCGACATCTACAACTATTCCGACTCGCCCAGGTATTCAAATTTCTAACTGTAAGAAAGGTGGTGTGGGTAAGACATTACTGTCTAAATTAAAGGCTGCTTACTGTTTGGAGTCGGGGTTAGATTTTTATGCGGTGGATGCAGATAGACAAGAAAGTTTTTTGAAGGCTTATCCTGAGTTTGCTCTACCAACTCGCTTTAGTGAGTTAGATAGAAATCTGAAGATACCAGATAAGATCTTAGATTTGGCTTTGGAGAAATTGGTGCTAGTGGATTTGCCTGGGAATGTGGAAGAGGCATTTAATCATTGGCTGACAGCAAGCGATATTTTAGAAGCTTCTAAAGATCTTGGTGTAGAGATTCAAAATTGGTATGTATTGGATGATTCGACTGAATGCTATGAGGGGTTTTTAAGAACTCTGGAGTTTGTCAAAGACAATGCGACTCATATATTGGTGAGGAATTTAGGCAGATGTGAAGACTGGGAAAGCTTTGACCAGTTTGTGACTCCTGAGTTGATTGCTGAATATAAGTTAAAGGTAATTGATCTACCGAAGCTGAGGTTGGATACAGCGACAACAGTTTATAAGAATGCCCTAAGTTTTACTGAAGCTAGGAGACATGGCGAATTTAGTACAGCTCAGTTAGCTGGATTGAGAGGATATATGCGACGAGTCTACCAAGTATTTGATAATGCTGATTTTAATGTTGAAAATCTGAGGTTAAATTGATGACCTATTTGAAAAAGCCAACTTTACCTCAACAGCAGAATGAACTTAAAGAATTGATAGATAAACGGCTCAAGAATGAAGAGTCTAAGGTCAAAAGACGAGTATATCAATGGCTGAATAATAATCAGTATTTTGTTGATAATGAGTTGTTTGATTTTTATTTCTGTGTGGCTCAGAATATTGCTGCGGTTGAGGTATTAGGAGGTTCTGGGGAGAAGATAGTTAAGGCAAAAATAGAATTGGAAGAATCGGTAGAAGCTTATACAACTCAGATAGTTGATACATCTAATTGGATTAATGAGCAATTGAAAGGTCAGCTAGATAATATTCAGCAGAATCAACAGAATTTAGATACCAAGCTCATTGAAGTTTTATCAGGATTAGCCAGAGAACAGCAGAATCTTCAAACTGTCTCAACTGGTTTAGTCAACTCTACTTCGGTTTTACTGAAAAAGCAGAAGCAACTAGTAATTCAGACCGAAGCAGCAAGGAGATATGCCCATCAAACCGTGATGATTGCTTGGATTATTCCAGTCTTAACACTACTAGGGTGCATAGGTGTATCGCTCTTCATCAATAGATAATTAAACCAAAACTCCGTCCAATATCGCTGCGCTTAATTTAGACGGAGTATATAGATAGCTAGGCTAGAAAATAAATACTTATCGCCCTCGACAAGTTAATTTCTCTTAACTTATTTGCGATCTATACAACAAAAATACTTAATCTAGGTGATAATCAAATTGTCTTGAACCCAGAAACCACAAAAACGCCCTGCTCTGTGGAAAGAAAAGGCGCTTTTGTACTTCAAGTTCAAGACAGACCATATTTGGTACTGATGTCTTAATATGGGATGAACAAAATAAACTTTTGCACTCCCATTTATATCATATCAATCTCTCAGCCGACAGTACAAAAAATTAGTCTAGAAATAAGATTTCTTAAAAACTGACATTTTACTCGTTTACTCTTAAATAACCTGAAAGTGAGCCACTGTCTTTATTTGACACAAATCTATTAGTCAAGTAGATAAAGAAACAAATCTGAGAGATTTACCAAAAAAATTAAATTATGTGTCTGTCTTGAGCTTGTTCCTTAAACCACCATTAAGAAACATAGCTAATGACTAATACAATTTCTACCGTCAGCGTTCAATCAAAATTCAACGGCAAAGTTAATCGTCTCTACAAAAAACACGTTGAAGAGCTAATTATCAAACGAGCATTAAATCCAGACTGGGTTAAAGCTAACTGTCGTTCGGTAAATATTGCAGAAGCTACCGAGGTACTAGGATATCTCGCCAAATCTCCAGGAATTATAATTGAAGGTGCTAACGGGCAGTCTCAATTTAAACCAGATAAGCCTTGGGCTGACAAGCAGGGTAAAAAAGCACCTAAATATCGTACAGCAGCAGACGATGAATACGATGCAATATTACCAAAACATCCAAACGACCCTAATTACTGGTTAGATATTAATTCGTTAAAAGAACGATGTTACCAAATCAATGGGCATCCAATGTTGTTGATAACTGAAGGCGGATTTAAGGCGATCGCAACTTGTTCTTATGGTATACCAACTTTGGCTCTACTGGGAGTTGAAATGGGCTTAACTCCCAGTAAGAATGACCCTCAAAGAAGGCGTTATGCAATTCCGCAGCTAGAACATTATGCCAAGAAGGGATTTGGATTTATCTTAGGTTTTGATTGCGATATCTATTCAAATAAATCAGTAATCCAAGCATTAATTAAGTTAGCGAACCAAATAGAGAAATTTGACGTTCCTGTATACACTTTACCTAAGTGGAATGAATCGGAGGGCAAAGGTATCGACGACTATATTCAGAACCAGGGAATTGAAGAATTTCGCAAAAAGCTATTATCTCAAACCGTAAGCTATCGAGATTGGTTGAACGAATACGGGGAAGCTGCTTTTGATAAAAGACCTCCCAAAGCAGATATTATTGGCGCACAATTAGCCGAACAGTATCGCGATCGCTGGGTTTATTGTGATGAACTAAAAACATGGCTTGCTTATGGACTCCAAACTAAAGGTATTTGGACGACAGTTAGCAAGCAGTATTTGGCAGCAGAAGTTCATGCCATACTCAAAGCCAAGAATATTATGGGCTATGGAACTAATTCCTACATTCAAAACATCTTGGGTGCTTTAGAACGAGAATTATTCATCAGAAAATGGCTAGAAAAGTCATCTACCGATTGGCTGCCCTTTAAAAATGGAGTTTTAGAATTAGCCACCAACAAGCTGCACGAACACAACTCAGGATTCAGATTTACTTGGCAGCTACCACGAGACTATACCGTAGTCGAAACAAGCTGGAAAACCATCGATGATTGGCTCACCGAAGCAACTCAAGGAAATATTGAACACAAACAGCTACTGATTTACTTTGCTGCTGCCGTACTACGGGGTCGTAATGACTTACAGAAATTCCTTCATCTAATTGGTGATGGTGGTTCTGGTAAAAGTACCTACACTAACCTGTTAACGGCTGTGATTGGCGAATCAAATACTGCCACCTTAGATTTACCCAACCTAGAAGATAAACACGAAATAGCCCGCATTTTTGGTAAGCGTTTAGTAGTCTTTCCCGATCAGGATGCAGCACCAAGAAAAGTGAGTAACTTTAAGAAACTTACGGGACAAGATAGATTATCTGGTCGTAAATTATTTAACGATGGATTTGAGTATATCTTTTCTGGATTGGCTGTAGTTACTAGTAATAAACCTATATTTCACACCAATATTGGCAGTTGGCTGACTCGAAGAGTGGCAATGATTCCTTTCAACTATGAATATCCGAATCACAAAAAACGGGATTTAATCAAGGAGTTCGAGCCAGAACTGTCTGCATTTACTACCTATTTATTAAATATTACGAACGCTGAAATAGATGCAGTTTTCAAAGGTTCAAATAAGAAAATCAACTCTACAGTTTGGGAATCGCAAATCCGCAGTGATGGTTTGGCTGAATGGGTTAATGATTGGGTAATCGCCGATTGTAATGTCTTAGTTAAAATCGGCAGCAATAAATTTGAGTGGTCAACATACGAAGATTATTGTCCGCAACAATCTTCGTTATATGGTAGTTATGTTCTTCATTGTCAAAGAACTGGTCGTTCGGCTAAATCTCCCCAGAACTTTTCGGCTGAGTTATTAGAACTGGTTAATCGTATTCTGGGTTGGAAAGTTAAAAAGACCAGAACCAAAATTAACGGTCAAACCACCAGGGTAATAGAAGGATTAAGGCTACGTTTGAAATTGGACAATCAACCGACAGTAGAAGAAATTTTAGAGGGTGACAACCAAGGGGACAACCAAGGGGACAACCAAGGGGACAACTCAAAAGCCCCACCAGATATAGAAAGTGACCAAGGTGACAACCTAAACTTAGATTTAGAGAAAAATAAAAATAACTTCTCACCTCCTTATGACAGTCCGCCAAGTGTCACATACACCGAAGAAGTTGTAGATAATATTAGTTTTAACGCTGACGAGGTTGTCCCCCCTGTCACCAATCAGGTACAGCAAGGGTTTAAGCCTGTCCCCGAAGCTGTCCCCGAAGCTGTCCCCTTGGTTGTCACCCCAATTAATTGGCAATCTTATCCATATCAAAGCAAAGACACCTTGACTCTTAAAGCTAGAGCTAACAAGGTTAAAGAAAGAGTCTTAGGCTGTACTACCCAAAACGAACTGATTTCTCTTTATGCTGAAGGGAAAGTAAGTAAAGCTGAAATTGATTGGTTGAAGTCTAATTTGCTGACGCAGCACGAGTGCGAGCATTTAGAAGCTATTAAAACAACAAAGCAAACTAATTTGTTCGATAATAGCAATGATGAAGGCTTAACTGTAAAAAAAGCGATTGAGCAAATAGATATTGAAGCCAAGCGAATTGGTTGGAGAAAAGAGACAGCAATTAGTTATATAGAAGACAAATACTCAGTTAGCAATCGCCAGGATATGACTATTCAACAGCTCATTGAACTGAGAGATTATTTTCGCAGATTTACTACTGAAAAAATGCAGGGCAAGATTAATGAAACAGACTAGTAATCGGAAACAATCAGTATCGTATATATATTATTTTTTCCTTGGTGCTTATATAGCTGTTGAACCCTTTTTTCTCAAACTGTTCTTCAAGACTTATTTACCCGATCTTAACTATCCTTTCTTGACGATTCCTATTAGCGTTGTTCTCTGCTGGATTGGCTACCAAAAGTTGTTCGCTACTTTTGGCGATCTTACTATTAAACAAATTCTTGTAGCTATTGCTCAAGAACTTGCCAGTCTTTTGAGTCCTAAGTTCAGGAAGAAAGCTTTATCCCGTTGTCAAATTTGTTTTAGGGTTTTAACCGATTTGCCACAAAGCCTATATTCTCAAGAAGAAATGGTTCATGTACATTCAAAGAAAGCTTTTAAATATTTTAGTTTAATCGGTATTTTTGTAAGCTTGCTTTTTGGCTGTGTTTGTTACTTATTCTTGGTTAATCTTCCTCAATGGGGATTACTTGAAACTAGTCTTACCACTTTGTTTTACCTCTTCTGTATTGGTATAACAAGCATCGCTTTGACTGGTTTGCCAAAAGTTATACAGGCAGCAAAACTGCTGAGAAATGCAAGAAAAAGTGAATTAGACTTAAATGCACTTTTGAAGATGTTAAGAAAGGGACTAGAGGGTTGGCAGTTTAGGAAAAGGATTGTATTCCCTTCAGATAATATAAAACAGAATAGGGATATAGATGTTGTGGCAACTTCACCAGATGGCAATTACTTCGTAATCGAATTGAAAAGTCATATAGGAAAAGTGACCTGGAATTCTGAGTTTAAACAACTCTGGCAACAGAGGACAAAAGCTTCAAGACCGTTACCTTTGGAAGATTTTTTTGATGATTTAAATAAACAAGCTAAATTATTGCATAAATCATGGAATTTATCGAAATCCCCAGATAGAGTTTTGATTTTTTGGCGGGCGAAAGTTGATATTGGCTCAAAAAAACGCTTACAACGGGGAGTTAAAATTTCCGAAAAATCGCAAATAGTCAAAGATTTAGAAAAGCGAAACAGAAAGCTAGTTGAAAAAAAGCAAAACACTCTTCTGCTAAAAAGAAATAACTAGCAAAACATTTTTTATCTAATTTAACCTGTATCACTTGGGCAGATACAGACCGCTACTGTCGCTAGGACGGGCGTGAGCATAGCGAGTTAGGGTATGGAGAGATTGATGACCCAAAGTTTGTTGGACTAGTTGGGGTGGCGCACCGCGATCGAGACTGTGACTGGCGTGAGAATGACGCAGCCAATGGGGAGAAACATTACCATCAAGTCCAGCTTCTGCTGCGATATCATTGACGATCTTTCTAATCTGTCTTGTTTGGAGGGGTCGATCGCCTTTACGGGAGGCAAATACGGCTGCTTCTGGGTTTTTACTTGTCCTGGTAGCGAGTAAATCGCGATAGAGGCTAGATGACAGGAGTACGGTTCTAGTTTTACCTCCTTTGCCAAATAGCGTTACCTGACCCAAACCGTGGCGATTGGCTTTAATATCCTTCCAGGTCAATCTGGCTACTTCGCTAACCCTCGCCCCCGTATAGTAGAGAAATTCCAAGAGCAGGTGATTGCGTAAAGCAATTTTTTCTTTTGGAGAAAGATCGCCTTTTTTAGATTTACCTGTAGGCTGTAGGGCTTTACTCTTAGCAGTGGCTAGTAACTGCATCGTCTCAAATTCACTGAGAATGCGCTCGGCTAAACAATCTTTTTGCTTAACTCCTTTAACTTTAGCAGGCGCGTTAAAAATCAAATAGCCACAGTCAAAACCCATCGTAAATAAACTTCTAACCGCTGCCAATTGACGATTGAGGCTAGCTGGGCTGTACTTTTTATGAATTAAAAAATCAATATAGGCTTGGACATCATTAAGCTGAACTGTTCTCAGATCCAGATCGTTTAAGGTTACTTGTTGGGCTTTTTTCCCCGCCATAAAGCCAATAAAACAGCGAATATCGTATTCATAAGAACGAATAGTTTCTGGACTTTTTCCATGCAGCCAAAGAGCAACTAACTGAGATGTACTATTTATCTCAGCCATTTGGGTTGCCTGGGCATCTCTTCCTATTGAGGTAGGTGATACCATAGCTATAACAATTTATAAGTTTGATGTCCCCTGCACTAACAGGGGATTTTTTCATGATTGTTCAATCTTATCGTTGCAAGTCGGCAGAAAGATAGGGGTCTAAATCGCTGATAAGAAACCTTCACGGTGATTCATTCTTCGTTTTGGGCTGTTCTCTGCAATTACATAAATACAGAAAATAGCACTTAGATAATTCCCAAATCCCAAACTTATTCCCGCATTTCTGTAATTAGGCGAAAATCGTATTTACGCCAAACACTCCGTCAAGACTAACCACTAAGGCATTTCGAGAAGATCAATCCCCCTTAATTTCGACTAATTTTTCGCCAGCCTCTAAAAATTCCAATGCGTCTATTAGTGTGGCACTTAAAATTTCCTTGAGTCTTGCATTTGAGGTATTGCCACAGGTCAACCAAATAATTTTTGGTGGTGCATCTTGGCGCTCAACTAAATCTACGAAATCGCTATCTTTAGTCATAAAAATGACTTCTTGAGTCTTGGCAGCCGAGAAAATTTCCAAGTCTTCAGCATCTCTCAAACCGATATCGCGCAAGGCAAATGCTGTAATTTTAAAAGTGCTATTAATCCAAGTCGCAATTGCAGGAGAAAAATGCGCGTCAATCCAGATCGTCGTCATGCCACTAGTACAGGATGATTGAGCTTACGAGAAGCATAAGCTAAGGCGGCTTTGAGATCGTCTATTTCTAAGTCGGGCATTTCCTCTAGAATTTGCTCGAAGCTTAATCCCGCTGCCAAAAGATCTAGAACGTCAGATACTCTAATTCTCATCCCGCGTATACAAGGGCGACCACCACACTGTTTGGGATTCACAGTAATTCTTTTGAGTAAATCAGACATTTGCAGTACTTTTAGGGGGTAGATATTTATCATAACCCGATCTACATTAGACTCTTTGGAGTGGTGCGAAGCATTATCACCAAGACGGAGAAATGGAAAAATGACGACTGGTTTAAAAACTCCTAGTAGCTACTATCTTCAATTAATTAATACCTTTCCACCACGCCCTATAAACAATGAAGCTCAATTGCTGGCGACTCAAGACCAAATTGATGCGATTATAGATCGACAAAATATTACTCAAGACGATAAAGACTACCTTCAGGTGTTGGGTACTTTAGTCTATGACTACGAGCAAAAACACGAACCAATGCCAGTAGTAGGAGGAATAGAACTGCTCAAAGCTTTGATGAATGAAGATAATTTACAACCGTGCGATCTAATTTCTATTTTTGAAGATGAATCTAGTATCGCTCTTGTTTTAGACAAGAAACAAGAAATAACTGCCAAACAAGTACAGAAGCTAGGCAATTTTTTTCAGATCTCTCCCATCAGGTTTTTGGATTCAGAATAAAAAATGTTCGCGCTTGTTTGGTACAGCATATTCATAGCATTTAGGTAATTCCCAAATTAGAAACTTATTTCCGTAATTAAAGAAAATCGCATTTACAGAAATACTGTTTTAAAGGCGACCGAGTTAATAGTCGCAAAGCTTTGAATTAACTCGGTCGCCCGATCTTCCCGACTGGCACTTGATGAGGCAAAAAACTAGCCACAGCATCTTCAAGATTTTCCCGATTCTCTCCAAACCACTGCTGTAGATAAAGTTTTACTTCTCCTTCTGCGCCCTTAAATTCTTCAGGTAAAGCTTCACAGCCATCGAGCAAAACAATAATATCTTCAATATCCTTGGAAAAATAAAAGCTCTGTCCTCGTCCTAAAAATGCCTCGATTTTACTTGCCAATAAATACAGAGGAGAGAAGATATAAATCTCTCGCTTGCTTGGCAAAGTATAGGTTATAAGGTTTGAAAAACCTTCAATATACCAACGATTACTAAACCCTAAAACCTCCTCTCCACAGGGCATGATTCAATCAATAGTTCCCCATATTCCCACCGACACATAGGAGCATCTGGTTCGGTGCATTCAGATAATCCTACTTCCCTCAGCGCGGTTGCCAGTCGATAATATTCAGTGCGAGAAAAAATTTCCACGACACAATCTACATCTTTAGTCGGACGTAATTCATCTTGTATAATTTCATCGACATAAAGAACAATTGTTCCACCTCCCGTAAAGACAAATCGTTCGGGAACGCGAGCCAAAATAATCGCTACTTTCTCCAAATTTTCGAACATGCGGCTAAAGCCTTTGTGTGGATTAGTCATAAAATCTTTTTCTTAATTCCTCGGCAGCCAATTCTCGTTCTCTCACTTTGCCTACTCTTAAACCATCCACTAGCGCCAGCATTTCATATAGCTGCGGATCTGACGATACTGCTTCTGGTACGGAACGATATAAAGGTTTAATTTCCTGACCTTTAACCTTTCCCGAACCAAATGCCCAGACATAAACATCGCGATCGCTGGTTACGAGCAATTCCTTTAACGGTTCTGCCGAATGAGCTGTAGGTGTAGCGACCCGAAATGATAAACGCTTCGACCCGCAATAACGGCGTTTTTGAGACCACATTATCTGACACTATAAATGGGTCAAACCCACAATAAATGACAA
>Ga0209831_1001835_pt1 | contig 19001 bp, 11 predicted proteins | sample Maine_Asex4_meta_FD_187451 | JGI IMG/M metagenome (GOLD analysis project Ga0209831, IMG submission 187451) | Marine algal microbial communities from Maine, USA - Maine_Asex4_metaG (SPAdes) (version 2) | ecosystem: Host-associated > Algae > Red algae > Unclassified | place: Maine, USA | collected...
ACAAGATAGCATAAAAGCGATGCGTCGAAAAAAAGTAGATAAAAAAGAATTACCTAAAGCGCATCTAGGGATTTATGATTTACAAAATAGCAGCATTGATACTATCCGAAATATTCGAGATTTTAAATTGCCAGCTAAATGGTCAGGGTGGGTCGCTTATCAAAAAGAGCATATCGAAATATGGTCTAAAAAAGAAGCGACGGAGGTGGATTCTTCTATAATAGATACCACTAAATTAAAAATGCCAAAACGTTTAAAAACGAAAAAAGAAAAATCTGTTTTTAAACTGCATTTTAGAAATTTATTAACGGCAGAAGAAATAGTCTATCCTGCTGTACAAGATTATGAATTTGCAGAAGAAAAAAATCGTTTCGTGTTTTCTACTTCAGGTAATGATTCTACACTACTAGAAGGTGTATATTTATTTGATTGCGCTGTTAAAAAAGAAAAAGCCTTATGGAGACAGAAAGGAAAATTCAAACACCTAACCTTTGATGAAAAAGGAACACAAGTAGCTTTTCATGCCAACTTCGATACCACAGATGCCCAAATTCCACCTTTTGAATTACTCTATTGGAAAGAAGGACAGGACACAGCGCATAGCATCGCAAATAATCAGACTCGCTTTTTACCAAAGAATTGGATAGTGAGCGAACATGGTCGCATTGGATTTTCTAAAGATGGGTCTAAATTATATTTTGGAAGTGCGCCTAAGCCTATTTTACAAGATACCTCCTTATTAGAGGAAGAAATTGTAAATGTGGAAGTATGGCATTGGAATGATGCCAAATTGTATACCGAACAAGAAGCCAGACAAAATCGGGAAGAAAAGAGAGCTTACACGGTTGTTTGGCATCCTACAACAAAAAGATTTGTGCAACTCGGTTCTTTAGAGATGCCTAATACCAGAGCGAGTGCAGGCGGGAATGCGCCTTATGTAATTGCCTATAACGAAAACCCTTATTACAAAACTGTTTCTTGGGAGGGTGGCCCTGCTGCAAGAGATGTTTATTTAATTGATACACAAACGGGAAACAGAAAACAAATTGCGAAAAAAGTACAAGGTTCTGTGAATATATCTCCGGCAGGTAAATTTGCTTTTGCTTATATCGCACCAGACTCGGCTTGGTATGCTTATGAGGTTCAATCAGGTCAGGTAAGGCAAATGACGGAGAATAAAAAACAGCCTTTCTATGATGAATTGAATGACCGACCAATGCATCCTAGAGCTAATGGATTTGCAACTTGGACCGCGGATGATAAAATTTTTTTGGTCTATGACCGCTATGATATTTGGCAAGTAGATCCTAAAGGAATAAATGCGCCTAAACGATTAACAAAAGGTCGGGAAAAAGGATGGACTTACCGTTATGTTCGTTTGGATAGGGAAAAATGGCATATTGAAGAAGATGAAAAAATGTTGTTACGAGTGTTCGATGAAAATACCAAAGAGGCGGGATATGCTTGGCTGAATTATCAGTCAGGAGTAGTTACAACACCTATTTTTTCGAAACATGTTTATAGCCGTAGAGTAGTAAAAGCAAAAGAAGCAGATAAACTATTATTCACCAAAGAAGACTTTAGAACCTTCCCCGACTTACTGTATAGTAATTTGAATTTTGATACACCTAAGAAAATTAGTGATGCCAATCCACAGCAACAGCAGTATCAGTGGGGTACAGCAGAAGCCTATAGTTGGACTGCTTTAGATGGGCAAAATTTAGACGGTCTACTTATCAAACCAGCTAATTTTGACCCCGATAAGAAATATCCATTAATTGTTAATTTCTATGAGCGAAGTTCTGACGGATTATATCGGCATCGTGCGCCCTTTCCGCATCGGTCTACTATTAATTACAGTTTTTATGCGAGTAGAGGCTATGTTATTTTCAATCCAGATATTCCTTACAAGATTGGTTACCCGGGAGAAAGCTGTTATAATGCGGTGATGTCGGGCGTAACGGCTTTATTGAAAGAGGGGTTTGTAGATAAAGAACGTATAGGAGTGCAAGGACATAGTTGGGGTGGTTATCAGATTGCTTATTTATTAACGAAGACGGATCTATTTAAATGTGCAGAAAGCGGTGCGCCTGTAGTCAATATGTTTTCTGCCTACGGTGGGATTAGGTGGGGTAGCGGTATGAGTAGAATGTTTCAGTATGAAAAAACACAAAGTCGAATAGGTGGTTCTATATGGGAATATCCATTGCGGTATATCGAAAATTCTCCCATTTTTGAAATGGATAAAACCAACACACCTGTTTTAATATTACATAATGACGAAGATGGGGCCGTACCCTGGTATCAAGGTATTGAATATTTTGTGGCTTTACGTCGTCTAGGAAAGCCTGCTTGGTTATTGAATTATAATGGAGAACCTCATTGGCCAGTTAAATTGCAAAACAGAAAAGATTTCAATATTCGAATGCAGCAATATTTTGATTATTATTTAAAGGATGCGCAGATGCCTATTTGGATGGCAAAGGGAGTTCCTGCTATGGAAAAAGGAATACGACAGGGATTGGAGTTAATGGAGAAAGAATAAAATTCAAAACGGTAGTTTTAAAAAAAGTGTCCTCTTGAAGAGAAAAAACGCAAGGTAACATCTTTTTTAAAACAAGCTCCATCAACTAAATGAGTAGATCAAATTTTCCAAGCTTCCAAAAAAGAATACTTCTTTAGTAAGTACTCAATTGATGCGATGTAAGGGGATACATTTTTTTATCCCCTTCTTTTAAACCAAAGAAGGGGATAAAAAAATGTATCCCCTTACATCGCATCAATTGAGTACTTACTCTTTTTAGCCAAAATATAACCAAAAAGCTGTCAACAAAAAGCTAATTTTTTCAAAGAAACGATTAAAGATGCCTTGTATAACTTATGTTTTACAAGGCATCTTTAATTTATTTAATGTCACTTTTGGTTTGAAATTTGAGATTTTTCTAAAAATACTATCATCAATTTTAAAATCAAAAGATAATAGCTAAATGTAGCTTAGTATTATGACAAATCAACGATACATTATTGTTTTGTTTTATTTAAAAAAATAATGTTTAATTTATTTTTTATCATATTAATTATTTGGTTTACAGTTGTTTAGGTGGTGTTTTTGCTTTTAATGTAGTAACTATCAGTATTATAAAACTTGCGTCTTATAGTTATCGAGCCTATATTTGTGACAACAAAACGGTTAATTACTCCTTCCCCCCTAAAAATTAACCTCAGACAAAGTTTTTCTTTTCATCCCCTCTATTAAAGAATATCAATTCCCCCCCTTTATTATTTTCTCCAAACGGACTATTAAAATTTGGGACAAATACAAAACTTAACTAGAACAACACATTTTTTTTAAAATTACCTACCCCCCTCCCCAAGGAAGATTAATCCGACTAAGCGTCATTTTTTCGGGACAGATACAAAAATATAAACTAGAACAAAACCCTTTAACGTGGCCAAATCTCACAATAGGCCTACGTTTACTTTTAATCAAATTATACAAACACCCAACCCCCTTTTTCCCCCTTCTATGTTTTAGAGATTTTAGAGAGGTTTTTTAGTGTTTAGCTAATGGAAAGGTTTCATAAGAAAGCCTTCTCTTAAATCTAAAATTAGGCAAGATTAATAGCTTCTAATTTTAAAGAGAGCTATAGTCTTTTCTCAAATACGGCTAATAAGTAGGTTATTAATACGATGGGATTTACTTGATGAGAAGCGCTCCGCTAGTCGGAGGCTTATCTCATTCAAGCAACGGAAATAGAGATGTAGGAGCGAATAACTGAATACAAATACGGCTAATAAGTAGGTTATTAATACGATGGGATTTACTTGATGAGAAGCCCTCCGCTAGTCGGAGGCTTATCTCATTCAAGCAACGGAAATGGAGATGTAGGAGCGAATAACTGAATACAAACACGGCTAATAAGTAGGTTATTAATACGATGGGATTTACTTGATGAGAAGCCCTCCGCTAGTCGGAGGCTTATCTCATTCAAGCAACGGAAACGGAGATGTAGGAGCAAATAACTGAATACAAATACGGCTAATAAGTAGGTTATTAATACGATGGGATTTACTTGATGAGAAGCACTCCGCTAGTCGGAGGCTTATCTCATTCAAGCAACGGAAACGGAGATGTAGGAGCAAATAACTGAATATAAATACGGCTAATAAGTAGGTTATTAATACGATGGGATTTACTTGATGAGAAGCACTCCGCTAGTCGGAGGCTTATTCTCATTAATTAAGGAAATGGAGATGTAGGAATAAAGGTTGGAAAAACTGTTGAAGTGTTAGATAAACCAATAAACAGTTTAAACAAATAAACAGCCTAATTAACTGAATATAAATACGGCTAATAAGTAGGTTATTAATACGATGGGATTTACTTGATGAGAAGCGCTCCGCTAGTCGGAGGCTTATTCTCATTAAATTGAGGAGAAGGAGATGAGGGGAAAAAGAATAGGTTGTCAAAACTGTTGAAGTGTTAGATACACAAATAAACAGTTTACACAAATAAACAACCTAAAGTAACTGAATATAAATACGGCTAATAAGTAGGTTATTAATACGATGGGATTTACTTGATGAGAAGCGCTCCGCTAGTCGGAGGCTTATTCTCATTAATTAAGGAAAAGGAGATGAGAGAAAAGAGTAACTGAATATAAATATGATTAATAAGTAGGTTATTAATACGATGGGATTTACTTGATGAGAAGCGCTCCGCTAGTCGGAGGCTTATTCTCATTAATTAAGGAAGGGAGGCGCAGCAAATAACTGAATATAAATACGGCTAATAAGTAGGTTATTAATACGATGGGATTTACTTGATGAGAAGCGCTCCGCTAGTCGGAGGCTTATTCTCATTAAATGAATAGAGATGGAGATGCAGATGCAGGAATGAGTAATAGGTTGTCAAAACTGTTGAAGTGTTAGATACACAAATAAACAGTTTACACAAATAAACAACCTAAAATAACTGAATATAAACATGATTAATAAGTAGGTTATTAATACGATGGGATTTACTTGATGAGAACCTCTGCTTCGGCAGAGGTTACTTTGTTTATGGACCTTTCTATTTTTACAAGATCCTTTTTTTATACGTTGCCTAAACTAGATACCCAATCCACCTAATTAGTATCTAGAGTTCTAAAAACTCCATTTAATTCTTAAATAAAATACTTGTATATCACTGGCATAACCATTTGCCGTATCTTGAAAAACAATTTGGCTAACAAAATCGGCATCTAAATTTTGAGATAGGGAATAGGTAATAGTTGGAGTTAAAAAAATAGGTTGGCTAGAAACAGGGGAATAAATAACCGCCAAACTACCTGTAAGTAAGGGTATAATTGGGTAAGCTATGGAAGTAAAGACTGACCATTTATAAGGATATAAATTTCTAGCGGACAGCTCAAAAGCAAAAATATTTGCACTATCTACTTCTCTGGCAGCCAAGTTATATAGAAATCCTCCCGTTACAAACAGGCTATTAGAATAAGAATAATCTAGACTGAGCGTAGTCGAAAAGGCATTTTGAATACCTTCCTCTGTGGATTTAAACCAACTAAATTCGCCTTTAAATCCTGCGTTTTTTATATTGCCTGCCCAACCACCACCAAGGACTATATCTTGATGACTCCAACCCGCTAAAATTTGAAAATCATAATTCCATTTATTAAATTTATATAATAAGGCACTCACTATCTCGTCCGGATTATCAAAAGCTTTAATTGCAAATTCTATACTACCTGCATAGCCTATATAATACTGTATACGAATGGCATCCGATCCTGGCCGCTCTTCATAATCAAAATCGGTAAAAGAAAAAGCATTGAATAAATCATTGGGATTCCAAAGGGTATTAATCCCCCAATTTATACGTTGTCTGCCAAAGCGTATATCTAGCTTATCCTTGCTATACTGAAAATAGGCTCGGTCAATTATACTATGCAAAAACACCTTCTCCCCAATATTGAGTAGACTTAAATTTAAAATATCATTGCCGGAAGTATTGAGATTTTCTTTAAAATTGGGCAGCAAACGAGAATACTCTCCAAAGAAAAACCGGGTTCGTATACCCATTTTATAGGTCCAAGTGTCGGAAGGATACCAAGTGAAATTGAGGCGATTGTGTAAAAAATTATCAGAGATGGTTTGTTGTCCGAATGGAGGAGCGTCGATTAAAAATAAGCCCTGCATACTCTTGGTATAGCCATTCAAGGTCCAATTTTTTTCTTTGCTTTCTTGAGCAAGAAGCAGCGTAGCATGGAATATTAGATAAATAAAAATAAGTAAAGTTGATTTAAATTTCATTTTGCAGAAGGCATAATTCTCAATTCTCAATTTTTAATTCGTCTGTAGCTATTTTTCCATCTACCAAAGTAATGACTCGTCTAGCTCTATCAATTACCCGCTGATCATGTGTAGAAAAAACAAAAGTCATTTGCTCCTCTTGGTTTAACCGTAGCATAATGTCCAGTAAATCAGCGGTGGATTTAGAGTCAAGATTAGCTGTAGGTTCATCTGCTAATACAAAAGTAGGCTTGGCAGCTAAAGCTCTAGCGACTGCCACTCGCTGTTGTTGCCCGCCAGATAACTCAGAAGGTCGCTTATCTTTTTTATCTCCAATTCCAACTGCTTCTAGCAAGTCCGTTGCGCGCTGATTGCGTTCTGCTTTAGGTCGTTTTTGCAACATCATCACAAATTCTATATTTTCTTGTGCCGTCAATACAGGGATTAGATTATACGACTGGAAAACAAAACCAATATTGTCTTTTCTAAAATCAATTAGTTGATTGTCAGATAATGTTGAAATGTCTTTTCCTCCTACCATTATAGAACCACTTGTTGGTCTATCTAAGCCACCAATTATATTTAAAAGGGTCGTTTTTCCAGAACCAGAAGGACCGACTATTGCCGTAAATTCTCCTTTTGTAATGCTCAAATCAACGCCTCGTAAAGCCCGAACGGGTATTTTATCTGGGTTGTATATTTTTGTAATTCCTGTGGCTTTTATGACGGTCATCGCAATTTAAATTTTGTATAGAATTTAAAAGAAGTTCAGAAATCAGACCATTTCATTGTCAGAAGTCAGATTTGGGATGTTGACAACGCTTTTTTTAGGTACTTGCTTATCTCAAACTATTAACTGTCATTAACAAAAAATCTATTCCCTTAGAATAATCCAGTTGTTCATATTCAAGTCCGATATTTCTGATGTTATCATAATACTTCGGTTTGTTGGTATAGTAGTTTTTTTCTAACTCAATCGAAATAGCTTCTTGTCCTAACTTATCTACTAAAAACCATTTTTCAATTAATCTTGATGTTCTACCATTTCCATCTTGGAATGGATGGATTTTTAGAAAAACTAAGTGAATATAGGCAGCATAATAGAATACTTCATTAGTTGTAAGCTTTGCCTTTCTTAATTTTTTGACATCTTTGAATAATTTATTCCATTCTTCCTTTACTTTAAATGGCTCACAAGCAATATATTCAATTCTCTCTTCTGCATTCAAAACAAACATTGGATTCGTTCTTATTTTCCCTCGTTGGCTTGCAGCTAGTAAATTCTGACTAAGAATAGAATGCGCTTTCTGAACATTCTTTTTATTCAGCTTTTTATTTTGAGTAAAGACATAAGCTTCAAATAAATCATCTGCTTTCTTCGTATAATCAGATTCGTATTTTACTTTTAAAAATTTATGTTTTAAATAGCTGTCAGCTTCTATATTTTCTCCTTCGATTTTTGAAGAATAAACAGAAGATACAGAGGTGTAGAATTTGAAATAATCAAATGGTAATTTTTCCTGCGATTTTATACTCAATCGCTCAGTGGGATTAAAATCAATCTTCTCTTCATAAGATGAAAGTAAATCATTTGAAATTATTTCTAAATCTTCTACCATATATTAGGTTTAAGTTTTAAATATAGAATTAGAGGGAGGGATTTTGATTTGTTTTTTTGCAAAAAAACAAATCAAAATCCCTCCCTCTAAAGAACCTACCTATATCTTGTGAATCGCTTCAATTGGTTTTAACTGAATCGCTTTACGTGCAGGATAGAGTGCCGCCAGCAAAGCAGTAATAAAAACAGAAATAGCAAGCGAAACATAATGAGGGCTAGTTAAGCTAGGATAAATAGTAGTAGCCAAACCAAATTTTTCGATACCTGCCGAAAAAGCAGTCAAATCAATACCTGTTTTTCCGAAATACGTTATGGTAATCCATCCAAGAAACAAACCGATTGGTGTAGCCACAACACCCAGAAACAAAGTTTCCAGAACAATCATCAAGAAGATTTTTCCTTTATTCATGCCGACTGCCATGAGCATTCCCAATTCTTTATTTCGCTCCAAAACTGCCATTAACATCGTATTGATAATACCAAAAATAAGGGCTAGCATAAAGATAAAGGTAAATATGGTAGCAGAAATATCAATCTGAGACTCATATAGTTGTACATCAGGAGAAAGGATACGATAATTTTCTACTAGTAAATCAGGAAAGTCTTGTTGAAGTTGAGTTTCTGAATCCATTAAAGTGTTTGTATCTTTTAAATAGACAGCGATTTCATGTGCACCATCTTCCTTGCCCATTAATCTATTCAAATCTTTGCGATTCACCATCACCTTACTTTCATCAAAAAGCGTATTTCCTGTCTTAAAAATACCGACTATTCTAAACGCCCCAGAAGTAATATTACCGCTTAAATCTTGAAATTGTAAGACTACTTTTTTACGCAATTTTAATTTTAGTTTCTCTGTTAATACTTGGCTAATTAGTATCTCATTTTTTTTGCCCTCTTCAAAATACCTGCCTTCAATAATTTTACTGGGTAAGTCGGTCACTGCTGCTTCCTCTGCTGGTATAACACCTCTGACGTTTACTCCTCTTGCGCCTCTTGCACTATTGAGCATTCCATTTATAGAGGTTCGCAATGTGGCAGTTTTTACCTGTTCATTGGATTGAATGCTTGCCAGTTTAGCATCAGGTTCTTCTATCAGAAATTGGATGTCTTGGTCTTCTACAAACTTAGGATTGTGGATTTGTATATGAGAGGTCTCGTTTTGTATGGCATTTTTAATATAGCCACCCACCATAGAAGAAGAAAAGGCAACAATAAAAAGTATAGACCAAATACCAATGATAATGGCTCCCATAACCACGAAGCTTCGGATTTTACTACGCCATATATTTCGCCAAGCTATTTGAAATACCATTTTTTGAGTTTCAAAATTTAATATTCATTATTAGAAGTGTTAAGAGAAATTTTGGCAGAAGGTTTCTTTAGAGAGAGTGAATTTGATTGGTTTTTTTGAAAAAACCAATCAAATTCACTCCCTCTAAAGAAACCCTATCCAATTTACTATTTACCTAATGCCAAAAGCAGGCAAAAATTAATATTAAAAAATTTCTCTAGCACTCTAATTCATTATTTCCAATTTTATGCCCGCATAGCCGCTACTGGCTGCAAGCCCATAATTTTAACTAAAGGATAAATTGCTAAAAGACAAGTTACCACAAAAATGATCAAGGCTTGCTGAAAAAAGATACCCACCTCAAAGGCAGTTGGTAAAGTACCTTGAATACCATATTTTTCATAGACCACAGCCGCTTCTTCTCCTAACATAGAAACATGTATCGGATTAATATTTAAATAGTAAATAATTGGGATACTCAATAAAATACCTACGATAGCACCTATAAGCGCCACGATAATTGTTTCCAACCAGATAACCCCAAATAATTTCCATCGCCCCATACCAATAGCAGTCAATACACCAAATTCATAGCTACGCTCTTTGGTCATCATGAGTATTGTCCCAAAGATGGCGAAAGTAATGAGTAAATATAAAATACCCAAAATAATAGCGCCACCAGCGGTATCTAATTGCCTTGCTTCTACCAGTTCAGGAATTAATTCTTGCCAGGGCATAATTTCATATTTCGCTAAGGGCGTTAAATGTTTTTTGACCTGTGCAATGGCTGGTGCGACCTCTTTTTTATCTGCTATTTTTAAAGCTATAGAAGTAACTCTTCCAGGCGCATTATAAAACGCTTGTGCTTTTAATAAAGGTAAGCCAACTAATCGTTTATTCAGATCGGGCAAGCCAAACTCAAAAATCCCTTTAATAGGGAATTTACCTGCGGCGTTTGCACCGTGGTATCCTTGTGAAATAATTACTAAGGTATCGTTTAAAGTTAAGCCTAGTTTTTTGGCTAAACCACTCGCTACAATAACCGCATCATCTGTACTTGCTAGAAAAGAACCTGCTATTATTTTATCTGCCATTCCCGTCATGGTATTTTCTAATTCTGGGTGGATACCCAAAACAAGCACGCCTGCGGTAAGTTCTCCTTCAGAAGCTAAAGCGAAAGATTCTAGTCTAGGTATAACTGCTTGAACAAGATTGGCTTTTTTCGGTAAATTTTTTAATTGCTCATCAAATAATACAGAATTATCAATAGATTGGTCGTCCCAATACCCATTTTTATGTATTTGCGCATAACCAAAATATTGATTAACAGAGCCATCTATAATGGAATCCCAAGCTCCTTTTTGGAAAGATTTCATGAACGATGCTAAAAAAACGGCAAAGCAAACCGCTCCTATGGTAATCAGTGTTCGGCGTTTATTTCGCCAGATATTGCGAAAGGCTAGTTGGAGGAGCATTCAATTTAAGTATAAAGCGTTTGGTAGATAGAGTTGTTTATTTGTTTAGGGTGTTTATTCGTTTATTGGGCTACGTCATTAGGGCATAAACAAATAAACACCCTAAACAAATAAACAACTTTACCTGACTCTTTTCATTTGCTGCACAGAAAAGAAATTATCTTTGATAGACTTAGAAAAATCCATAGCTAAATACTCAATTCTAGTCTTATGTCCTTCTTCATCGGCAGGAACAATTTCTAATACCGTTGGAAGGGTCCGACCACCTAGCTCTCCAATTTCTTTTCCGTACATTGTGTTGACAAGGTAGTCATCTTCATCGTAAAATTCCGTCTTTAACTGTAAAAAATCTTTTTGATCTATCCAAATTTTTACTTTCCCCCATACAACAGGGGCATCTTCCTTGGGGGTTAAGGTTAATTCCCAGCATAAACGGTCCTCTAAAGTAGCTTCCCCCGTAGTTTCATGGACATAGTCTAAAACGATAGACGATTGCTTCACCAAGTCATCATTCGTGAAATCCGAACCCATCCAACTTTGCGACATCATACTAGGCGGCAATTTAATCACTCTATCTATACTAGGCTGCCAATTCCACATTTCTCGACTTCTTTTCAAAAAGGCCGTTCCTTTATCTCTTGCCGGTTGGGTGACTAGTATTAGCGCATAATCTTCCCCACTTGCCCAAGATTTCATGGTCATTTCTCTGGTCCAATCTGGGCGAATGATGGACATTTTGATGGTGCTTTGACTGTGTTCCCCTCTTTGTAGTTCGTCCGCTTTTTCAATAATATTTAAAGCTGTTAGTTCTTGTGCGAATACACTTGTTGTCAACAAGAGTAATGCAACTATTTGACCTATATAGTTCATTTGTAGCAATTTTTTGTATTGTGTAAATTACTTTTTAAGACGTAAAAATAGGGAGTAGGAAGTATAAAAATCTGTTAAATCGTTTTAAATGGTAAATGATAAATGGTAAATGATAAATGGTAAATTGTAAATGATAAATTGTAAACAAACAAGACTTGTATTTGTATGGTTTACAATTTACAATTTACCATTTACCATTTACAATTTACTAATAAGTTGCCATCGTATCATCAATCTCATTCGCCCAAGCCAAAATCCCGCCTTTTAAATTAAGCAAATTAGTATAGCCATAATTATCTTGCAAAAAACTAATCGCATTAGCACTTCTTGCCCCACTTCGACAATGAATAACGACAGGCTTGTCTTTATTAATTTTCTCCACGTTTTTAGGTAGCGTATCCAGTACAATCAACTCTGCATCCAGATTAGCGATGTCCCATTCAAATTGCTTGCGTACATCTACTAATTGAAAATCTTTCTCTTCGTCCATCCATTTTTTTAATTCCGTAACTGTTATTTCTTTAACCATTGTATTAGTTGCTGGTTTGGGAACAATTCCGCAAAATTGTTCATAGTTAATTAATTCTTTAATAAGGGTATCGGGTCGCTTTTTGACCTTTAAAGTACGGGTGGTAAAAGCGGCGGCATCAAATAAGAATAGTCTCCCTGATAACGTTTTTCCAACCCCCGTTATTATTTTAATGACCTCATTCGCTTGTAAACTTCCGATAATACCTGGGAGTACACCTAATACGCCTCCTTCTGCACAACTAGGCACCATGCCCGGTGGCGGCGGCTTGGGGAATAAATCTCTATAATTAGGTCCTCTCTCTCCATTCTCATCCAAATAATTAAAGACAGATACTTGGCCCTCAAAGCGATAAATAGAAGCGTAAACATTGACTTTACCTGCTAATACACAAGCATCATTCGTTAAATATCTAGTGGGAAAGTTGTCTGTTCCATCTGCCACTATATCATAATCTTGAATAATGGACAAGGCATTATCTGTGGTAAAAGCGGTATTGTGTACTTGTATGTTGATGTGTGGATTTAATGCTTCTAAGCGTTTTTTTGCAGTGGTTGCTTTGGGTTGCCCTATATCTGCTACGGTGTATAAAACTTGTCTTTGTAAATTACTATCGTCCACCACATCAAAATCAACGATGCCGATAGTGCCTACGCCTGCCGCAGCGAGGTACAATAGTACGGGGCTTCCTAAACCACCTGCGCCGATTACTAGCACTTTTGCGGCTTTTAGTTTTTGTTGTCCTTGCATCCCGAATTCGGGGATGGAGATATGCCTTGCGTAGCGGGCTAGTTCTGTTGATGAAAAATCATTAAGTGTGTTTGCCATTTTTGTAAAACAATTCTGATAGGTTAGATTTATTTTTTTTGCTTTATTTCTTCTATTTTTTCTTCTATTGCTTGTTGGTGTCTTTTCATTTCTGAGTTTACTAAGGTTATTATTTCTTCTTCATTTAGTTGTTCTTTATATGATTTTTTAATTTCTATGTTGCCAAGAGTTTTTACAATATAATCATTCTGGTTAAATTGAAATTCAATTTGAGAAATGTGATCGAATTCTCTAAAATGTTCTCGATTAAAAGATTTATAATTATACCTTATAATGACGTTTCTAAAATTTTCATGAACTAAATTACGAATTAATTGTATGTTTTCTATTTTTTCACTATAACTACTTATGGAAATAAAAGCGTTTTTATTAAAATAAAATTTTTCAAATAACTTTCCTTTCTCCTTAAAAATCTTAGCTGTTTTAGTAACTGAATCGTCGAATAGGCTAAGAATAATTTCTTTACTTTTAGGTAGGGGAAGAGTGTTTGTAGCAGCTTTAAGTTTTTGTTCAAGCAAGGCAAGTTCCTTCTCCAAATCATCCGCTTCTTCAACACTCTCTCCCTTAGCCCCTTTAATCATTATTTCCAAAGAATGATTCAAGTTTTCTGCTAAATACTCAATAAACGGCTCCAATAATCCAGCGTCTGCTTGTTTCAAAGCAGCGAAATAATTTTCTTTATCTTCTGTTTTAATAATAATAGGTGGATAACCAAACTGCATAAGAATAAAATTCATTAAAATCCTAGCGGTTCTGCCATTTCCATCATCAAAGGGATGTATTCGGATGAATTTATAATGAAATTCTGCGGCGAGTAAAATGGGATTAACCGTATCTTTAGCCTCCATTTTATCTATGTACCAGTTAATGAAATCATGCATTTTGGCAGGTGTTTCTTCGGGTGTAGCAAACCTGAAAATTTCCCCTGTTTTCGTTTTTACATGATTAGGTGTTGTTTTGTAAACACCTACTTTTATTTTTTTCTTTGTAGGCTTTCCTTCTGGGGTAATTGCATCTTTTTCATAAGATTCTTTAAGGATTAGTGTGTGTAATTCTCTAATGAAATTTTCACTTAAAGGTCTTTCTTGTTTGACAATGTCTATAATCCAATTAATGGCTTCATTATGTCCTGTTATTTCAAAATGGTCTTTCAAAGGTTTGCCTTGGGCTGTAATTCCAAACAAAATAAGCGCTTTCGTTTCTCCATAAGTCAAAGAATTACCCTCTAGGTGATTGGAGTGATAGTTCCAATCTAACCTGAATTTTTGCATAATCCTTAATTCATCTTCTTTTTTCAAGGGACGCAGCGAATCAAGTTCTTCCTTTAGCTTAATTGATTTTGCAACATTTATCATAGTTCCCTGTTCTTTTTAAAAGTCATAAAACGCTCTGTCAAGCACGTAAAATGGACTTTAGCTATTGGTCTTTAGTCTTTAATAGTCTGCCACTAAAGACCAAATACCAATGGCTAAAGTCCAAGTAAAGAGTGTAAATATATTACTATTTAGGAAGTTTTATTTCCTACATTAAATAAATCCCTATGCTTCTTTCTTTTTGCGTAACTTTATAGTTCTACTTGAGATAGATTTTTTATAGGCAGCAAATTTGATTTGTTTTTTATAAAAAACAAATCAAATTTGCTGCCTATAAAACCCCTATCTACCAAATATACTTTTTACCCATTGTTTTGCATAAGAAAAAATAGCGTATACTTAAAAATAAATAAAATTAAAATAATGAAAAGCTTATATTTCACAGAAGAACACGAATTATTTAGAAGCACCTTGCAAGACTTCTTTAAAACAGAAGTTACACCTTATTTAGATGCTTGGGAAAAAGCAGGAAAAGTAGATAGAAGTGTATTGAAGAAGATGGGAGAGATGGGATTCTTATCTTTAGAGGTAGATGAAAAATATGGAGGGATGGGCTTAGATTTTTTATATACCACCATTTTATGCGAAGAATTAGGGCGGACAGGTAGTGCTGGTTTTACAACTGTAGTCTCCGCTCATGCTTATTTGGCGATGAATTATTTATCTCATGCAGGTTCTCCCTACCTCAAAGAAAAATATTTAGTACCAAGTGTTACAGGTAACCTAATCGGTTCTTTAGGAATGACGGAGCCTTTTGCAGGTTCTGACCTTCGTGCCTTACGAACAACGGCTAAGTTAGAAGGAGACCATTATATAGTAGATGGTTCAAAAACCTTTATTTCTAATGGCTACTATGGCGATTATTGTGTGACGGCTGTAAAGATGGAGAAAGGCATTTCTATGATGGTAATTGATTTGGATAGTGAAGGCGTGACCAAAAGCAAACTAGATAAAGTCGGTATTAGAAGTTCTGATACTGCGGAGTTGGCATTTAGTAATGTCAAAGTGCCTGTTAAAAATTTATTAGGAGAAGAAGGTAAAGGTTTTTATTATATGATGGAAAGCTTACAAGTAGAACGCTTGACGCTTGCACAGGCAAATGTAGGCTTAATGCAGTATGTATTGGATATAACCTTACAATATATGTCTGAAAGAAGTGCCTTCGGGAAATCCATTGATAAATTCCAAGTATTACGCCATCGCATTGCTGACATGGCATCAGATATTGAGGCTTGGCGGTCTTTTATGAATCATACGAGCTGGAGATTGACACAAGGGGAACATGTAGTAAAAGAATGTTCTATGCTTAAACTAAAGACGAGTGATTTGTTAAATAAAATCGTGTATGATTGTTTACAAATGTTCGGAGGCTATGGTTTTATGGAGGAGTATCCTATCGGCAGAATTCATAGAGATGTACGAGTGATGCCTATTTATGGGGGGACTTCTGAAATTATGAAAGAGATTATTGCTAAAATAATTATTGATAAAAAAGAGTATAAGCCAGTTTATAATAAGGCGTAAAAAGATATTAAAAGAAGTCAGAAGTCAGACCGAAAAATTACATTTTTCTGTCAGAAGTCAGATTTATGACGTGTTCCTAGACGCTAACAACTACGTCATATTTGTACCTAGGAACACGTCATAAATCTGACTTCTGACAGAAAAATGTAATTTTTCGGTCTGACTTCTGACTTCTGAAAAAGATAATACACAAAATGAAAAATACCATCCTAAGTTTACTATTCCTAGTAAGCAGTTTGCAGCTATTTGCCCAACAACAAGAACAATACGACTATTTTCGATCTAATCGAGATATGATTCAAAATGGGGTACAAGCCATCTTAACTTGTAATGGTTTATTTACTTCTGAACGAACGCTGGAACAAGTCTATGCACAAGAATTAAAGTATCTAAAACAGCCTTTAGGTACTGCCAAAGGCGGAGATTATAAAATTGATTGGGACAGAAAAACAGTAGCGATAGGTGCACCCGGTGGCACGCCTACTATGCGGGCGGCTTTCCGTACAGGGATAGGTTGCGTGATGCTCCCACCTGATCAAACTTTTGAAGACCTAGACGACTTACCCATACAGAAATTACCGCTTTTAAAAGGAGATGCAGCGACTATACCTTGGCCCGATGGAGATAAAGTCATCAAATTAAAATGGCCTAAACAAGTAGACAAAACAGTATTAAACGAGGCAGTAGAGTGGTCCTTCAATCGAGCTACCCCAGAACAAACGACTATCAGTTTGATGGTTATTCATAAGGGGAAAATTTTAGTAGAACGCTATGCTCCAGGGTTTGATCAAACAACGAAAACTAGAACTTGGTCTACGGCAAAAAGTATTGCGGGTACTTTATTTGGTATGTTGGTAGATGAAGGTAAAATGGCTTTGGATGAACCTTTAGGCTTAACTTGGCTACCTAAACAATCTGCACCTGAGACAGACCCTCGTAATGCGATTACTTTAAGGCATGTGCTAAATATGTCTAGTGGATTATATACGGTGGATAGCCGAAAAATGGAATATGCCACAGGTTCTGGATTGGCGTATTGGGCAGGAGCAAGTATTGCAAATGGAGCATTAAATAGAGGTTTGATTCGGAAACCCGGCACATCTTGGGATTATGAGAATTATGATACCATACTGGGCGTATTGGCTATGAAAAAAGCTTTGGGTGACGAAAAAACCTATAGTGAATTTCCTAGAAAAGCTTTACTAGATAAGATTGGAATGCGCAATACCTTTCTAAGCACTGACCGTTTTGGGGATTTTGTATTGAGTAGCCAAGTGTATACCAATGCAAGGGATTTAGCACGTTTTGGTTTATTGTATTTAAATAAAGGCGTGTGGGATGGAGAGCGATTAATCTCAGAAGAATGGATTGATTTTTCACGGACACCTGCACCTGCTTCTGCGGAATATAATAATTTTTATGGTGGACAATGGTGGCTAGTTCCTAGTAATCGAACGGATGTTCCAAAGGATGCTTATTCCACTGCTGGCAATCGAGGACAATATGTAATCGTAGTGCCTTCTGCGGATTTAGTAATTGTTCGCCGAGGCTTGGATTATGGCAAACAAGGATTTAATCGCTGGGATTTAACTAGAGAAGTGCTGAAGGCTCTTAAGTAAGGTGGATAGTTAATTCACTTGTATGGCTTTGAATTGGAGCTTGATATTGAAATGAGTGTATAATACCACCGATGTATTATACACTCATTTTAATTTTAGGAACTATTTTTAAAGGTAAAATGTTCGTTCTAAAAATCACAACCAAATTTCTTACCTTAAATTATCAAAAATGGGCAAAGTATACCAAAAATTAGACGACAAATTAATCTCCTTTATTCAAAAACAAAAACTCTTTTTTGTTAGTACCGCTCCTTTATCCCAAGAAGGCTTAATCAATGTTTCTCCAAAAGGATTAGATTGCCTACGCATTTTGGATGAGCACACAGTCGCTTACATTGATTTAACAGGCAGCGGTGCAGAAACCATTGCCCATTTAAAGGAAAATCAAAGAATCACTTTTTTATTCTGTGCGTTTGAAGGTCCTCCTAAACTAGTTCGATTGTATGGAAAGGGTAGGGTGTTAGAAAGAGATAGTTCAGCATTTGAAGCTTTAAAGCATTTGTTTCCGACTTATGTCAGTGCTCGGTCAATTATAAAAGTAGCCTTGCATCGAATCTCCGATTCTTGTGGATATACCGTTCCCTTATACGATTTTAAGGAGGATAGGGACACCATGCACAAGTGGGTAGCTAATAAAGGCGAAGCGGCTTTAGTAAATTATCGGAAAGAAAAAAACAGCAAAAGTCTGGATGGATTGACGGCTTTTGAGGGAAAGAAAAAGGAAGCTTAAATGGAGTTGTTTATTTGTTTACTAGGCACGCTGCTAAACAAATAAACAATATCAATAAATAAACAAGTTGGAAGTATTACTTTTTAAGGCAACTATCTATTGATAGCTAGATGATTGTAGGTTAAGGAATGAGGAATTAAATAATCTACCAGATGATATTTTTATGATCATAATACAATAAATATTAACGTCTAAATCAGTTGCCATTTATATCCGTTGCCAATAAGCTCATTGGCAACGGATATAAATGGCAACTGATTTAGACGTTAATATTTGCCTATTTTCTTATAGGTAGGTTGTTTATTTCTTTATCCCTAACGTCTTATGTGCAACCATCAAGCAATCTAACCATCAAACAATTTTGCTACTTGGGTCTATCGAAAGAATATCATTAAGGCACCAAAAGCAGTTAAGAGTAAGATCATTTTTCGATACTGATGTTCTTTTATTAATTTAACCAATTGAAAACCGCCAATAAAGCCTACTATAACAATGGGGAAAATGCGCAGATTTAAAGAGAAGGTATCGAGGGAAATAGTCTTCCAAACAAAAATATGGAAAGGAAGTTTGAACAAATTAACCAGCAAAAATAACCAAGCTGCCGTACCAATAAATTGATTTTTGGGTAAGCGCATAGCTAGAAAAAATATATTAGAAAAAGCACCAGCTAAATTACCAACCATTGTCGTAAATCCTGCGGCTAAGCCCATTAAACCTGCAAACCACCAATTATCAGGTATTTCAATGCGGTCTTTATTTCGGTCCCACCAATACATCATAACAACGGTCAAAAGAATAATAACCGCCATGCCTCTTTTAAAAAGATATTCTGGTAAATCTTTACCCA
>Ga0209831_1001836_pt1 | contig 18994 bp, 14 predicted proteins | sample Maine_Asex4_meta_FD_187451 | JGI IMG/M metagenome (GOLD analysis project Ga0209831, IMG submission 187451) | Marine algal microbial communities from Maine, USA - Maine_Asex4_metaG (SPAdes) (version 2) | ecosystem: Host-associated > Algae > Red algae > Unclassified | place: Maine, USA | collected...
CATCGTAATCGCGACAGCATCGGCAAGCTTGTCGATGCCGCGAAGCATTCTTGCGCGAGCATGATCTTCGAAAATTAATTGTTTAGCCACTGTGACTTTCCTTTGTGTATTGTTGAAAACGGCTGCAAACGTTTGCGTATCTAATTAGACAACCTGGTTTGTAAGACCGCAGTTATACAACCTTGGCAAGGATGTCCGATTCACGCAGGATTTTTACTTCAGTGCCATCGACTTCGATGTCGCTGCCGCCGTACTTGCCAAAAATGACTTCGTCGCCAACGGTAAGTGAAAGCTCACCGCGTTCGCCGCTGTCAAGCAAGCGACCGGGGCCAACAGCGAGGATCGTGCCGCGCTGAGGTTTTTCTTGAGCGGCACCTGGCAGAACGATACCGCCAGCGGTTGTTTCTTCAGCGGCCAGAGGTTCTACAACGACGCGATCGTCTAGTGGTTTGATTTTGATTTTCGCCATGATTATTTGTCCTATATTTTTTTATTTATTAGTTTGTTGTTTGTGGAAAATTGCGATGTGCAGATTTCGAACTATTGATTTCCAATTTCGAAATTTGAAATTGGAGATTCGAAATCGTTTACATCATGCCGGGCATGCCGCCCATGCCTGGCATTCCACCCATGCCGCCCATTCCTGGCATGCCACCCATTCCGCCCATGCCCATGTCGCCACCCATGCCGTGATCGTGATGATGGTCACCACCTTCTTCGGCTGGTTCCGGGATGTCAGCGACAAGTGACTCCGTCGTTAGTAGAAGCGACGCGACACTGGCCGCGTTTTGCAATGCAGTCTTGATGACTTTTGCTGGGTCGATCACACCGGCTTCGACAAGATCACAGTAAGTCCCGTTATCAGCGTTGAAGCCTTCGGTCTTACCTTTCATATTTCGAACGCGGTTAACGACAACAGCCCCATCGTGGCCAGCGTTTTCTGCGATGTAACGCAGAGGGTACTCAAGGATCTTACGAATGATCTTCACACCCGCCTCTTCGTCGCCGATGAAATCTTTGATCTTGTTGAGCGCCTTTTCGGCTTGTAATAGCGCGACTCCACCGCCGGGGACGATGCCCTCAGCAAGTGCTGCTGCGGTAGCGCTTTTAGCGTCCTCTAGCAGATCCTTACGCTCTTTCATTTCCGTTTCGGTAACGCCACCCACGTTGATCTGAGCAACGCCGCCGGCCAACTTAGCCAAACGTTCTTGAAGTTTTTCGCGATCGTAATCGCTGTCGGTTGCCTCAATCTCTTGGCGAATTTGATCGACACGAGTCGCAATTGCGTCTTTTTTACCACCACCGCCAACGAAGATGGTCTCTTCGGACGTGATACGAACCTTTTTAACGCGGCCCAAATCACTCAGCTGGATGCCTTCAAGCTCAATTCCCAGATCCTTGAAGATCACTTGGCCGCCGGTCAGCACGCCAAGGTCACCCATGATGGCTTTGCGGCGATCTCCGTAGCCTGGAGCCTTCACGGCACAGACTTGAAGGATGCCACGCATTTTATTGACAACCAGAGTCGCCAAAGCTTCCCCTTCGACGTCTTCGGCGATAATCAGCAACGGCTTCTTTGATTTGCTGACGGCTTCCAAAAGTGGAATCATCGCTTTGTTAGAAGAGATTTTCTCTTCGAAGATCAAAACGTAAGGATTATCCAACTCAACAACCATGTTGTCTTGGTCGGTGACGAAGTGCGGCGATAGGAATCCGCGATCGAACTGCATTCCTTCAACAACGTCAACAAACGTTTCCGAACCACGGCCTTCTTCGACCGTGATGACGCCGTCTTTGCCGACTTTGAGAAAGGCTTCTGCCAAAACCGCACCGATCGAAGGATCGTTGTTGCCGGCGATGGTCGCGACCTGTTGGATTTCTTTTTTGCTTTTCGCATCGATCGGCTTGGCCAGTTTGTCGATCTCTTTACAGATCGCTTCGGTGGCTTTGTTGATGCCACGCTGAATCGCCATCGGATCGAAACCGGCAGCAACCATCTTGATGCCTTCGCGGAAGATCGCTTCGGCCAACACGGTTGCCGTCGTGGTTCCATCTCCAGCGACGTCGTTCGTCTTGCTGGCGGCTTCCTTTACCAGTTGCACGCCAAGGTTTTCGAAAGGATCATCCAGTTCGATGTCTTCGGCGACGGTGACGCCGTCTTTTGTGATTTTGGGGCTGCCCCAGCCTTTATCCAGAATAGCGTTGCGGCCACGCGGGCCAAGTGTGCTGCGAACCGCGCGAGCCAACTTGGATACGCCTTCCAGAAGCGGCTTGCGAGCGGCTTCGTCGAATACCATTTGTTTTGCCACCGGAATCCTCCATCAGTGAGAGTTGTTTGAATATCTAAAACCAAGATCGCTCCCTGGTCAGTTTTTATGAGCGGGAAGTATCTCTCTTTTTTAATTGTTTGTCAGTCAGCCAAATTTGGTTTTTGCAAACAAAGGTGCAAAAACGTCAGCTTGGGCTACTAAGAGACGCCCTTGGTTGCAAGGTCTGTGCCAAGACGGGAGGGCTTGTGATTTAGTCAGATTTGGGTTTTGAATATTAGCAGTTTGGGCTCTAGTGGCCTGTTGATTAAGTCCGCTTTCGATTTTTACTGTGAGCCGCTTTGGCGCTAGCCCCGGTTTTGCGATGACGAAACCGAGGCTAGCGCCCAATGGCACTTACTTTAGATTGATGCAACGCATCTGCGCATCAGCCGCCACGCGATAGCGTCCGGTTTTTAGCGCGTAGGACCGGACGCTTTTCCGTTGGCGGCTGATAAAATTATCCCACGTTTCGTCTAAAGTAAGTGCCATTCGACTAGCGCCAAAGCGGCTCACTTAATCAACAGCCCCCTAGCCCCGGTTCTACGGTGACGAAACTGGGACTAGGCCGCGTTTTAATAAATCAAATTTGATTTGGATAGGCACCCTGTTGTGAGCGGCAAGGCGCTAGCCGCCGGTAAATCACGCAACGAACCGGCGGCTAGCGCCTTGCCGCTCACATTTAACAATGGACCGCCGCCTATTTCTCCGACGTTTCCTGCCAATCTGGCATTCAGATTGGTGATATATATTGCCGGTTGTAGAAAACTAGGGTTTATGTAAAAATGATGAGTTAAATTATCGCCGCAAAATTTTACGCATTTCGCTTTCTGGAGCTTTTGTAGATGTCACAAGTTATTGATGTTCAGTTGAAAGATATCCTGCTTTCGAACAGTTCATTCGGCCCTAAAGAGATTGAAATCATCGCGGATCGTATCTGCAACGACTACTCTCAATACCCCCAGCTCCGCGAAATCACGCAAGAACTCGAAGAGCAAACTGAACGCACGCCGGCGACATCTGTTCGGTTGGGCATCTGTCTGTATCTGCTGGGCCGCTATGAAGAAGCCATCCAGACGCTCAGCAGTGCCGACGGTGGAGCGTTGGCCTATTTTTACCAAGGCCGCTCGAATTTCTTTTTGAAGAACAACACCAAAGCTATCGAATGTTACGAGTCGGCAAAGACTGCCGGCTACGACAACGACCTTTGCTTGGTTGCGATCGCAGAGACAAAACGGCAGGCGCGTGATCTTGATGGTGCGATGGCAATTTTGGACGATTTGTTCGGTCCGATCGAGCAAACCGCAGAGTACCTTTACCAGCGTGGTGCGACGATCGCGGCTCGTTGTGATAATCCTGAAGAAGTTTGCAAACTATATGAACGCGCCGTTGAGCTAAATGATTCGCACGCCGGTGCATTGTTTGGTTTGGCGTTAGAGAATGATCGGCGAGGCAACGACGACAAAGCGTTGGAACTTTACCAGCGTGCTGTCGCGGTATTTCCTTGTAACGTTGGTGCCTTGTTGAACTTAGGTCTGCTTTACGAAGACCACGACCAGTACGAACGAGCCGTCCGTTGCTACGATCGTATTTTGGAAACGCATCCGACCAACGAACATGCTCGCCTGTATCGTGCCGACGCGATGGCTTCGATGGACGAACAATACGATCATGATCGTGAGAAGCAAAAGCAACAAATTGCTGGCGTGATGAGCATTCCAATCGCTCAGTTCGAACTTTCGGTTCGAAGTCGCAATTGCCTACAAAAAATGGGCATTCTGACGCTCGGCGATTTGACGAAGGTTTCGGAGCTGGAATTGCTCAATAGTAAGAACTTCGGAGAAACTTCGCTGGTCGAAATTCGCGAAGTCATGTCTGCCAAGGGATTGATGGTCGGACAATTTTCTCACGAAAAAGGTGACGCTGACGAACCAGTCGACGTCAGCCATCTTTCTGAAGATGAACAGGCACTGCTTGATCGTCCGATGTCTGATTTGAACCTGTCAGTTCGTGCACGAAAGTGCATGACACGACTTGGCCTGACGACCATCGGCGAACTCATTCGCAAATCGGCTGATGATCTGTTGGAGTGCAAGAACTTTGGCGTTACCAGCCTGACTGAAGTCCGTGAAAAGCTGACGCAGCAGAGTCTCAAGCTGCGTGGCGAATAGATTTTGGGTTGGCAGCTTTTTGTAGATTCGTGGGTCGGCTAAGCTTGGTCGACCGCTTCGCGAGTCTAGCTGTGAGCGGCGGGGCACTAGCCCGGATATTGCATCAGCCGCATGGCGATAGCCACCGGTTGCTACGTATATCCGGCGGAACCGAACGCTTTTCCGTTGGCGGCTGATAGATAACGTAATGATCGACTTTCGAATGAAAACGACGATGGTCAACGATAGACCAGAAAATAAAAGACCGCGTGTAATATCCGGGCTAGCCGCAGGTTTTTCGACCATTTACCGGTGGCTAGCGCCTTGCCGCTCATTGAGGTAAAACGAATGAGTCTCAATTTCACGAAAATGCACGGAGCTGGCAACGACTACGTTTACGTTGACTGCTTTCGCAATGCGACGCCTGCTGACCCTGCGGCGCTGGCAACCCAAGTCTCTGATCGCAACAAGGGAATCGGTGGCGATGGTTTGATTCTCATTTGCCCTTCGGACATTGCCGACGCGCGGATGAGAATGTTTAACAGTGACGGTAGCGAAGCGGAGATGTGCGGAAATGGTTTACGCTGCGTTGCCAAATATGTTTATGACCACGGTATCGCAGTGAAGGAGTCTCTTACGCTAGAGACCGGAGCCGGCGTTCTCTCGGTAACGCTTTCTGTGGCTGAGGGAAAAGTTGAGACGGTGAAGGTCGATATGGGGGAACCGATTCTCAACCCTGCCGACGTTCCGACGACCATTGCTGCGACTGATAAAGCAGTTGCAGCCGTGGTGAACGCTCCGCTGGAGTTTGATGGACAGACCTTTGAGGTGACGTGCGTTTCGATGGGAAATCCTCACTGTATCATCTACGTGGAAGAGGCGACTGACAATCTGGTCCTTCGGATTGGCCCAATGATCGAAACAGATCCACGTTTTCCGGCCAAGACAAATGTCGAATTTATTGAGGTTATTTCGCCAACAGAAGTAAAACAACGCACTTGGGAGCGTGGCTCAGGTGAGACACTGGCTTGTGGGACCGGGGCCAGCGCCGTTTGCGTCGCGGGTGTGCTGACAGGAAAAACGGAGCGGAAGCTGACCAATCATTTGCTCGGCGGCACTCTGGTCTTAGAGTGGGTCGAAGAGACCAACCATGTGTTTATGGACGGGCCCGCAACTGAGGTGTTCTCGGGCGTTTGGGAAGGTTGAGATTTAGACTACAACGATAAGTGGTTTTATCAAGGACGTAGAAACAACGTGAGTTCAGACCAGGTAGCAGCTCGAAGGCAGATTGCGTTTGGAAAAATCAATGCGCTTATCCTGCCGCGCGTCATGGATCTGTTGAACTTGCGGTTCTGCTACTACGACCGAAGTGTCGATCCGGGCCGGCCAGAATACAACGAGCACGTGATCTTTACGTTCTGGCATGAGCATATCAGCGTCATCCTTCCGCGCTGGGGAGGCACGCCAATGACCGTGCTTTGCTCACAGCACCGTGATGGCGAATGGGTCAATCAGACGGCTTCTGCACTGGGAATCAATGTTGTGCGAGGTAGTACGTCGCGCGGTGGGTCGGCGGCCCTTCGGCAATTGAAGAAGTACGGTAAGACATCCAGCCTGGGGCTGAGCCCGGATGGGCCGCGCGGTCCGCGACGTGAGATGGCATTGGGGCCGATTTATTTGGCGTCGCTGTTAGGCATGCCGGTAGTTCCGGTGGGAGTGGGTATTTCAAACGCGTATCGTTTAAATACTTGGGACCGATTTGCAATTCCGCGTCCGCTATCACGCATCCGATTTGTGCTCGGACCCAAAATTTACATACCTCGCCGGTCGTCGCGTGAGCAGCTGGAAGCGTCGCGGGGAAGCGTGCAAAGATTGATGAACGATCTGTGCGATACAGCCGATAGTTGGGCCGAGTCGGGTGAAAAGATGATTGGCGAGCAAAAGTTTCAACGTGTTCGACGGACCAACAGTTTGCTGTTTGAGAAAAAACCAGCGCCCGTATCGCCGGACGCTAAAAAGGTCATTTTGAAAGTCGTTGGTTCGGAAGAAGACGCCGCGTAGCGTGAGCGGCAAGGCGCTAGCCGCCGGTTAGATGACGTCCGTTTACAGGCTGCGATACCGGCGGCTAGCGCCCTGCCGCTCACACAATGCAACTCAAGAGCCTCGTCGGGCAACGGACTAAGCACTGTAGGGCAGCCGTCTTGGGAAAGGCAGATCTTCTTTGGGTGGAAGACGAAGATTGTTCTCAAAAGCCCAGATGGCTCGTTGTGCGTCTGAGGCGTAGAATCGCAACCAAGACTCTTCGTCGTCAGGGTTGAAACACTGCCACTGCAATACGTCTCGACCTGGTAGCTGAACCATCTTCTCCTCGGCCGGCAGGATGTCTCGCGCGATTAAGCAATACAACTGACGATCCGAAAGATGCCCCGATTGCAGCAAGGCAATCTTCTTTTCAAACAGCAAGTGAATCACGCGATCTAGTTCAGCCTTAAGGCCCTCATCATCAAACTGTTGGTGTGGCGTCAAATGTAGCTCGGGCGAAAACCATTGGCTGATTGGTAACACGGGAGCTTTCTCCCACGCTAACATTGAGGAGAGGAATTCGTTTTCGTGGACCGTTGACATGCGGTCAAGGTCAACCAAATAAACCGATTCGTCAAGATAAGGCTCCATCTCGTCGCGTAGCCGAGCGTTCTGAATCAATAAATCAATTTCTGAGACTGACGTTGCCATACGTTTTCGGGTCCGAAATAAAGGGATGATAATTCAGCGAGTCACACAAGGAAGTTTTGTGAAGACTTGCTACACGACAAAATTTATCAATCGCCCATTTCTAAACAAGTTTCAACTTTAGCAAATCGAATAAAAACGCGCATTGTTGTTCTCCTTCGATCCTACGACCGGTTTGGACGTTAAGGTTTGCCAAGAAGTGCTGGCAGAATAACGCGGTTAAGTGGCAGATAGACTTAGGATGGAGTTTCACTCCGTCTGATGCAGGCACGCGGAGCAGGTTTTCAAACTGCTATGAGTGCTCTCGTTCAAGAAACCTGATTTCGGGAGAAGAACAATTGGCAGTTCCAATCAGACCCATTAAAAATCCATCCTGCGTGTGGGATGGCTTATGCCACCGCAAGCCACCGAGGCCACCGGCCTAAAACCCAAGTTCGAGCTGAGGATCTTCATACTCGGCACCGTCGGGATTGAGCTCTTTGTACAGCAGGCTGGGTTGAATGCCTTGGTTGTTCTGGTACTTTCCGCTGACGTATTCCTTCACTTCGCCCTGAATCTCGTGGTAGAAGATCTGACAGATCGAAACTCCGGGGTAAATTTTGACTGGCTGGACAGCAAACATCTCTAGCGTCCAGTAACCGGCGAAGCCAACGTCGCCAAATCCAGCGGTAACGTGGACGAACAAGCCCAATCGGCCGATGGAGGATCGGCCTTCAATCATCGGCACGAGATTGTGCGTCTCGGTTCTTTCGACGGTGCGAGCCAAATAGAGTCGATGCGGCTCAAGCGTCAGCCCCGAATCGGGGATCTCCATATGCTTAACGCGATTACTCTTCTTCATGTCCAGCACGACCTCTTCATAGATCAAGACATCGGTATGAAGTGTCAGATTGTAGCTGTTGGGGTTAAGATTTTCCGGTTTGTACGGATCTATCTTTATGTCAGTGCCGAGTCGTTTTTCAATTTCGCATCCAGAGAGGATCATAGCGTTTCTCGGAGTGATGGGGCGTGCATCCAGCGCATGTGGAATTTTGTGTTGGCGTGAAGGATGTGTCAACCAGCGCAAAATTTCATCAAACAAACTTTTCAACGGCTAATTAAGCCGACCCAAGTTCTCGAAAATGATCATCAATATGCTGCTACCGTCAGAAAACCTCAGCAAAACAGCGTTGTCGTGATGTTCACGCGTTTTCTCCGCATTTGCGATAGGGTTTTTCCGACGGTAGAAGTAATTTTGGTGGCAGTCTGAAGTATGGAGAATCTCGATATTCTGCGAAGATGTGCAATAATACAGCGGCGGATGTCATTGTGAGAAGCAAGCGATTTCCACCGCAGCCAATTATCAATCTCGACAATCTATCGGAATAACAATGAGCCAAAATCCTTACGAAGCCCCCTATGTCCCTTTTGGAAACGTGGCTGCCCAAGCGGCGGTCGATGAACGGGCAACATTCATTCGCAAAACTTACTTGCATTTGCTTGGTGCGATTCTCGCTTTCGCCGCCATCGACGCGGTTGCGCTTACATTGTTCAATGAACAGATTGGTCAATTCGCGGCGACGGTGACTTCGGGTTACACATGGTTGCTGTTTTTGGGTGCCTTTATGGGAGTCAGTTACATCGCTGACCGCTGGGCCCACAGTGACACATCGCGTTCGATGCAGTACACGGGGCTGAGCCTATATGTGGTTGCGCAAGCGGTTTTGTTCCTGCCGCTACTGTATGTTGCTGATCGTTTTGCTCCCGGAGCAATTTCTTCAGCGGGTATCGTTACGGCCGTTGTGTTTGGCGGACTGACGTTTGTTGTCTTCTTTACCAAGGCCGATTTTTCCTTCCTGCGTTCAGCGCTGGTCGTCGGCGGTTTTGCGGCGATAGGTTTAATCGTCGCCAGCATCTTTTTGGGATTCCAACTGGGCATGTGGTTCTCGGTTGCGATGATTCTTATGGCCGCTGGTAGTATCCTTTACAGCACTTCCAATGTTCTCCACAGTTACCGAACATCGCAGTACGTGGCTGCTTCGCTAAGTTTGTTTGCTTCGGTCGCATTGCTGTTTTGGTATGTGCTTCGACTATTCATGGCGTTTGACGAGTAAAGTAAAAGATGGCCAAAGCAGAATTGGATCTTCCTAGTGATTTCACAGGCATCGTACGTTTGTTTCCGCTGCCCAATGTGGTGCTGTTTCCTGGAGTTGTGCAGGCGCTGCACATCTTCGAGCCCCGTTATAAGCAGATGGTTGAAGAAGCGATCGCCGGAGATCATCTGATCGCGATGGCGATGGTTAAGCCTGAGCAACTGAGCACCGCTGGGGATCGACCGGCCTTGTTTGACACGATCTGCATTGGCAAAATTATGACGCACGCTCAGGTTGAAGGCGACCGATACAACCTGCTGTTGGCCGGTGTCAGGCGAGCGCGTATTCTGGAGGAGGTCAACTTTGAACTGGATTTTCGCAAGGCGCGAGTCGAGTTGTTGGACAACAATGAGTCTCATGAGCCAGAAGATCAACTGCGCGATATGCGACAGCAGGTTGTCGACCAGTTTTTGAGAATGTCGCCCTCACAGTCGCATCTCGATCGTGAGTCGTTAGACAGCTTGCTGGCGAGTAATGTGGCGACGGGGCAGTTGGTGGATTTGATCTGTTATTCCTGCGGCGCACTGCCGATGGAGCTGCAACAGGCCTTGGAAATCGGCAGTGTGGTAGAACGAGCGCAGTTCATTTTAAAAATCATGCGTCGACTGGCAAAGCAAATTGAGAGTGCGGGGCCGATGAGTGACTTCCCGCCCAAATTTAGCTTAAATTAAGATTAACAGTTTCTTGAAAGGATAAGTAGTGAAGATCAAAATCGAATACTGCAACTCATGATTTTACCTCCCCCAGGCCACCAGTTTGGCGGCCGACATTGAAAATGAGTTTGGTTACAAGTCTGAATTGGTCGCCGGTAGCGGTGGCGTTTTTAAGATCACCGCAGATGAAAAGGTAATGTATTCAAAGCATGACGAAAATAACGAATTCCCAGCTGAAGGAGTCGTCGTCGCCGCGATGAAAGCGTATCAGGAGTCATTGGCGTGAGTCCTATCGCGGTTTCGCATCTTATCGCGTAGCAAATTTCATGCGTGAAACGCACAGATTAGCTGTTTTAACGCTCGCCACGGTTTCTTCACAAGACGAAACCGTGACTAGGGCCTAATGGCACTTACTCTAGCTTGATGCAACGCATTTGCGCATCAGCCGCCACGCGATAGCGTCCGGTTTTTAGCGCGTAGGACCGGACGATATCGCGTGGCGGCTGATAAGATTATCCTGCGTTTTGTCTAAAGGAAGTGTCATTGGGGAAAGCGCCAAAGCGGCTAATTTTTTCATCCTCTACGAATGAAGTCAGCCGCGAAATTCGACGTTTCGCCATCGGATTGGCTGAGGTGTTTGATCGTCTCCATCGGGATTTCTTCGAACAACGTTTTCGAATCTACCAGCCACTTGCTGAACTGCACCGATTGCGTTTGTGTCTTCATCTCGAATCCCATCAGCGCCTGCCCCTGTTCTTGGCCCGAGTCAACGAAATTCATGTAGCAGACGTTCGCATACTGACTGGCTCCGCGCATAAAATCTCTCAACGCTCCTGGGCGGTTGGGAAAACCGATCACCGCAAAGAACGGGTGCTCCAAGAGGTCAACGCGAAACGGAATCACGCGAAACGCAACCGATGCGGCCCCCGTTACTTCTTTGTAAGGCGGGATCGAGGGATCTTTGAGGAACGCTTCGAGCTGAGGATTTTCGGATCGAGGAACTTCGATTCCGATCACCGGGTAAGCAATCTCGTCAGCGACCTTTCCGTATTGGAAGTCAATGATGTTCAAGGTACTGAAGAAGCGATCCAAAAATCCAATCAATTGACCTGGCTTCTCTCCAATTTCGAAGCAGAAATAGCGTTCGTCTGGAATGTCATCGCGCCCACGTTTGGCGATCTGCGGAAGCGTCATGAAGTCTACGTTCGATCCCGATAAGACCGTCAGCGCGAGATCGGACGTTCCCAAATTCGCCTTGCGAGCCGCAGCGACGCCCAATGCCGCTGAGGGTTCTACGATAATCCTCATCTCGTTCCAAAGGTACTGGATGGCTTGGCAGACTTCATCGTTGTCGACCGAGACGTACTCATCTAATAACTCTTGGCAGATTTTGAAATTGATTTGACCGGGTCGGGCAACAGCCGTACCATCGCAGAATCGGTCGACTGCAGGCAACGTTGTCGGTTGGCCCGCGATGATCGAGGTCCCCATGCTGTTTTGCTGGGTGGCTTCGACGCCGATCAGTTTGGCGTTGGGGAACGCTGACCGTAAGACCGAGGCGACACCTGCCGCCATGCCTCCGCCGCCGATCGGCAGGAACACATGGGTCGGAGCCGTTTTTAACTGATTGGTAATTTCTACACCGATGGTGGATTGGCCTGCGATCACCATGAGGTCGTCGTAGGGAGCGATGATCTGGCCATCGTTGGCATCGGCGAACGCTTTGGCGGCGATGGCCGCTTCGTCGAATTTGTCGCCATACAGACGGATCTCAACCAAGTCGCCGCCAAAGTTTTTGACGGCCTGTTGTTTAACCTTGGGTGTGGAAACCGGCATGAAGATTGTCGCCTTTAGCTTCAGCTTCTCTGCAGCTAACGCGACGCCCTGTGCATGGTTTCCCGCCGACGCCGCAATTAAGTCGCCTCGGAATCCAGATTCATACAACGACGCGATCTTGTTGATTGCGCCCCGCCATTTGTAGCTGTGAACGGTCGAGGTGTCTTCACGTTTGAGCATCAGCCGGCAGCCGCCAGCGAGCGTGATCTCATCCAGCGGTGTCGCGGTGTCGAGTTTGTAGACGCGGTCTGAGGCAGCAATTGTTTCATCGCGCAGCAGCGCCAATAATTCCTCACCGCTCATGTCTTCAAGTTGCTGTGTCATTTGGTATTAACTTTAATCTTTTGCCACGGTAATTGCGAAGCACAACCGTAAGCCTCGGCAATCAACGCCGTGACGGACTTTCAGGTAGCTGGATTCGCCAGAATTCAGGCAACCGAGAGGTAACGACCTGAAGTCTGGCGACATCAGCTACGCCCAGACAAGCTGCATTTCCTAATTTACATCAGTAGAAATTCGTTACGGCGTTGCCCGACAGAGGCTAAAGCGAGCCGCAGGGTGTTAGCCGCGGGTATCACAGCTTGTTAACGGTCGGCATCTAACCGGCGGCTAGCGCCTTGCCGCTCACCTCACCATCCCAGGTCTCAACTCTTATTATATCGGATTGTTCACTCATCCATCATAGCGGCATGGACGCATGCCCTCCGGTTTCGCCTCACCTTAGACCTTGAGCACTACCGATACAACTAATTTTGCGGGAATGCAAAGAAAAAGGGAAGCCAACGCGATGCGGTGACTTCCCTTGTATCTCAGAAAGATGTCGCTCTAGTTGACGTCTTGGTCAATAATTTTATTGGCCGCAATCCAAGGCATCATCGATCGAAGCTTTTCTCCGACGGTCTCAATTTCATGAGCAGCCGTGTTACGACGGCGAGCATTCATGCTTGGGTAGCCCAATGCACCTTCCTGAATGAAGCTTTTCGCGTAGTCGCCGTTTTGGATGTTCTTCAGCGCTGTTTTCATTGCTGCACGCGAGCTATCGTTGACAACCGCTTCGCCGGTGACATATTCGCCGTACTCCGCGTTATTCGAAATCGAGTAGTTCATGTTGGCGATGCCGCCCTCGAAAATCAAATCCACGATCAACTTCGTCTCGTGCAGACACTCAAAGTACGCCAACTCCGGTGGATAACCCGCTTCGGTTAGTGTTTCGAATCCCATTTTAATCAGTTCAACAACACCGCCACAAAGGACTGCTTGTTCGCCGAAGAGATCTGTCTCGGTTTCGTCTTTGAACGTCGTGTGAATAATAGCCGTCCGTCCGCCGCCGATCGCGGAAGCATAAGACTTTGCCAGTTCGAGCGCTTTGCCGCCGTTGGCATCTTGCTCAATCGCGATCAGATCCGGAATACCGCGACCTTGAGCGAACTCAGTTCGCACGGTGTGGCCCGGAGCTTTTGGGGCAACCATGATTACGTCCAAGTCCGCACGCGGGGCGACTTGTCCGTAGTGGATTGAGAATCCATGACCAAACGCCAGGCAAGCCCCCTTTTTAATGTTGGGCTCGACCTCTTCGCGGTAGATCTTCGCATGAAACTCGTCGGGCGTCAGCATCATTACAACGTCGGCGTCTTTGACGGCTTCACCAGTGTCTTTAACCTCAAGTCCAACGGCTTCGACCTTTTTGCGGGTCGGACTACCAGCACGCAAGCCAACAACGACCTCAACACCACTGTCCCGAAGATTCTGGGCGTGAGCGTGGCCTTGAGAGCCAAATCCGAGGATGGCTACCTTCTTGCCCTTGATGATGGAGAGATCACAATCTTTATCGTAATAGATATCCAGCGACATTTTTCTTTAGTCCTTTGGGTTGTAATTAGGACGATAGTCTAAGCACGGATGTTTGATCGTCAATGTCAAACTCGGGTAAGAAATCAAACTTCAGTCGGTAGGGAAGTGCCCGTTAGCAGTCTCTATTGGCGTACGTGGTCAAGTAACAGTTCTTGGCGACGAAAATCCTGCCGACCTTCGGGAGATCTCCGCAAAGATCTGTGTTAGCGTCCTACGGGTTTTATCGGATAGGGGTATGTAGAATATTGCCGGCAAACACGGTAAAAAAGAAACTCAACAATCCATTTACGATACTTCTCAACGCAAACTTATGAGTCAATCAAACGCTTCCATTTCCAACGAGCTGAAATCTACGATCCGTACCCTCGGTGATCTTTTAGGGCAAACGATCGTTCACCAAGAGAGCGCCGAAGTGCTCGAGCTGGAAGAAAAAATCCGCTCGCTGGCTAAGTCGGGTCGTTCAGGTGACCAAAACGCGTTGAAGGAGCTTCGGCAAACCGTCGACGCGTTGATCGAAGACAGCACTGATACCGATGCGAATCTCAAAGCTTTTTCCACTTTCTTTCAGTTGGTGAATCTGGCCGAGGAGCATGAGCGCGTGCGCGTGCTGCACGAACGCTCGGAAGTCGCTTACCTCAGCGACAAACCGATGGACGAAACAATCGCACAGGCTTTGCACGAATTGAAGTCCGAAGGCTTCTCCGCCGAAGAGGTTCAAGCAATGCTGGGGCGGATGTTGATTATGCCTGTCTTCACGGCCCACCCAACGGAATCTCGCCGCAGGACCACGCGGCAGATCTTGAAGAAGGTTTCCGATCTGCTGGCGAAACTGAATTCGAAAGATCTGTCCAGCCGACAACGCGATGAAGTCAAGGAAGTCCTGTTGGATCACGTGGTTTTGCTGTGGCAAAGTTCGGAGATGCGCGACCGCCGGCCAACGGTAATGGACGAAGTCCGAAACACGGGGCTGTACTTTTTTGAAAACACTCTGTTTGATCTTGTTCCCCGAATCTACGAACAACTGGAGAACGACCTTGAAGATGTTTATCCAGGTCATGAATTTGATGTGCCTGCAATCCTGCGATATGGGTCTTGGATCGGTGGAGATCGTGATGGAAATCCGTTTGTGACCAACGACGTCACAATCGAGGCGCTGCAGGCTCAAAAGAAACTAGTGCTTGAGCTTTATCGAAAAGAAGTTCTGGCGATGTACGAACTGTTGAGCTGCGGGCGTAGTCGCGTTGGGTTTTCAGATGCGTTCGAGGCCAGTCTTGAAGCGGATCGAAAATTGGTGCCCGAGCAAGAATTCGAAGTTATCGATCGCTTCAAGCAAGAGCCCTACCGAGCAAAATTGGTGATGATGTATCGCCGCTTGGTGGCTACTTCCCGTGTGAACTTGAACGGCGACCAATGTGTGCTTGCCGACAAGGCGCGTGCGTATGATGGGAGTGATGAGTTTTCCGACGATCTGCAGCTGATTAAGGATAGTTTGCAAGCCAACAAGGGCGAGCGGTTAGTGCGTGGTCGATTCGACCGATTGATGCGTGCGGTCGATGTCTTTGGGTTCCATCTTGCCTCGATGGACATTCGCCAACATGCTCGCCATCACCGGCAGGCGGCTGACGAATTGATACCTCGTTATGCGGGCGTCGATGATAAAAAACGAGTCGAACTTTTGACCCAGCAGTTGCAAAGTGATGCTCCGCTGGATGCTTCGGAGGCTAGCGATGAAGTGAAGGATCTACTGGGATTGTTCGAGTTAATTGAGTCCGCTCAGGAGAGTAACGGTGCTCATGCGATGGAAACTTACATCATCAGCATGACCGAAAGTGTCAGCAACATGCTGGAGGTTTTGCTGCTGAGTAGGAACGCGGGGCTGTTTGGACGCATCGACATCGTGCCACTGTTCGAAACCGTTGCCGATTTGCTCGGGGCGGCCGACACGATGAAGGCGCTGTTCGAGCATCCTGTCTACGCCGAACATCTTAAGCTCCGCGGTAATCGGCAGCAGATCATGATCGGCTACAGCGACAGCAACAAGGATGGCGGATTCATGCGAGCCAACTGGATGCTGTTTACCGCTCAGCGACAAATGGCCAAAGCGTGTAACGATCATGACGTCACACTGACGCTGTTCCACGGACGTGGCGGATCCTTGGGTCGCGGCGGTGGTCCAACCAACCGCGCGATCTTGGCTCAGCCTCCCGAATCGGTGCGTGGGCGAATTCGTATCACCGAACAAGGCGAAGTTGTAAGTTCGCGATACAGTGAACCGGCGATCGCAAAACGCCATCTTCAACAATTGCTTCACGCGGTGCTTTGTTCGACGGGGCACCGGATGGTGGATGACGCTGATACGAAAATTTGGGCAGGCGTGATGGATCAGTTGAGCAGTTCGGCTTATGAAAAGTATCGTGGTTTGGTCGAGCATCCGAAATTCATTTCTTACTTTCAAACGGCAACACCGATTGACCAAATCGGGCTTTGGAACATCGGTTCGCGGCCGGCGCATCGGCGCGCCACGAAGTCGCTGGATGACTTGCGAGCCATCCCGTGGGTGTTTGCGTGGACGCAGTCACGCGCCAATGTTCCAAGTTGGTACGGCGTGGGTACGGGGTTCAAAGCGTTCTTGAAATCGGGTGACGCCGCAGCGCGGTTGGCTCAGCTGCAAGAGATGTATCGCAAGTGGCCGTTTTTCCGCACGATGCTTTCCAATGTTCATTTGGGAATGGGGCGGGCCGATATGCAGATCGCCAGTTTGTACGCGGAACTGGCGGATCAGGGAGATGCGGACGTCATCTTCACCAATATCAAAGAGGAGTTTGCGTTGTCCAAGAAGATGTTGCTGGATGTAACCGGGGCGGATAATATACTCGACACTGAACCGTGGCTGCAGCGCAGTATCCAAGTCCGAAACCCTTACGTTGATCCGCTGAACTACATGCAAGTTGCTTTGCTAAGGAAACTGAGGGCGGATCCCGAGGGCGCCGAAGCGGAACACTACCGCCAATGTTTGATTCAGTCCATCAACGGAATCGCAGCGGGCTTGCAGAATGTTGGGTAAAACAAGCAGGGAGGTTGCGGCCCCTTTGCAACCCGCACGCACTAGGTCATGTTCTTTATTCTCCTCTGATGAAGTGAGCGGCGAGGCGCTAGCCGCCGGTATCGCAGCCTGTTAACGGTGGCCATTTTACCGGCGGCTAGCGCCTTGCCGCTCAAATAGATTAGCCCAGCCTCAACCTCATGCCGCCCATGAAGCTAGAACTCAAACTCTCCGGCATCGCGTCAAACATCGCGACTGATCATCAACTTAAACTTTCGTCGGCGACCGCTGCGATCAATCTGCTGCAGGAAGGCAACACCCTGCCCTTCATTGCACGATATCGAAAAGAAGCCACCGCCGGATTGACCGAAACCCAACTACGAATCGTGCAGGACGAACTGGAACGACACAAGGATCTTAACAGCCGTAAAAACACAATCCTAACCACGATCGAGCAACAAGGTGTTTTGACGGACGAACTTCGGCAGGCGATCATTGCTTGTGATGACAAAAGTGTGCTCGAAGATATCTACCTGCCGTACAAACCCAAACGCAGAACCAAAGCGACGATCGCGCGGGAAGCGGGGCTGCAGCCGCTGGCTGATCTGTTGATGGCGCAGCAGCGATTGGGCAAAACGCGCACTGCGATTCTTAAGCCCTTCATTAATGCCGAAAAAGGTGTTGCTGACGCGACGGCGGCGATTGACGGTGCCGGTTACATCGTCGCCGAAACTTGGCTTGAAGATGCTCAGTTGCGGCGATGGTTCTTTGATGAATCAGCAAAGGGGAAAATAACATCGAAGGTAAAACGAGGCAAGAAAGAAAAAGGAGCCAAGTTTGAAACTTACTTTGATTTTTCCGAGCCCATTAAACGCATGGCCTCGCATCGATTCTTAGCGATCAAACGCGGTGAAAGTGAGGGGTTCTTACGCGTCGCGTTGGAATTGGACCAAGAGTATTTTGTCCGGCAGCTTAAGCGGCGACTGATTACCGAACGTGATTTTGAATTGTCCGCGGATTTGGTGGCGATTGTGGAATCATGCTACAAATCGCACTTCTTGACTGCCGCCAGCCAGTTTCATCTGGCCACTTTGAAGGAAAAGTCGGATCAGGAAGCCATCGACGTCTTCGCGAAGAACATGAGGGAGCTCTTGATGGCTCCGCCGGCTGGCAAACGCACGACGATTGGTTTGGATCCAGGCTTTCGTACAGGGTGTAAAGTCGCCGTCGTCGATCCTACGGGCAAATTCTTGGAAACGAAGACCATTTTTCCGACCGCGCCGAAAAACGATATTGAAGGTGCTGGGAAAGTTTTAAGAGCGCTGATCGAGAAACACAATGTCGATTTGATCGCGATCGGCAACGGCACCGCGTCGCGCGAAACGGATGCGTTTGTAGGTGAACTCATTAAACAAGAAAAGCTGGATGTGACCAAAGTCATCGTCAATGAATCGGGGGCTTCGATCTATTCCGCCAGCCAACTGGCAGTTGATGAGTATCCGGATCTTGACGTCACGGTGCGTGGGGCAATCAGCATCGCCCATCGCTTGCAGGACCCGCTTGCCGAATTGGTAAAGATCGATGCAAAGTCGATTGGCGTGGGGCAGTATCAGCACGACGTGAATCAAGCTCAGTTGCAAAAGTCGCTTGATCGAGAAGTCGAATCTTGCGTTAATTCGGTTGGTGTTGAACTCAACACCGCCAGCGCGTCGTTGTTAAGTTATATCGCAGGCATCGGTCCGAAGTTGGCGGATTCCATCGTGAAGCATCGTGACGAGAACGGTGCGTTTGAGAATCGAAGCCATTTATTGAAAGTGCCAAAACTGGGCAAGAAGGCATTCACGCAATCAGCGGGGTTTCTTCGAATTTCCAACGGAGCAAAGGTGCTCGATCGGTCGGCCGTCCATCCTGAAAGCTATTACGTTGCTGAAAAAATGGCGATAGTTTTGAATATCGAAATTGAACAGATTATGAAAAGTCCGGCAGTCGTGGCGGAGTTGAAACCGGAGGAGTTCGTCGATGAGAAGTTTGGTGAACCAACGGTGCGTGACATTATCAGCGAATTGACCAAACCGGGACGTGACCCGCGTAAACAATTCGAAGCCGTTAAGTTTGATGATTCGGTCAGCAAGATGAGTGATCTAAAACCGGGGATGATTCTTCAGGGACAAGTGACCAATGTGACAAATTTTGGAGCTTTTGTGGATGTCGGCGTTCATCAAGACGGCTTGGTGCACGTTTCGCAACTGGCGGACAGATATGTCGCTGATCCCGCCGATGTCGTAACCGTCGG